>Ga0265316_10000003_pt1 | contig 323632 bp, 260 predicted proteins | sample 4522metaG_FD_202092 | JGI IMG/M metagenome (GOLD analysis project Ga0265316, IMG submission 202092) | Rhizosphere microbial communities from Carex aquatilis grown in University of Washington, Seatle, WA, United States - 4-5-22 metaG | ecosystem: Host-associated > Plants > Roots > Rhizosphere... | reverse complement strand
GGTGGGGGGCTGGAGGGGGAAAAGACAAACGAATAGATAAGAAATGCGCTGCTGAGGGTAATGCCGACGATAAGAACCCTTTGTGTTACGGCAAAATGTGGCTTGTGAACGCTTACAGGCCGGTTTTCGGCCTCGGGGAATGACTGCGCGGGGGTATTTGCCTGGGTTTGGGCGGGTTGGGAAATCACATCTGTTGTGACGGGGGCTTCTTCCGTAATTTCCGAAGCGGGCTCGTCGCAAAGCTCCGTGTCAACGGGTGGTTGCACAAACAGCTCGTTTGCCGAAGGAGTATCGGCCGGCGAGACATTCAGCACCTTTTTTTCTCGTTTAGGTTTACTTTTTCTTATAGCCATTTCTTCAACCGCACACAACCCAGCCAAAGGTTTTTCCTTCAGGCCGGGTGTTAATTAAAATTACTGCCCAGCGGTTCACAGTCATTTCCCAATCAAAGTAAATGCAACGGCTATGCCAGGTCTGCCGGAGTGGCATTTTTAAGCTGGAATAGCGTTTTTCGTCGAAAAACCGCGGATTTTCAGGTGTTAAGGGTATTAAGATGTGTCAGGATTCTAAACGAGCCGATGGATTTTCGTACAGCCACTATTTGGGGGCAGGGATATGTCAGGCAGCGGTAACGGATTCAGGTTCCGCTATAAAGGACGAGTTATTCTGGTCGAGCTTGGGGATGTATGTGCCTCTCTGAATATTGTGCTGTTTGACTTTGGCGTAGAGTGTGGCACGGGTTATACCAAGCAGTGCGGCTGCTCTTGTTTTTTGCCAGCCGCTTTCCTGAAGTGCCCGGGCGATAAGCTCACGTTCCGCCTTATCGAGCGAAAAATCACCGGTTTTTGACGGGTCTGATGAGGTATCAGCTAAAGGACTGACACGCCATACGCCCTGTGTGGGCGGTTCGATTTGACAATCCTCGCCACTTTTTATATCTTGTCGCGAGCCCGTCCACATTGGAGCCGAGGGGGTTTCCGCCGACTCAATGAAAATGCTGCTTAACCCTATTTTGTCTGTGGTTTCGAGGAGGATTGCTCTGTCGATTACATTGCGAAGTTCGCGGACGTTGCCAGGCCATGTATGCTTTTCAATTGCCTCGATTGCCATTTCCGTTAGCGAAGTTATTTTGCCTGCCTTGGCGGGGCAAACTGTCGATGTCCTTAGCAGGTATTCAGCCAGAGGCCGTATGTCCATTCTTCGTTCAGGGGTTCTCAGTGGTGCGATAATGATGGGGCATATATTGAGCCGATAGTAAAGGTCGCTTCGGAATCGGTTTGCCTGCACTTCCTGTCTGGGGTCGCGATTGCTTGAGGCGATTATAGTGGCTTTGCAGACCAGGTCCGATGTGCCGCCGACTTTCCTGAAGGTTTTTTCCTGTAGAACGCGAAGCAGTTTTGCCTGAAGATCCAATGGCATTTCGCTGATTTCGTCGAGGAAGATTGTACCTTGGCCTGCAAATTCAAGTAATCCTATTTTGTCCCTGTCGGCGCTGGTAAACGAACCTTTAATATGCCCGAAAAGCTCGCTTTCGAGCAGATTCGCCGTCAGGGCAGCACAGTTGATTGCGACAAATGGTTCATTGGGATGCCTGCTTATATGCACCGCTTTGGCTGCAAGTTCTTTGCCTGTCCCGGTTTCCCCGATTATCAGCACCGGATTACAATTGCTGCCTGCGACTAATTTTATCATTTTCAGCGTATAAAGGATTGCCTTGCTTTTGCCCGCCATCGAAACAGAAGCGGCAAGGTCATCGGCAAAGAAACCGCTTATATCGTTCGCTTTGCCGGTTTTCGTTTGGGATTGGATTTTACTCAGGATGCGCTGAAGCTGCTCGTAGTCGTTGGGGCTTGAAATATACTCAATGTTGCCGGCTTGAGAAAACTGTTCAAACCATGCCGGCGGGGTCTCGTTATTTCCTACGACCACAATAGTAGTACGAAAATTATTATGGGACGCATCCATGATTGTGCGGATATCGCCTGGCTGTAAAAGGCCGTCCAGAAGTATCAGGTCAGGCGTGACTGTCGCTACGATATCGACCGCTTCGATTGCGTCGTCAGCCACCAGCACCTGTTGCGATATCTTCTGCGCCAATTGCCGTAGTTCACTCTGTTTACTTATTACAACAGCTCTGCGTAGATTCATTTACGAGTACACCTACTTTTTTAAGTTTTGTGTCCCCATAGATGTCCGGTAAATCGACACTTTGAAGAGGGCATCTTTAATATTTATGGGACGGGGCGATAATATCATTGAGGGGCTATCTTTAAAGTTGTCGGCTGAATGATTTCGATTTTGCTCCGGTTCACAAAATTTAACGGCATCAGGGATGCCACATCGGCTTTTATGGGACGTACGACTTGCGGTTATTCTTATGGGACGTTGAATCACCGGAAAAAAAGTTGCCAGAGACAGTCAATTTTTGATGAAAATGTCTCGGTCGGGCAGGAAATTTCTTCCAGGGTAGGCAAAAATTTCCGTGTGTTAAGTTGGCGCGACCAAAGTTTAGTCATTTAAGCTGGTTCAGTTAATTGCGATTCTAACATCTTTATCTTCAACGAGTTATGTGTTTTTGCATGGTTGCTGTCGTCGTTTGGCACGGCGATTGCTGTTAATGCTATTGCTGCGATGAGTAGCAACAGGATCGGCAAGATGTAATGTTGTTGAAGCTGAAATTAAGGAGAAGTTGATTATGAGTACCACAGCAATAAATAGTGCCAGCGCATTACAAACACAGTTCCTGAATCTTCTCGTTACACAAATGAAAAATCAGGATCCGACGAACCCAATGGATAGCAATCAAATGACTGCTGAGCTTGCGCAATTCTCGCAGCTGGAGCAGTTGGAGAATTTGAGTTCGCAGTTTTCGGACGTGCTTTCAACTACTCAGAAAAGCTATGCCAACTCATTAGTGGGCAAGACGGTTACATATAATGTTACCGACAGCAGTGGGAATACATCATATACCAGCGGGACAGTTGACGCTGTAGATATGCGGGACAGCAGCGCGGTAAAGTTGATAGTTGGCGATAGTAATACTAATACTACTACTACCATTGCTTTGAGCGACGTGTTGGCGGTGCAATAACAACAAGTACATTGAAAGTTTTCAGCAGAATTTGAAGGAGATATAAAATGAGTTCGGCATTGTCAGCGGGCGTTTCGGGCTTAAAGGCGTTTCAACAGATGCTTGATGTGGCGGGCAATAATATTGCCAACGTCAATACTACGGCATACAAGGCGAGCACAATCCATTTTTCCGAGCTTTTAAGCGAGACAATCAAAAAGGCGTCACAGCCGACGTCGAATACCGGTGGTACAAACCCCGTACAAGTGGGAAGCGGCGTAGGCGTATCGGGTATTGTGGCCGACATGACACAGGGAGACATAACGAGCACCGGCAATGCCCTTGATATGGCTCTTGAAGGCCAGGGATACTTTGTTCTTAACGACGGTCAGCAGAATGTATATACCCGTGCCGGGTCTTTTTCGGTTGACGAGAAATGTTATCTTGTTGATTCTTCCACCGGTTATCGCGTTCAGCGAATCGGGAACTATGGCGAAGCAGAAGGTTTCCAGGTAGCCGGCGACAGCGATTTGCGCGTACCCTATGATGTGGCGATGGCTGCCGCGGCGACAAACACAGTAACGGTATCCGGCAACCTTAGCTCTAATGCCATCACGACAGCGGGAAAGGCCAACGTGCTTACGGCAAGCGATGCGTTTACCATTAATAGCGGAACAGCTGCTACCGCCGGCGCCACGCTGAGCACGCTCGATCAGTGGACCGACGCAACGAGTGGCGGCACTGGGACGGGGACGTTTACTATTTCGGGATTGAACCATGACGGCGACGCACTGGTTGATACGGGAATGGCCGTTACAGGGGCTACGACACTTGATGATATTGTAAATCACATAAACACCGTCCTTGATGCGGGAGGCACGGCCGGGGCAAACGGCGTTGCGACGCTGGTGAACGGCAAAATATGTATAACCGACGCAAAAACCGGATATAGTTTGTCTGATGCGAACATGTCGTTTACCAGCACCGACGGGACAAAATTTAAAACCTCGCCATATTTTGAGATAACCAACGTTGGCGGCGACGAAGTCAAGAGCGTCAGTCTTACCGTTTACGACAGATTAGGCAGCGCGCATGTGCTGTCAGCTGCTTTTGTCCGCACGGATACAGCAAATAAGTGGGATATGGTTCTGACCTCGATTACCGGTGACGTCTCATCGATTACCACTGACGGCAGGAGAATAAGCGGCATCGATTTCAATAAAGCGGACGGCTCATTAGCCGGGCTTGACACTACCATAGGCGATACATCCGCCTTTGGCGTATCCTTTGCTGCCGATCCTGGTAGTGAGCAGACCATCAACGTATCGATGGGAACGGTCGGACAGCTTGACGGTTTGACGCAATTTGCAGGCGATTCTACCGCTGTCGCCAGCGGCCAGGATGGTTACACCGCCGGGCGTCTTTCCTCAGTATCGGCTGACAATGAGGGCTTGCTTATCGGCACGTTTTCAAACGGCGTCAAGAAAACTATAGGCGCAGTGGAAATTGCTTTATTCCAGAATCCGGCTGGTCTTGAGAGTACTGGAAGCGGTTATTGTGTTACATCTGCTAACTCAGGCGAAGCGGTTTATACCCAGGCGAAGAGCGGTGGTGCGGGCACGCTGCAGGGCAGCTCGCTGGAGAAATCGAATGCCGACACAGCCACCGAGTTCGTCAACCTGATTACCGCGCAAAACGGTTTCCAGGCGAATTCCAGGACCATCAAGGTCGCAAGCGAAATTTTACAGGAACTGGCGACGTTAATCACATAGGGCTTTCAAAGAATTGATATGACGATGCTGACTCATATTGCTGTTTGTCTGTCGAGCGAGGTGATAGGGGCTTCTGCGTATCAACGCTGGAAGGGAATTCAGCATATTGAAAGCGATACCGAGTTTATGCGCAACAAATGGTTTACGCTTGCAATGCTGGTGTTGTTAGTCGGTTCGACTATATTACTTGTGGCGGTCCACATGCTAAGAAAATTAAGGGAGCGAAAAACCGCGGACAGGGAATTTGCCGACGGCGTGGCTCGGAGAGGGCTGACTCCCCCGGAAACAGACACTCTTATTGAGATAGCAATCAAATCGGGCCTGAAGAGAATGGCGGATATTTTCGTTCTCAGTGACGCCTTCGAGAAAGGCCTCAATGTATTGCTCAAAGAAAGTTTTGTAGACGGCAACCCGACAAACAGGACTGTCGAGCTTGAAAAATATTTGGCCGGTTTGAAGGAGAAAGTGAGTTTTCGCAAGGCGGCGAAGGGCTGTGGGTACTCTCCGGGTGTTTTTGCTAAAGAACCGGATGAGCCGAAGCCAAGAGATTCCGCGATTATCAAGACCGCCTTTATAGCAATGTTCCCGTTTTCAAGAAAGACGGAATTGATAAATGGCGGCGGCTCGGGTACACCACAACGAGCTAATTCCCCGCCTGATTGGCGGGAGCAACTTCCAGAATTTGTGCCTGCAACAGTTACCGGCCTTGTTGGCCGTGTTTTATTTATTGAAACTGCGCTGTCAGTAAACGTCGGCGACAGGGTACTCATAGCGGTTGGTTCTTTTAGCGCCAGTGAAGATTCTCGTACAATAGAGTTAATCGAAGAAATCGGAACTGTTGATCGCAGCGTTTATCCGCCTGCATCGTCAGGTGCGTCGAATGTTCATCGTCTTGGTGTTAATCTTGTCGGTCTTGGCGAATCACAGGCGGCTCATCTTGCCGTGGCAATCAAGGACGCAGATGGTCGAGGAGCAACGGAACAGACGCTCATGGCTGAGTCAAAGGAGGGGACGAAATGACACAGCCAATAACTCAAATCGGCAGCAGTGTTGACGCGTTGACGCGGGAGCTGGAAATAATCGCGAACAATGTCGCGAATGCGAATACCACAGGGTTTAAACGGCTATCTAATGCTTTTTCAAAAGTCCTTGATTCACAGGAGGGGGAGACGGAAACATTTACTCCGGGGACTATAGATTTTAAATCCGGACTTGATTTTTCGCAGGGCAATATGGTTCAGACCGGAAGGTCTATGGATTTTGCCTTATCAGGTTCCGGTTTTTTTGTTGTCGAGACGCAGAATGGCCCTCTTTACACTCGTAACGGGGTGTTTTCGACGAATCAAAACGGCCAGATAGTTGATGAAATGGGCAGGGCGGTAGAGGGAGAAAGCGGTCCCATTACGCTGCCGTCGGGTGGTAGCGTTTCGGATATTCAGGTTTCATCGGGAGGGCAAATCACGGCCGGCGGCGCCGCCATAGGCAAATTCAAGGTGGTGGATTTCAAGGACAAGGACAGAAGCAAGCTTGTTTCTACCGGCAACAATTGTTTTGCGATGTCGAACAAGGACATCCAGCCGACGCCGGCGACAGACGTGGTGGTCAAACAGGGGTTCCAGGAATCGTCCAACGTAAAAATAGTTGATGAAATGGTTGGTATGGTAATGGTAACACGCCTTTACGAAGCAAATATGAGATGTGTTTCGGCCCAGAAGGATAACGCGAGCACTCTGACAAGTGTAGCGATGGGGTAAAGGGTTATTTCTAAAATAAACGCACTTTAGCGTTCAGGAGATTAGTTATGTTAAAGGCATTTTCGACAGCGGCGACAGGTATGGCGGCCCAGCAGATGATGGTGGATGTTACTGCCAACAACCTTGCCAACGTCAACACAACCGGTTTCAAAACCAGCCAGATAAATTTTCAGGACATGCTTTACCTGAAGATGAAACAGGCGGGTGCGGAGGTTGCTTCAGGAGTTAATTCGCCTTCGGGGCTGGAAATAGGCAGCGGTGTGCGACCCGTATCAACGACCAAGGTTTTTACCCTCGGCGAGTTGCAAAACACCGGCAGGTCGCTTGATATCGCAATTTCTGGTGATGGTTTTATCCAGGTAATATTGCCTAACGGCGAGACGAGATATACGCGCGACGGCTCACTTCAGGTTAATGCCACCGGCCAGCTTGTTACCACTACCGGTTACACAATAGAGCCGGCAATAACGCTTCCTTCGACATACAACAGCGTCGATATCGGCAAGGACGGAACAGTCAGCGTTACCGATTCTACGGGCGCACAGTCATCGGTGGGAACGCTGCAGCTGGTTCGTTTTCAGAACCCGACCGGATTGGCGGATGAGGGCGATAACTTGTATTCCCAGACGCAAGCGAGCGGCACTCCAACGACGGGCACTCCTGGTCAGAACGGGCTTGGCTTCATTCAGTCGAATTCGCTGGAAAAATCCAACGTCCAGATGGTAACCGAGCTTGTGAACCTGATAACGGCGCAACGGGCGTATGAAATAAATGCGCGGGCGATAAAGGCCGGTGATGAAATGCTGCAGACCGCGACGAATGTTGGGAGATAGTAACGCTATGAATATCAGATTGATTGGTTTGGCCGTGGTAATGTTGATGGTTCGGGCGGATTTGTGCCTGGCATCGACGGACAGCAATGAAATCGTTTTGGCTCCGCAGTCGCGTTTGGCAATTTATCTGCCGAGAGATGTTTCGGTGGAAGGCGAAAATCTGACCTTGGGCAAAATAGCCGTAATTACGGGAGAAGAGGCCCTTGTAGCGAAGGCGAGCAGTGTTGAGTTTGGGAAAATTTCGACTGCCGGTCAGGTTATTACAATTGACCGTTCGCTGATTCTCAGCCGGCTTGCGTGCAGCGGGATGCCGGCGTGCAATCCTGAGCTGTCGGGTGCCGACAAGGTTGCTGTCAGGCAGGCGTCAACGATTATTAAGGGCTCCGGTATTGTCGAGTCGGCTTCATCGTTTCTGGCTAATTCCGTCAAAGAGCAGTCAATCGCAAGGTGGGAGCTGGTGAAGATGCCGGCGGACGTTAGCTTGTCTGCGGAAAACTCGAATTTCGAGCTGGTTCCTCGTTTGGTTTCTCGCGGCGCGAATGGCCAGGCCGTTATTGAGGTGAGTATAGTTGCAGGCGGCAAACAAATAGAAACACGTCAGGTTATTTTCCGCCCCAAATATAATATTCGAAGGGCCGTTACAACGGCAGACGTGAAGGAAGGGACTGTGTTGACGGCGGACAACACAAAGGTTGAAAATGTCATTTCGGATGTGCCGGAGCCGACGAACTGGACAATGCCTTATGGGCTTGCTGCGACTCGCAATATGCCCGCGGGAACCGTTGTCGGCTCAAATATGGCAAAGTCGCCTCAGCCACAGGTGATAATCGAACGAAATCAAAACGTAGTCATACGAATCGACAGGAACGGGCTTGTTGTAACCGCGACGGGCAAGGCCACACAGCAGGGCCGGCTCGGGGAATATATAAAGGTCAAAAATACTGATTCGCAGCGGGTGATAGTGGCCAAAGTGAATGAAGACGGAACAGTGGAACCTGTTTTTTAGGGGAAAGCAATAATGAGACAGAACATACAAAACACAAAAATCAGAACGAGCGTTGTCATAGCGGTCGTTTTCTCGGTGTTGTTTGCCGTCACTTTTGCGCAGGGCGGGTCAATATGGGCCAAGAGAGACAGGAACAGCCGTAATATTTACGCTGATGATACCGCCCGCAACATAGGCGATGTGCTGACCATCAAAATTGCCGAAGATAGCAAAATCGATAACACAGCCAAGAGAGACCTTCAAAAAGACGTTACCAAGTCAACTACTTTCAATGGCAAAATAGGCAATTTTGCCGACCTCGGTGACCTCGGAGTGAGCGCGCAATCCTCCAACCAATTGAACGGCAAAGCGGACTATAAGGACCAGCGCACATTCGAAGACAGCATTACCGTAACGGTAGTTGATATTCAACCAAACGGCAATCTTGTTGTTATGGGCATATGCAACCGCAACATCAACGGGGATACCCAAACTATCGAGTTAAGCGGCATAGTTCGTCCGAGTGATATTTTGTTTGATAATACGGTAAAAAGCACGCAGGTGGCGGATTTCCGTCTCGTCAGCAAAGACGGCGGTATTGCCGCCCCATACACCAAACCCGGCTGGCTTGGCGGCATATTCGATATAGTGTGGCCTTTCTAACTGCTTGAAAACAGGGGCTGTTATATTTTTTCGGGATATATGTTTATGAAAAGTCGTCTGATTTTAATGGTTGGAATCCTGCTCAGTTTTGCCCAGGGCGGGCGATGCGAAAGGATAAAGGACATCGTTGATATACAGGGTGTTCGCGGCAACCCGCTTTCCGGAGTTGGGCTGGTAATCGGTCTGACGAACACGGGCGACTCGACCCAGCCGTCTCGCCAGATGCTGACCAACATACTACGGGATTCCGGGCTGGTGATTTCGCCAAAGGATTTGACCGGAAGTAACATCGCACTTGTAATGGTTACTGCCGAGCTTGGGCCGTTTGCACGCGAAGGTTCTCGAATTGACATTGATGTTTCGGCTGTTGGTGACGCCAAAAGTTTGCAGGGCGGCATGCTGCTTCCCACGCCGTTAAAAGGTCTTGATGACCAGGTTTACGCAGTTGGGCAGGGCGGCATCTCGTTGGGCGGCTGGTCGGCAAGCGGAAACGAGGCCACCATTTCCAAGAACCATCAAACTGTGGGCAGGGTGCCCAGCGGTGCGACTGTCGAAAAGGCCGAAATTGCGACATTTGTCGAGCAAATAGCCGACCAGAGGTTTATTACCCTGGCCCTCAGGAATAATGACTTTGCCACGGCACAGCACATCAACAAGATTATAAATGACAACCATAAGGATATTGCGACAGTGATTGATGCGGGTACCATCAGGGTTAATATCCCGAAGGAAATTGACCAGAAGGGCATAGCCGGTTTTATCGATGAGATAACCCTTTTTGACGTTACGGTCGATGTGCCGGCGGTTGTCGTAGTGAATGAACGGACGGGGACGATTGTTGTCGGCGAGAACGTCGGGGTATCAGCCGTGGCCATTTCTCAGGGCAGTTTGGTAGTCAAAATTAAAGAGACGGCGGTTGTCTCACAGCCGACAGCGCCGTTTTCCAACGGAACAACGGAAAAAGTGCCGGATACAATCGTGGGCGTAGAGGAGAAGGGCGGTTATTTGATTCCCGTCGATCATGCAGTTACAGTGGCTGACCTTGCCAAGACGCTCAACGCAATAGGCGCAACTCCAAGAGACCTTATCGCTATATTTAACGCTTTGAAAAAAGCCGGTGCGCTGCAGGCCCGGCTGGAAATAATGTAGGTTAATTATGGATGGTTCTGAAATTACATTGAATGCGTCCGCGTTATTATCAAACGCCCAGGAGCCGTCATCTGTTGCAGGACTTACGGCAAAGGCCGATAGCGTCCAGGCATCCGATGCGACGTCAGCCACAGACAAAAAGACCGAGAAGGCCGCCAAGGATTTTGAGTCGGTTCTGCTGACGAAAGTCCTTGAGGGGATGGAAAATACCGTAAGCCAGTTCAGCACCGAGGAGGAGGCAGGTTCTGAGCAGATCAAGGGATTGTTCACGCTTTTCCTTGCTCGTGATATGGCCGACAAGGGCGGCCTTGGATTGTGGAAGGACCTGAACGCGTTTTTCAAGGATATGCAGAAAACTAATACTACTTCGCAATCGGTGGATGAAAAATTATGAACGAGCAAACGGTAGATATAGCCGGCAGGATTGAAGAGCTGCTGAATGTTCTGGAACGGGATATGGCGCACATCGAATATGCCGTTTCTAAACTGAACGACCTCCGCGGATTTGTCATAAAACGCGACGAAAAGGAACTTGCTCAGCTTCTTGGGGAAATACGCGAGGAAACTATAGACTATCAGGCCAACGAGGAGCGTCGCGGCGTTATACAAAAGGAGTTGGCCGGATTATTCGGCTGCCAGCCGCGGGAGTTAACGCTGTCCGTTCTGAAAAAACGTATTTCAGGGGCCGCCGGGGCGGCTATTGGCGAAAGCCAGGAAAAACTGAAAAAAATGGTCGGACGTTTACGAGTCGAGTACATCTCAACGGCCGCTCTTTTGTCGGAGTGTTCCAGGATAAATTCGGCACTGTTGAAAATCGTTTTTAATCGCAGCAGGATAGGGCCGGCCTGTTATGGCTCAAACGGCCTTACCGCCAGAGAATCCGGGGCTGCTTTTATGAATATGCGCCTGTGATTGGTTTTTGACAAGGTATAGATGCTATGAGTAGTTTTGATATAGGACTTTCCGCTCTGAATGCCGCTATGAAGGCGCTCGACGTTGTCGGCAATAATGTCTCCAATGCCAGCACAGAGGGCTATCACAAGCAGGTAGTCGATTTGACTGCTTCCTATTCCGTCACAAACGGAAATAGACTTGTAGGAGGCGGCGTTGACGTTACAGGCGTAACAAGCGTAATCGACAAATACCTCGAACAGGAAATTCTCAAGCAGCAGTCCGCACTCAACCAGAACACCCAGGAAGCATCTGTCCTTACGGACATAGAGACGGCGTTCGGCGAGCTTAGCACCAGCAGCACCGGCCTGAGTACTTCCATCAGCAATTATTTTAACGCGTTAAGCAGTCTCAGCGCTCATCCTGACGAGATTTCTTACCAGAACGAAGTCCTTACGACCGGTGAGGAAATGGCCGGCCAGTTCAATACTCTTGGCAAATATCTGAATAATCTTAAAGTGGAAACCAAATTGCAGGTGGATAACGATGTTAAACAAATTAATACGCTCTCGGGTCAGATTGCCGAGCTTAACGGCAATATACAACACATCGAAATGACCGGCGGCCACGCAAATAACCTGGTTGACCAGAGGGATGCGCTTATATCAAAAATGTCTCAATTGACCGGCGTTCAGACGCAGGAGATGGATAATGGTGTGGTCGATGTGAGCGTCTTCGGCGTGTCGGTGGTCGTGGGCACAGACACAATAAATCTGGAGACCGGTCTTCAATCTGATGGTAAGCTCGGCATATCGGCTGCCGGGGCATACGCCTACGATACTACGGCAGATGGCGGCAATATTGGCGGCTTACTGGAAATATATAACAACACCGTAAACGGTATTAGTACCAACCTTGATACCCTTGCCGGTTCGATAATTCAACAGGTCAATAAATGTCATGTTCAGGGCGTAGGTACCGACGGCTCATTCACCGAGCTTGATGGGCAGACGATGTCGAGCGGTTCAATCGGTGATTATGTTCCGCCCGTAAACAACGGCGAATCATTCTTTGTCCGCGTAACCTACACCGACCCGACTACTAAGAAGGTGACGGTAACCAGGCAGGAAATCGGCGTGAGTACTGCTGAGTCATTGAGCGATATTGCCGATGACATATCCACCCACATCACGGGACTGAGCGCTACGGCATACAACAATAAGCTGAGCATTCAGGCCAGCGCTAATTACAAATTTGATTTTCTGCCGGCGGTGTTGCCCGAACCGACCGGCACCACCGGCACTTTTGCAGGCAGTTCGTCGCCAACGGTTTCGGTGTCCGGCACTTACACGGGCGACAAAAACCAGACCTTTACCTTTAGGGTTGTGGGCAACGGCTCAGTCGGCAATGGAACTCTTAATTTAGAGGTAAAAGACGGCGCCGGGAAAGTTGTTGATAATTTGAATATTGGTTCCGGCTACGCGGCGGGCGATGAGCTTGATTTCGGATATGGAGTCAAAGTAGAGATTGGTTCCGGGGCCCTCAGTGAAAACGATAGTTTTCAAGTTGGTGCTTATTCAGATACTGACACATCGGGGTTATTATCAACAGTTGGGATGAACACCTTTTTTACCGGCACCAGCGCAACTGATATAGCGGTGTCAAGTGAGCTGACGGATAACCCGGGCAGGGTGGCTTCGGCGTCCGGGGCTGACGGGACGGATAACAACAATGCGACGAAACTGGCTTCGCTAAGCGACCTGAAAATTGATGACCTGAATTCTATGACTATCAGCGATTATTACCAGCAACTGGTCACTAATATAGGCGAGCAGGCATCCGTTAAAAAGACCGCGCAAACCAACAGCGAGGATTTGATACTGAGCTTGACCAACCAGGAGAGTAATGTCAGCGGCGTTGATATTAATGAAGAATCAGCCAAGATGCTCGTTTATGAGCAGATGTTCCAGGCAGCATCTAAATACATTACTACCGTGAATAATTCGATAACGAGTTTGATGGACATATTGTAATTATGATTCTTACAGGTGGCGGCGTATGAGCGGAATGCTGGATATAACATACAACAACGTAACTTATGCTATGTATCGATACGGATCGAAACTTACTCAGCTCCAGGAAGAGTCCTCTACCGGTTCAAAAATCAACCGGGTGTCGGACGATCCTTCTGGTGCATATCGCGTTCTAACGCTGCAAAACGAGGGAAGCACCCTTAAAAACTATATCGACAAGCTTGATGATATGTGCAATACGCTCGATACAAGCTCGTCAACTATTCAGTCGATGGTATCGACGATTAACACGGCGAAAGTCGATATTACGCAGGTTACCAGCGGTGTTTACACCCAGACCGCCAGAGACAACACCGCAACGGCAATCAATGATTCGCTGGGACAACTGGTCCAACTGGCGAATACCAAGTATAACGGCCAGTATTTGTTCGGAGGCAACGATACCAGCTCTAAGCCGTTTACTGCTGAATACGACAGCAATGGCGATATTACTTCCGTTACTTACCAGGGCAGCCAGCAAAACAGAACTGTCGAGGTTGCCCCCGGCGTATCGGCGTCGGCATACATAAGCGGCGAAGATTTGTTCAGTTCCAATAACAGAGATACGCCGGTCTTTACCAGCACAACAGGAGCTGCCGTTGGTTCGGGAACTTCAAGCGTTACCGGAAACGTTTGGCTGACCGTTTCCAAGGATGCCGGTGATAACTACAAATTATCAATAGACGATGGTGCATCCTGGGTTAGCGTTCCGTCCGGCGGGGATGATAACCTGGCGGTTACCGATTCTCGTACTGGCAAAGTGCTTTATGTCAATACTAATGGAATTACGACCACCGGCACTGACCTTGTCCGTGTTCCCGGAACTCAGAATGTGTTCGATACCATGATTGATATTCGGGATATGCTGAAAAACGACAAAGGCCTTTCCAATTCGCAGCTATCAGATTTACGGAGTGCGTTATCGGATTCGCTGGACGAAGTATCGACCTTGCTCCTGTCAAAGGAGAGCGTCTTGGGTTCAAAAAGCTCGTTTTTAGATAATCTGAAGACCAACCTTAATAGTTTGCAGACCACCAGTTCGGACGAGGTAGATTCGATAAAACAAGCCGATGTTGCCCAGGTTTCCATAGACCTGAGTCGTTACCAGAATTTATATCAAATGTCGCTGTCGGTGGCGGGCAAGCTGCTGTCGACGTCGTTGCTTGATTACATTCAATAAGCCGATTTTGGGGTTGCAGAACAAGTCCTTTGTGGCAGTTAAGTGCCGTAATGTTCGATATTTATACAAATTCCGAAATTTTCCCCTGGTATCTTGTCTGGCGATGTCTGTGGCGGGGTAACGGCCGGCAGGCACGCGGTTTGCATTGTTTTACTGGTGGTGGCATTGTATGAAAATAGCCGTTTTGGGGCCTGTTTTTTAAAACTACTTAGGGAGTGCAGGTAAATGGAATGTGTGGCTAATTATTATCAGAAGGGGTTGGAACTGGCTGAAGCAGGGAGGCATAAAGAGGCGCTGGAATGTATCCAGAAATATTTGCTCAGTGCCCCCAACGACGGCCAGGCAATAAATGACGCTGGCGCTATTTTGCACTGCCTGGGGCGAAGCGAGGAATCCATAGATTATTTCCGCAAGGCAAGGACCCTCATACCGGACTCAGCGGAGGTTGTCTGGAATCTTACGGAAGCCTATCTTGCTATCGGTAACGCCAAACACGTAGTTGGACTTTTTGATGATATGGCGCACAGGGGTATTTTAAACCCTGACGTGATGAACAGGACTGCCAATATATTGCTTGAGCAGGGTGATAAGGCCAATGCTATCGAAACGATGCTGCGTTCTCTGCAAATGGCGTCGAATCAGGAAATTTTGAAGCCGATGATTGAGGTCATTCGCAGTAAAAGGCCTAAGGTCGCGTTTTTCTGCGGTTTAACGGGAGATGTAAAGTTCCTCAACGATATTTACGCGTTTATCGAACAGCGATTCCAGGTCAGATTTATCGAGAGCAGGGATATTAACCAAATACACGAAGCAATGAAATGGAGCGATATTTCGTGGTTTGAGTGGTGCACTGACCTTGTGGTCGAGGCCTCAAGGTTGCCCAAGGTCTGTAAGACAATAGTACGTTTGCACCGGTTTGAGGCGTATAACGACTGGCCCTCGAAGGTGAAATGGGAAAACATCGACACGCTCATTACCGTGGGCAATACATTTGTGAAGGATGCTCTGCTTAGGCAGGTTCCGGCACTGGAGGCCCGCACACGTTCAGTTGTGATTCACAACGGTGTAAATTTCCAGAAATACAAGTACGTTGCAAGGCCGCGGGGCAAAAATATCGCCTGCATCGGGTATCTCAACGCAAGAAAGAACCCGATGCTTTTACTGCAGTGTATGCAAAAACTGCACTACATAGACCCTCAATACAAGCTGTTCTTCGCCGGTGTTTTCCAGGATGCTGCCCTTGAGCAGTATATCCGCTATATGGTTAAGGCGATGGACCTTACAAGCGTGGTATTCTTTGACGGATGGCAGGACGACGTTAATAGCTGGCTTCAGGACAAGCACTATATTGTTTCGACCAGCATTGGCGAAAGCCAGGGGATGGGTGTCCTGGAGGGAATGGCCTGCGGATTAAAACCGGTTGTTCATAATTTTCCCGGGGCCGACCAGATATTCCCGTCGGAGCATACCTTTAACATTTCGGAGGAGTTCTGCAGGCAGGTTTGTGAAGAAAGTTATGAGCCGGAGCGATACCGCAGGTTTGTAGAGGAAAGATATTCTCTCGAAAAGCAGTTGAGCGCAATCAACAAGATGTTCCTGTGTTTTGAAAGCGAAGTAGAGGCAGGCGATCTGGCTGTTGCCTGTAGTACTTGATAATAACGCTTCGATGTCAGAAGGAATTCAAAGCAATATGGGGCCGATGGTCAGCATTATTTTGCCGACGTTCAACAGGCCTTTGTATCTGGCGCAGGCGATTGCGAGCGTCGTGCGCCAGCAGTACGGCAACCTCCAGATAATCGTTGTAAACGACGGAGGATGCGACGTAAGCAGCATTGTAAAATCATTCGACGACCCCAGAATCGTATTCATCAACAGGCGTGAAAATCGCGGCAAGGCGTTTTCTCTCAACGAAGCTCTTGCGGCAGCCAAAGGGAAATATATCGCGTACCTTGACGATGATGATATCTATTATCCGCATCATATCGAGACGCTTGTCGGTACGCTGGAAAACCGTTCGGATTGCGGCGTTGCCTACACCGACCTGTATAAATCCTATTGCCGGATAACACCCGAAGGCAGGCGGATTGTGCTAAGCAAAGTCGTCGAGGTAAGCAGGGACTTCGACCGATTTGTTATGCTATACTTTAACCACGTGCTGCACGTCAGTTGTCTTCATCGCAGAGACCTTCTGGACAAGACCGGGCCATATAATGAAGGTCTGAATATCCTGATTGACTGGGATATGACTCGCCGGCTGGCGTTTTTCACTGATTTTTGTCATATTCCCGAAGTTACGGGCGAATACTATCATCCGGAAGGGGAAAGCGACAGGATATCTGTCCGGCGTCGCAAAGACAAGACGGAATACGCCTGCAACGTTCTGACGATACGCACCGCCAGGCCGGCCAAACCGTGGTCGAAGCTTGCCGATTTATCCATAATTTTTTTGACGGAACGGCTCAACCAGGATGCGGGCAATACCGTGGGACTTATCTGGCGCCATACTTTTTATCCATACAAGTTATATCTGACGCTGCCGGGCGAGGATTTTTCGCGGATTAATACGGATATGCCCAACATTGTTACAATGCCCGTTGAGCCGGCCTGTTCGCAATCGCAGCGTATTGACAGGGTTCTTGCCGATTGCGAGGGGGAATATATAGCGGTAGTTCCGGTTGGTTTCCCGATACGTGATATGTGGCTCGAAGATTCGCTGTATGCGCTGCTTAATACGCCGAATACCAATGAGGCGTTTGAGCTTGAGGATTCCACGCCCGATTGCTGGGCTGTAGTTGCCCGCAAGGACCATTTGCAGCTTGCCCGCGGCAAATTCCCGCATCTGTCTTTACGTGACGGACTTGTATCCGCGGGCGTTAATATCCGACGGATACGTCCTGATGAAATTCCGTTCCAGCTCGACTCCCTGGTCAAAGAGGCCAAGGATGAGGAAAAAGCCAATAATTGGAAACGGGCGGCGGAAGTATATGAGCATATAGGCGAGCATTACCACAACCAGTTATTGGCGAAATCATGGGCTGCCTGGGCATTGTTTAAGGCGGGCGATTTGGACAAGGCATCCGAGTTTGTTTCGTGGATAAACCAGCGACGCCTGACGGCTGATACGTTGTTGCTTGAGGCGAAAATTAAACACCGGCGAAACGATTTTAAATCAGCCCTGGTTTTGCTCAAAAAGGCGGAGGAGATTCTCGCCGGCAGTGATTCTGCCGGTGTTAAAACGTCATCGATTGCCACTAAATATTGCAATATTGCATAGATAATAGGAACCAGCCAATGTCTGAAGAAAGACCTATTACAGCCGAGACCGAACAAAATGAGATTGCCGAACAGCATAATTCAACACAGCATTATAACGTGTTGATGGAGCTTGGCGATTGCCTGATGAACGTCGGGAAATACGACGAGGCACAGCCCAGGTACGAAGAGGCGGCGTTGCTTTCTCCCGATGCCGCCGGGCCATACGTTGGTCTTGGTGTTGTTGCTCTACAGACAAATAAGGTTGAGGACGCGGAAATAGCGTTTCGTGTTGCCTGCCGGCTCGACCCGAATTGTGCAAAAGCATACGCGGGTCTGGCGATGATTGAACAGCAGAGGAAACATTATTCCCAGGCATTCAAAATGTACCTGAAGTGCCTTGAGCTTGAGAGTGATAATCTTACTGCGCTGCTGGGCCTGTTTCAGGCGTCCTGCCAGATGGGCTCGTTTGAAGAAATCATTCACTACCTTCAGGTTTATCTTGATATGCATCCCGGCGACACGTCGGTTATGTTCGCGCTGTCGGCTTTGTATATGAAAGACGGTCGGCTGACCGAATCGCGGAAGATTCTTAAGGATATTCTGGCGTTGCAGCCGGAGCATAAAGATGCCGCAAACCTGCTCGAAGAGGTTGAACGAGGGATAACGCAGCGGGAACAATCCGAGGTTGCCTGTAAATGAAAAAGGACGCAGAAAAATGCTTGCGGTTTATCATGGCGGTATTTGATGCAGTATAGCTGCTTGTTAACGTGCTATTTGACAAGAGTAGTTGACGATTGGGCAGGCAATGGTTATGCAGTTTTCCCCTACTGCAACCGACGGGGACGGAGTGTAAATTGATAACGGCAAGTAGAATGCACGCTGATCTTCGCAATATTCATTATTGCAACTGGATAGAATTCCTGAGGAGTTCTGAGAGCTGGAGTCCAGACCATATAATTCAGTATCAGATAAACAGCCTTAAGCTGGCGGTTGAATCTGCATACCGAAATACAATCGGCTATCGCCGGCTTTACGATGAACATGGCATAAATACTGAGGACATTAAAAGTTTCGATGAATTCAGGCGCCTGCCGCTTGTTGAAAAGGAGATGATAAGAGATCATCTGGAGGAATTTTCAACCGGCAGAAAAAAAGGCAGGCAATATATAACAACGGCCGGCAGCACAGGGATTCCCTTTGGGTTCTACAGGGACAACATGGCATTTGCGAGGGAGCTTGCATCAAAGGCGTATCAGTATTACCGCATTGGTTGGAAGGAAGGGGCGAAGCAGTTTGTTTTTCGGGGATTGCCCATAAATTCAAAAAGTCATATTAGGTTTTATCCGCGTCTCAATGAATTGAGATGCTCATCATATCACCTGACCGATGAGCAGATGGAGATTTATAGAAAACGTGCTTTTGAATATCAACCGGAGTTCTTGAAATGTTATCCTTCCTCAGGTTATATTTTTGCTCGTTTTCTGAAAGACACGGGGCGACCTTTTCCTCACATCAAGGGTGTTCTTTGCGCATCTGAGAATTTGTATGAATATCAAAAGCAGCTTATGTCTGAGGTCTTTGACGCCCGTGTGTTTAGCCACTACGGCCATTATGAATTGGCGGCGCTGGCCGGCTTCTGCGAATATGAGGATGCCTATCATGTCCTGCCTCAGTACGGATTTGCGGAGCTGTTGGATAAAAATGGCAGGCCTGTTGAGACTCCAGGACAAATCGGCGAGATTGTAGCGACGTCTTTCCTGATGAATATCACGCATTTTATTCGATACAGAACGCGAGATTTGGCCGTATTCAAAGCAAACAGGTGCGATTCCTGCGGACGTCCTTATCAGATTTGGCAGAGTATCCAGGGACGACTGCAGGAATTCATTGTTACCGCGGCAGGGCGTTATATCTCAATGACCGCCATCAATATGCACGACGATATTTTCGACCATATCAGGCAGTTTCAGTTCTATCAGGAACAAAAAGGAAAAGTGGAATTTCGATATATTCCAAAACAAGCTGTCAAGGATGATGTTCTGCAAAATATTAAACGCAAATTGCTTTTCAAGCTTGGCAGTGATGTAGAGTTGGTAATGAAAGCGGTAAACGATATACCTCCCGCAAAGAGGGGCAAACACAGGTTTCTGGTCCAGAAATTAAACATAGCCTTCGGCGATATATAATCTCAAATCGGAGCGTAAGTTGGACAAAAGATACAAGGTGTCTGTTTGCAAAGTGACTCAGTCGGGTTATCCGGCTGAAGTTCCCTTTAATCCGGCCTTGGCCTACCCTGAGTATCCTTTCACGAAGCATCTGGCTGAAAAAGCCAACGATGTCTATGATGCCTTTCGGAAGTTGTTGTTACTTCTGGGTTTTGACAAAGATAATTTCGGCACCGGCAATTGGAATCCCCTGGGCCATATTATAAAACCGGGAATGACGGTCTTGGTAAAGCCCAATTTTGTGCTAAGCAGCCATGCTGAGGGCAAAGATCCGTATTCTATTATCACGCACCCATCGGTAATCAGAGCGCTGGTAGATTATTGCCGGATTGCCTTGAAAGGTGATGGCAAAATCATAATAGCTGACGCGCCTCAATATAACTGCAATTTTGCGGAGTTACTCAATTTAACGAAGCTGGATCGTATTTGTGAATTCTATGGAGGTCTTGGCGGACCTCAGGTAACTTCTCTGAATCTTCAGCCATATTGGTCCCCGACCAGGCACTTTCTTTCCTGTTTAAAACCCCTTCAGGGAGACCCTCAGGGAACTGTGGTTTGTAACCTGGGAAAAGACAGCGCTTTGAGAGATCTTACCTCAAAGGGGAAACTTTATGGCGCCGTATATTGGCGGAACGAAACCATCGCTAACCATACACGGGACACCAATCGGTACGAGATTTCAAAAACAGTTTTGAATGCTGATGTATTCATTTCTGTCCCGAAAATGAAGATTCATAAAAAGGTAGGCGTTACGCTCAATGCCAAGGGATTGGTCGGTATTTGTCCCAACAAAAATCTTGTTCCTCATTATCGGGTGGGCTTGCCCTCCGAAGGCGGAGATCAGTTTCCCGAAGAATTGCTCTCACCGATTGAACGACGGATAATACGTTTTGAACGATGGATGTATGACCATTTCCTCGCAAAGAAAAACGTCCCTATGGAGCTGATCCACCGGTTCATATACGGATTTTTATATCTCAAGATAGCCATGCCTCTGGGATTGAAAGTTTCCGATGAAAAAAGACTGTTCGATGCAGGAAACTGGTATGGCAATGATACCGCCTGGCGTATGGCAGTGGACTTGCTGAGAATTATTTATTTCGCAGACGAATCAGGAACACTCCACAAAACGTCCCGAAGGCGAATGTTTTCCGTAATCGATGGGGTCATTGGCGGCGAGAATAAGGGGCCTCTTGTGCCCGACCCGAAGCCGGCCGGCGTCTTGATAGGCGGAGAAGACCTTCTTGCGGTAGATATTGTTACTACCCGGTTGATGGGCCTCGACTATCAAAAACTGAAACAATACAGCCGGTTGAACGGCTCAATCTATGATTTTGGCGAGCGCAGTAATGATAATATTGAAGTTGTTGCGGATGAGCAGGAGATCGTTGGTTGTTTATTGAATAGAACGTCGCGATTTTTCGATTTCAAGCCCCATCCTGGTTGGGTGGGCCGGGTAGAGATATGAAGTTCATTTTTAAGGGAAACGCATATGGACAAGATATCTGTGGTTGGATTGGGAAAGCTTGGTGTGTGTTTTGCCGCTGCCTCGGCGTCGAGAGGTTTTGAAACAATTGGCGTTGATGTCGGGGAACATATAATTGACTCCATCAATAACGGCCGCGCGCACATATTTGAGCCGGGTCTGCAGGAGCTTATTTCCAAGGTCGGCGATATGCTTACCGCAACCAGAGAGCATTCCAGGGCCATAAAAGAAACGGATATCACATTCATTCTGGTTGCCACGCCGAGTGATACCGAAGGAAACTTTTCCAATGCCTATGTGGAGTCCGCCTTAAAATCACTGGCGGTGGCGTTGAAGGCATCTCGAAAAGAATATCATCTCTTTGTTATAAGCAGCACAGTAATGCCAACGTCGATGGAAGAACGCCTGATACCCATAATTGAAGAGTATTCCGGCAGAAAGCTCAATGTGGGTTTCGGCGTATGTTATGTTCCTGATTTTGTTGCGCTTGGAAATGTAATAAAAGATTTTCTCAACCCGGACCTTGTGGTGATTGGCGAAAGCAGCGAAACCGCAGGCGATATTGTTACTGATTTCCAAACGAAGCTCTGCGAAAATAGTCCTCATATTGCGAGGATGTCAATCATCAGCGCTGAAATCGCAAAAGTAAGTCTCAATGCCTACATTACCACAAAAATAAGTTTTGCAAATATGCTCGGCAACATCTGCGAAAAAATACCCGCTGCCGACGTCGATTCGATTACAAGAGCAATAGGTGCAGACAAAAGGATTTCAAATTATTACTTTGGTGCCGGTTTGAGTTATGGGGGCACCTGTTTCCCAAGGGACACAAAGGCGTTTATCAGATTTGCGCGAAAGTTCGGTTACGATGCCCAGCTGGTAAAGACCGTTGAAGATGTAAATGCAATCCAGGACCAGCATTTGTTCGATACGGTTCTTGGGTACGTTATGTCGGCGGGCGATAAAAAGGTTTCTGTTTTGGGGCTTGCCTTCAAACCCAAAACAACTGTTATCACGGAGTCCCCTGCGATAAAACTCGTAGAAAAACTTATCGAGAACGATATCGACGTGGTCGTTTACGATTCTTTTGCGATGAGCAATGCCCAGGAGCGTTTCGGGGATGGTATCAGGTATGCATCTTCGGTTGCGGATTGCATTTCACAGTCCTCGGTCTGCGTAATAACCACACCGGCGGGTGAATTCAAGTCGATAGATGGCAGTTGTATTACGAATAATCCGACGACCATTATTGACTGCTGGAGGATACTGGATCCCTCTGTCCTGGGTGACAGTATTAATTATGTGGCTCTTGGCAAGAAACCGGCCAAACAAACAGTGCCCCTGGCTATTTCGTCGTTTGGAGTTGGTCAAAATATGCCTTGGCCGGTTCCGGTAGGCTCACAAAAATAGAACAAACTTTATAGGTGAAATATGCAGCAGATAACATCACATGGTCTTAGAGTGGCCTTTATAAAACAGGAACTTGATGTATTTGGGCCGTGGTCGAGCGTTCGCTGGGACCAGACAACACCCGAAAAGCTTTTTGATGTTTGGCCTAATAAGGCGTCTATCTGGGAAATGACGTGTTTGCTGAAGGCTGACTGGTATATTGTCCCGCAGAAATGCGATATGCAATATACTTATGATGCAATTCTCAATCATCCGGGCAGAGAAGAGATTATCAGGGCCAGTACACGAAATATTGTGCAGCCGTCCGATATTCCATTTAGTGATTATGATGTTGTAATTGCGCTTGATCCCGTCATTGACGTTGATAAAAATTCTCGCACCCTTTTTGCGTATTGTATGAACGAACACTGGGAATCATTATATAACAAATCTCTTATCAAGCCGATTGGCAATTATGATCTATTTCTTGCTCACATGATGGATTCGGCATCTGTACTTAAAGGGCTTCCGCAGTCAGTTTCATTTCCTTTATTACGCAGCCCTGCAACGACAAGGCAGGTTTTTAATGCAGGCAAACAGGAGAAAGCGTGGGCGGACTGGAGAACGTTAATTCAAATTGCAGGCATCACGGACGCGTGGACAGAAGACGCGCATCGTGCTGCAAAAACCCTTGAATCTATTATAGAGATGCCTGTGTGTTATAAGGCGTTTTCTCGCGTAAAATATAATTTCACGAACCCTCCTCTATGGGGCGATGCTGCGAAGTATCTTGGTGCAATGGCAGAGTGTAAGTATTATATTTCCGTCCGTGTTGCCGGTGCGGGTCAGGGTATATGTGATGCAGCGTCGCTTGGCTGTATATGTATCGGCAAGTCTGACATACCTTGCCATAAAATAATCTGCCATCCAATGTGTCTTTGTGAATCTAACGATGACCTCTCTGTCAAGATGAAAGAAATAACACAATCCCAGGAATTACATAAAGAAATTCTGGATTGGCAAGATAAGATGCTGAATAAACATTTTGTTGAGCAGCCGCTTGGGTTGCTGCAACAAGCGGTAGAAATGAAACGCAGCCGCGCGCGAAGTTTTGTGCCGAAAACGCCGCGCAAGGATGGTCTTACGATTTTTGCCCTGCCAAAAGCATTTGTCGGCCATAACGGTGTGATACAGCGAAACGCGATTAAAAGCTGGACGCTGCTTTCGCCTAAGCCGGAAATCATTTTGATGGGCAACGATGCGGGAGTGGCCCAGTATGCTGCCGAAATGGGTTTGCGGCATATCGCGGAGGTGCGCAAGAATGAGTTTGGCACACCGCTGGTGAGCGATTTGTTCGCAAGGGCGCAGGAGGAAGCCTCTAACGATGTGCTGATGTACATCAATTCAGACATTATTCTTCTGGACGATTTTATGACCGCGCTGGGCAATGTGCGGCAGCGGTTCGATGAGTTTCTTATGGTCGGCCAAAGATGGAATACGCCGATAACCAGCGAGATAGATTTTGGCATCGTCCGATGGCGCGAGCAGTTGCGAGAGTTCGTCAATCAGAATAGCGTTCTCTTTGCCACATGCGGCATAGACTATTTCGTGTTCACGCACGGACTTTGGTCTGTAATACCTGATTTTGGCATCGGACGAAGCGCCTGGGATAACTGGCTTGTCTGGAAACCGATGGATGAGGGCAAGGTGGTGGTTGATGCTACGGATGTAGTGATGGCAATCCATCAGGATCATGAATATATTCCATCGCCGAGCAAGTTAAATGAAGAAGCTCAAAATCGCAGTCTGTGTGAAGATGCCCAATCTTTTGGCTTTACCTCAAGCGCTGCGTGGAAGTGCACGCCAGCGGGTGTAGTAATGAGAAATGCAGGCGAATTCCTTCAAAACAATTATAACATGACAGAGCGGGCGTTTATGTATATCGAAAAATCCCTGCTTCACGATCCGCAGGCAGTGGAAAGGGATTGCCGCCATGCGATAGCGTGTATGCCTCCGGAATTATTGAAGATTTTTACTGACGGCGCCAAAGATTTGCTCTCTAAGCAACCGCATCACAGCGGTGCGGCTATGGTGGTGAAATGTATTACTGAAAAAAGCTGCTCTATCGGCAAGGTTGTGCTGCCGCGAGGAGCTGAGTATTTGCGAGAGGGGCATGCCGAAGAGGCGCTCAAATGGTTCGATGTGCTTATAGGTTTGGACGTGCCAAATCTTAATTACGCAAGAGCGGTAGCATTTAGCCAGCTTGGCAAATACGGCTCGGCCAGGCAGGCGTGTCTTGATGAACTCAAATTACAGCCCGGCCATGATGATACCCAGACATTGTTGGACCAGATAGATGCCGAGTTTAAGAAGGAAGCTAACGAGCTTTGTATGAGAGGTTTATCAAAAATGCAAAACGGCAATTTTGTCGCTGCTCTGGCTGATTTTGAATCGGCCGCCCTTCGATGCTTCGAGGTGCCGGTGCCAAATCTTCATTATGCAAAAGCGGTGGCATTGAGCCGGCTTGGAAAACTATTCTCGGCCAAACAGGCGTGTCTTGAAGAGCTCAAATTCCAGCCCGGCCATGCCGGCGTAATCGAAATGCTGGAAAAGCTAAATAAGGCAATTGACGAATACAATGCCTCAAAAGAAAAAGGCAGGTCAGAAACGAAATCTGGAGCGACGAATCCTGTCAAAAAGGTTGACCTGAAGATATCGCCGCTGGAGCAATCCGAGGTTTCCTGCCCTTCGACTATGCTCAGGACAGGTAAATGAAACAAAACGATGAAATAGAATTGCTGAAAGAGCTTGCCAATATTTTGGAAAGACAGATTGAGCTTGTTCGCCACGATGATGTCGCTGGGCTGGAAAAGCTCATCGGTCACAGTGGACAGCTTGCCGGAAAAATAGCGGCTGCCGGTTTGCTTGACAGACCGCAATACGATGGCTGGCGGGATCGCCTGGCCGGGTTGTACGGAGAGCTGCAGCTTATGCTTTCGACCCGGAAAGACGCTGTTGCCGGACAGCTCAAGGCGATTAACAAGGGCAGAAAAACGCTTGCTATGTATAGATGCAGTTTTTGAAGATGAAAATGTTTGCCGGCATAACTTGTTTATCCACGAAAATCGTGATGATTTTTAGGGGCAGTGAACTGAAAGGTAAATCCATAAATAAAGAAGACACAATCTTATAAAAAACTAAAAGGAAGATTTTTATGCGTATATTGCTTATTTCACTGCCTGGCGGCCATGGAACTGATGAGCCGCTTTTCCCCCTTGGCATTGGCTATTTGGTCGCGGTGCTTAAAAAAGAGCATCAGGTAAAGGTTGCTCATTATCAGAAGTTTGAGCATGTAGACCCTACATTGCCTGATCTCATTAACTCTTTTCGCCCTGATTTAGTGGGCCTTACCTGCACTACCTTTAACAGGGGCAATGTTCGTAAAGTTGCTTCTGTTATCAAAAAGTACTGCCCGAATATAAAAGTTGTCTTAGGCGGCGTTCACGCCTCGTTTCTTCCCGATCAGATGTTAAATGGTTACGGTGCGGATGCCGTTGTTATTGGCGAAGGGGAATACACGTCCCTCGAACTTTGCAGAGCATTGGAAAACGGGACCAGTTTGGATGACGTAAAGGGCATAGCATTCAAGCGGGCAGGCTCCGTTGTCGTTACTCCTCCGAGACCGCCAATAGAGAATCTTGATGAGCTGCCGATGCCCGACTATGACTTTGCCGAGCACTTGATGAAAACCAGCGGTATGGGATTTATCATCACATCGAGGGGCTGTCCCGTTCGCTGTATATTCTGCTCGACCAGCAGTTACTGGGGCCAGAATGTCAGGAAGACTTCCGTTGCACGTGTTGTTGATGAGATGGAATATCTTATCGACCGATACAAAGTAAGGAAAATTTTCTTTCATGATGACACCTTCAACCTGGGTACAGAACGGGTAAAAGAAATTTGCTACCAGATAATGCGCAGAAAAATCAACATTGAATGGGCAGTGGATTGCAGGGTTACGCCTGCTTCTCAGGAAATGGTTGATTTAATGGCCGAGGCCGGCTGCAGGCATATATGCTGGGGCGTTGAGACTGGCTCCGATACAATGCTGAAAAGTCTTGAGAAGAAAATAACGCGAGACCAGATTCGTAATGCTTATGAGTTTACCAAAAAGCACTCCAGAAACATGTCCTCCGGTGCGTTCGCGATGGTGGGCAGCCCTGGAGAGACCGACCAGACCATTCGCGAGACTGTCGAGTTTTTTAATACAATACCCCTTACCGACCATCCGAGTACCGCCATGCTTTGTCTTTTGCCGGGAACCAAAATATACTTCGATATGAAAAGCAGGGGACTTGTCGAGGATTCAATCTGGCTGCGCAACGATGAAATACCGAGAACCGGTGAGCATCCCGAAGCCGTTCTTCATCGCTGGTCGCAAATGGTATCGAGCAGCGGAAATATGCTTCCTTTCGACAAGAAACAACATTTTTGGAATAATGTTTTGTTTGGCGATATTCCAAAAGCTCAGTTGCCCCGGTTTATTATCGACCAGAGTGAATCTCAGTGTAAAGCCGCGTATAATACTAACAATACAAACCAGAACAGTCCCGTTGAGAAACTTAACGTACCTTCGCAACCTGTTTTGCCGTCCGGAAACAACGACGCAGGACCTGCGATTAATTTTTTCACCATAGTTCTCAATGGCGAACCATTTATCAGGTATCACATCGATGTCTTCAAAAAATTGCCGTTCAGATGGCACTGGCATATCATTGAAGGCGTTGCAGACCTCAAGCACGATACGGCCTGGTCACTGGAACAGGGTGGGCGAATCAGCAGCGAACTGCATCGCAACGGACGCAGCAACGATGGAACAACCGAATACCTCAATGAGCTTGTCCGTCAGTATCCGGAAAACGTCACTGTTTACCGCAAGGGCGAAGGCGTCTTCTGGGACGGAAAGCTCGAAATGGTCAACGCTCCGCTCGCCAATATAAAACAGGAATGTCTGCTCTGGCAGGTGGATTCCGACGAACTTTGGACCCCTGAGCAAATCAAAACCGTCAGGGACATGTTTATGGCCGAGCCGGACAGGACCGCCGCATATTATCTGGCCCACTTTTTTGTCGGCGAAGACCTTGTAACAACAACGATTGATACCTACGGAAATAACACCAGCTACGAATGGCTGCGAACGTGGCGATTCAAGCCCGGATATAGATGGGCAGCGCACGAACCACCGCGGCTTTGTATGCCTGTTGGAAATGATAAATGGGCTGATATTGCCGCCATAAAACCTTTCAAACACAATCAGACCAGCGATAAAGGTCTGATTTTTCAGCACTATGCTTATGCGACCGAAAAGCAGCTTGGGTTTAAAGAGATTTATTATGGTTACAAGAGCGCGATAGCCCAGTGGCGTCGCCTGCAGCGGCAGCACGATTTCCCGGTCTTTCTGAAGGATTACTTCGCGTGGGTGAAAGATGCTGCGCAGGTTAATACTATTAAATCTCAGCATATAACGCCTATTGCTCGGACAGACAATAATGACCGGTGGTATTTTGGTTCCTGTCACTCGTCTCTGTCGAATTGTAAGAAAGTTCTGATTGTGCGGCCCGATGCCATAGGCGATTTTGTGATATTTTCGAATGTCCTGCCAAATTTCAAGGCCCTGCATCCAGAAGCTAAAATTTCCATATTACTGCAGGATACTGTCGCAAAGCTTGCGCAAAATTGCCCGTATGTTGATGAGATAATCACATTTAAGGAATCCCAGATTCGTGATGCGCAATATCGGTCGGGAATACTGACGCAATTACAATCCTGGCATTTTGACATTGCGTATTATCCTGTGTATTCAAGAAACGAAATCGGGGACCTGCTTACTCTGCAAAGCGGCGCCGTCAAAAAGGTGACATTTAGCGGCGATTGCTCGAATATATCGGCCCAGCTCAAATCGAATAACGACAAAAATTACGATATGCTTATCCCTAGTGTCCCCGGCGTGTTGCTCGAAACGCAGCGCAATCGGGAATTCATGAAAGGGCTTGGTGTCGATGTGCCGGATTCGCAGGGCACGTGCATATGGTCAAGTCAAAAGGATGAGGATTATATTGTCGAGCTTCTAAAAGGTCTCAATGTCAATAGTCCTGTTGTGATAAGCCCGTTTGCCCGTTTTGACATTAAGGACTGGCCCATAGAGAAATGGGCACAATTACTTTCTCGCTATCCTGACGAGAACATACTCATATGTGCCGGCCCGGAAGATTATGAAAGAGCCCAGAAATTGATTATGCTGTCCTCACACAGGCACATATACAATCTTTGCGGCAAAACCACACTGAGCCAGACCGCGGCGATTATGGGCCATTGCAAATTATATATAGGTGTTGATACCGGCCCGGCACATATGGCCATCGCGGCAAACATTCCGAATGTTGTCCTGATGGGAGGCGGACATTTGGGCAGGTTTATGCCCTACAGTCCCTCGACGACAATGGTGTATTGTCATGTCAGTTGCGTCGGTTGCAATTGGCGATGCAAGTTCGGCACAAAACCTGCGCCTTGTTTAGCACAGATAAGCGTACCCACTGTTATCAAGGCGATAGATGCTGCCGTATCTATGCCGGTTGCACGCAGAAAAGAACCGCTGGTTATTGCCGAACCTTTCCAGACGCAAACATCGCAAATTGCTGAAAACTCTTCTTTGGACTGGAAACCCGCGAAGGACGCTGTTAGCTATGAACTTGTCCGGGAAAAAATAAACAAAGTTACCGGTTTTCTGGTGCAAGACGATGAAAGATTTCTTTTTGAGGTCGCAAAGAGCTTACCGGATGATGCGACAATAGTTGAAATAGGCAGTTATAAGGGACGTTCCACATGCTGTCTTGCTTACGCCTGTATCGGTACGCGAAAGAAGGTCTATTCTATTGATATCTGCTTTGCTAATGCGACTGGGTTTGCGGAATGGAAAGAAAACGTTGGACGCAACGGTCTTTTGGATTATGTCACGCCCATTGCGGGCAATTCGAAAAATATTGCTACCCAATGGGATAAAGGCATAGATTTCATTTTCATAGACGGCTCACACTCTTACCTGCCGGTATTGTCGGACTTTATCGGTTTTTATCCGTGGGTTAAGGACAACGGCGTTATTGCTTTCCACGATGTAGGTCCTGGTTTTACGGGGCCGATGAGAGTTTGGCAGGAAAACGCCAAACCGCTTCTTTATGATACCGGGCTCTGCGGTGGAATTGCGTTTGGGAGAAAGATACCTGTAGGGGCGTCTCTTAATAAAACCAGACCGGCTGAGCAGCTCTCAATTGCGAAATACCATACGCGGGAGCATTCTTTGCCGCCTCGACATTCGCTTCAGGTTGTTGAATTTGATCTCAAGTCGAAGAGTCATCCGGTTCCGCTCGCGGATACGAAATCACATAAGGTGCTTATTGTTCATACCGGTTCGGCCGGCGACGTTATGCTTTTCATGAATTTGCTGCATGTGTATCGCAAAAATTATTCCGGCTCCCATCTTGCCGTTTGTGTCGAAGAAAAAGTTGCGGATATTGTCTTGCCGTGTCCCTATATTGATGAAGTAATTACGTTTAATGCAGATGCAGCCCAAAAAGACACCGGGTACTTGAAGCAGCTTGCCTCGCAAATTCGTAGCCGTAAATTAGATGTTGTGATTCACCCGGTTTATTCGCGCACTCAGGCAGGGGACTTTATTACATTGGAATCCGGCGCAAAGGAAAAAATAGGTTTTGACAACACCGAAGGCGAAATGCCGCCTGCGATGAGAAGTGCAAATAATCCTTTATACACAAAGCTGGTCAGCGTTTTCGAGCCGGCAATGAGTGAGATAGGAAAGTACGATTTCTTTGCGCACTCACTAAATATGAGAGATGTCGACATATTGGATCCTCCTCTTTGGGTGACATCAGACGATATAAGTTATGTGGACAATCTTTTAAGAACACAGGGTATAAATAGCCCAATAGTCGTACATCCTTTCTCTAACAATGCGGCGACACAGTGGCCGGTTCATAACTGGACAAAGCTCATATCGCACTATAAGGATTACCCGATAATAATAACGGGCCGAAAAGAATACAGAGAGAAGGGCGATGAACTCGTTCGTGACCTGCAGCAGCAGAATGTTTATAACATGTGCGGCCAGCTAACCCTGCGGCAGTCAGCAGTTCTTTTACACGGGGCGACGTTGTGCGTAACCTCGGAATCTGATGTGCCTCATTTCGCCTGTGCGGTCGATTGCCCCAATGTCGTGGTGACTGACGGCAGACAATTCGGCAGGTATCTGCCTTATAACAAAATTACTACACTGGTTTATGTGCCTATGAAATGCTTTAATTGTCAAAGCATTTGCGGTTATCCCGAATGTTCTTGCATCACAAAATTAAAAATTGAAACTGTCCGCAAAGCAATTGACGAATTCCTTAACGGTTTTCCGAAAGACCATTTACCATTACTGCCGCAAATCGACAGCGTTAGTATCCTTCCATACAAGTCGGTTTACTATCGCGTCGAAGAAATTGAACCGGTCAGAGATATGTATCAGCAGGGATTGAAGCTGATACAATCAAACGATATCGCCAACGCAAGAACTGCTCTGGAAGGGGTTGTAACCCGGCTAAGCCCTCTTATGACGATGGGTGTGCAATGGAAAACGGCCGACGAAAGCGAACATTATTATGATACCGTCAAGTATTATATAAATGCTTGTACGACACTGGCACAATGTTATATGCAGACCGGCGAATTTGGAAAGCTCAAGGCCGTATATCAGCACCTGTTAGAAAACCCGGTGCTGGGATTCTCTGATGAGCAGATTTCGGCATTCCGCACGGTAATCGCAAAATTGCAGAAGGTTGAGCCGGATAACGGTATGTTCGTCGTGACCGCGGCATCGCAAATAGTTGAAAGCCCGGTATTCAGGCCGACTGAAACAGAACCCAAATACCTCATTTCAGCTATTGTATCGACGTACAATGCGGGAAAATTTATTCGCGGCTGTCTCGAAGATTTGGAAAGCCAGACAATTGCCGACAAACTTGAAATTATTGTCGTTGATAGTGGTTCGCAGGAGAATGAAGCTGCCATTGTAAAGGAATTCCAGCAGCGGTATAGCAATATAAGGTATATGCGCACCGAGCGGGAGACGATATATGGCGCCTGGAACAGGGCTATAAAGGCCGCGTCCGGCAAGTATATTACCAATGCCAATACGGATGACCGGCATTACAAGGACTCGCTGGAAAAGCTCGCTATTGCTCTGGAGCAAAATCCTAAAAAGGTCATCGCCTACGGCAATCTGCATGCAGGATCAACGCTCGATGGAGATATAACCGGCGAGCTGCGCTCAAAGCAGGGGGGACATTTAGAATTGTTGAGCGGTCTGTTTTGGCTTGAATCGCAGCCGATGTGGCGAAGAGACCTGCATGATGCCGTCGGGTATTTTGATGAACAGTTTTTCTGTTCAGGTGATTATGAATTATGGATAAGGGCGACACAGCGGTTCGAAATGCTTTATGTTGATATATTTACCGGCAAAAAGCTGATGAACGAGGCTGTCGTTTCGCTTGCAAACAAGCATATGCAGAGTTTAGAGAATCTTATTATTGCGCAAAGTTATGAATATGCAATGCAAACCCGCGAGCCAATAGGCAAACAGGGGATAAGCGGTGACGCGCGTCTGGCGGATTGGCCGGAAATAAAAGTATGGAAGCGCCTGGTTGCGGCCAAACTGTCCGGCAGGAAATGGCAGTCCTCCGACGAAATAGTTGATGTAAAAGATATGCGCACCGGGAACAAACCAAAGTTGTCCGTAATCGTAATTGAGACAGAGGCAACCAAATGGCAGTCCATACGGTCGCTGATCTCGCAAAGCGACCAGGATTTTGAATTGATACTTATCGCCTGTCGCAGCCTTCCAAGTCAGTTAGATTTGGCGCCGTTTACCGGGAGGATTTGTATTGTTCAGCTCAAGGATGATATTGGTGCCTCGTTTGCCCGCAATTTTGGTATTGCACACACAAAAGGCGATTTCGTCGCGTATCTCGATTCGAGTATGCAGACAAACCCCGGCTGGGTTGAGGCCATTTTCAGACAGTTAGCAAATCCCAAAATGATGGCCGCGCGAGGGCAAATCATTGACAATAACGATACCACCGAGGAGGTTATAACCGAAAGCTACGCAACGTTTTGTTCAAGTGCCGATAATTGCGCCTTCAGGAAATCCGTGCTTTTAGAAGCAAAAGGTTTTGACGAGGATATGTTTGCGCTTGAAGGGCATGAGCTTTCTTGTCGCATATGCGAATTAGCCAATAACGCTCTTGACGTAATCAGGTTTGAGCCGGGGATGCTGGTGCGCCTTGACGTCAACATCTCAGAGTCGCAGCAAATTGTCCAAAAAATCAGAAGCTCGCATATGCAGAAGCGGCTTTGGAGAAAACACAACGATGTTTTAGGGTACATCGAATTTTACCACAGCCAGGATCCTGCTCTGTCCTGGCAGTACGATAACGATTACCTCAGAATTGTCGCAATTGCTGTTTTCCTTCAAAAAGGTCATCCCGAGCTGGCAATGAAATGGGCCCAAAAGGCGGTAACGCTTGACCCGAGCAGAATAAAAGGGCGTTACCTGCTTGGTTCTTTCTATTTCGGAATGGGAAGTTACGACAAAACCGTGGCTCTGCTCGAACCCGTGTTATTAACACAACTGCGGAATTTAGGCAACGAGGATGTGTCTGATGGACCTGAACACAGGGCCATAAATGCCGATCTTTGCATGAGCGCCGGCACAATGCTTGCACAGTGCTATATGAAACAAGGGCAATACGGCAAACTGAAAAAAGTGTACACGCTTTTGCTGAACAGCCCGCATGTGACAATGCCGCCGGAACAAAGAGCAAGCATCCAGGCATTACTTGGAAAACTGCAGAATGTTGAGGATGTCCCTGTTCAGGCAGCCGCTTCGCAAATAGATTCGCCTGCCCGTTATCCCTTAAAGCCCGAATCTTGCGTAAATGCTGCTGATGAAAGGGGCGAGAAGTACCTGGTTTCGGCGATTGTCTCAACATACAATTCGGAGACGTTTATTCGCGGCTGTCTGGAGGATTTGGAAAACCAGACGATAGCCGACAAGCTTGAGATAATAGTCGTTAACAGCGGCTCCGAGCAAAACGAGGAATCAATCGTAAAAGAGTTCCAGGAGAAATACGGCAACATCGTTTATATCAAGACGGAACACGAAGGATTGTATAGCGCCTGGAACCGGGCGATAAAAGCCGCATCTGGACAATTTTTGACAAGCGCCAACACTGATGACAGGCATCGCAGGGATGCTTTGGAGGTAATGGCAAGTACTCTGCTTAAAAACACCGATGTTGTTCTGGTTTACGGCAACCAGATAATTACGGATACACCCAATCCTTCTTTTGAGAATCATCACGTCATCGAGATGGCCAAAAGGGCTGAATTCAGCAGGCAACGACTGCTCTTCGGTTGCTGCGTCGGGTCGCAGCCGATGTGGCGAAAATCACTACACGGTGAATTCGGCGGCTTCGATGAAACGCTTGTCTGTGCGGCTGACTGGGACTTCTGGCTGAAAATTGCCCAAAGGCACAGCTTCAAACATATAGACGAATTTATGGGGCTGTTTTATCGTAACGAAAACGGTATCGAGCACGGCCGGGAAATTCACAGCTTGTACGAACGATATGCCGTGGGTAAACGATACGGCAATCCGTACATTTCGGTGATTAAGCAGTATGATGCCCCGGGCAATCCTTTGGTTTCGATTATAGTAACCGCGTATAACGCCGCGGATTATATCTCGCGGGCAATTGAAAGCATTCTTATTCAGAGCTACAGGAATTTTGAAATCATTGTCGTTGACGACGGCTCTACCGACAATACCGCCGATATTGTCCGCGAATTCAAAAACGAACCGATAAAATACTTCTTCAAGGAAAACGGGGGGGTGGCGTCCGCACGCAATTTCGGTCTGCAAAAGTCCGGCGGGTCATTCATAATTATGCTCGACAGCGACGATATGATGACGCCCGATTACATTGCCAGTCACCTGCAGGGATTTGAGCAGCATCCGGAGGCGGATATGGTCTATTGCGATGACTTGCTTATTGATGAGCAGGACAAACCCATCCGTGTAATTAACAGACCTGAGTACTCGAATCCGGACGGGATTATATCCGATATGTTCCGCTGCGGTTTCCCGGTTGTGCATTTCAAAACCTGCATCAAAAGAAGCGTCTTCGACAAACTCGGTCTTTACGACGAACGGCTGATTGTTGCGGAAGATTACGATATGATGAGACGTTTCGTAAAACAGCAATTAAAGATGCGTCATTTGCCGGCGGCGTTATATCTGCGGCGACTCAGGGCTGACAGCTTGTCAAAGGGCTTCAACGCTGTAAAGGCAAAGAGTCATTTTGATGTCATTCGTAGGTTTACAGAAACATTTACTCCCGAGCAGTTATTTCCCGATGTGCAATGGAATAAGCTGCCGGCTGAGCAAAAAACTATGCTGACCAAGTGCAGGGAGGCCCTTGCCTATCTCGGTATTGGCGAACAATATATAAATTCAAAGGCGCCGGATTATGCAGAGGCGGCTTTCGATATGGCCTGCGAGCAGTTAGACGATTGCTGCAAAATCGAGCCGGCAAACCAGCAGGTCAGGAATCTGCGGGAAAAATGCCAATCAATTCGCGATAAACGCATGTCAAAAGCAGGAAGAACTATCTATCAGCAGGTTTGATTTGGAATACTCGAATATGACCAAAATGGTGAAAAGAAACGCCGTGTTTTATCGATAATATAATGGATGGACCTGCCCGACAACGTGATATGGGTATGTCCTATAATATGTTTGTAGTTTAATTGGAAAGCGGATAACAATGAGCACTATAAATTTTCCAGGTCTTTCTACGGGAGTCGATACCAGCACGATTATCACGCAGATAATTGATGCGGACAGCAACATTAAGAATATGTATCAAAGCCGCGTAACAAATTTACAGAGCGAACAGGAAGCTCTCGTTACTTTCAAGAGCGACCTCAGCGGCCTGCAGACTGCCTCGTCGAACTTGTCCAATGCTGATGATTTAAAGTCGTTCAATGTTACTTCCAGTGACGAGAGTATTGTTACTGCCGATGCCACCAGCAGCGCTGCCGAGGGTACCCATTCTATTGCTGTAAATCAACTGGCAACCTCAGACCGCTGGGTGCAGACTACCGGTACCAAATATAACACCGATTGCGTCGGCGCCGGCACATTTATCTACTCTTACGGCGGCCTGGAGACTACGATTACAACTACTGCCACGACCACGCTGAGTGACTTCGTTGGTTTAATCAATAACGACGCGAATAATCCGGGTGTTACTGCGTCTTTGTTGTCCTACAATAACCAGTACCACCTGGTTCTCAGCGGCAACGACTCCGGCACGGATAACAGTATTTTCGTTAATTCAAGCAGCACAGAAACATTGGAGACAGGCAGCGAATTGACAGTCGATGGCGCTAACGCGGATACTACTACGCTGTTAACCAAGCTCGACAGCCCTCAGTTTAGCGGCACTTTAACCGGCGATGAAGCCTTAGTGGTAAGCGGAACCGATCATAACGGTAATTCGATTAAAGATGTTAATCTGGCCATTACGTCAAATACAACAATCGGTCAAGTTCTCGATGCGATTAACGAGGCCTATGATGGAAACGTCAAAGCCGTGCTCAAAAACGGAAAGATTATCGTTACAGACGCGTTTTCCGGCGAGAGCAAATTTACTCTTAACCTGACTTATAACGACAGCGACTCTTCTGCGAACCTGAGTATTCCGGCTTTAGCCGAAGCTTCCGTGGGCGGCGCAACAACGGCGTCCCTGTCGGGATTTACCGCTTCTGATTTTACCAGGAGTCAGGTGGCCCAGGATTCAAAAGTAACGGTTGACGGTTTTCCGGCGGCTGCGGCGACTTCTGAAGTTCAGCAAATTGAACATTCTGCGGTAGCCAGCGGCGGCACCACCGACACTTTCACGCTCAGTTATGGCGGCTATACTACCTCGGCTATCAATTACAATGCGAGCATTTCTGATATTCAGGCCGCACTCGACGCGCTGCCCAGCGTCCAGCCGGGAGATATAACCGTAAGCGGCGATACCCTTGACAGCATTGGCACTGGCGACAAGGGCACTTTAAAATTTACATTTGCAAATACCCTCGGTGATGTCAGTAGCATACTGATTGATTCGTCTAATCTGAGTGACAAAACTCTCGCTGTTACCGAGGCGACCAAGGGAGTTGATGCGTATATAAGCAGAAGCTCGAATACCATTTCTGACGTTGTTGACGGCATTACGTTTTATCTGCACGGCGTCACGGGCCAATCCACAAGCGACACAGCCACAAGTCAGCAGATAACCCTTACCAGAAATACCGATGTGCTTGCGACAAAACTTAATGCGCTGGTAACTGCGTATAATACCGTGGCGAGCTTTATCGCGGACAATACTGGTTACGATGATACCAACAAGAAAGCCGGCGTCCTGATGGGCGACTATACGGTTACGACCGTGGAGAACCAGCTATATACATCATTAGTTAATAATGCCAAAGGTTTCCTGTCAAATATCGATAAATACATTTCGCCCAGCCAGCTTGGGCTTTCAGTTGACAGCACCGGCCAGCTTAGTTTGGACACCAATATTTTAAACACGGCCATATCCGATAACTATCTGGGTGTGCTTGCACTTCTGGGTGCCACTAAAACCGGGAGCTCAGACAGCAACACTATCGGTTTTTATTCAGCAAATGCCAATTACACGACTGCAGGTCAGTATGATGTTCAGGTAACAGTGTTGGGGGGGAGTATAACAAGCGCCAAAATTAAGATGTCAGATGAAAGTGACTCGGCATGGCGAGACATGACGATATCAGGTAATACGGTTACCGGAAACAGCGCATTTGACAGCAGCAACGGCTACCCGGTATATGACGAGAATGGGCTGCAGCTTAGCGTTAATACAAGTAAGAATGGTGACTATACCGCCACGATTGATGTCAAGCAGGGTTTTGCCGGTGCACTTAATGATGCTCTCAACGCGGCGACCAAAGACACCACCGGCTCCATATATATCGACAATGCGAGCATCCAGGACGAAATAGATAGCCTTAATGACAGAATCGCCGAGGAAACCACTCGACTTGCTGCGGAGAAAGATCGGCTCACTACCCAATACGCAAATCTCGAAGCGACGCTTACGCAGCTTAAAAGCCAGTTGTCGGAATTAACGGGGCAAGCAAGTTAACGGAACCAGGTGTTGGCGTTGTCTGCTTTTGCTTATTAGTTCTTTCTTCTTTTTTGGCGCAGGCGGTGCAGCATTGCCATTACTTCTGCCACCGCTACGTACAATTCCTGCGGTATTGGTTTGTCGATGGGCACGGTTGCGAATATCGTTCTTGTTAACTCCGGCCTGCGGATAATCGGTACGCCGTACGCACGCGCCACTTCCATAATTTTCTCTGCCATGTGGTCGGCGCCTTTGGCTACTACCATCGGGGCTTCCATTGTCCCCTGGTCATATCTTATCGCTACGGCAAAGTGCGTCGGGTTGACCAGTACCACCTTGGCCTTCGGAACTTCCTGCAGCATCCGTTTCATGCTCATCTGCAGCTGGATTCTGCGGATTCTGCCCTTGATTTCAGGATTGCCCTCGGTGTCTTTGCGCTCCTGTTTGACCTCCTCTTTTGTCATCTTAAGGCGTTCTATGTATTTCCATTTTTGATAGAACGTCTCACCTATTGCCAGAACGAGAATGGCTATGCAGACGCGGATGCACACGCCGAATATTATGCCTCCCATGATGGTAATTATTTGCGATGACCAGGCCCACCGTAATTTCATAATCGTGTCGAACTGGTCGCGGAGGTACACCCATACAATCGTCGAAATGAATATCAATTTAAGCGTTGCAATCAGCAGTTTTACCATGGATCCGATGGAAAAAAGCTGCTCGATGCCGGCAGAAGGTTTGATCATATCGAATTTAATTGCAAATGCTTCGGTGGCGAAACCCGGACCAATCAGAGCCAACGTGATAAAAATTGCGACGCCGACAATCGAGACCAGTATCGGCATGATTATCATCATCGAGTCGATAATCTTGGCGTTTATGAAGCTTATAAAAGCGTCCGAGTTGGAGAAGACCTGTGTTCTGCAGGACATTCCTTCCTTGATCAGCGAGGTTGCCCATGCGCCGAGACGGTCGGATGATAACGCAATTGTCACGATAAGACCTATTAGCGTTACTATCGAAACCAGCTCGCCAACCTGCGGAACGTTGCCTTTGTTCCTTGCCTCCATAAGGCGACGCCCTGTCGGTTGCTCTGTCCTTTCTGCTGAACTTTCAGGCATTTCTGTTTCCTGACTACTTTTTTATAATTTCCAGGTTATGAAGTCGGTCTGCATATAAACGTTCACAAGGGCAATATTTTTGCCATCATTTTGGCGGTTTCGCTGACGAAGCCGTCGATAAAAGGCATCAATGCAATCAGCATAATAAGACCGACGGCTATTCTCAGCGGAAAACTGATGAAAAATATGTCCATCTCAGGCACAATCTTGGCAAGAAGCGCCAGTATAACCAGCAGAACCAGAAGTGCTGCCAGTATGGGAGCCGCCAATTGCAGGCTGGCTGTCAGCATCATTGCGGTCGCCTCATATATATTACCGGTCAAAGTTGCTATCGATGGTATCTGGCCTGCGGGGAAAAGCTCAAAACTGTGGTGCAGAACTTTCAGCAGCAGGTGATGACCGTTAGCTGCGAGGAACGCTATGGAAAATATCAACTCCAGCAAAGTTGCTATGGGCAGACCCTGTTCGTCCGTCAGCGGGTCTAACATCTCGGCCATCGTCAGGCCCATCTGGTCTTCTGCTATCCGGCCGGCTAATTTTACCGTGGCAAAAAGGATGCTTGTGATTACGCCAAGCGCAAGCCCGTATGTTGCCTCGCTGCCCAGCAATAATATCGCCTGTATTGCCGAGGCCTGTTGTGCTGCCGCGACCGGCGGGTTTATAAGTGAAAAGAAAACCGACAGCAGCACTGTAGCCGAAACTTTAATTGTTTGGGGAATTGAAGGTGTTCCGAATATCGGCGCAACCAGGAAAAATGCCGAAATCCTCGTCATTACCATCGTAAAACCAAGCAGTTTCCCAATAATAACCGCGTCCACGATTATTGCCCGACGTTTTGAATATACGAGAAGATTTCGTTGGTGAATCGAAGCGTAATTTCGAGCATCCAGCCGCCGAACAGCAATGTAATAACGCCTACTGCCAGTAGTTTTGGAACAATGCTTAGCGTTGCATCACGAATTGATGTTACCGTCTGGAACAATGTTACCGCTACGCCGACTACGATACAGGCCACCAGAATAGGTGCCGACAAAAGCAACGCTGTTTCGAGTGTGTGGCGACCAAGATAAAGAGTGAAACTCATGTCCATGACTTATTCCCGAAACAGTTATCTGAAACTTAAACTCAAGCTTTTTGCCAGCAGGCCCCAGCCGTCAACAAGAATGAATAATATCAGCTTCAAGGGCATCGAAATTATCGTCGGCGGAAGCATCATCATGCCCGCGCTTAGCAAAACGCTCGCGATGACTATATCAATCAGCAAAAACGGGATAAACAGCAGGCATCCCATTTCAAAGGCGGTGCGAAATTCGCTGATTACGAAGGCCGGTATTACGATGTGCAGTCCTATGTCCATCGGGTTGTTGGGCTGTTCTGCTTTGGTCATTTGAACGAACAGCGTCAAATCCGCCGGCCTGCATTGCCGCAGCATAAATCCCTTTAAACCGTCGCCCGCTTTTTGAGCTGCAGTCTCGAAGGTAATCTGGTCCGCAATATATGGCTGGATGGCATTCGTATTGATTAGTTCCATCGTGGGCATCATTGTGAACAGGGTCAGGAATAACGCCAGCCCCATAATCGCTATATTCGGCGGTATTGTCTGCGTTGTCAGTGCCCGGCGTACAAATGACAGAACAATAACTATCCGTGTAAACGATGTCATCATTACCAGCAAGCTTGGCAGAAGCGCAAGACCTGTGAAGATGATTACGAGCTTTAGAGGTGTTGACCAGTCCTTTGTTTTGCCCTGGTCGGCAGTTGCTTTATCTACAATTGTCATCAAGTCGCTGATGCTCGGAACGCTGCCCGGCGGGGCGGTTTTTGCTGAGTTAATGCCGTTTGGCATTGCGGGCAATTGCGGCAATTGCGGCATTTGCGGCACACCAGTGGTTTGTGTTTGTGCGGCAAAAACAATCCCGGTTGAGGCCAGCAAAACTAAAATCGTTAATAAAACACGTCTGTCAAACATTTGGCTGTTTAACTCCTTTTTTCCAGCTCAGCGGCAAAGCTCTGCCCGGAATCAGTCACGTCGGCCAGCATCGTAATTGTTTCGTTGGTGCTGCCTATCAGCAAACGACGTGAGCCGGCCGCAATAAGGTGTATTGATTTGCGAGGACCAAGGTGATGGGTTTCGATGACTCGTATCTGCTTGCCGGGCAGATTCGAAATTTTGGGCAGCAATTTTTTAGAAACATAAACCACCCCTGCGCCCAGGCCCGCGACTACCAGTATGGATAGCATCATTTTATAAAAGAATTCCTTTTCGCCTGAAACGCCGAACTGTTCGTATGAGGATTGCGTTCCTGATGTATTCTTCTTAATTTGCTGAGAAGCAGCGGCGTTGGGTTCCTGCCCCGATTGTTGCGATGCCCCGACAGCGGCGGACACTAAGCCGCCGGCCAATATCAACCCCGCCGTTATCCCAACGAGTTTTATTTTCTTTATCACCATTGTTAACCACGCCAAACAGGGACTTTCACCTGTTTTATATGCAAATGCCGTGCCTAAGGGGTCAATGACGTTAATACGCGGATAACGAGGGCCTGGAAGGGCAGCCAAAGCCAAAAAACGACGAAATGTTGAAAAACTTGACACTATCGCGAGGGTTATTTTTCCCTGATAACACCTATAAAAATTGATTGCCCCGCTGTAGCGCTGTCTTTAACTACCCAGTCGCCGCCGGTGCCCGCCCCCCAGGCATATATCGCCCATTGGCTGCCTGCCGGCATATTGCCGCGAATGAAATCCGCGACTACATCCGCTCGTTTGGCTGATAGCAGCCATTGTTGTTTTCCTACTGGTTCTTGTGAAGCCAGTCCTACCACGTACAACTTTATTTTTTCATTGCCGGACTCCTGCAGGTCTGTCGTGAATTTGTTTAAAAAATCTTTTGCCGGAGGGTCCAGCGTATATAATCCCTGCCCGAATGTGATTGGGGTAACGACAAAATCCGGCTGACCCCAGCTCAACTGCGATTTTGATGTTTTCACATGGGTTCCGAGCCGGTTGAAGACCCGCCGGACTTTTTCCTCTGCCGCGTCTATTGTTCTGACCGAGGTCTCCTTCTCCTTGATTGGATAATAGGTTTGATGAGCGTCGAAAGACACGGAGTCGTTGGCGAAACCATGTTTTTTGGTATCGCCGCCAAACATCCCTTGCAGGCCGAATCCGCTACTCGACTTCTTGAAACCGGCTATTGTTGCCTCGAAAATTCCTTCGCCCTCGTTGGCTAGTTTGCCGCTTTTGTCGTGGGCCATCGTCAGAAGCATTACAAAAAAAGCCATTAACAACGATATCATATCCGCGAATGAAATTATCCACAGCGGCGATTTTTCCCCTGCTTCTTCGGCTACAGGCGCTTTGTTTTTCACTTCTATCTGCCTTATTCAAGCAATGTTATTTCAAGTATTCGCGAGGTCTTGTAATTTGTCTCAGGTGTTGTCGCTCGCATTCCGACACTGCATCTGTTTTTGGGAATGCCTTTGTCGCACAGATATTCGACTACAGCGATGGCCCTGTTAATTCCCGTGTCAGGGCTATCTCCAGGCCCGACTTCGCTGATTGCTATTCGGCCCGAAATTTTACTTAAGAGTAAAGCCAGAGAGTCGAGAAATTCTCGTCCTTCTGCGGATATCGCTACTCCGCTGCCTAAAAAGGCCTTGTCTGATTCGATTATAAAAACCTTTTGGCTCCTGAAGTCCTTTGATTTCGATTCAGCCAGCGCCCCGGGGCCTGAGAGGTTTTCCAAAGTCGGCTTTTCGCTTCCTTTTTCGCTCTGACCAGAGGCCACCATTTGACGCCCCACTTTTCCAAGCGACTGTTCTCTGAGCCATCCGCCGTATAGATCAGGAGCTAACGTTGCGCTAATTACCTGGCGGAGTTTTATAGATTCCTTAGGGCCGAAACTCGAGAAAGTAGTAAGCATCACAAAAAACGCCATAAGAAGTGAAGCCATATCCGCGAAAGAAACCATCCACAGCGGCGCACCTTCGCCGGATTCTTCTTCCTGTGGTTTCGGTTTTCCTGCCATTATGCCTGGGCCTTTAACTCTTCACGTCGTTTCGCAGAAATAAATATCTGCATTTTTTCCCGCACAGCCGTCGGGCTGTCGCCTTTTGCAATAGCACAGACGCCGGCCATAATCATTTCCATTGCAAGTTTTTCGGTTTTTGAATGTTGGCCCAGTTTGCCTCCGAGAGGAAGAAATATCAGGTTGGCAGATAACGCTCCCCAAAACGTGCAGACAAGTGCCACCGCCATGCCTTTTCCGACCTGGTCCGGATTTTCCATCTTGCTCAACATCGATACCAGCCCGATTAGTGTCCCCACCATTGCGAACGACGGACAGGATGCGCCCATAAAATCAAGAATCTTTTTGCCCATTGCGTGCCGTTCCTCGAGGTACTGAACTTCCATCTCCATTATTTCGCGTATTGATTCTGCATCCTGCCCGTCTATGAGCATTTGCAGGCCCTTAACGAGAAAACCATCCTTGATTTTGGGTATCTCCTGCTCAAGGGCCAGCGCGCCGTCGCGTCTGTTAATCGCGGCGTAATTAACCATTTTCCTGATAAGTTCCTGCGGCGCGACAGCTTTGTGAAGCAGCGTCTTTTTGATAACAGAGAATATGCCCAGAAACTGTCCCATCGAAAAGTGTATCATTGTCGCGGAGGTCATGCCGCCGAAGACAATTGCGAAAGCGGGGATGTTAATAAATAACCCGATACTCCCTTCGTGCAGGATGGTGCAGATGATTACGGTAAAACCAAATATTACGCCTAATACTGTTGCGATATCCATATCAGTTTATTCTTGCTCCACGACTTTTTTTAAACGTTCGCACAGAACTGCCGCCAGTTTTGGTTCCGTCGATACTATTTCTCCAAGCAGTTTTCCCTTGCTGCGTTCATTCATATAAAACAGAATTTTAACTGCGTCATCTATGTCTCCGCCCTCCGTTTTTCCAGATGCAAGCTGCTTGGTACACATGCTGATTATAATTTTGCCGGCGCCTGCCGGGTCCATCTTGTCGTATGTCGTCGCTATGGCGGTCAAATTTACCTTTTCGTCTTTTGCTATTGTGGTGCGCGTTGCCAGAAGCTGGTTTTTCTGTTCTTTCAGATTCGCCACCATGGTTGCCAGTTCTACTCGAAGCTGGTTCAACGTTTCGATGTCTTTCTTGAGTGTATCCTGGGTTATTTGAAGGCGTGATTCTCGAACTTCCAGTTCTCTTTCTTTGTTTTCGTAGTCGTTTATCTTTTCACGAACTTCGTAAACCAAACTTTTAAGTTGCTTTTCCGTCAGCCCTTTTGCTGCTTCTACTTCCGCTTCTGCTGTTGTTTGCGACTCCCCCTCGGCTGGCCTGAAGGACTCTGCCTGCGATTTTGCGGCGGATGTTGCCGGTTTGGCTTCCGATGTTTTGTTTCCATTGGTTTCGGCTGTCGCCGGAGGAGTTGACTTTTTGCCAAGCATCCGTGCCCCGAAAAATGCTCCGGCAAAAGTCAAAAGCCCAGCCGCGGAGGCGATTATTATCAGTTTTTTGCTCACTTTTGGTTCTCCTGCAAACTAACGGATAAATCTGATTCCTGCTTTAAATTCGTTTCCTGCTCAATACTACGCTTTTCCCTGGTAAAGCTTAAAGTTGCTGTCTCATCAAGCTGTTTCTGCTCTAATTTTTCCTGTGCCTCAATATATTTCCTTTGCGCCTGTTCTCGCAGACGCTCCAAACCTTCCTTGAATCGTCTTAGCTTCAAAACCTCTGCGATTTTCTCTTTTTGTTTTGCCTCAAGCTCACAAACGTTTGCCTTAAGCTTCTTTATCAACTCGTCGGTTGCGGCTGAATTCCGCAGAAAAAATTCCTGTGCGCCCAGCCGTTCACTTGGCTTCTCATTAACTATCGATTCGAGTATGTCCCTTAGTATCTGCTGCTGCGCAAGTAAGCTGCTTCGCGTCTGTGCCAGTTTATCTGTTATGACAAAGAGCTCTTGTGTTTTTATTTGTTCCTGCTTGGCCTTTACGTCGAGCACTCGCTGTAATCGCCATATAAATCGCTTCATTTATTAGTTCTCGCCGCCAAGCAGACGGTCCCATGTCTTGGTAATTACCAACATTTGTTCCATGGTGTCCTTAAGTGTCGTTCTATGCCGGACCGGCTGAATAAGAAAATCTTTTATCCGGTCTATCAGTGTTATCGCCCCGTCAATTCGCCTGTTGCTTCCCGGCGAAAATGCTCCGATGTTAATCAGGTCTTCGGCGTCTGCGTATATCGCGTATATTTCACGCACTTTTCTTGCCGCTGCTTTATGCTCTGTGGTTGTAACCACCGGCATCAGACGGCTCACGCTGCCGAGAATGTCCACCGCCGGGAAATGACCGCGCTCTGCAAGTTTCCGGGACAATACTATATGCCCGTCAAGCAAACTCCTGGCGCTGTCCGCAACCGGGTCGCCCAGGTCGTCGTTTTCCACCAGGACCGTCAGTATCCCCGTGATACTGCCTCTTTCGGCGTGTCCAAGTCGTTCGATTAGTCGAGGCATAAGCGCAAAAACGCTTGGGCAATAACCTTTTGTTGCGGGCGGCTCGCCGGCCGCAAGCCCTATCTCTCGCTGCGCCTGCGCAAACCGTGTTAGCGAATCCATCATGAACAGAACATTTTTCCCCTTGTCCCTGAAATACTCCGCAACCGTTGCCGCGACGAATGCCGCCTTGACTCGCTGTATGGGCGGCGAGTCAGAAGTGGCCACCACGACGACGCTGCGTGAAAGACCATCAGCTCCGAGGTCATTTTCAAGGAACTCTCGTACCTCTCGACCTCGCTCGCCTATCAGGGCGACAACGTTTACATCCGCTTCGCTCGATGTGGCTATATCTCCCAGCAGCACGCTTTTGCCGACCCCGCTGCCCGCAAAAATGCCTACTCGCTGGCCTTTTCCGCACGTCAGCAGCCCGTCAAGCGAGCGAATGCCAAGTGACAGCGGCTCTGATATTTTTGTCCTGCTCAAAGGGGGCGGGCTGTCCGTATCAAGCGATCTTTTTTCCGTCCCGGACAAAGGCCCTTTATCGTCAATCGGTTCTCCTAATCCGTTAATGACTCTGCCGAGTATGCCGTCGCCTAAAGTGATTTGTCTGGGGGTGGTCCTGGCTGTTACAGCATCACCCGGTGATATACCGCCTATACGCTCAAGCGGCAGCAAAATCAAATGGTCATTATTAAATCCTACCACCTCCGCCAGAACGCGCCTGTTGTCTCGAATGTGAATCCCGCACAATTCTCCAAGACCTACTATAGGCCCATTGGATTCTACCGTCAGGCCGGAAACTTTGACAACAGTGCCCTGGCAATCCAGCAGGTTGATTGTGTCAAGCGCAGAATGCAGCCGCTCAAAATCAACTGTGAATCCTTCACTGTAGTTTTCAGTCATAACTCACATTGCCTTGCTCAGTGCCCTGGCGACCTGTTCAAGGTGGCCGTCTATTAATGATTCGACCTTGCCTTTTGGCGTTTCGACCACACACTCCGCGAGCCCAATCCCTGGGTCTGCGACAAGTTTTACGGAGGCAAGCGTATTATTGTCGCCTTTTTGCAGTTGCTGGCATTTGGCTAAATCCTGAGGATTCAGTCGCACTACGATATTCTGACGTGCCGGTGCGTTGTTCAGCGCCTCCTGTACTATCGATTCGATTTGATAATCGCCTTCTTTTACCTTTTGCGACAGTATCTTTCTGGCTATCTCAATTGATAATTTTGCTATTGCCTGCCTGTGCTCAACAATCATCTGTTCATATACAAATTGCAGTTTTTTTGCCGCCGCCTCTATCGCTTCCAGCGTCTTGCCATACTGCAACTTTTGAGTTTCCAGATAGGTCTGCATTGCGGCTTCGATATTTCTTTCCGAAACCGGATCCATCGCAAACGGCTCCAGCGCAGCCGACCGGCTCTCGACGATATTTATCGAGCCGATTGGTCTTGGTAGTTTGACTGTTGGCATATCCGGCATAGGACTAACTCTCTATGAACATAAGTTCGCCTTTGATATTCAAATCCCGGAGAATCTTGACGATATCTTCTTTCGCTGCAGCTATATCTTCCTTCTTCGGAGACGACATAAGGGATATTTCTTCGTCAATCATTGCGTTGGCGCGCTCCGATATATTTGACCTTATTTTTTGTTTTATCGCCGCGTCTGCGTTATTCAGCGCAAGTGCGAATTTCTTCGCGTCGATGCCGCGAAGCGCCTGCTGCAAAGATCTGTCTGTTACAAATACGAGGTCTTCCCAGATTATCATCAGCTCTGCCACTTTGTCGGCTGCCTCGCTGTCTTTTTCCTTGATGGCGTTAATCAGACCGTCGCGCACTTCCTTGCCGAGATTCCGCAGAATCACCGCCACTTTTCTAAGTGACTGGTCTGGCGCTTGTGCGGCGGCGGCAACCGCCTCCGGTCGGGCCATTGCTTTGAGACGCTCGTTTACCATACTCGCTATACGCAGTTTGGCTTCTATGCCAATGTTCTCTTTGCCCGTCATTCGACTGATGACGCTTAACCGAACTCCTTCTCCAAGCAAGCTGAGAACCTCCGAGCTTCTCTTGGGGTCCAATTCCGACAGGATCACACCAATTGCCTGCGGGTGCTCGTTTTCAATCGCCTTGGTGAGAACCTGCGCCTCAACAGACCGGATTGGCATAAACGGGTCACGCCTGTGCAGCAAGCTCCCGACTTCCTTTTCTATCTGCATGGCTTTATCGGTGCCCACCGCGTTTTTAAGCATTTCATCAAGAAAGTTCTTGAATTGAGTCGTGTCCCCGCTCCGAAGATAATTGCAGAAGTCCGCCGCAAGCTCCATGCTTTCCTTGCTGTCGCGGTATCCAGAAGCGTCCAGCACCGCAATTTCCAGCGCAAGCTCCTGTACTGTTTGCGGGTCCATTCCCTTAAGCAGGTCGCCTGCCGTAGGAGCGTCAAGCCCCATCAGCAGCATTGCCGCTTTTTGTTTGCCTTTAAGTTGTATCGTTGCTTCTGCCATATCGGTCAGTGTTTATGTTTCTTATTTTTCCTGGAGCCAGTTTACGAATAATTTCCTTGCCTGGTCCGGGTTACTTCTCATAACATCCGCCAACTGCCTGCGAACGACCACCGGCTCTGCCGACGACGCTCCCCCTGTCAGCATTCCGACGGCTTCAGTTCCAGCCGGAAGCCCAACGGGTGCCTCAGATGCCGCGCTCTTGCTCGCTTTCGTGAATATCTTCAAAACTAATAGCGCGCTGATTGCCATAATCCCAAGAGAGGCATTACGGGCAATGGCTATGTAGTCCAGTTTCTTCGGGGTCGGTATATCTTCAGGTGTAACGGCAGGGCGGTAAAACTTCGCTTCGACCACTTTCAGCGAATCCTTGCCTTTAAGGTTTAGACCAAGCGCTGTCTCAATGAGTTTTTCCACCTCCGTCAGCGGCATTATCTTGGCGGCTGCGCCCGCGGCTTGCGGCTGGTTTGTCTCGGCCGGCGAAAGGTCAACTACAGCCGCTACCGACACCGATGTCACTGTACCCGGCACGCTGCTTTTTTGCTCGACTGTTTTGCCGACAAGGTATTCGGTCGTGGATGTTTCGTCTTTCTTGACTCCGCCCGCCGCGGTTTTGCCCGCTTCTCCGCCGGGTGACGGCTCCGTTTCGGAATTACTTTTTGTCTCTTCCTTGGTTGCTACTTTTCCTGTGGGGCTGTATGTTTCAGTAACCATTTGAACGCTCGTCATATTGACTTCCGCGCTTACCCGGACAGTAGCCCGGCCGGGTCCCAGGACGGCAATCAGCATCTGCTCCACTTTATTGGCAAGGTTCTGCTCGACCCGCTCTTTATAATCCTGAACGGTCCCCGCGCTGTTCGCTACTGCGCCATCCGACTGGCTGTTAAGCAGCCGGCCGTCGCTGTCAACGATGGTTACATTTTCGGTCTTGAGCCCTTCGACGCTGCCAGCCACTAAATTGGCGATTGCCGCAATATTCGTGTTGCTAAGCCGGTAACCAGGTTTAAATTTCAATACCACCGACGCACTTGTCTGCGGCTTGTTCGAATTGAAAAGCACCTGCTCGTTGCTGACTATGTGGACCCTTGCGTGCTGCACGCCATCTATCATCTGGATACTCTTCGCTAGCTCGTCCTGAAGCGCACGCTTTAGATTAACGTTTTGAACAAACGGGCTTATGCCTATTTTCTCGTTGTCGAACAAACTGTATCCGCCCTGGTCGCCTCCGGGCAGACCATCCTTCGCCAGGTCAATCCTCAGCTGGTAAATCTTTTCTCTCGGGGCATAAATGCTTTTGCCTCCGTTGCGAAGCTCGTAGGCAATACCCTTCTCGCTTATTTTATCGGTAACTTTTGCCGCGTCTTCCGGGCTTAGGTCCGCGTACAACATTTGCAAATCGGGCATTTTTGCCCAGTGAGTCATCAGCATACCTATCGCGCCCATTGCCAGTATAATCGCCATGAGCAGCGCACGCTGAACCACGTTAATCTTTTGCCAGACCGCGACGATTTTTTGTAAGAAATTCATATCCTATACCTGCCCTGGATGTTGGATGGCCCCCGGCTACATCTGCATACTCATTGTCTGTTTATAGGCGTCAATCAGCTTGTTCCTCACGCCGACGAGAACTTTGAAGCTTATGTCTGCCTTGGCCACTGCCGCTACAACAGACGCGATATCATCATTGCGTCCCGCAAGCAGGTCCTGTATCGACATATTCGATGACTGCTGGTCCTGGTCAACGTTTGACAGGTATTTTTCAACTGCATTGACGGTTTTGGAGAATTCTCCTGTCTGCCCTGTCTCGCCCTGTGGTTTTAATGCCTGTTGCAGATTGCCGGCTGTCGCCTGACCTATATTCGGGTTGAAATTAATCATTTTTTTGCACCTCACTTAGCGAAGAAGTTCCAGTGTCGTTTCTACCATTTGCTGATACCGTTTAATTACCGCCGCGTTGGCCTGGTATGTTTTGGTCGCAAGCGACAGGTTCATCATTTCGACGGGCAAGCTGACATTAGGCATATTAACGTAGCCATTTTTGTCTGCCTTGGGATTACCCGGGTCGAGCATCTTTTGGAAATCACTCGTATCCGTTGTAATCTTGCCGATCTCCACACCGCTTATTTCATTGTTTTGTGCTTTGAATACGGCTTCCAGCCGTCGGTAGGGTTCGCCTCTGCCTGCGTCTGTGGTTTGAGCGTTGGCGATGTTCGAGGAGATTATCTCCATCTGCTTGTCTTGCGCACGCAAGCCGGATATGGCTATGTCTATTGGTCCGTATGCGTTTTCTACTCTCATAATCTGTCTTCCACCGGCTAATTAGTATTTGATTGCATCATCGATTTGAGCGTACTTTTTAGTTAGCAGTTTGATGAACGCCCTGTACCTTATGCTGTTTTGGACCATATCGCCGATCTCAGCTTCATAATTAACGTCGTTGCCATTCGGCCCTACCGTCGTGTTTTTCGGCTGGTAAAGCTGGGCTTTAAGCTCATCGAGATTAATGTTTTCGGTGTCGCCCGATTCAATCGCTTTGGCGAGCATCTGCTCGAACTTAACCCCTAAGCGGCGGTAGCCGGGCGTTTGGAGATTCGCTACGTTGTTGGAGATAGCTTTTTGCCGGAGGGTCTCGGCTTTTATCCCGGACTCCAGCAGGTCAATTATGCCTGTTTTTGACATATGTCTTTCCCCAATAAATCTGCCCCCCGCATACCTTCAGCAGGGGTGCGCACTTATTTCTTGCTATTCTGATAGTGCAATAATCGTGCCAAATTGTTTCAGCGGGGAGTAAACCCTTGTTTTCCGTTCAAAATCGGGCTTTCTTCCCAAAAAGGGGTCAGGAGCCGTTTTTTTTGTTTTTTTGCACGTTCGGATTCTATACACCAAGCCGGGTTTCTTGACGGGTAAATCGGCCTCTGAAAAATCCCCGATTTTTATGCCCGGCAATTGTTGCCGGAAGATTTCGCCATGTTAGGGCTATCGGGGGGGGTAACTTGCTATGTGATAAAATTTTATTGTGTATTTAACTCCAGTATTAGCAACGATATATGAATATTGTCTGCTGTGGGCAAATAAGCTGGCACTGTAATTGCTACTTTAATGGGAAAGGTAATAAAACTATGAATGTAAATTTAACTATAATTGCTGCTTTATCTGCTTCTTCGGCCCAATCGGCTTGCGGTCATTCCACTAATAGAGCAGACGGGTCAGATGACGCCAAAGCGACTTCGGCAGGGGATAACCAGGTTGTCTCGGATACGGCAACGAATCACACCGGCGATACTGATAACGAGGTTAGCAATAAGGCGTCAGCGACAAATTCGACAAAAGAATCGAAGGCGTCTCAGACCGATGATGTCCCGATAAAGGTGTCAGATAAAACCGGTGGGAAGACGAATTTTGACTTTAAAAAGGTTCTTAAGAAATGTTTAAAACAGGACGAATCAGAATCCGACCATGATGCCAAACAAGACACAACTCAATCCCAAACATCCGTCGCCAATGACATCAGCCAGACAGCACAGGCCTGCAGTTTACCTGTGATTCAAGTTGAGGTTACGGCTCCCGACCAGCAGTCCGCAGAAGATATATCGACCTCAATCCAGCCAACCCAAATTATTCCACAAACGAACCAGCCCGCTGTGCAAATTAACCAAACCGACTCGCAAACGAGCCAATTCGTCTCGCAAACCGACCAAACTACCACACAAACGAGTCAACCCGTTTCACGATTTCCGGTGCAAGCCGTTTCTGTTTCCTTGCCCCAGATACAAACCGTTGATAACGGTGTTCAAGCCGCCCCTAAGGATACTCGGGGGCAGGTCATGCAACTGGACGCGTTGCCGCAGACACAGATACCGATACCTGTTTCGGATGGGACACAGGCACAGGCACAGATACAGGATTCGACAAATACCGCTCCGGCGACTGAGCCGACAACCCAACAAATGCCGCAAATTTCTGCTATTAACCAGGGGCACCAGCAGCAACAGCCAGTCAAGGATTTATCGACCTCAATCCAGCCAACCCAAATTATTCCACAAACGGACCAGCCCGCTGTGCAAATTAACCAAACCGATTCACAAACGAGCCAGTCCGCCTTGCAACCCGATCAAACTACCACACAAACGAGCCAACCCGTTTCACGGTTTCCGGTGCAAGCTGTTTCTATTTCTTTGCCCCAGACCCAAACCGTTGATAGTAGCGTTCAAGCCGCCCCTAAAGATACTCAGGGGCAGGCCGTTAAGTCGGATGCGTCGCAGCAGACACAGATACCTGTTTCGGGCGAGGCACAGGTAAAGACGCAGGTTCAGGCGCAGGATTCGACAAATACCGCTCCGGCGACTGAGCCGACAACCCAACAAATGCCGCAAATTTCTGCTATTAACCAGGGGCAGCAGCAAACACAGCCGGTACATGTGCAGATGACTTCGACAAATACGGTATACAGCCAGCATGTTGCAGGAACAGCGCAGAAAAACACTGATAACGATACAGTCAAATCGGATGTGTCTGTCAAATCATTACAAATGGATTCAGGCACGCCTGTTGCGACCTCAAATCAGGATAGCCATACTTTTAATGTGAATGTGGTTTCGACGGATTCGACTAATCAGGCGGTTTCGGAGCAGCCCAAAGTCCAGGTGGATTTGACTTCGACCGCAACCAATCAGAACAGTGATACGAGTTATGTTCCGATAACAACAACGGCAGCAGGGCAGCAGATCCAAAAAGGGACGACGACCCATAATAACGCCCAAAATAAGTCCGGCAGCAACCGGCAGGATAACCCCTTGCTGTCCACGAATAACCGCACGACTTTGTCAGCGGTCAACGGGCTGGCCGGGGAGTTTAATAAGGCCGGAATAGAAACAGTTTCACCGCAGAATACCGTTTCTCAGCCACAGACGAAATCACAGGCAGATAGTTTGTCGGTTCAGTCATTGGGCCTGCAGGCAATGGCTACTACTGCAAATGCCAGCCATGTTACTGATGCTCAACCTGTCATTGCCAGTCACGGCACAGCAACTGCGCCTAACACCTCTGCCCAGGATACTACGGCATCGCTGCGTGAGCAGATTTGTATGTCTGTTCAGAATTCCGTTCAGCAGGGCCAGCATCAGATTACAATAAACCTCAATCCACCTGAGCTTGGAAGGGTGTCGATAAAATTCACCGAGCAAAACGGTCAGCTTACAGGGTCGCTGGAGGCGAGTAATTCCCAGACCAGGGCCGATATTCAGCAGGCGATGCCTGAAATGCTCCGTTCCCTTGAGCAGTCCGGGATAAACATAAAACGGATTGACGTTTCACTTTCTGATATATCCGGTCAATCGAGTCATGATTTTTCGCGGGGGAGCGCATCACATAATCAGTGGGAGCAGCTTGCCCAGCAGGGTTTTGGTGATACCAGCGGCGGTCGGTTTTCTCAGGATTCGTATGTTGCCTCTTCACGTTTTAGCGGCACTTCAGAGTTTGGTGGCGGTACAGGATCCGACTGGAATCAAAGTTCTTCGTCGGAGAATCTGCTGAACGTTCTTATTTAATCGGGAATACGGCCGGTTCAGGGAACATTTGCATTTACAGGTGGGGGAGTGGCTTGATTTGTCTTTTTTTGCAGCCATTTGTCACGCGCTTTTTCGATAGACAGGTTAAATGACCACGCAAATCTTGCTATTGAAAATTCTTCGATTGCGATTTTGCGTGCCTGTCGGCCCATCAAGTTGGCCAGTTCTTTGTCCTCGAGCAATATGGTCGCGAACTTTCGCAGTTCTGCCGGATTATCACTCAAAAAGCCGCTAATTCCGTGTTTTATCGGCGATGTCGGGTGCCTGTTTCCCAGTACGGGCATTCCTGCCGCCATTGCTTCTACGCTGGCCATATTGAAACCGCTTTCGTAACACGGGTCGGCTGTGTGAATGTAGAAACGATGGGACTTAAAAATCTGCTTTAATTCATCCCAGTTTGCCGCCGCAGAAACGCCGGCTAACATGGGGTTGTGCCCGACTAATCGAACTGGCAGGCCGGCGAAGGCCTCATCGTGAAAATCCCAAAGCAGGATTTTACGCCGGCTATCGATGAAGTTGCACACACGCAAACCACAGGCCTCTTCCCCGGTATGCGGGAGATATTCTTCTGCGTTTATTCCGAAGAATACTATATCTTCTGTAAGCCCCCAGGATTCCCCTTTGAACATCGAGGTTGCTACCGCGTGGGTGCCGGTGGTAGCGATGTATGTATGCAAAATGTCTCTTAATTTCTCCGAGCCGGCGGTTGATTGTCCTTGTTCTTCCTGAATCCGGCCTTCGAGTGACGAATGCAGCACGATGATTTTCGGTTCGTCCCTTGATTTGACATCAAGAAGGTCCGTTGTGTTATGTGTTATTATACAATAGTATTCGGTTTTCGACTCAATCGCCTCCTGTAAGCTGATTAGCCGGCCATTTTCGGGCACAGGCCGCATTCGCTCGTCCCATCCGGAGGTATATCTGCCTTTAAGGCCGATTATGATATCGAGATTGAACCCAAGGTAGCTGAGCTGATAGACCCAAGGCTCGTGGCAGTTAAAAACCAATAACGTCTTTTTGTCTTGTTGTTCACTGCTCATAATTATTCTGTCCACTATATCTTTCGGTATTGCTTTTGGCAACGATTCATTGTTCAGCAAGCCAGGCCGTTTTGAAAAATAAGCCATTATTTTAAAAATATTTTCTTTTCTTTTTTTGTTTTCGGACCTTCAGAACAACTTACCAGTATGACTGTCTGGGCTATTACAGGGCTCCAATCTTTATTCTCCCTAAATCCCCAAAGGCCCTTAAGTTGCCTAAACCTTCTACGATAATGAGGGTTGGAAGCTTAAGGCGTGCTTGTTGCACGACAGGTGATTTAGACCACGGTGGGTCATAACTATGGCAGAAGAGAGGATTTTTGTTTTTATTTAAGGAGTCAAAAACATGTTAAGTATTAATAGCAACATGATGGCGTCAAACGCCGCTCGTCACTTGGGCCAAAGCTATGACGCCCTGGCCCAGTCGGTTGAGAGGTTGTCGTCAGGTCAGAGAATCAACAGCGCAAAGGATGACGCAGCAGGCCTCGCCGTCCGCGAATTGATGCGATCGGACATCACCGTTACTCAACAGGGCATTCGTAATGCCCAGGATGGCCAAAGTATGTTGCAGACAATGGAAGGCGCTCTGCAGACAACAGATAATGCACTGGTACGTATGAAACAGTTGGCTGAACAGGCATCCACGGGTTCATATTCTTCCGCCCAGCGGTCAATCATGAACGACGAATTTACCGAAATGGCCGCCGAAGTCAACCGTATTGCGACATCGACCACGTTTAACAGCATTGGTATGTTGGACAATTCCGCTACCGTAACCATACAGTTCGGTGCGGCAGCTGACCAGATTACAATTCAAGGCAGCGATATGACGTCGAGTGGTCTCGGCATCAACAAATTGAGCATCGGCACAGCTGCCAAAGCACAGTCCGCGTTGACGGCTCTTGATACGGCCATCAGCGATAAGGATACCGCTCGTGCGAAGTTCGGTTACAAGATGAACCGTCTCGAAAGCACGGTCGAAGTGCTTAACATAGCAGCGGAAAACCTGTCAACAGCAGAATCTCGTGTTTCCGATGTCGATGTCGCCACGGAAATGGCGAATATGACGAAAAACCAGGTGCTTGCTCAGGCCGGCGTTTCGATGTTGGCCCAGGCCAACTCGATGCCTCAGATGGCATTGAAACTGCTGGGTTAATTACAGGCAGCAAACACGGCTCATTAATGGGGGAGGTGGCTTTTAGTCACCTCCCCATTTCTTAAACGAAATTGTTTTCAACGGATGTAGCACTTATAGTGACACCGGTTAAAGGCAATCATAACTTTTAATTTCGCTTACAATGGAGTGGCAGGATGAGCGGAGTTGACATATACAAAGAGAACGCGATTGGCACCCAAGGCAAAGGCCGTCTTATAGTTATGCTCTATGACGGGGCCATCAAGTTTATGAAGCTCGCAATCAAGGAGTTGGAAGCGGGGAATTACGCTGAAAAAGGCAAGTATATTGCCAAGGCGCAAGACATAATCAACGAGCTTAACGCCGTTCTTGATGTGGATACCGGCGGCGAAATCGCAACAAATCTCCGCCGGCTTTACTGTTTTATGGCCAGACGACTTTCAGAGGCGAATCTCAAAAAGGACCCCCGTCTCATTCAGGATGTTATCGACCTGATGGAAGAGCTTAACCAGGGTTGGAAAGCTGTTACCGGCTAAACCTTAATTCCAGGTTTTCTTCACGATTGCACTAATCGAATCCGCACATTCTTCGTCTGCTTACCTACGGCTATATCATTGAGGGTGATGTGCTGGCTCGGACAAATAGGTAACGTGGCAGAGAATTGCTGCAAGAAATACGGAGAGCCGGCGATATTAAGGCCGGTTGAAAAGCACAGGTAATACTATTTGACTGCGGCGGCGGCCTTCAGTGCCTCAAGCTCTTTTGCCAACTGGTCCCGCTCGATATGGAGGTTATAGTAATCTACCGCCTGTGCGATGACTCCTTTGAAGTCCTCTTCGAGTTTCCATGGCTTGGTTATGAACTTGAATATCTCGCCTTGGTTGATGGCCTTCAGCAGTGTGCCTACCTGCGTATATCCTGAAAGGACCAGCCGGACTATATTCGGATATTTCACTTTAACTATTTTAAGAAGCTGCAAACCCGACATCTCAGGCATACGCATATCTGTTACGATTACGTGAACTTCGTTGTGTTCGAGGATTTCCATCGCCTTTTTTCCGCTGTCGGCAAACAACAGGTTATATGGTTCGTCCATAAGACCTCTTTTTAACGAGGACAGGATTCTCTCTTCATCATCAACCAAAAGTATCGTTCTGGTTTCCATATTTTGCCTTTTCGATTCACGTGTCTATTGCATAGTTATCGTCAGCATACTGTCATTACTTGATATCTAAAGTTGCGGCGAGCAGGGCGAAAACTTTCTGTTGTTTTTGACAAGTTAAAGGTAAATGCTTATAGGACTACCACCGATTTGCGCAAGTCAGAGAGATATATTTTATGCAATAGTCAGGACTTAATCTGACACGTCTGTCAGGATATTATTCATAGCCGGCACAGCGTAAGCATAGCGCAGACCTTAACAGCGTCGGAGTCGGAACTATGCCGAGCGAGGAAGAAAGACCTACCCTTCGCAACTGCATTCGGCGAAGCAGAGGTCTGCTCTTTGTAGTTCCTGCCCTGCATAGCACGCAGTGCGACGAAGGGTTAACGAAGAAGGGTGTAACCTGGGTTAGAGGCCTGCCCTCTTGGCTCTTTTTGCGGCTCGTTTTTCTTCTAACGTTCTTTGTGGTTTCTTCTTGACGCTCTTTTTTACATCATGACCTTTAGACATAAATTATCCTTTCCTTTTATTACGCCGCATTTCATTCTGCCTGCGGGCGATTTCACCGTTTAATATTAAGGATTCCGAAGTGACAAGGCAAGCCCAAAACGGTGTAAATATAACGAACAATTGACTGTCCGGAGCGAATAAATTACACTAACTCAGTATGAAAACAGATACAGCGAGACATAAGGCACAGGATGAGCTAAAGCCGCGTCTTATCGCCTTTGAAATAACCAGGCGATGCCGGTATAACTGCAAACACTGCCGGGCGAGTGCCGGGCCTGCGGGCGGTTCGGAGCTTACAACTAAACAATGCCAAAAGATAATCGCCTCAATCGCCGAGTTTGCCAAACCAATCCTGATATTGACCGGCGGCGAACCGATGGAACGCCCCGATTTGTATGAGATTATCGAATACGCCAAAGAAAAAGGCCTTCGCGTCGTGATGGCGACCTGCGGCTATCTTCTCGACGATGACTCGATAGCCAAGCTCAAAAAAGCCGGCGTTTCGGCGCTATCCTTCAGTATCGACGGTGCTAATGCTGAGACCCACGACCATTTCCGCGATACCACCGGGGCATTCGATACGGTTATGCGCGCCGCTGAAATGGCCCGCAATGCGAAGATGCCTTTCCAGATAAATACCACGATACACAAGCAAAACGCGGGTGAAATCATCGGTATCGCCGAGCTTGCCAAACGTCTCGGCGCTATATGTTTTAATACCTTTATGCTTGTCCCCACAGGTCGGGCCACTGAGATGGACGATGCCGTCCTCGACCCGGTCCAGTACGAATATATCCTCAACGAGCTTCTGCGCATAAAATTAAAAAAGGAAATTGATGTTCGCGTCACATGCGGCCCCGCGTTTGCCAGGATTTGCGAGCAGGCAAAGACGCGGGGACTTGTCGCTGAAGGCGCCGGATGTATGGGAGGCAAAGGGTTCGGGTTTATCAGCTTCAAAGGCGACGTCCAGACCTGCGGGTTCCTCGATATCCCGGCGGGCAACCTTGTTGATAATGGCTATAACTTTGCGAAAATCTGGCGCGAATCTAAATTACTCAACGAAATCCGCGACACATCAGAATTTGAAGGCAAATGCGGCGATTGCGAATACATCGAGGTCTGCGGCGGCTGCAAAGCCAGGGCAATGACGATGATGGGCAGCTACTTAGCCGGCGACCCAGTCTGCGGATATGTTCCTAAACGGGGGCATTAACAATGGGCAACCTCTCGGCGTTTGATAAGCGGCTGTGTAACGAGCTGCAAACGGGGTTACCTATAGCCGAAAGACCATTCGCGATAATCGCCCGGATTCTCAAAAGCAACGAAGCAAAAGTCCTCAAATGCACCAGAACGCTCGTCAAGCTCGGCGTAATCAGACGCCTCGGCGTGTCGATAAACTGGCGGGCAATTGACAAGGCAAGCACACTCGTTGCGGCTCATATCGAGCAGGAGGACTTGAAAAAGGTTATCTCCGCTGTTAATAAATTAAAAGGCGTATCACATAATTACCTCCGCGAGCATCATTACAATCTCTGGTTTACCCTGCGGGCCGATTCGCAAAAGGGCCTCGAAACGATTTTGAAAAAATTATCGAAACGGTTCGGGGCCGCTTTCAACAGTTTGCCCGTTGTGCGGGTCTTTAAATTAGATGCGCGTTTCGATGCGGCAAGCGATGGGAAGCGATTGCTGTCTGTCTCCCGTCCGCCTGTCCTGAGCAGGGTAGAAGGGCTGTGCTCTATTGATGCGAATATATTAAAGGGATTGCAGAGGGGCTTAAAGGTGGTTAAAAGGCCATTCGATTTTATTTCCGATGACGAATTTGAAATTTATGATGGCTTGCTGCATATCGCAGGAATGATTAACGAGGGGGTAATCAATCGTTTTGGGGCGATGGTAAATCATAATAAGCTGGGCTTTACCGCCAACGCGATGTTTGCCTGCGAAGCAAAAAAATCGCGGGCGATTGAAATCGGTGAAAAATTAGCGGCTCTTGGAATTGTCAGTCATTGTTACGAGCGGAAAAAATTTAAGGGCTGGCCTTATAATATCTTCGCGATGATGCACGGCAGCAATATGGGGGATATTCGAAAAGCGGTAGATGGTTTTGTGAAAAAAGAGGGGATAGATTCATTCGCGGTTTTGCCGACGGCGCAGAAGCTGAAGAAGTAGAGGGCAGTGGGCAGGAAATGGGGTTAAACGATGCGGGAGAATGGTTTGACCTGTCGGCAAGGGGGGATATAATACCAAGTTTGAGTTAGGATAAGATTATGGGCGATAAAATTGTACGGGCGATTTTTCCGGGGTCTTTTGACCCGATTACCAACGGGCATTTGGACGTAATAAGCCGGGGTATGAAGCTTTTTGACGAGTTGATAGTGGCTGTCGGCAAAAGTCCCCTGAAAGACCAGCTTTTCACTCCTGAGCAGCGTGTTGAGATGATAGCGGAGCTTATAAAGAATATGCCCGGCGTGTCCGTGGAGGGTTTTAACGGGCTGACGGTGGAATATGCCCGGCAGAAAAAGGCAAACGTTATTTTACGCGGCTTGCGAAGTTTGACAGACGTGAATTATGAATTCGAGCTTGCTATGACCAACCGGTCTGTTACGGGTATAGAGACGATATTTGTAATGACGACGGAGCAATACGGATTTATCAGCTCGACGCTGGTCCGGCAGGTGGCATCGCTTGGGGGCGATATATCGAATCTTGTGCCCGAAAATGTGTATCGCCGGCTGCGAGAACGATTCAAGAAACAATAGCAAAAGTGGCGAAAATGATTAGGTACGATGGTTGAGGCGTAATATTGCCTCGAAACGCCATTTTTTTGCGGTTTTGAGTGTTGGAGGTATAGCTTTGTTTACTGTTGGTATCGAGACGCAATTCAAGGCCTGGCACAGCATTCCTTTGTCGGACGGAACCAAAGAGCCCGAACATGAGCATTTCTGGGCGGTTGCGGTTGAGGTCCGCGGTGAGGCGACCAGTAAAGGCGGTATGGTGATAAATTTCGCGCAGCTCAAGAGCCGGCTTTTGGATGTTACCGCAAAGCTCAATGAAACTGTGTTAAATGAATCGGATTATTTCAAGGACAAATGCCCATCGGCGGAAAACGTTGCGGTGTATATTTTTGACCGCCTTGAGCCGAATTTGCCGGGTAATGTTCGGCTAAAGAGCATCAAGGTGAGCGAACAGGTGGGATGCTGGGCGATTTACAGCAAAGGATAACGGGCAGGGCGGATAGTCAGGATGCATATTACGGAGGGTGGAGAAATTGACGATTATATCTGCGTCAGTATGGTATAATAATCAGGTTTAGTCGAGGTATTTATGCAGTGTGAAGTTTGCCAAAGTAAGGAAGCAACGATACACCTGACGGAGATAGCCGACGGCGTCAGGACAGAGATGCATCTTTGCGAGCAGTGCGCGCAGGAGCAGGGGGTCGGGACGAAAAGCTATATCCCGCTCAACGAGCTTTTGAGCAACCTGCTTTCGGTAGGCCCCAAGGGTGAAGAGCCGGCCCAGCCCAGCGCCAGTGAGACGGTATGCCCCCAGTGTGGTTACACGCTGGAGAAGTTCCAGGAAAAAGCGGTCCTCGGCTGCCCGAATGATTACGATGTTTTCGAGAAACAGCTTTCGCCGCTGATAAAAAAGGCACACGACGGTGCGACGTGCCACTGCGGCAAAGTTCCGGCCAATGCGCCAACTGACTCGAAAAAACAGCTTGAGATTACGCAGTTGCGCCAGCAACTGGATGAGGCGGTGCGAAAAGAAGATTATGAGCTTGCCGCTAAATTGCGGGATAAGCTCGCTGAATTTAAGTAACGTGTTTTATCGCAATGAAACTTACTGAAATAAGCGGGAATATCAACGAGTGGTTCAGCGGGGAAGGGCCTCTCTCGGATGTGGTCATCTCCTCACGAGTTCGCCTGGCGCGAAACCTCACGGGGCATAGGTTCCTGGCCACGTGCCCGGCTACGGAAAAAGCTGAGGTATTAAGAAAACTCAAAGACGTTTTAATGGGAATCGACCTCGGCGATGAGGTATTTTACATCGGCGTTGACAAAGTGCCCGCGCTGGAAAAACGGTTCCTTGTCGAGCGGCATCTAATCAGCCAGAATCACGCCTTCGGCAAAGGCCCACGCGGTGCGGTAATTGCACGGCGCGAGTTTTTCACCGCGATGATTAACGAGGAAGACCATCTGCGCCTGCAGGTGCTAAAGGCCGGGTGCCAGTTGCCCGCCTGTCTTGAGCAGATTAACCGCATCGATGATATGATTGAGCAGAAGGTCGAATACGCCTTTAGTCCCAAATATGGTTATCTTACCGCATGCCCGACGAATCTCGGGACGGGAATCAGGGTATCGGTTATGCTGCATCTGCCCGCGCTGAAAATGACGGGCCAGATAGAAAAATTTCTCAACGCCACAAAATCGCTTGGGTTGGCGGTTCGCGGGCTTTTCGGCGAAGGCACCGAAGCGGCGGGCGATTTTTACCAGCTCTCCAACCAGACAACCCTGGGCGTCCGCGAGAAAGATATTGTTACCCAGTTCGAGAAAACGATTATCCCGGAAATTGTCGAATATGAGCACGCGGCCCGCAGTCAACTGCTCTCGCATGAGTCCGGTTTGCTCGACGATAAAATCTCACGTGCGTTTGCCCTGTTGAAAAACGCCAATTTAATAAGCTCGCAGGAGGCGTTGTTTTTGCTCAGTCACATTCGGCTTGGACTTAATATGCACAAACATCAGGGGGCATCGACGCCCGCAATCGACCGGCTTTGCTCGCTTGGTAATGATATTGGCAGCGCAGGCACAAGCGACCGGCTATCGATTGCCACGGTAAATCGCCTGTTTTTGCTGACACTGCCCGCCCATTTGCAGCTCAACTACGGCAAAGAGCTTGATTCCACCCACCGCGACGCACTCCGCGCACAGATTATTCGTTCAGCCCTCAACGGTTAAGCGGTGTCCATGACTGCCGGTAGCGTCTGCCAAAATGGCAAAAACGCATACGGCCTTTATCTGTCCGATGATTGTAACTCCTTTGTTTTAATATCGTTATGGTATATCGGCCTTTGGCTGAGTCTTTGGCACGGCGTTTGCACTTTTAAGGTAGAGATAATTGATTACAAATACTCAATAAAACGAAAGGGAGCTAAAAATGGCTACGAACAAGATAATAGGAATTGATTTGGGGACGACAAACTCGGTGGTTGCCGTAATGGAAGGCAATACACCTAAGGTCCTGATTAACTCATCCGGCTCACGACTGACGCCGTCGGTTGTCGGCTTCACCGACAAGGGCGAACGATTAGTCGGCCAGATTGCAAAACACCAGCAGGTAACCAATCCTGAGCACACGGTTTTCTCGATTAAACGATTTATGGGCAGACGCCACAACGAGGTCGGGTCCGAGGAAAAGATTGTGCCTTACAAAATCGTAGGTGGCGCAGATGAGCTGGTAAAGGTCAACATCCGAGGCAAGGAATATACGCCGCCTGAGATATCGGCGATGATTTTGCAGGATTTGAAAAAGACGGCGGAAGATTACCTCGGCGAGAGCGTCGAGCGGGCGGTTATTACCGTGCCCGCGTATTTCAATGACGCGCAAAGGCAGGCGACCAAAGACGCCGGCGCAATCGCCGGGCTCAAGGTTGAGCGAATTATCAATGAGCCGACGGCGGCAGCCCTTGCTTACGGCGTTGAGAAAAAGAGAAATGAAAAAGTCGCCGTGTTCGATTTCGGCGGCGGCACATTCGATATTTCAATCCTCGATATAGGCGACAACGTCTTCGAGGTGCTGAGCACCAACGGCGATACGCACTTAGGCGGAGACGACCTCGACGCGGTGTTGATAAATTACATCGCCGAGGAGTTCAGGAAGAAAGAAGGCATCGACCTTCGCAAAGACCCGATGTCGCATCAGCGAATCAAGGAAGCGGCAGAAAAGGCCAAATGCGAATTGAGCACCCAGGTGGAATCTACGGTGAACCTGCCGTTTATCACGGCGGACGCATCTGGGCCGAAACATTTGCAGATGACGATTACTCGCAGCACGTTCGAGGCGCTTTGCGAGCCGGTATTCAACCGGCTGAAAAACCCCTGCCTCAAGGCGGTACAGGACGCCAAGCTGGCGAACAAGGATATCGCCGAAGTTCTGCTCGTAGGCGGCTCGACAAGAATCCCGATAGTCCAGCAGATTGCACGCGAGATTTTCCAGAAAGAACCAAACAGGAGCTTGAATCCTGATGAGGTCGTCGCGATGGGTGCCGCTGTCCAGGGTGCGGTTTTGGCGGGCGATGTAGGAGTCAAAGATATTCTTCTTCTGGATGTAACGCCTCTTTCACTTGGCGTTGAGACACTTGGCGGCGTTATGACAAAGCTGATTGAACGCAACGCAACGATACCCACGAGCAAGACCGAGATTTTTTCGACCGCCGCGGATAACCAGACAACGGTTGATATTCACATTTTGCAGGGTGAGCGCGAGTTCGCGCACGACAACCGTTCACTTGGCAGGTTCCAACTTGCCGGGCTTCCGTCGTCGCCGAGAGGCATACCGCAGATTGAGGTTGCTTTCAACATCGATGCAAACGGCATTTTGAACGTTTCCGCAAAGGACCTTGCGACAAACAAGCAGCAGTCGATTGAGATTAAATCCAGCTCAGGCATAAGCGACCAGGATATTGACCGGATGAAAAAGGACGCCGAATCGCACGCCGAGGACGACAAGAGGAAACGCGAGGTCGTGGATTTGAAGAACCAGGCAGACCAGCTTGTTTACGTTACCGAAAAAACGCTCAAAGAGCATGGCAGCAAGGTGCAGTCCGATACTCGCGGCAAAATCGAGAGCGCGGTCAATAATCTCAAGGAAGTCGTCAAGGGCGACAACGCCGACGCGATAAGAAAGGCGATTGACAACCTCAATAGCGCAAGTCAGGAACTTGGCAAAACGTTGTATGAGGAAGCTGCGAAGAAGACCGCGGGAGGCAAAGGTCCAGCAGGCCCAGCTCAACAGGATGCCCCGCCTCCTCCGCCTGCCGAAGGCGAAGTCCGCAGAAAAGGCGGCGACGACGATGTAATCGACGCGGAGTTCGAAGCAAAAGATAAAAAATAACCACGGGCTAACACCTCCGCTTTTGTCTTCGACAAAAAAGCTGCGGGGGCTACGCAGGGCATAAAGATCAGGATCGCAAGTGTTTAACTTGCGCTCTTTTTATTTGGGATTTTAATTTTTCGATGGCAAAGCGGGCAACGACGTTGTGGTCGAAGGCCATATTCGGGGGCAGGTTGTTGATATCGAACCATTGCGCCATAGCGGCGTCGTCGCCTGCTTTTACGCGGTCGAGTCCTTCTTTGATAATGCCCATATAAACGACGGTGATTTGTCTGCCTCGTGGGTCCCGGCCACAGGTGCCGACGGTGTGCATCTGTTCGAGGGCAATTCCGGTGAGGCCCGTTTCTTCCTGTAATTCTCTTGCGACGGCATCTTCCAATTCTTCATCCATTCCGATGAAGCCGCCTGGAATCGCCCACTGGCCTTTGAAGGGTTCGTTGCCTCGTTTGATGAGCAGGAGCTTGGTTGCGTCGGCGGTAACGGCGAAAACTACCGCATCGACCGTAACCATAGGTCTGGGCCAGTCGTAAACGTATTTTCCTTTCTCGTTCATTTCGGACAGCATAATGAATATTGGGAATTTAAGCAATTGCCGAAAGGGAGGTAAACGCATAAAATGGAGGCATGCACGATGTTGAAACGGTAATGAGGAATTTAATCGAGATATCGGATGTTGCGCTTGTTGACGGGTGGCGCGGATGGGTTGCGGTTCGCGCCGCGGGCAAAGACCAGTTTTCAAAGGCAGGATGGGAAAAGCTATTGGCTAAGCCGAAGAAGCTGCTTGAAGGGGCGCAGCAGACGCTGAAAATCGAGGGGTTGAATACCGTTACGGTTAAGTACCTGGATATCGGGGGCAGGGGCGTCAAGGCGGTGATAAAGCGGAGGCAAAGCGGCGCCGGTGTTCGTGGAATTTTCAGGTCGATGGGAGCGGCGCATGCGATACGGAATTTTATCGCGGCGGTCAAAATCAGGCAATATGGTTTGCCCGTTGCGGCGCCGCTGGCTGCGGTATATCACAAGAGATTTTTATTTTGCGACCAGAGCATATATATAAGCGAATATATTGAGGGGACAAACCTGTACGAGTTTTTAAAGGATATGCAGGCACAGGGCGAGGAGCGGTACTGGATAATGCGGGAGCTTTCGGCGCGGATGGCAGAAATCTTCGCGGAGCTTCATAAAAATAATCTGTGGCACAGGGACGCCAAGGCGACGAATTTTGTCGTCAGCCAGGACAATGACGGGGAGTATCGTATTACAATTACCGATGTCGATGGGATTAAGCAGTATTTTTCCGCTAACGAAGACAGGCAGATGCAGGGGCTGTGGCAGTTGGCGGCGTCGGTTATGGAGTTGCCTGGCATTACGCGGACGGATTATCTGCGGGCCTTCGAGATATACTGTGATGAGGTTAGAATGCCGGCGGGAGAGCGCAGGGACATATTCAGGCGGCTTGCGCAGAAGGCACAGGCGAAGTATCGTCTCAAACAAGCCAGACAGGGACGTTAAATGATGGGCGACGAGCCGAGACGCATTCTGATTATAAAACCGAGCGCTTTGGGGGATATAGTCCTTGCGCTGCCCGCGTTGTCGGCGCTGAGGAGGAGTTTTCCGAACGCTAAAATATCGTGGTTTGTCAGGCCGGAGTTTGCGCCGCTTATAACGGGGCACCCCTTTATATCTGATATCATCCTGTTCGACCGCAGAAAACTGGCCAAATGGTGGTGCAGTCCGGGCAGTTTTAATACGTTAAGTTCGCTTGTTAAGCAGCTCAGGGCAGGCAAATTCGATTTGGTATTCGATTTTCAGGGGCTTTTCAGGACGGGGTTTTTCAGTTGGGTAACGGGGTCCAAGAAGCGATTCGGGATGGCTGGGGCGAGGGAACTGGCACACCTGTTTTACACAGATAAAATTTCGCAGGATGCTTCAAGCGTTCACTTAGTCGATTATTATTTGAAAATGGCTGCCTCGGCTGGCGCAAAGCAGGGGGGAGCGGAATTCAAATTGCCCGAGGACGCGGGGGCAGCGGAAAAAATCGACAAACTTTTGAAATCGCAGGGCGTGAATGCCAAATATGCTGTGATTGTTCCCGGGGCGGCACAGCCGAATAAGCGTTGGCCGATTGAGCGATTTGCGGAACTGGCGGGCAAAATCAGCGAGCGATTCGGATTATCAATCGTGGCGACTGGTTCACAGGGGGAGCGGGAATATATTGAAGCGATTGGCAAGCGAGTCATAAATCTTGCAGGTAAGACATCGGTGTGTGAGCTTGTGCCGTTGATGAAGAGGGCGTCGTTAGTCGTGAGCAATGACACCGGGCCGGGGCATATCGCGGCTGCGCTCGGCGTGCCAGTGGTGATGATATTCGGGCCAACGAATCCGGCGAGGGTGTGCCCCTATAAACGGCCACAATGTGTCGTGTCGGTTGAGCCGAATGGACGCGGAATGAAGGCGGACAGCTACGATCCGAGGCACGATATTGCCCATATTACCGTCGAGCAGGTTTTTGAGATGGCCTGCAAGCAAGTCAGCTAAAACGACTCTCCGTCGACTCTGCTTCCCTCGACTAAGCTCAGGACATGCGGACCGCTTTTTCACTCAATTATTTTAATGCGGCGGCGCAGCGTTCGCAGACATCAGGGTGCTGTGGGTCGCTTCCGACGCTGGGCCAGTAGTTCCAGCAACGCTGGCATTTTTGATGAGCGCTCTTCTGGGTAATCATCTGGGTCGGGCCTTCAGCTTTTTCGAGTTTTACCTCACTGACGATGCAAAGCGCGGTGAAATTCTTAATGCCGAACTGTTCAATCGCTGCCGCATCTTCACTGCCGCAGCGGATGGTAACACTGGATTCCTGATTGCTGCCGATAAGTTTATCGCGGCGCAACGGCTCAAGTGCGAGAAGGACGGCATTGCGCAGGGACATAAGCTTTTGCCATTTCGCTTCGCCTGCCTGCCAGTCGATAGCCGGGTCAACTTTGGGCAGTATCGCGAGGTGAACGGTCTCGACGTTTTGTGATTTGTGCTGGATTGCTGCCCAGGTTTCCTCGGCGGTGTGGACGAGGATTGGGGCGAACAACAGCGTGAGTGAATCGAGGATTCGATAAAGCGCAGTCTGGCAGCTTCGGCGAGACGGGCTATCTGCGGGGTCGCAATACAAGCGGTCTTTTAGCAGGTCCATATAGATACTGCTCATCTCGATGCTGCAGAAATTATAGAGCAGCGAAAACGCGCGGTGATAGGCGAAATCGTCGAATTCTTTGGTAACGCCTGCGATTAGTTTTTGGAGTTGCTGCATCGCCCATTTGTCGATTTCGAACATTTTATCGTAAGCGACGGCGTTTTTGGCGGGGTCGAAGTCGTAGATGTTGCCGATGAGATAGCGCAAGGTGTTTCGGATTTTACGGTAGGCGTCCTGGGTTTTGCCGATTAGTTCGTCATTGCAGCGGACGTCGTCCTGGTAGTTGACGCTGGCGACCCACAGGCGAAGGATATCTGCTCCGTATTTGGCGACCTCGTCCTGTGCATTGGTATAGTTGCCGAGGGACTTGGATTGCTTCATACCCTTTTCATCGACGGTGAAGCCGTGAGTGAGGACGGCTTTAAAAGGCGCTTTGCCGATTGCGCCGAGTGCAGGGAGAAGCGACAACTGGAACCAGCCGCGGTGCTGGTCGCTGCCTTCGAGATAGAGGTCAACGGGGACGGGCCAGCCGGCTTTTGTGGCGACGGAATACCAGCTGCATCCCGCTTCGAACCAGACGTCGAAGATGTTTTCTTCCTTTTTCAGCTCGTTAAATGAAAAGCCGGGGGGCAATTTGAAATCGGAACCGAGGATTTGCTCGGGCGAATCGGTGAACCAGCTATCGGAACCTTTTGCAGCGATGTGTTTTGAGACCGCCAGGACCGATTCTTTTGTCAAAAGTGCTTCGCCCTGAGGATTGACGAAGACCGGGATAGGCAGGCCCCAGCTTCGCTGCCTGCTGATGCACCAGTCGGGACGAGATTCGAGCATACCTTCGATGCGTTTCTGGCCCCAGTCGGGAATCCAGCGGACGTTTTTTGTGGATTCGAGGGAGAGATTGCGCAGGGTTTTGCCTATGCCGGGGATTTCTTTATCGAAGCTGACGAACCATTGTTCGGTTGCGCGGAAGATGACGGGTGTTTTGCTTCGCCAGCAGTGGGGGTAGCTGTGTGTGATTTTCTGCTGTTTGACAAGCCAGCCGGTTTTAGTGAGATGGTCGATAACTTCTTTATCGACATCGAGGACCTTTTTGCCGCGGAGCCATTCAGGCACGGTGTCGTCGTAAGAGCCGTCGTCTTTGACAGGGGAATATATGGCCAGACCATATTTTTGGCCCGACATATAATCCTCTGCGCCATGGCCCGGGGCGGTGTGGACGAGGCCCGTGCCGTCTTCGGTTGTTACGTATTCGGCAAGGATGACTTTGTATGCGTCTTTATCCGTCGGGTTCTTTTCGATAAAGGGATGAGTATAGCGCAAACCCTCAAGTTTGCTTCCGAGAACTTTATTTGGGCTGACTTTGTATTGGCTATCGTTTAATCCGGCAGCCGCTACGACAGCGGTGAGGCGGTCTGAAACGACAACGGAGACGAAACGACAGCCCTTGAGCTGATAGTCGAGAGTTACATATTCGAGGCGCGGGTGCAGCGCGACAGCGAGATTTGCGGCTAACGTCCAGGGTGTGGTCGTCCAAATCATAAAACAAACTTTGGCGTTCTGTGCCTGCTCTGCGGTAACGAGACCAAGTTCGGTTAATCGCGGGATGCTGTCTTTGGCGACGGGGAAATTTACAAAGATGCTTGGTGAGTCGATATCTTTGTATTCGAGTTCCGCTTCTGCCAGCGCGGTTTCGCAACCGACGGACCAGTGGATGGGTTTCAGTTGTTTTTTGACGAGACCTTTCCCGACGAGTTCAGCGAAGACCTCGAGGACGCCCGCCTCGTAAACGGGTTTGAATGTGAGATACGGGTTTTCGAAGTCGCCAAAGATGCCTAACTGCTGGAACTGCTGGCCCTGTAGCTTGATGTATTTGCTCGCGTATTTTTTGCAGAGTCCGCGGATTTCGGGTTTGCTCAATTGGCGGATTTTGTCGCCGAGTTCGGTAACGACCTTCGATTCGATGGGCAGGCCGTGGCAATCCCAGCCGGGGACGTAGGGGGCGTCGAAACCGGACATTGTTTTATAGCGGATGACGAAATCCTTGAGGACCTTGTTGATAACGTGGCCCATGTGGATATCGCCGTTGGCATAAGGCGGGCCGTCGTGAAGGATATATAACGGGGCACCTTTCCGGGCGGCCCTGATTTTGCCGTAGAAATCGCGTTTTTGCCAGTCCTTGCGCATCAATGGCTCGCGCTGGACGAGGTTGGCCTTCATCGCAAAACTCGTTTGCGGCAGGTTCAATGTTTGGCTGTAACTTTTCTTGTCGTCGGACATCGTTATACCTCAAAAAAGTAAAACCGCTATGCTAAATCGAACGCTCGTTAATGTCAACGTTAACAACCCCTCAATAAATTGAGGGGCTAAATTTGGCGGGGCTTGCCCCGCCCTACAATTTATATAAACGAAAAAGGCCTTTCAGGTAGTCATCCTGAAAGGCCTTTATAAATCGTTATTTGACGGTTTCAGGACAGCTTTGTTATGTCTCCTATAATAATGATAATCGCAATGGCAGCGGGGCACATAATGTGCTTTGCCTGTGCGATTAACCGTAATGTAAATTGTTTTAACGCCATAAATTCACCTTAACAACACTGCAAACCTACCATAATAGTCGGTTATTGTCAATCCTGAGTTTAACGGGCATTGACACAAGGCCAGTTCGCCTCTTATAGTATTGCCTTTATTAACCGTATTTATTTTAAGAAGCGAACAACGAAAGGACTATTTTGATGGATCCTGCAATTTTCAAGGCGTACGACATCAGGGGCGTTTACGGCGAGCAATTTAACGAGGAAGACGCGTGGAAGATAGGTTTTGCATCGGCGCGTTTTCTGCCCGCGCTTCTTCACGGTTTCGACAGGGGGCAGACCAACGGCAGGGCGATTTGCGTGGGGCGTGATATGCGGACTCACAGCGAGCCGCTTGCCAATGCACTGATTGAGGGTATTACCTCAGCGGGCATCGACGTCATCGATATCGGTATGAATGATACGCCTTTTATTTATTTTGCGGTCAATCACCTCAACACCTGCGGAGGTATTCAGGTTACAGCTTCACACAATCCCGCCAAATACAACGGCTTCAAAGTATCAGGCCCCGGCGCAAAACCAGTCGGCGAAGATACCGGTCTAAAAGACATTCAACATATCGCGACATCCCTATTGCACACAAAGGGTAAGCCCACCGGGACCGTTCAGAAGGTTGACCTGACGGAAGAATACAAAAAGCACGTTTTGAAATTTTTGCTGCCTAAGCTGCGAAAGCTCAAGATAGCCATCGACGCCTCGAATGGTATGGCTGGTAAAATGGTGCCGATTCTTTTCTCTGGGCTGGGCCTGAAAATAATCGAGCTGAATTTCAAACACGACGGCACATTCAAACACGACCCGAATCCGCTGAATGAGGAGAATCTCGCGGAACTGAAGGAGACGGTCGTTCAAAACAAGTGCGACCTGGGCGTTTGTTTCGACGGCGACGCCGACCGGCTTATGATGGTCGATGAGACGGGCAGGACGATTGAATGCGACCTGATGACTGCTCTTATGGCGGGGTATTTCCTGAAAAAAGAGCCGAAGTCAACGATAGTTTATGACCTGCGTTCGAGCAGGGCGGTTGCCGAGGAAATCATCAAATATGGCGGGACGCCCAGGCGGGAGCGGGTAGGGCACGCGTTTATGAAAAAAGCGCTGCGCGATTCGCACGCGATTTTCGGCGGCGAATTATCCGGGCATTTCTATTATCGCGATAATTTCTGCGCCGACTCGGGGATGATTACATTTGTTCACATGCTCAATATTATCAGTCAAAGCGATAAACCGGTAAGCGAGCTGGCGAATCCCCTTCGCAGATACTCCCCCAGCGGCGAAATTAATTTCCAGGTCGAGGACAAGAAGGCCAAAATGGACGAGCTTGCGAAACGATACCGCGACGGGCAGGTTGACTGGCTCGACGGCGTTACAGTCGGATTCAAGGACTGGTGGTTTAACTGCAGGCCGAGTAATACCGAGCCGTTATTGCGGCTGACGGTCGAGGCAAAAACGCCTGAAATGCTACAGGAAAAATTAAAAGAGATACAATCAATGCTTGGCTCGCCGGTTCGCCACGAGGAACATAAGCCGCCCGAACAGCCGGCGAAAAAAGTGGGCAAAAAGAAACCCGCAGATAAGTAAAGGAGCGAATTATGGAAATCAACAGGAAAACATTTCAGACGCCGAAAGGTCTTGTCGAGGGAGTCCAGACGAAATGGCCCGGCTTTAATATCCTGATGGTTACCGGCTCGAAGGGATTTCTCGCCTGTCCGGCAATTGATGTTGATGCCTGCCAGAGATATGGTGTGGCTGCGGCTTTGGTCGAAAGCTCGCCGGCCAACCCGATTGGCACGCTTGACAGATTTCCTGACAGAAAGATTACAAAGGTAAACGAAAAGGCCAAATCGCTGGGCATTAAGGAAGGTACGCCCGTTGCCGATGCCTTTGCGTTGATTGTATAGTGTCTGACTGAAACTATTTTTGGAGAGCACGATATGAGAATCTCACACCCTCTCACGTTGGCGGTCTTGTTTTTTGTCTTTTCAAGTCACGTTTTTGCCCAACAGGGATTATCAGGCGATATCAAACCCAATCCGGCTTTGGCCGGCATAGGAGAACTGTCGGTAATTATCACGTCCGCCGATCCCGAACCGAATGCCGATAGTTTGAAACGAGCAAGCATCAAAACAGAAGTGATAAGACGACTTTATGACGCCGGTTTAGAAATCGGTCATTCATCTACCGATGCCTCCGAATTGAATATCAAGCTAACGGTTCTCAAAATTGAATCCATTGAGCAGTATGTGGTTTCAGTGCGGACGTCCCTGGTTCGAAGCGTTGCTTTGGTTAATGGCGATGAGCGGCTTTCTGTTGCTGCTGACGTCTGGAAGATGGACTCCGGCATACGAATTATGGCGGCGGAAAGGATTGCTGATGAGGTTCCCGCAATAATTAGAGAGCAGGTTCAGACGTTTATCGCTGCCTGTCAGCCGACGGTTTCTGTTGAGAAAAAGCCGGATGTCAATCAGCCCCGGCCGCAGTTGCGCAAAGTAAATGATGAGAACGATACAAAGCCGGTTAAACAACAAGCTGTCGAATCTAAATATATTTCTTCTAAAAACAGCCAGGTATTTCATAAGGCGACCTGTTCGTCTGCGAAAACAATATCTCCGAATAATCTTGTGAGTTACGCTACTAGGGCCGAGGCCATCGCCGCGGGCAAAAAACCCTGTGGACGTTGTAATCCCTGAATAAAATGATAACCACACCAAACCACACATCGAATTGGTTCGCGAGAGCCGTTAGTGATACTATAGGCGGGCTGGGACAATTACTTTGGCCCGCCAAGTGCGTTAATTGCGGCGAGCATAACGTCGAAACAGGCAGCGGCCTGTGCGGCGAATGCTGGGAGGGACTTACTTCCGTATGCTCTGCGAATTATTGCAGGCGTTGCGGCAGAGACGTAAGCCCTTATGCCATTTGCGAAGGTGCCTGCCCGATTTGTCGGGGCGATGAGATTTTTTTCGACGGGATAGCGCGTGCCGGTATGTATGCGGAATCACTTCGGCGTATGGTGAAGGCGTTCAAGAATGACAAAACCGAGCTCGATTTGTTAATGGTCTGGCTGGCGGATACTGCGTTGCAGACAAGCACGTTTTTTAATGATATCGAGTTTTTTGTTCCTGTGCCGTTGCATTGGCGAAAACGCATACGTCGTGGTTATAACCATTCGTATCTTGTGGCAAGAGGATTAAAGCATCCCACGGCTAAGATCAATACCGACCTCGTCCGTATCCGTCACACCAAAGAGCAACCGACGATGATGACTGTTACTGCCAGAGCAAAAAATGTGGCTGGTGCATTTGCTGTTCGTTATCGACATCCCTTTGCAGGTAAGAGCATTTGCCTTGTCGATGATATTAAAACAACAGGAGCTACGCTCAATGAGTGCGCAAAGACACTCAAAGAAGCGGGGGCGTCAAAGGTTTTTGCGTTGGTTTTGTCTGTTGCGGGTCAGAATCCGGCGTAGATATACTTCTTGCAGTTATAGGTTATTTTCTGCGTAATCGATGGTTTATTTCTGGCAGTAATCGATGAGGCGTGCTATTTCGCTGCGAAGGTCTTTGCGGTGAACAATCATATCGACGAAGCCGTGTTCGAGCATAAACTCAGCGGTCTGGAAACCCTCCGGAAGCTCGACTTTAATTGTCTCGGCGATTGTTCGCGGGCCTGCGAAGCCGATTAACGCCTTTGGCTCGGCGATGAGGCAGTCGCCCAGCATCGCGAAGCTGGCGGTAACGCCGCCGGTAGTGGGGTCGGTCAGGACCGAGATAAAGAAACCGCCTTCCCTGTCGAGTTTGGCGATTGCTGCGCTGGTTTTCGCCATTTGGCCCAGCGACACGACGCCCTCGTGCATTCTTGCCCCGCCCGATGAGCATATAGCCACAAGCGGAAGTTTTTCTTCGATAGCTTTTTCGACGGCCAAACAGAGTTTTTCGCCGACGACGTAACCCATCGAACCCATCAGGAAGTTCGGCTCCATAACGGCAAGCACTACGCCTCTTCCCTTGATGAATGCCTTGCCGATTCGTATTGCTTCTTTTGTGCCGCTTTTGTGTTCGTCGGCTTTTAGCCGCTGGCGGTAGGTTGTGCCCCTGAAGTTGAAATCAAGCGGGTCGTGGCTTGTAAGGTGCTCGTGCGTTTCCTCGAATGAACCCTCATCGACTAAGTAGCCGATGCGGGTGAGCGAGTCGATGCGGAAGTGATAATCGCATTTGGGGCACACGTTGAGGTTTTTCTCGACGTCGCTTTTATAAAGCATCTGCTCACAGGCCGGACAACGCGTCCAAAGCCCGTCGGGCATTTCTTTTCGCTTTTTGAGCGAAAAGCCGTTCCATTTCGATTTCGCTTCTTTTGCCATTTTTTTTCACCACCAAGGCACGAAGACACTAATTCTTTTATTTGTTTTTTGTGTCTTTGTGTCTTCGTGGTTAAGATTCTACCAAAAGAGCGAGTGGTTTTCCAGAGGCAATTTACCGGCGATGGGCCGTTTTCGGAAAGATATAGAAGTGAGGCGCAGCCGAACAGAAGGATCGAAAATCTACAATCTTTCTAACGCAAGAAGGCGGGGTCGCCTGACAAACTAATCTAGTTAGTCGTGGACGAAGCCGGCTGTTACTGTTATATCGGCTGTTACGTTAAGGTCAATCCTCTGATTATCTGTTGAGGCATCACTCCAAGCTACAATAGTGATAACCGAGAGCTGGCACAGCAGTCACAGCGATTCCATCATCGCCATAAATTACTGTTTGCGGCGATGTTCCGACAATAGAACCGTTAGTATCGGCAGCAGTGTAAGTCATGGTGAAGGTTGTATATTGAATGTCGCGGTTACAGTCTTATCTCCATTTATATATATATTCTGGGTTGTTGCTTCCGCTAAGGTCTCCACTCCAATTGCTGAACGTCGAGCCAATATCCGCATTGGCTGTCAGCGCGACTACGTCACCATAATGGAGATGGCCAGGATCCGCGTTAACGTCAACTGAACCTGTGCCTGTACCATTGGTATCAATTGTCAGTGTGTATTCGGGGGGGGTAGTTGCGTTTGCATCGATTGATGCAACGGTTACATTCGGCACAGTTGCGCTATCCCGAGCTCTTACATTGTATGTGTATGTAGTACCGGGAGTAAGGCCGGTGTCTGTGAAGGTCGTAGAGAGTTGCCAACCGCTGTTGTGATTTGAATCGGTAACATTTGTAAAATAGTACTCCACCGGACCCTGGGGATCAACTGCGGTTGTCGCTGCCATTGTAATTTCGGTGTCGTTTACTGCCACAGGTTCGCTTGCCCACGTCATCGGGTCTGGTGCAGGCGGAGTTGTATCTGCGACAGTAAAGTAAGCGGTAATGGTCACGTTGCCATGCATGGTAATAGTAATCGGATTACTGGTTTTGTTTTTTATCTTGCCAATCCATTCGATGAATGACTCGCCCGTAGCGGGATTAGCCGTCAGTTGAACTGTTTCACCAAAAGAATATGTGGCCTTGTCCGGGTCCTTACTGACACTGCCGCTGCCTTCGATATTGATTGTCAGCGTGTACTTTTGATAACTATGATCAGGTTGTTCTTTCAGCCATTCATCGCAGAATATTTCTAAATCAGCTATGTCCACCGTGCCTGACAAATCGAAGTCGGCGTTCGGTGATGCATTGGTTGAGGTCACTTGCGCTTTGTCGAAGTAGAAACTCCCGCCGCCGATAAGGTTATCATCCTGAACGGAGATATGAATCTGCATCCAGGTAGCGCCTGTCGCATCGTAGTCCGAAACGTCATAGCTGTATGTCTTGTTCGCGTCGCCGTTCCAGGAGCCCCAGTCGAAAGAGGTCGGTGTGCCGCTGTCCCTGTCTATAACCGAATATGGCAATAAACTTGTGGAAGCGGGGCCGTACTCCTTCCAGCCGGAAGGACCATCGCTGTTTATCGCTATTTTATCACCTACCTTAGTCCATGCACCGTTGCCCCATTCCGAAGCGACCATTGTCAGGTCAAACTGAAGATTTGCGTCGGTTAAATCCAGCGGCGACCCTTGCCACATAAGTCTCCAATAGGCACCGTCAATAACCGGTGTGAATTTGAGGCTCCCATGGCCCAATGTGACGCCTATGTTGCAATCGGGAACAAGAATGGCGCATGGGTCATTCGACCCCCCGCCCCAGCCGTCGCTGCTGTCGGGGCTTTCCCAGTTGCCTATCACGGTGCTGTGGCTGACAGGAGCAAAACCCGTATTCAGCCAGCGGTCGGCGAAAAAGCTAAAATCAGCGAAGTCAACACCATCAGGACAAACCAAATCTGCGGGTAGTATCTGCCAAAGCAGTTTTGGGTAATTGGTGGTTTCACAGATGTGCCATACATCATCGAAATTCCAACCGGCATCGGTAAACGTGCTTTTTGTTTTCATTTCGACGGTGGTTTTGCCCGTCCCGCAGGCGCTCCAGGATTGGCCGCTGGTGTCAGTATCCCAGAATGAATCCATAGTATCCTGCTCTCCATTAATCCATCCCACCAGTCCGCCGACGAACATATATCCGGATACACGACCTGATGAGTAGCATGTGGTAATACTGTCGTAGGATTCTATCAATCCCACCAGTCCGCCTGCATCATAGTCCCCGACGACCTCGCCATTGGCATAGCAATCCGCGATATCGCAATTTTCTTCATATCCCATCAATCCGCCGAGGGAATCTGAGTCATACCCGCCGGTGACGGTGCCTGTCGAATAGCAGTCGCTGATAGAGCCATAGGAGTAGGAGTTGCCCCCCACCAGTCCGCCGAGATTTTCTGACTCATCTCCGCCGGTGACAGCACATGTCGAATAGCAATAGCTGATGTCGCCCTCGCACCAGTACTCATCGCCGCCGCTGGTAGAACTGATACCTCCCACCAGCCCGCCGAGGTATTGTGAATTATTTCCGCTGGTGACGGCACCAGTCGAAGAGCAATATCTGATGTCGCCGTTAACGATTTGCCCCACCAACCCGCCGAGATATGCGGAGCCATTCCCGCCAGTGACGACACTTGTCGAATAGCAGTTGTTGATATAGCACCAGTAATCATTGCTGCCGACACATCCCACCAGCCCGCCGACAAATTGAGAACCGCTAACCGAACCCGCCGAGTTGCAATTGCTGATCTCGCCGTCGCTGTAGTCAGAGCCATCCAGATATCCCGCCAGCCCGCCAACATAGCTGCGTCCGGTTACGTTGACATCAACAAGCGAGACATTTTCAACTATTCCCCGGTTATTACCGAAGATGCCGATATAGTCGCGGGTTGGTGCCGTGTATGTGAAGCCGGAAATCGTGTGCCCGTTGCCGTCAAAAACGCCGCTGAAGGCGTGTCTGGCATCGATGCCGATGCGACTGAACTGCGTGCCTGTATAGGCGGATAGGTTTATATCAGCCGTCAACTCGAAGCACTTGTCCCAGTCGGTGTAATTTCGCCCGATTTGGTTCATATCCGCGGGGGTTGATATCAAATAGGGGTCTTCAGGAGCACCCGAACCGCCGGAGTATTTGGCTCGCACGGAGTCAGGAAGGATAGAAAAAGACAATAAAAGAACTACTATTGCAGATATTTTACCAGCACCCATTTTACGCCTCCATACTAAATCCTAATTTTTTATCCCCCCCAGCGAATGAGAAATTATATCCAAATTCCTCTATTTGTCAAGGTGTTTTTTGGGATTTTTTGTGGCGATGGGCTATTTTCAGAAAAGGCGAGATGGATTTTCCAGAGGCAATTATTTGCAGGCCTTGCGGATGACCTGTCCTGAGCTTTGTCGAAGGGCGTTTATAGCGGCGATTCGATTTTTTTCGCCGAATATTGCTTTGCCCGCGACAAGTGTGTCAGCCCCGTAGCCGACCACGATAGGCACGGTTTTAACGTCGATACCGCCGTCAACCTCGACCCTGATTTTTGGGCCGACGATGTTGCGGATGGTGCGGATTTTTTTTGCGGCAGCGGCGATGAATTTCTGCCCGCCAAAACCGGGATGAACCGTCATTACAAGAATCATATCGGCAAGATGGGCTGTCTTTTCGATTGACTTAACCGGCGTTTCCGGGTTAAGACAAACGCCCGCTGTTACGCCCATACCGTGAAGCATCCTTATAAATTCCGCCGGTTTTTTTTCGACCTCGATGTGAAATGTTATATTATTGACGCCTGCCTTGACGAAAGCGGGGGCGTATTTCCGCGGGTCGGTAATCATCAGATGTGCGTCGAAGAACAGATTGCTGTGTTCGCGGAGTTTTTCGACTACAGGCGGCCCGATTGTGATATTCGGGACGAAGTGCCCGTCCATAATGTCGAGGTGGACCATTTTGACGCCTGCCTTTTCAATTACAGCAAGCTCGTCGGCCAGCCGCGCAAAATCAGCGGCCAAAATAGAGGGATTGACCTCAATGACGCCGGGTTTGGGCAATCTTCGTTTAATCATAAGCTTCCGTGCAGTATCTCGGTTAATTCCGCAGAAGGTTATTATTTTTCGTCTAAGATTTCGAGGCAGACGAATTTTTTGCCTTCGAGGAATTCAAGCGACGCACCGCCGCCCGTTGATATAAACGTTACTTTTTTATCAAGGCCGAGTTTTTTCAACGCACTTGCGCTGTCACCGCCGCCGATGACGCTTTTAGCGCCTTTGCTTGTGGCGTCCGCGACTGCCTGTGCGATCGCTTTGGTGCCTTCATCGAATGGGGGCATTTCGAAAACGCCCATCGGGCCATTCCAGACGATTGTCTTTGCGTCAGCTATTTTGTCGGCAAACAATTTGCGTGTCGCCGGGCCTATATCCATACCCTGCCAGCCAGCTTCGATGTCGCCTGTAACGACTTTGTTCTCGGCACCTGCCTTGAATTCTTTGGCGACGACGGTATCGATTGGCAGCAGTAATTCGCATTTTGCTGTTTTTGCTTTTTCCTGAAGTTCCTTGGCTTTTGGGATGAAGTCATCTTCACAAAGCGAATTACCTATGCTTTTGCCGTTGGCCTTGGCGAATGTGTATGCCATAGCGCCGCCGAGGATGATTTTGTTTACTTTGGTCATCAGGTTTTCAATGACGCCTAATTTATCGGAGATTTTCTTGCCGCCTAAGATTGCGACGAATGGCTTGACCGGGTTGGAGACGGTATCGCCAAGGAATTTCAATTCCTTTTCGACTAAGAAGCCGATGAGGCGGGGCTTGCCCTTCATCATCGCGGGCACGGTGTACATCGAGGCGTTATCGCGGTGAGCGGTGCCGAACGCGTCGTTGACATAAACATCCGCGAGGTCTGCCATCTGCTTTGCGAAATCATCCTTTGCCTTGCGCAGGGCCGGGTCATCCTTTGCTTTTTTGTCTTTGATTTCCTCTTCTTTGTGGAAGCGGACGTTTTCGAGCAGCAGGACATCTCCCGGCTTTAGCGCCTTGGCTTTGGCCTGGGGGTCTGCACCAACACAATCATTGGCGAAGATAACCTCTTTGCCTAAGAGTTCCGACAGCTTTTTGGCGACTGGTTTCATCGAGGCCTTCGGGTCCGGCTTGCCGTCGGGTCTGCCGAGGTGGCTGGCGAGAATAAGCGAGCCGCCATCTGCGAGCACCTTCTTTATTGAGGGTAGCGCCGCAGCGATTCTTTTGTCGCTGGTGATATTGCAGTTTTCATCGAGCGGCACGTTGAAATCCACCCGCATAAATACCTTTTTACCTTTGACGTTTATATCAGCTATCGTTTTCTTCGCCATTTTATTTGCCTCCGGCAATAAATTTTATGGTTTTTAAGAATAAGGCGAGCCATTGCTGACTCGCCTTATTATTTGCTTATCAGCTTTTTGCAAAGCTATTTTTACTTCGCCATTTTCTTGAGCAGGTCGATGGTGCGGTTCGAATAACCCCACTCATTGTCATACCAGCTAACCAGCTTGAAGAAGTTCTTGTTCAGCTCGACCGAGGAGCCTGCGTCAAAGATAGACGAGCGGGGGTCATGAACAAAATCGCTCGAAACAACTTCTTCCTCGGTATATCCGAGGATATCCTTGAGATATGTCTCGCTGGCCTTTTTCATCGCGGCCTTTATATCTGCAAGCGAGGTTTCTTTGACGGTTTTGCAGGTCAAATCGACGACCGAAACTGTCGGCACCGGAACGCGGAATGCCATACCGGTCAGTTTGCCCTTGACTTCGGGCAGCACAAGGCCGACTGCCTTCGCTGCGCCTGTTGTCGATGGGATAATGTTCTGTGCTGCAGTTCTGCCGCCTTTCCAGTCCTTCTTCGACGGGCCATCGACTGTCTTCTGCGTCGCTGTGTAAGCGTGTATTGTCGTCATCAATCCCTCGGCGAGACCGAAACCTTCCTTAAGCAACACATGCACGACCGGGGCTAAGCAGTTGGTTGTGCAGGAAGCGTTGGATACTATATTGTGTTTGGCACCGTCGTATTTGTCGTCATTTACGCCCATAACAACGGTGATATCCTCACCTTTGCCCGGAGCGGTAATAAGGACTTTCTTTGCGCCGGCATCGATATGGCCCTTTGCCTTTTCAGCGGCTGTGAACAAGCCGGTCGATTCGATTACAATCTGCACGCCTAATTTTGCCCATGGCAGCTCAGCCGGTGTCTTGGCGCTGACGACGAGGATGTCCTTGCCGTTGACGACCAGGACGTCGGCATCGGCCTTATCGGGCGCTGATTTCTTGGAAGTGACGGTGCCGTTGAACTTGCCCTGTATGGAATCATACTTGAGCAGGTAGGCCAGGTTGTCAGCCGGAACGATATCGCCGACGGCTACCACATCGAACGTCTTTCCCAGCAGACCCTGTTCAACCAGGGCACGGAATACGAGACGACCAATTCGGCCGAAACCGTTGATTGCTATCTTTGTTGCCATTTGTCAATCTCCTTTTTGACTGTGATATTAAATAAGGTTTCTTTTCGTTTTAAGCGTGCCGGCAAGCCGGAACACAGATGGAATAATGTATTTGTATGTTATACGCTTGTCAAGAGGATTCGGCCTATCTCTTTACTTTTCAGGCAGGGGGGTGATGGCCCGAAAAGGGTTCAGCGAGGCGTTAGCCGACTATTTGTTTATTGTTTCGGGCTAATTTGCCATTATCAGGTCGGTTGGCTTTCGCTGTGGTAGGGCCAAGGGTCGGCCGCATTGCGAGCAGTTGTCCATTTCAAGCCCGCGTTTTTTGCCGCAGGCGGGACATTTGATTACCGGCGTATGATTGAGAGCCAGATAAGTCAATAACCCTGCTAAATTGAACGCACCGACGATAATAAGCCACAAAATCAGCCTGGCCCACGAAGTTCTTCTTGCCCAGCCGTGCCAGAGGGCAAATGCCATCATGATTGCGCTCAGTACATAGTTCAAGAAACTATTATATGGATGAAATTGTGTGATAATTTTAGCATAGTTCTGCATCATCCCTGGCCCTTCGATACCGAATTTATACAACATGTCGCCGCCCAAAGCCCACAACAAATCAAACACCGGGGGCGACACCTTACTTATCCACTTCTGGAATATATATTCAGGATTCAATGCTCGTGATGTCTGCACTACGGGCCTTGTCCAGTCGAATCGATTGACAAGCTCCAGCCGGCCGTCATCAAGGACTTTATAAAGCTGAATTGACCGCGGCTGGGGCTTACTGTCGTATTCCTGCTGATACTGTTTCATAAGCTTTTGCGATGCAGGCGGGTTGTATTTCTTTTCAATATATTGAACGAAAATTGCCTTGTCAGTCGCCGTGAAGTCCAGATTAGTATTATACTGCCAGTGCCACCTCCATATTTGGTTTGGTTCCTGCAGCTGCTCAGGCAGTTCCAATGTAATCGCCTGGTTTGGCTCGCGCATTATCAGGTGGTGTTTTTTGTCGGTGGTTTGGCAATCAATAAAGGGTCGATATCGAATATCGGAGCTGTCCTTGTCCCTGGGATAAGTCGGTCTCCAGTGATGCCACTTTACGGATTTGATATCGTATTGGGCGCTTTCGAAAAGCTTTTCGACGCTGCGGGTGCGGAAATCAATCTGACAGATTCGATGCGTGGTCTGCCAAAGCATTACGATAGATGACGGGTCTTCATCAGTCCATGACGTGAAGCCAATACATTCCCCAAATGGTTTTGCCTGAGCTTTTGAAGCGACAAATCCATCGGCTCCAAGATAACCTATAAACCCGCCCCGGGCCTCATAGCCGGCAAATACCTGTGCTTCAAGGTCATATCTCCAGACCTCTTTTAATTCTTCTGAGACCCTGACCGGCACCTCCATGAAGCCGGGTAAATCGGGGCCCAACTGGGATACAGATTGCATTTGCTGCCCGTAGAAGTTTGGGGCAGGGGACGCCCAGTCGAGATACCTGGAAGGGCGGTCTTTGTGAATACCATGCCACAAAACAAGTCCGTTTACGTCGGTTATTTCCTCTTTTGCGTAGTTGTCATTACTCTGGGTATCTACCTTGTTCACAAAATGTACCATTCCATCGGGAAGGAACAGCTTTTCCGCTTTTGGTATCCTCCACTCGGGGCTATCAGGCAATACGGGTAACGACGGTTTTTTGTAAATCCACGCTAAATGTACGACAATAATCTGGACAAACAGCACAACGAACATTAACAGAACCAGCGTAATAACAGCCCTGCTGAGTCGAGCAATGTATTCCAAGCAATTATTTTTTGCCATTGTTGGGTCCCCTTTACTAAAACTCCCTGTTTAAGAATGTCTCCCACATCAAAAAGAGCAAAACAACTGCGCCAATCAAAACCGTGCCAAAGCCCCACCAAAGCGTCCATTGCTGTGAGAGGGTAATAAACATCCAGAGTGCAAAACCGAGTCCCATCAGTTTAGTCGTGTACCACTTGGTTTTGCTCAAACCCACAAGACCTGCCCCGAGGTAAAATAACAGACCCATACCGCAAATCAGCCATCCCCCGATAAAGGATTTTTCGGGCAGCGGGAATACGAAATAGGCGGAGGAATTGGCGAGCCAGAACAGATAACACCAAAGCAGCCCGATGGCCACAATCATCGAGATAAGAGCTGCACATATTTTGGCGGCAAATATTGTTGTTCTGTGCGTTGAACGATGAACGATAAATCCCCATGTCCCCATAAAGTCATCGACCCAGAACTGGCGCACACCGAGCGCCAGGCCGAGCCCTACAGCCGACATAAACACCAATATGCTAAAATCACTAATCGGGTGTGTTAGTAAATAGTAGCCCCCAACTTCCGAATAACGTTCGAAAGTGCGATACTGGTCTCCTATTTGCCGCTGTTTGCTGTCTATAAGATTGAGACTGCCGATAAGCAGCAGGATTGCCGCCGCTGTAGCCATCCAGGGCAGGCACTCGCGAAGCTCTTTTTTAAGTAATGTGAAGAATCTCATTTCATTTTGCCTCCCAGGTAAATGGTTTGTTTCGGCCGGCAGGGGCGGTGTATTCGATGAACTGGTCTTCGAGATTCATATTTATGGTCTGATAGTCCGCAGCGCCGCTGGATTTTGCCCATTCGGCTATTTTTTCATCGGCCGTGCCGACCAGAATCACTTCAAGCTCTTTATCGGAACGCCTGGAGCCAAGCAGACCCTCGATATCGATAGTTTGGGGTGGGGATTGATTGAAAACGAATCTAACTTTTTTTACCTCTGTCCTGAATTGTTCAAGGGAACAATCCGCCCTGATCACTCCTTTGTCTATTACGACGATTTTGTCGGCGACCCGCTCTATATCACCGAGGATATGGCTTGAGAAAAGAATCGTCCTGCCCTGGCGCATAATCAGCTCAATTATTCCTTCGAGGAATTGGCGTCTTATCGCGGCGTCAAGCCCCAGCGTCGGGTCATCCATTATCAATAGTTCCGGGTTTGGCGCAAGCGTAAGGGCAAGCGATACCTGTGCACGCTGGCCGTTCGAGAGATGTTTTATCTTTTGTTTTTTCGACAGGCCGAAGTAATCAATCATATCCCAAAAGAATTTGCTGTCCCACCCGGCATCACCTTGTTTCGCCGAGGCGGGCTGCTCGTGGAAAAACGCGCTTTGGAATTTGGCTATCTCGGCGATTGTCATCCAGCGAATCAGGCGATGACCCTCCGCGACGTAGCCGATACGCTGGCGAATCGCGGGTGTGAGGTCCTGAGAATCGCAGCCGAGCAATCTTGATGAGCCGGCTGTCGGCTTCAGGAATCCCAGCAAAAGTTTTATCGCCGTAGTTTTGCCTGAACCGTTTCTGCCGACGAAGCCGCAGATACATCCTCGCGGAATCTTCAAATCGATGTGGTCCACCGCAAGCTTGTCGCCGTAAAATTTGGTCAGGCCCTGTGTTTCCAATACGAACTCAGTCATTTTTTCGCCTCCCGCCCTGACGTGTTTTAATGAATTTTTCCAACCTGTCTTTGAACATCGCGATTATGTCCTGTGATTCGAGACCGAGATTAAGTCCTCTTGAGAGAATGCCGTCCATCCTGTCCGCCAGCATATTTATATCCGCAGCGTCTTTGCCTCGCAGAGAAGGGTCGGCGACGAATGTTCCCGAGCCGGTCTTTGTGGTTACCAGGCCGGATTGTTCGAGGATTGTGTATGCGCGTGCGACGGTGTTGGGATTTATAATAAGCTCCGAGGCGAGTTTTCTGACGGCGGGGAGCTTGTCGCCGACGGCTAACTGGCCTTTGGCGATTGCCTCGCCGACCTGCTCGACAATCTGCAGGTAAATCGGCTCATCAGAACCCGGCGTTATTTGTATCCAAAGTGCCATTAAAACCTTCTTTCTACCTACTGCTAAAGCGACTCTTAATATCCTTGTCGGTAATAGTGTATTATTATCATTAGTACATTATGTACTATTGCCAAAACCAATGCAATAGTATTTTTAAGAATTTTTTAAAATTTTTTAGGCCTCTGTCCCATATTATCTTTGGTGCCAAATAGGGCATCTGCGATTTTCGAAAAAGTGTTTCATACAAGCGATTTTGTTCGGTTTTTGTTAGGGTTTTTCGGGGGTGCTGGCCGATAGAATTCTTGCGTAAAACAGATGAAAGATGCTGTTAAGATGGAGCGTGGAATATGATAGAGAGAATAGGACCGGTATGCAGGTTCGGGCCTGGCGGGGATTATGAATCGGTTTGGCCGGGCGAATGGATGGAACAGGCGACGCAGCCGAAAAACGCGATTGGCAGGCTGTTAGACGTTATTTCGGGTATGACGGACGTGATTCGAGGCGGCAACCGCTATGTCGAGGTGACCGGCCCGATTGATATTAGCGATTGTCTTACTACGCAGGAGAACAAGTCGTATGAGTCAGACGAAAGAAGAGCCGGCATCCGGCGAGGGGCTTACGCCGCGGCAGGTCCAGTTGCTGAGCACAATTGCGGGCTTTCGGACCAGCCGGGGCTATTTGCCGACGATTGGAGAGCTGGCGCAGCAGCTAAGCATAAGCCGAACAACCGCATTCGGGCACATCGAACAACTGCGAAGAAAAGGGCTTCTGTCGGGTCAGCAGTGTCCTTCGACGAAGGCCAGGGCACGCTCTTTGAACTTGACTTCAAAGGCGCGAAGACGGCTTAAACAAATCCCCCCTCAGCAGCCGGACAGCGGCGAAGAATTGGTCGGAGGAATTCCTCTTGTGGGCAGAGTTGCCGCCGGATTACCCGTCGAAGCAATCGAGAACAAAGATTACCTTTCCATCGAATCCTGCTTTGGCAATACAGGCGATATATTCGCACTCGAGGTCAAGGGCGACAGTATGATTGGCGAGAATATCCGCGAGGGGGATTACGTTATCTGCAAACGAACAGCCACTGCCTCGAATGGCCAGTTGGTTGTCGCGATAGTCGATAACGAGGACGCGACCTTAAAAAGGTTCTACAGGGAAAACAATCTTGTTCGTTTGCAGCCGGCGAACGATAGCTATGAGCCGATATACAGCGACAACTGCCGTATAGAGGGAGTTGTGATTGGTCTTGTAAGAAAGCTGTAGCGCGGTTATAGTTTGCGGCTCCATAGATAATGGATAATAAGGAAGCCGGCGAATGGAAATGAAAATAAGGTTTTTGGGGGCAGCACAGAACGTAACAGGTTCAAGGCATCTTCTTGAGGTTGACGGAATTCGTCTTCTCGTTGACTGCGGGCTATATCAGGAAAGGCAGTTTCAGGAAAGAAACTGGGCGCCGTTTGCTGTGCCTCCCGGAAGCATAAACGCAGTATTTCTTACTCACGCCCATTTAGACCATTGCGGATTATTACCTAAGCTTGTGCGAGACGGTTTCAGCGGGAGGATTTACTGCACAGAGGCCACGGCGGAATTAGCGAGTATAATACTTCTGGATTCCGCCCGGATTCAGGAAGAAGACGCAGCATACAAACACAAGAGACACGAAAAGCAGGGCAAGAAAGGGCCGCATTCTGATGAGCCGTTTTATACGGTCAAGGATGCAGAAGCGTGTTTTCCTTATTTTGAGCCGGTAAAATACGGCCAGCAGATAAACATCGGCGATTCGATAGTGGTAACTCTTTGCGACGCAGGACACGTGCTTGGCTCGTCGATGATAAAGGTTGACGTGAATCGTAACGGGGAGAAAAGGACAGTGCTGTTTACCGGCGATTTGGGCAGACCGGGCAGACCTATACTGCCTGACCCGAGCATTCAAGAAAAGGCGGATTATATTGTTATCGAATCGACTTATGGCGACAGGGAGCATTGTGATACCGTCGACGCGAAAAAGCAGATAGCGGACGTTATCAACGATACCAAAAAAAGGGGAGGCAATATCGTCGTTCCAAGTTTTGCCCTTGAACGCTCACAGGAAATCCTGTTTTATTTAAAGGAGCTGCTGCTTGATGATGCCATACCGCATTTGATTATTTTCTTAGACAGTCCTATGGCGGCGAAGATTACCGAAATTTTCAGGCACCATCAGGAATTATTCGACGAAGAGACTCAGGAAATGCTCAGGATTCATCATTCACCATTTGATCTGCCCGAATTAAAGGTGACGGCGACAAGCGAGGAATCCAAGGCAATCAATCATATAAAAGGCACAGTAGTGATTATTTCCGGCTCAGGAATGTGCACCGGCGGTAGAATCAAGCATCATCTGGTAAATAACATCTCGCGAAAAGAAAGCACGATAATGTTCGTCGGGTATCAGGCGGCGGGGACACTGGGCAGGTTAATCGTCGAAGGCGCAAAAAAGGTGCGAATACTCGGAGAGGAATATAAGGTCAGGGCTAAGGTGGTGCAGATAAACGGCATTTCAGCTCACGCGGACCGCAGCGATATGCTTAACTGGCTTAAAAATTTCAAATCGCCGCCGAAGCAGGTTTTCTTAGTGCACGGCGAAGCCGAAAGCGCACAATCATTCGGCGCGTTTTTAAGGGGCAAAACCGGCTGGCAGGTCAGCGTTCCTGCCTACTTAGACCAGGTTGTTCTTGATTGACAACGGATTGTTGATTATTTCAAAGGGTTGATGAAATGTGTGAATTCTGCTTAAAGCACGGCGAAGGCCAAAAATGGTATCTTCAGGCTAACAATTATTCGGAGGATTTACTGAACGATATCCGCAGTCGCAAAATGATAGAAAGTTTCGCCTCGGATGAGGGGTCAGCCGCCCAATCAATTGAGAAGCTGGAGAAGCTTCCCAATGCGCCCAAATTCATACAGGCGCTCGTCAAACGGCTTATCCCACGCAAGATGAAGAAGCGGCATTACGGCCAGGTTGTGCCAATCGAGGATATCGAGAAAATTTTCGGGTTTGTTAATTCGATTGCTCGAGTGGCGTGCTATTGCAGGCATTTTACCACAGGCAAAGAGAAACGATACTGCTATGGTATAAGTATGGGGCCAAACGGCGGGAAATTCGGCGAGCTTATGCGGAACGTTGACACAAGTTTTATGAACGGGCCGGATTCAGTGGGCGCGGAGATAATTACCAAAGAACAGGCGATAGCAAACTTCCGCGAGCACGAGAAGGAAGGGCTTTGCCACACCGTATGGACGTTCCAGACGCCGTTTATCGGCGGCCTGTGCAACTGCGACCGTGCCGATTGTCTGGCGATGCGATGTACCGTGACCCATGATATCCCAATGATGTTTCGCGCCGAGTTTATTGCCTATGCGGATCCCGACAAGTGCATCGGCTGTCGGCAGTGTATGCGATTATGTCAATTCGGAGCAATCTCTTACAGCGCATCAAATAAAAAAGTCGTCATCGACAAAATGAAATGTTATGGCTGCGGCATCTGTCGCTCCCTTTGTGCCAAAGACGCTATTCGCCTCGAATCTCGCGCAAACGACCCGGTAGTCGCGAAAATATGGTAGCTGAATCCTATAATCGTTTGATTGCCTGACACGATGCGGTGGTGATGAGAAGAAGGCGTAATTAAGCAAAATATTTCTTGCCAATTCCCGCAAAGCAGCTAAACTTACATTGCGCGAGATATATTATGGATATTGGCAAGGAACAAAATAACAGGTGGCTTCGTCCCTATTGCTTTGAGTCAAAAACTGCGGCTTTAATTCTGCGCGGCGTTTATGCTTTCGTTATATTGCTGACGCTGGCGATAGGGCTGGCAACCGTTCGTAATACCGATGACCCGCTGCTGATGAAAATAGGGTTTATCGTCGGGCTTATTGGTTTTTCGATTATCGCCGTCCAGGTAATGCTCGGCTCACGCCTGAAATTGCTGGACCGCGCCTTTGGGCTCGATAAGGTAGTGATATTTCATCGAAAAATGGGTGTGGTGGGGGCGGTCCTTTTACTGTCACATCCGCTGCTGATGGCATTGGCGAAAAAAAGTTTCAAGCTTTTTTCTCTTCATACGTCGTGGCAGGTAAACCTGGGCAAGGGGGCATTATTGTTGCTTGTCGCGGGCGTGCTGCTGGCGTTATATTACTCAAAATTCCGGCTGGATTATAACGCTTGGCGGCTGATTCACAAACTAATGATTGCGGCGGTCGTTCTTGCTTTTGCGCATTCGATAATTATCGGGGACGCATTTCAAATCCGATGGGTCAAGGTATGGTGGTGGGTACTCCTGGTCCTTGCGTGCGCTGCGTTCTTTTGGCAAAATTTCATTGTTATCCCGTTTGGCAGGAAAAAGTATATCGTCAAAGCCGTCACGAAGGAGACGCACGATACATTTACCCTCAGATTCGCCCCGGCGGGCGATCCCGGCGCAGCGGTTTTAGATTATAAGCCCGGGCAATTTATGTTTCTTGAGCTTAAGCATCGAGGCAGGATGAGCGAAGAACATCCTTTCACTATCAGCAGCTCGCCGACCTCGAAGGGACACATTACGGCAACGATTAAGAAATCCGGCAATTATACAAATATGATAGACCGGACGCAGGTTTCGGACGTCGCATTTTTGCAGGCGCCTTTCGGCAGATTTAGCTGGGCATTTGATAATCCTTCGAGCTTTTTGTTTATCGCGGGCGGTGTGGGTATAACGCCTGTTCACAGTATGATAGCCGCACTTAGGGACACCAAAGACAAGAGGCCTGTAGTGCTCCTGTATGGCAACAAAACAGAAGAGGACATAATATTTCGCGGTGAATTTGAAAAACTGCCCGCCAACTTCAAGGTCGTGCATATTCTTTCAAAAGCCCAAAAGGAGTGGAGGGGCTTGACCGGTCATATCAGCGCTGAAATCATAAAAAACTCGGCAGGGGAGCTGCTCGGTTCTGCAGATGTGTATCTGTGCGGGCCGTCGGCAATGATGCAAAGCGTGGTGGATGCTCTCGAATCGCTTGGCGTTGATAAAAGAAAAACACATTACGAACGATTTACGATTTAAAGATGTGTCAGGTGCGGAGCTTGTGGAGGATATGCCAATATGCGCCGCGTGAGCCGGTTTTAATTGCGTCAACAAGTTCGGTGTTATCATTGTAGTTATGGTCGGTCAGGGCCGCGTCGGCTTCATCTATCGGCTCGAAGAATCCCTTGTCGCCGCCGATAAAATCTTTTATCAATCTCGCGGGGTTTGGCCCAAGCAGGTGCGATATGTAAAACGTCGGCCTGAACAAATCAACTGGGCCGGCATATTTTCGTTTGATGTTGGGGTTTGTTTCCATCGGGCCTTCGGCGGCGGCTGTAATCGCCATATCGGTTCCCGGGTAAATTCGCACGCCAAGCGGCGCTCCCGCACAATCGGGATTGATTTGCTTGATGAAATCGATTGATTCCCTGACCGACGCGGGCGTTTCGCCGGGGCCGCCGAAAATCAGGTCAACCATAACTGTGATTCCATTATCTTTACACCACCGGACGGCATTGGCGATATCCTGCCTTTTATGTCTCTGGCGATAGGCCTTGAGCATCGCGTCGCAGCCGGAATCGCCGGTGAAATCGATGCCGACGCAGCCGGCCTTTCGCATAATCGCCGCTAATTCGGCGTCGAAGGGCACGACTGCCATATATGCGTACCATTTCAGTTGTTTGCCTAATCCTCTCCGCACGAATTCCTCGCAGACGGCGTATGCGTGGTTGCGGGCGACGTTGAATTCGGAATCGCAGATGTGCAGGACGTTGATTCCCCTGACGAGCAGCTTCTCCACTTCCTCGGCTACCTGGGCCGGCTTACGCACTCGCACAAAAGTCCCTTTGCACATCCGGTCGGCACAATAGATACAATCGAAGCCGCAGCCGCGCTTGGTCTCGACGCCGAGTTGTCCGCCGCGATTGAAATAGGTAACATTATCGACTGTGTCCCTGCCCGTGGAAAGCGACAACGGCTCAGGCCATGTCGGCTTATTCGTGCGAACCTTGTCGTCTTGCCACCAGCTTAGCCCAGCGACTTTTTCAAAATGCTTTTGTCCCTGTAATTGTTTGTATAATTCGATTATCGCCTGTTCGCCGTCTCCGCGGATGCCGAAGTCGGCTTTTGTGTATTCAACAATTTGCTGGGCGAAAATCGAGAAGCCCACGCCTCCGAGCACAATCGGCGCATCGGTGAGTTTGCGAATTGATTTTATCTGCTCAGCCAGTTTCGGCACAAACCATTGGCAGCTTGGCCAGAAGCAGTCATCGACGTTGCGGAACGATAGCCCGATAAGCTCAGGAGTATGTTTGCCGAAATAATCTTTCAGCGTCGCGTCTTTATTATCGGCTAAGCACAAATCAATCAGGTCAACTTCGATACCTGCCTGCTTAACCGCACCTGCGATGTAATCCAATCCAACCGGGGCAATCGCCGGCTGCATCGTATTGGTGTTTATCAGCGTAAGCATCTAATTTACATGCCTTGTTTTCGTTTGCGGGCATTGGCGCGTTTCTCCGCTAACCATCCCAGCAGAACGCCTGATTCGAAAAGCAGATACAGGGATATTGCCAGGGCAAACAGGGAAAACAAATCTCCCGGCGTGGCAAAGGCCGATACGACAACAGCGCCAAATATTATGACTCTCCTGTATTGATTTATCGTCTTGGTTGAAACCAGTCCGACCCTTACAAGAAAGTAAACAGCTATCGGGGTCTGGAATGCTACGCCGAATGTCAGCATCATTAGGGTTATGAAGGAGATGTAGTTCTGAAAGGTGAAGTTGGAATCAACGCCGAGGACATTCTTGTTAAAATTGACAAGGAATTTGAGAGTAGCCGGTGCGATTATGAAAACGAAGAATAGGGCGCCAAGTATGAAAAGGCCTGCTGAAAATGGCGTGACAATATAAACGTAGCGTTTTTCATGCGGGTAAAGACCGGACGAGACAAACATCCACAGCTGGTAAAAAATCCACGGTGACGACAGGATGACACCAGCTATAGCGGTTATTTTCATGTAGCTTGTGAATCCGTCCGCCGGTGACAAACTCTGAAGACGTGCCTGTATTCCCATCGCATCAATGTAGGGTTTTTCCATAAATGCGATTATCCATGTGCCGAAAAACAGACAGATTGCGACAGCCACTGAGAGCCCCATAAGAGCTAACATCACCCGCACCCGCAACTCTTCGAGGTGTTCTCCCAGCGTCATGCTTCTGTCCTGGTGGTCTTGTTTGTTCCCGACATCGGTCATTTCAACAGGTATAGAGAGAGATGCTCTAAAGTTCAGTTGGGCGATTAGGTTTTGTTAGGGTTGTCTTGTCCTACGGTTGTTTTCGCATCACTGATTACGTCGTTTTTAACTTTGTTGATGTCGGTCATTACTTCGTTCTTGGTTTCCGCGGCTTCGTTAAGGCCTTTTTTGAACTCATTCAAGCTTCTGCCCAGACCTCGCGCGACCTCCGGCAGTCGTTTACCGAACAATAACAATGCGACGATAAGGATAACTATCCAGCCGCTTTCTCGCGGTATAAAAGCCAGCATATTCTGCATGTAATCAGCCATTTTGGTCTCCTAATATAGTCTTCATAATAACACTTATCGTTTATATTTTACGGCATAATAAGTTATCAATCGGCAATTATCAACATCCAGGTTTAAGTATTATACGCCGGCAAATCGGCCAGGTGCTATCGAACCGCGGTTATTGGCACAATTTTCACGTCTCTGTCGCGGTCTTTGGCAGTATCTATTATATTGCCCGTTTTGTCAACGGCGATACTTTGGCCTCCGTAAACCCTGCCTCCCCAGGGGCCTCTGCTTATTCTGCCCACAAGATTGGTTCCCAAAACCGCCGCACCTGTTCGTTTCGCGGCGTTTATAACGGCATTATGAAACTCTTCGCCGTGCGCGGGCCATTTTAGCTCCTCTTCCGCGTAGCCATAAGGCACCAAAAGCAGATTCGGCTTCAATGCCGCCACCCGGTCGAGAAGGTCTTCGCGATGCGTGTCGGCGCATATAAGCAGGCCAATTTTGCCGAATTTGGTGTTCACCGTGGCGATATCGGATTCGCTTCCAGCCGAATAAGGAGGGGACATAAGTTTTTGCGGGATATTTACCTGGCGGTGTTTGAGCAGAATCACCCCCCGGTCGTCGATGAGCAGCGCGCTGTTGAACAATCTTCCCAGTTCAAATTCCTCAACGCCGATACAAAGATATACCCCGTATTTTTTCGCCAGCTCGCAAAGCTGTTCCGAATCCGGCCCGGGAATCGTGCAGGCCCTGGCATGCGCATCGGAATTGAGCCAGCCAAGCATTGCCGCCTCTGGAAAGCAGATTAACTCGGCGCCTTTCGATTTGGCTTCGGCTATCGCGTTTTCAATCCGGAGGAAATTGCCGCTCCTGTCGCCGTCGAGGATGGATATCTGGCACATAGCGATGCCGGGGCCTTTGCGCTTAGACAGAATGCGGATGATTGTGCCTATGACGACAATCGCCACAAACAGGCCGCCCCAAACCGATGCCCCGTCACTTGTGCATAATATTTCGAACATTTCGCCTTGTTTCCCCAAACCGGATTGATAAATGATTACCGATTATTATGCCCTCTTTCGGCAAATAATCAATCACCATTTTCCCTATTTGGCCGTCTCTGACTGTCGTTGGCTAAAGGCAAGAATTTTCATCATCGCAGTTGAATTGTCGAGTGCGATTGTGCCGAGCGGCGGGCGGCGCAAAGAATTTCGGTGACTATCATATTATTTTCGAGAGACGCAGTTTCCTGCGGTTTTATCCCGCCATTAACTGTCGCAGTGAGATAAGTCAAAGAGTCACTGTAAGGAGATTCGATAGGTTTGGCTGTGATTTTCTGCTCGGGTTTTCCATCGATGCGCAAAATAACGTTCCTGCCGTCGATAGTTTGAATTGAGCCGGCTGTGCCGTAGATTTCAATGCTGTCCTTGCCATAGGGCCAGCTCCACGAGGCCATTATGATTACCTGCGCTTTGGGATAGTTGATTATGACGGTCGCATCATCATCTACTTTCGGGTAGATGTCCGGTTTTGTCTGCCGAGTAATAGCGGTTACGGATAACGGTTTTTGATTATTCAAGAACCATGTTGCGAGGTCGGCGCCGTAGCAGCCGAAATCAAAAAGAGCGCCGCCTCCGTTTAATTTCGGGTCGGTCAGCCAATTGAGAAATTCAGGTGAACAGCCGATTTCCTTCGGGCCTGAATGGCCTTTATAGAAGATGATTTTGCGAATATCGCCGATTGTCTTCTGCTCGATTACTGTATCGCGGACCAATGTATTTACAGGTTCCCAGGTTGACTGGTAGTTGACGAGGACCCGGGTGCCTGCTTTCTTCGCGGCCTTGGCCATAGCGGTTGCGTGCTCGACACTGACAGCCAGCGGTTTTTCCATCATCACGTCTATATGATGCGAGGCGCAGACCTGGACAACGCGTAAATGGTCAAAGGTGGAGGTATAAATGACTACGGCCTGCGGTCTGGTTTCGTCTAGCATTTTATTGAGGTCTGTGTAAAGAATCGATTGCGCAAGATGGTATCTCGCGGCGTAACTGGCGGCAAGTTTGGCGTTTGGTTCAGCGATGCCGACAAGGATGATGTCCTTGCGATGGCCAAGTCCCCCCAGCAGGCCGTTGATGTGGTCGTGGGTAAGGCCTGCAATCGCGAGCCGAAAGGGTGGTTTGACATTAGCGTCCGCCTGCTGGTTTGTGTCCGCCGAAGGCGAGACCTTAAGGTCGGATTGGGATTTAGTAATCACGCCCGTATTAACACAACCGATTGTTGTTATTGTTGAGACAACGAGCAGGATTATTATGATTCTTGCGGACATAATTTCGACTCCTAAATTTTGAAGGTTTCTAATCTGGCGTTTTCCATTTAACATTTTTTCGCCTTTCAGACTCGACATGATACCACGTCTTCTCCAAATCGCAACCGTCCGCTATACGTTTGCCTCGGCTTTGCTCGTCTAAGCTGGGCAACTTCCAATGCCAGGGTTTGTTCCCATCTCACCATTTTTGTCGAAGATTGACTTACTTGTTTCTGGTAAATGAAATAAAATGCGTTTCTTTTGCGTCTATAATTAAAAAAGGAGACGGCCATAAAGACGAATTTTAAGAAAATCATTGCCATTTTGCTTCTGGTTTCTGTTATGGTCGGCAATGCCGCGTCGCAGAATACAGAACAACGCCCGTCTTTGCCATACTGCGTAGTTGGCACCGAGCAGGCGAAGTGCTATGACAACAATAGAGAGATATCGCCGCCCAAACATGGACAACCATTCTACGGTCAGGACTCGCAGTTCCAAGGCCATCAATTCAATTATGCTATCAGCTCCGACGGCCTCACCATTTTCGACCGGAACACCGGGCTGACTTGGCAGCGCAGCCCGGACACCGATGGCGATGGCGTCCTCACTCGAAAGGATAAACTGACCTGGACTCAGGCCCAGATGTTGCCCGCGAAACTCAACGCCGCCAAATTCGGCGGTTTTGACGACTGGCGCCTGCCGTCCATCAAGGAACTGTATTCACTCTTTGACGCGCGCGGCACCGATCCCAGCGGAGCATCCGGCACAGATACTTCTGGGCTGACACCCTTCATCGACACGCAGTTTTTCAAGTTCGCCTATGGGGACACGCGCACCGGCGAGCGCGTCATTGATTCCCAATACGCGTCGAACACCAAGTATGTCTGCAAGTCCGCCCGCGGGTTCGACAAACTTTTCGGTGTCAATTTCGCGGACGGCCGGATCAAAGGTTATGACCTGCAAATGCCGGGCGGCGCCGAGAAGACGTTCTTTGTGCAGTGCGTGCGCGGCAACCCGCAGTATGGCCAGAACGACTTCCATGACAACAATGACGGAACCATCACCGACCGCGCCACGGGCCTGATGTGGTCCAGGGCGGACAGCGGCAAGGGCATGAACTGGCAGGATGCGCTCGCATGGGTCCAGAAAAAGAACGCGGAAAAGTATCTTGGCCACAACGATTGGCGGATGCCGAGCGTCAAGGAATTACAGAGCATCGTGGACTATATCCGTTCTCCCGACACGACCAACTCGGCCGCCATTAATCCAATTTTCGATTGTACACAGATTACCAACGAAGGCGGCAAAGCTGATTATCCCTTCTACTGGACAAGTACTACCCACGCAGGTTTCCATGGCGGCGGAGCCGCGATGTATGTCGCTTTCGGGCGGGCGGCGGGCTGGATGTCGGCACGTGCCATAGAAGGTGGGCCGCCCAACCAGCGGGGTGGCCCCCCCGGCAGGCCCGGTGGTTTCGGACATGGTGGCGGCCCGCCACCCACTGGCGTGTCAGCGGCCGATGCCGGTGACTACCGCTTTACCGACGTCCACGGTGCTGGTGCGCAACGCAGCGACCCCAAGGCTGGCGACCCTGCCGAGTTTCCGCATGGCCGAGGACCGCAGGGTGATGTCATCCGCATATACAACTATGTCCGCTGTGTCCGCGGCTGACGGGACGGAGAAATAAAGAAAACAATGAACCGTCGAAATGGCCGTCTTTGGCTAACGCCTTCGCTGGCATAAAACTAAACTTACACATAACATTTGACGCTATCCATTCCTTTCTACAGTTTGACAAATGTAGAGACGGGGGGTATAATGACCCCCTGTTTTTAGGGGCAATCCCGATAAAAGCGGGATGTGGAATTTATGCGGTTACTTTCCGGTCGCGCGAGAACATTTGAAACTGCTGTTAGTGTGCTGATTCTGCTGATTATGGTCGGCACAACGATCTGCATCTATATTATTTCCCGTGACTATAATATGGCACGGTTCGGCATCGCGTCGGGATCTGGGCAGGAGAGTGGTGGCGATTTCCCGCCTGTCGGCAAAGTCGAGACATATAACAACGATAATCTTTACGAGAAAATCGACGGCAAGGCCCCTATGTATCAGGAAGCCGGCTTTGTCAAGCTGACTGCCCAGCAGTTCGCGGCCAAAAGCAATTCCGAACTTGGATTCGAGCTTTATGTTTACGATATGAACAACGCGAAAAACGCCTTTTCGGTTTACAGCAGGCAAAGAAGGGCGGACGCGACTGACCTCAACGGCCTGGGGGCGTCGGGGTTTGGGTATGTGGCGGGCAACGAGATTTGTATATCGCTCGGCAAAAATTATATCGAAATGATTGGCTCAGCCGAATCGAACGAGCTTGTTGACGGGATGAAAGGTATCGCTAAAGACCTGTCCGCCAAATTTAAGCCAACTGATAATGACAAGATAGTCGAATTAAGGTATTTCCCGAACGAAGGAACAGTGACCGGAAGCTGGAAATTACAGATTGATAACGCCTTTGGTTTCGACGGCCTTACCAATGCGTATTCGGCGCTATACAAATCGGGCGACAAAGCGATTACGATATTTTTCAGCAAACGCAAAGACGCTGATGAGGCGAAAACGGTTGCGAAGAATTATTATGATTTTCTCATAACTAACGGCGGCAAGGCACTCACTGTTGACGGCGAAGTTCTCAAATCCGCCGGCGCATCGGTCGTGGATTTTTTCGGGAATTTCGAGATTGTCTTCCCGGCGGGCATATTTGTCGGGGGTGTTCACGAGGCCAATGACAAACAGGCAGCGGAAAAGGCAGCGGAAGTTTTAATCGGCCGGTTGAAAGAAATCAATGACTGAACCAAACCAGGAAAATATCGCGAGAAGGCAACTGCTTATCCGCGGGGCGAAAGCGGCGGCCTCGATTGCCGCTACCGTTGGCGTCGCACGCTGGCTTTATGACCCTAAGGGACCTGGGGCGAAAAACGAGGAAGTCGGCTTTTTGGGGACTTCTGTAAAGGGACTGCCTGATTTTTCGGTGCCGCGTAAAGACGGGCAGATTATAAGCATTGTCAAAGGCGAGAACAGGGCAAAAACTGTAAGCAAGGCGATTGAGCTTCTCGGCGGTATTGAGAGGTTTATAAAGCCGGGCGATGTTGTCGTAATAAAACCAAACGTCGGCTTCGCTACTCCGCCTCTTCTCGGCGCGACTACGCATCCTGATGTTATTACAGCGGTCGTGAAATTATGCTACGAGAAAAAGGCGAGCAAGGTCATAGTAACCGACAATTCAATAAATGACCCGGCGAGCTGTTTTACAATAAGCGGCATCAGCAAAGCCGCGTCAGCGGCGGGCGCACAGGTCATTATGCCAAAAGATTCGTATTTCAGCCCGCTCACGCTGGCGGGCGGGGTGCTGATTAAGGATTGGCCCGTGTATTGTGCCCCGTTTGCCAAAGCCAACAAGCTCATCGGCATAGCTCCTCTGAAAAGCCATCACAGAAGTGTGGCGTCGATGACTATGAAAAACTGGTATGGCCTTCTCGGAGGCAGGCGAAACGTGTTCCATCAGGATATCAACAACATAATCGCCGAGCTTGCCATGCTCGTAAAGCCGACGCTGGTCATACTCGACGGCACCGTTACGATGGTGACCAACGGGCCTACGGGCGGCTCGGTGTCGGACCTGAAAAAAACAAATACGATGATTGCAAGCTGCGATATGGTTGCTGCGGATGCCTTCGGAGGCACGCTGCTGAATCTCAAACCCGCGGATTTGCCTTATCTGGCAATCTCCGAGAAAGCAGACGTCGGGACAGTTGATTATGAATCGCTCAAACCATTGAGGGCCGAAGTAACCTGAAAATAATATGAAAATCACGACGGTTAGAAGAATAAACCAGTTGTTCTTTTTTGCCCTGTTTGTGTGGTTTTGTATTGTTACCACCGTCGGGGAGAAGTTCTGGCAAATCCGGAACTGGCCCATTAACTGGATTTTACAGCTCGACCCGCTTGTTGCGCTGGGTACTATTGTATCAACCCGCAAATTCTATGGGCCTTTGCACTGTGCGCTTGGGGTTGTTATTTTGACTATTATTTTCGGGCGGTTTTTCTGCGGCTGGATTTGCCCCTTTGGTGCGATACATCAATTCGTTGGCTATCTGGGCAACCGGGGCAAAAAGGTCGCTGAAAAAATCCGGCTAAACATATACCGCAAGGCACAGTGTATAAAATACCTGGTCCTGGTTTTCTTCCTCGGAATGGCGGCGTTTCCCTCACTGGCAGGTACTCTGCAAACGGGATTGCTCGACCCCATCCCGCTGGTAACCCGTTCATTTCAGCTTGTGCTGCTTCCCATTTTTGACAGGAGTGCGTATTTAACTTCGGTCAATGCGCGTTATTATGAGTTTGGCTGGCTGATATTCGCCGTTTTTGCAACAGCGGTACTGCTGAATCTTGTTATACCGAGATTTTACTGCCGGTTTATTTGTCCGCTTGGCGCATTTCTGGGAATCATCAGCAGATTTTCGATTTGGCGCATAGGCAAAATCAAAAGCAAAGGTATCGAGTGCAAGATGTGCGAAAAGGCCTGCGAGGGCGGCTGCGAGCCGAACGGCAATATCAAAATTGCCGAATGTGTGCTTTGCTTCAATTGTCGGGATGGCTGCCAACACCACCACATCGCCTACAAAACCGTTCCTTCGCTTGCGGGTGAAACGCAAGTCGATGTTTCCAGAAGGGGAGTTGTGTTGTCGTTTGTCAGCGGGGTAATAGTTGCTCCCGCGATTCGACTAAGCGGCAAGGTCGCTTCGAACTGGTACACAGGCGTGGTTCGGCCGCCCGGTGCTTTGGCGGAGCCGGAATTTTTGAAACTATGCCTCAAGTGCGGCCAGTGTATGCGGATTTGCCCGACGAATGTTATTCAGCCTTCTGGTCTGGAAGGCGGTTTCGAAGGATTATGGACGCCGATACTTAATAACCGCATCGGCTCAAGCGGTTGCCAGTTGAATTGCGTTGCCTGCGGACAGGTTTGCCCGACTTCTGCAATAAGGCCCATTACTCTCGATGAGAAAAGAGGCCTCGGTGATTTTGTCTCTGCAGGCCCAATCAAACTCGGAACAGCGTTCATTGACCAGGGCAGATGTCTTCCCTGGTCGATGGATAAACCCTGTATTGTCTGCCAGGAGAATTGCCCCGTCAGCCCAAAGGCGATTTTCACGAAGGATGTTTTTACGACTGTCAGAGACGGCGTAGTTTCGATTAAACAGGTAACAGGAAATGCAATCGAAATTGACAGCAGTATCCCCGCGGACAAATTCAGCACGGGCGATTATTATGTTCTTTTCGAAGACGGCTCCCGGTGTAAAATCTCCTCAAATACCGCTACTTCAGTAGGAATTGCCGAAGCGGGCTCGTCGCTGCGCTCCGTGTCCGAAGGTAAATTGCCTGCTGTGACGGCGGGTAAAATCGAAATACAGGTGCGATTGCAGAAGCCCTGTGTGGATATCGAAAAGTGCATCGGCTGCGGCGTATGTGAGCACGAATGCCCCGTAAGCGGCCAAAGAGCGATAAGAATTACCGCTGAAGGCGAAACCAGAAGCACAGACCGCAGATTGCTATTATAATAGTAGAACAAGGCGAATAGAATAGCTGTAAATAATAGTTGAACCTGTATTTATAACCTGAGCTAAAAAACGGCTTCTTATGGAGAATTATCGATGAGCAGCGAATTTAACAGAAGGAATTTTTTGAAGACAATCGGAGTGGCGGGCTTAGGTTCGGTTTTGGCATCAAGTGCAAAGGCGGATTCGCCTGCCCTGAGCAAAGTCGATGGGAACGAGCCAAATGCCGCAGGCAAAAAACAGCAGAGCGAAACTCCCCAGATCCCAACGCGAAAATTCGGTAAGACAGGCGTTGATGTTTCGACGTTGTCGCTGGGGGCGATAGGGCTTATGGATAACCAGATCATTCTGACAAGCTCGCTGAAATGGGGCGTGACATACTGGGATACGGCGCATGGTTATACCAACGGCAACAGCGAGTTGTGTATCGGCAAATTCCTCGCGGCCAGACCAGAAATGCGAAAGAAGCTGTTTATTGTAAGCAAGGCCTCGTATGCCGGAAACGTTAAAGAGGCTGAAGAGCGGCTTCAGGAGTCGCTAAAAAGAATGAATACCGATTATGTGGACCTCTACTATGGCATTCACGGTCTTGATTTTATGACGCAACTGAGGGACGAATACAAACCCTGGGCGGAAAATATGAAGAAGCAGGGGAAGATTCGCTTCTTCGGTTATAGCACACACAAGAATATGGCGGCTAGTTTGTACGCCACTGCGAAGCTCGGCTGGGTCGATGCCATCCTGACAACATACAACTTTCGCCTGATGAAAGACGCCGAAATGCAAAAGGCCGTCGATGCCTGCTATAAAGCTGGAGTTGCACTTACCGCTATGAAAACCCAGAAAGGTGTTAAGGTTGAAACCGAGGAGGATAAAAAGTTGATAGAACATTTCATGGCGAAAGGTTTCACCGACGGCCAGGCTAAGATAAAGGCCGTTATAGAAGACGAGAGGATTTCAGCCGTTACTGTTGGAATGAACAGTGTCGGCGTTATCAATGAAAACGTCGCCGCGATGCTAGATAAGACAAAACTGGCGCAGGACGACAAAGATGCCCTCGACGCATACGCAATCGCAACGTGCAGCGGTTATTGTGCCGGTTGCGCTCATATCTGTGATGCCGCTGCCGGTGTGTCAAATATCAGTGATGTTATGCGGTCGCTTATGTATCACAACAGCTATGGTGACACACAACTGGCAAAACAGGCGTTCGCCGCTATACCGGCTGATGTAAGAGCGAGGTTGTTGACGGTTGATTATCGGTTTGCCGAGCAGCGTTGTCCGCAGCGTATGCCGATTGCCCGGCTTGTCCGGGAAACCGTAGAGAAGCTTGCCTGATTAACTATTTACGCGAGGAGAATTGAATGAGTGAAGCACACAAAGTGGTTTGTGGTTTTATATGTCTTGCGATAACGCTTGGGCTGGCCGGCATAAGTTACGCTGATTTGCCCCTGGCAATAGGCAACTGGGAAGGCAGCGATGACGGCTGGAAGGTGGACACTGAAGCCCTCGACGGTACGACCGCCAAGGCCGTCAGAGAGAACGCTACGTTAGGCGATTACAGCTACAAGGTTTTTGCAAGGCCCGAATGGCAGAAAGCAGTATCGCTGGATTTTTCTGGTGACGCAAATCTGCTGGCAGCCTTCGGCAAAGCAGCACAGCTAAAGGTGGATGTAACTTTGAAGGCCAAAGAATGGAACATCGGTTCCGGCTTTGTAAAGGCAATCGAATGTATCATCATCCGGGATGACAAGAGCGACTGGCAGCAAATAGAGCCGGCGACAGAACAGAGAGAAATTTCATGGGACGGTTCGGCTGATAAAACGGTTACTGTTACTTTTGATATTCCTCCTCAAACCCCGCCGAACCTGACAAAGGGAATCATCATTCTCATTACAAACTATCAGGACGTGAACACTGCCGGCAATTTCTATTTCGACAACGTGCGACTGCTTGGTGCCGCTGAGCCGAATAAGCCGGCTAAAACCAAATGATTGTCCGAAAATAAATGGCTGAACGGAATAGCGTTAGCCAAAGGTAAATAACAGTTGAACCTGTATTTATAACCTGAACTAAAAAACGGTTTCTTATGGAGAGTTATCGATGAGCAGCGAATTTAACAGAAGGAATTTTTTGAAGACAATCGGAGTGGCGGGTTTAGGTTCGGTTTTGGCGTCAAATGCCAAAGCGGATTCACCTGCCCTGAGCAAAGTCGATGGGAATGAGCCAAATGCCGCCGGCGAAAAACAGCAGGGCGAAACCCCGCAGGTTCCTATGCGAAAATTCGGAAAGGCCGACACGCAGGTTTCGGCGCTGTGCTTGGGCGCAATCGACATCACTGATCAGCAGGCCGTGCTTCACGCCTGCACCAAATGGGGCGTAACCTACTGGGATACAGCTTATGGTTACACCAACGGCAACAGCGAACTGTGCATTGGCAAGTTTCTTGCGTCCAGGCCCGAAATGCGAAAGAAAATCTTTATCGCGACCAAGGCCTCTCATGCCAAGGGAGCGGTGGAAGCCGAAGGCCGCCTTCAGGAGTCGCTTAAAAGGATGAATACCGATTACGTCGATGTTTACTATGGCGTTCATGTGCTGAATAACATTTCGCAGCTCACAGAAGACCTCAAGCCCTGGGCTGAAAACGCCAGGAAAAAGGGCCTGATAAAACATTTCGGCTTCAGTACGCATACCAATATGGCACAAAATCTGTTCGAGGCGTCAAAACTCGGCTGGGTTGATGCGATACTTACGACTTATAATTTCCGTTTGACCAAGGACCCGCTCATGCAAAAGGCAATCGATGCCTGCTATAAAGCGGGAATTGCGCTTACCGCAATGAAGACCCAGAAGAGCGTGAAGGTCGAGTCCGACGAGGACAAAAAAATGATTGAGCATTTCTCATCGAAGGGTTTCACCGAGGGCCAGGCGAAGATAAAGGCCGTTTTCGAAGACGAAAGATTCGCCTCTATAAGCGTCGGTATGGAAAGTGTCGCACGGGTCACCGAAAATGTGGCAGCAGTACTCGACAAAACCAAGCTGGCCCGGGAAGATAAGGATGCGCTTGAACGATACGCAATCGCAACGTGCAGCGGCTATTGTGCCGGCTGTGCCCATATCTGCGACGCCGCTGTTGCCGGCGTGTCAAATATCAATGATGTCATGCGGTCGCTTATGTATCACAACAGCTATGGCAACACACAACTGGCGAAACAAACGTTTGCCGCCATACCCGCTGATATAAGGTCGAGGTTATTGACGGCCGATTATCGGCTTGCCGAGCAGCGTTGCCCGCAGCGTATGCCGATTGCCCGGCTTGTCCGGGAAGCCGTCGAAAAACTTGCCTGATTTGCTGTTTACGCGAGGAGAATTGAATGAGTGATGCAAACAAGAACGTCAGCAGACGCGGATTCCTTAAATTCGCCGGGGCTGCCGGTATCGGTTCGGTCATCGGTTCAAAAGTTTTCGCGGATTCGAACGAACCCAACGGGCAAAAACAGCAATCAGACCAAAAGCTGGAGCTGCCGAAACGAAAGCTCGGCAAAACAGGTGTTGAAATCCCCTGTCTTGCGTTAGGTGTTGCCTTTAACGCAGTCGATAATCAGATTACCTTGCGCAAAGCCGTCGACTTGGGGGTTACTTCCTGGGACACCTCCTCTATGTATGAGAACGGCAACAGCGAGCTTGGTATTGGAAAATTCCTCGAAAAAAATCCTGACGTGCGTAAAAAGCTGTTCCTGATGACCAAGGCATCATTTGCCAAGAATATCGAAGACGTCGAAAAGCACCTTCAGGCAAGTATGGGGCGGATGAAGACCGATTACATCGACCTGTATTTCGGAGTCCACGGCCTTAGCGGCCCTTCGCAGTTAAACGATGAAATGAAGAAATGGGTCGAGAAGGCCAAAGAGCGAAAGGTCATCAAATACTTCGGCTTCAGCACTCACGCCAACGTGGCTGGTTGCCTTATGGCTGCGTCCAAGCTGGACTGGATTGACGCGGTGATGCCGATATATAATTTCCGGGTTATGCAGGACCCCAAGCTCATTGATGCTGCCCAGGCCTGCTACGACGCCGGAATAGGCATAATCGCAATGAAGACACAGGCGCAAAAAGTTGAAAGCGATAGCGACAAAAAACTAATGGAGCATTTCTCGGCAAAAGGTTTCACCGAAGGTCAGGCCAAATTAAAATTTGTCCTCGATGACAAACGTGTTACAGCCGCCTGTGTCGGCAGAGAAAACATTGAGCATCTTAAACAGAACGTCGCTGCCGCACTGGATAAAAAAGAACTGACGCAGCTTGATAAAGAAGTCCTTAAAAACTATGCCGCCGAGACCTGTTCCGGCTATTGCGCCGGCTGCGCTAATATCTGCGATTCAGTTGCTGCCGGCGTTCCCGTCAGCGATGTTATGCGATATCTTATGTATTACAACAGTTTAGGCGATACCCAAACCGCCCGTCAGCTTTTTGCTGAAATCCCGCAGCAAATACGGGACAAAATGCTCATAGCCGATTACTCCGCTGCTGAGTCGCGATGCCCGCAGCGATTACCTGTCGCCCGGCTTATGAGTCAGGCAGTTCGCACGCTTGCCTGATTGGTAAAATGCTGTTTAGGGCTGCTTAGTACCCACGGCCATCCGGAAAAATATTGCTATTTGTTAAACCGTAAACCCCTTCCTATACAGTACTTATGACGGACAATCCATTTTTTATTTGGTTTTGATTATCCCTTGGGTTATAATTCGATGGTAGAGAGGTAGTGGTGTTAAGGTTTTGGCTTCGGCGAAGAAGTTGGTGTGATGAGAAGGTTTTATTACAACGTATGGTATCCTTTCACGGTTAATAAAAGAAGGATACTTATTCTTGCAATAGCGACGTATATCGCGTTGTGTTGAAGTAAAACTTTCGGCTTTTCTCCGACCGCTCCTGGGGAGCGGTTTTTTTATGCGCTCATTTCTCTATTTCTCAAAGATTGACACATCGCGGCTCCCCATTTAAGCTTACCCGTAATAGGAACCATTGGCTAAACTGGAAAGGGACTGTGAATGATAATCGTAACAGGCGGGGCGGGCTTTATCGGCTCAGCACTAATCGCGGCTTTGAATAAACGCGGCATCGACGACATCCTCGTTGTTGACCGGCTGGCCGACGACCAGCGGTGGAAGAACCTCGTTAACCTGCGATTTGCCGACTACCTGGATAAAGATGAATTCCTCGAAATGGTGGCCGAAGACGTCATCAACTTCTCCGCGGACGCTGTCTTTCATCTCGGCGCCTGCTCATCGACCACCGAAACAGACGCATCATTCCTTATGGAGAACAATTTCGAATATACCAAACAGCTTGCCCAGTGGACGACCGAGGAGGGAATTCGATTCATTTACGCCTCCAGCGCCGCCACCTACGGCGACGGCGAAAACGGTTTTGCCGACGATGAAGAAAAACTTGAAACGCTTAAGCCCCTCAACCCTTATGGCTATTCGAAACAATTATTTGACCTCTGGGCAAAGAGGAACGGGCTGCTTGGAAGAATCGTGGGGCTAAAATACTTCAACGTCTTCGGGCCCAATGAATACCATAAAGCTGATATGCGTAGTTTCGTTCTCAAGGCCTTCGAGCAGATAAACACTACAGGCAAGGTGCGTCTCTTCAAATCTCACAGGCCCGATTACAAGGATGGCGAGCAGAAACGCGACTTCCTCTACGTCAAAGACGCGGTCGATATGACGCTTTTCTTTTATGATAACCCCGATACATTCGGCATATACAATCTTGGCGCAGGCGTCGCTCGTTCCTGGAATGATTTGGCAAAGGCGGTTTTTGCCGCGATTGGTAAATCGCCGAATATCGAATACATCGATATGCCCGACTCTGTCTGTAATCAATACCAGTATTTCACAGAAGCCGACATTACCAAACTCCGCGACATCGGCTACGAAAAACAAATCACCTCTCTTGAAGAATCTGTCAGGGATTATGTTACACTATATCTTGCGCATGGTGCATACCTGAGCGGGACGTAAATTATATGCCTTTATACTGGGCATTGTGTGTCGGCTGGCGTTGTGATTTAGAACAGATTCTGGTAGAATAAAAATATAATTGGCGGCCGTATTAGTATTCAAAGGTCAATAATGAATTGGAAATAATTATGGCTTTTCCCAATAACAGGATGCGCCGGCTCAGAACAACGGATTCAATGCGCCGGCTGGTTCGCGAAACAACCGTCGCCGTCGATAATCTCGTCTATCCGCTTTTTGTCCGCAAGGGCAATCGGCTCAAAGAGCCAATCGAATCAATGGCTGATTGTTTTCACTTCTCACCCGATACTATTGTCAAAGAAGCCGAAGAAGTTGCCAAGCTCGGCATCCCTGCGATTTTACTTTTCGGATTACCCGATAAAAAAGACAAAACCGGCTCCGAGGCCTGGTCGGAAGATGGTGCGGTGCAGTCGGCGATTCGCCAGATTAAAAAAGCTGTTCCTCAACTCGTTATTATTACCGATGTTTGCCTTTGTGCTTACACAAGCACAGGCCATTGCGGCCTTATCAAAGATGGTACAGTCGATAACGATTCGACCATAGAATTGCTCGCAAAAGTTGCGTTATCGCACGCGCAGGCCGGGGCGGATATGGTTGCCCCCTCGGATATGATGGATGGACGGGTTAAAGCGATTCGCGATTGTCTCGAAAAGAATGGTTTCCCTGATGTCGCGATTATGTCTTACGCAGCAAAATTTGCCTCTGCTTTTTACGGCCCATTCAGGGACGCCGCCGAATCGGCCCCGGATGCCTCAACAGGCCTCACCGATAGAAAAACCTACCAGATGGACCCCGCCAATGCCCGCCAGGCGCTATCAAAAATGGCCCTCGATATCGAAGAGGGCGCAGACATTGTTATGGTCAAACCTGCCTTGCCGTATCTCGATATAATTTACCGTGCCCGTCAGCGCTTCGACTGTCCCATCGCCGCCTACAACGTTTCAGGCGAGTATATGATGATTCACGCCTCCGCTTCCGCGGGCCACATCGATAAAGACGCCGCAATAATGGAATCCCTGACGAGCATCAAACGCGCCGGTGCGGACATTATTATTACCTACTTCGCAAAAGAAGCATCCAGAATACTCAAAAAGTAAATCGCGAAGTTAAAAGCGGGCAAACTTTAATAAAAGGGAGGTTCAAGTATGAAAACCAGGCAAGGCATTTCCCCGTTTGTATTTTATATTTTGACGCTGCTCCTGGGCGTTAATTTCGTCTGGGCGGTGGAACCTTTCGAAAATTTGCCGGATGATACGGTTCTTGCGGAAGTCCTTGGACAAAAGGTGTACCTCAAAGATATCGAATCTTCTTCGGATGCAAAGAAAAAACAACAGGCATCTGCAGCCAGTGAACAATTTACTCTGTTGCTGAAACAAACCATGGCATCGAATCTGGGTCGTTATTTCAATCCCTTATGGGATGAATATGCCGAAGAAAAAGGGATTACCGTAACAGAGCAGGAGATTAAAGAATATAAAGAAAAAATGGTCGGCTTTATGACTTCCCAAAAAAATGAGTGGAAGAGAAAGAAAGATAATCTGGCAAAAGAGCTTATCGCCCAAAATCTTAAGGACGACAAAAAGGCAGAGCTCGAAAAGAATTTTAACTTGTATAGTCATCTGATTGAAAAAGCCCCTGACCCGAATCTTATTTATTATAGCTCTGACAGCAATACTGCCAAATTAATTGACGATGTGCCCAAATCGTTTATTAGGAGCTATAAAATCTATCAGGCATTGTATCGTCAGTATAAGGGGCGGGTGATTTTTCAGCAGGCAGGCCCGGAACCGTTGGACGCTTTCAGGCAGTTTTTTGAGGAGCAGCAATCGAAGGGTAAATTCAAATTTTACAATAAAGACGCCGAAGATTTATTCTGGGATTATTACAGGAATGCCAGGCATACTTTTATCACGGACCCCAACGAAGTCGAAAAGGCAATGAATACTCCGTGGTGGTTGCAGCAAAAAAAAGAGAGTGATTATGATGCAGCCGAATGGGGCGAGGAAGTAAACGGCCTGCAAATCAGAATCGACGGCGATTTGGGGAGAAGAGCGTTTTATCTCGATAAAACGCCGATTTTCAAAATAGATTTATTAAACACGGGCAGCGAATCTCTTTCCTGTGCTGCATTGGAACAATTCTGTGAGGTCGAGATTGATGGTAAGTGGTGTAAATGGAATGGTCCCCAGGTAGTCGACATTCTTTCCGTTGGATTTGCTCCAAAGACAGTGCAGTATGATTTCCTCAGGATTAAATTTCCTGACAATTGGGTTTCAAAGGGAGATAATAAAAGCCAACCCCTTAATTTGTCTTTGGGATTTCATATCATCCGCGTTAAATATGAAACGATGGCTATGCCTGAAAGTCCTGCTACAGAAGTTGTTAGCAATTCTTTGAAATTTCAAATAATCCAGTCAGAACCTGAAAAAAGGCATGAAAGATAAATATCCACCGTCAATGTGACGGAATCGTAAGTAATAAACGAACATAATTCGCGGCTTTCTTTGCTTCCGACGAAATCTCACCCGCCTCGACTCGCTTCAGCGAGGCGGGTATATTCGGGGCTTAGCGGCAAAAAACCCAAAACCTCTTCTAAGTCGTTCAGCTTACTTTTTTGCCCGTAACTGTCTGAGAACCTCTTGGGTTCTTCAACTCTCCGGTAAGTTTCGAGCCGTCCAGTTTGCCTTCAAAGTCCATCTCGAATCTCATCCTCCCGAATTCAGGCGCAATCTTGAAAGTGACCTTATCGCCTTCGAGAGTAATCTTATCGATAGGTGTTACGCCGTACATACCGCTCATATCCGGGTTGATCTTCAGTCGTTGTTTGGAATTACCCCAGGGGGCTGCTACGTCGAGAATCCAGTTGCCGATAAGTTCCGTGCCGATTCGTTTACCCTCAGCCGGCATTTCGTTGCCTTCCGCCTTGCACACGCCCGCAAGCGTATCCGTCTTCGGCTCGATAGTTCCCTCAAAGTTGCATACCTTCTCAGCTTCCTGAACCTTGGTGGTGCTCTTGAAGGTCAGCTTATTTCCTCCGCATTTTACGTCCGTAATTTTACGGTCGCCCTCTATTTTTTGCCATTCAGCCGATAACGAGCCGTCTTTGTTTACTTTAACAGCGAGGATTGCGGTGCTTTCAGTGGGTTGAGTTTTGAACTTCATATCCCAGACGCCGGCGGCCAATGGCATCGTCGGGCTGTGCTTACCCTCCATTTGGGATTTGTTTCCGCCGTGGGTCAGGATTCCTGAAAGCTTGTCGCCTTCGATTGTGCCCGCGAAAAATCCTTTAAAGGTTTCTTTTTTGAATTCGACCGTTTGCGTGAACGTGACTGCGTTGTCTTTGAACCTGACATTGTCCAGTTCGCTGAACCCTCTCTGATTAATCCACTGACCAATTAATTTTCCCTCGCTGTTTCCGGCAAAAGATATGATTGAGCTGTTGCCCATTCGGTCGCACGGGTCGGCCTTAATCTGCCAATCCCCGTATAATTCCTTTCCGCCGATACGTGCCGATTCCGGCAGTGTGGAAGCCGATTTCTGGGTAATTTTGGTGATATCCGGCGGCGTATATTTGGGCAGTTTGCCTTTAACGAGCAGCTCCTTCACATAAACGCCAAACTCCGGCGTTGGCATATAATTCCAGTCCGCTATCAATGTCGGCCCCGCCGTCGTATGCAAATCCCAGGCCGTGAACGACCAGTTGTGGTCCTGAATTGCCTGCAAAATGTGCAGCAGCCAGTCATCGCCTATTGCGGTTGACGGACTTTGCCCCCACCATCCTGCTCTTCTATTCGGGCCGCCGGCACCGCCGAATTCGGAAATGATAATGGGAAATTTAGCAGATGCCTCCTCCATGTTGGCAATCCATGTAAAGACGCTTTCGCTCTTGTTGTCGTAAACGTGATTGGCGTAGATAACGCCGTTGCCATTAGGGTCTTTAAGCTGTCTGCCTTCGAGAATTCCACTGAAGTCGTATGCCCAGTCCAGGCCGCCGACAACTACGACGTTCTTGGCGCCTGTGGCACGTATCGTATTCAGCATTTCCTGCATTCCAACTGTCTCGTATGTTACAGGCCTTTGTCCCCGTCCCGGTCTGTTAGGCCGGCTCGTAGTAGTTCCGCCATTCAGCCAGACATCCCAAGATACGTCTCGCGGCTCATTGTAAATGTCAAAAAGAACCGATGGATTATTTGCGTAGAGAGAAGCGATATCTTTCCAGAAAACTACGCTGTTGCGGTCCGGCATCGACTGCTGGCCGATATTCTTGCCCCATTCATTTGCGTCCGACCAGTGCAAATCCAGGATAATATAGCAGCCCTTCGAGTTGCATAGTTCAACGGCCTGTTTGACGAGGGCGCGATATGATTTATATTCGTCGTTCTGGTCGGGTGCTTTGCCGAACCAGCGGTCCTGCGACAACGGCAGGCGAATGATATTGACGTGCCAGTCGTCAATTGCCACTCGTATCGTCTCAATGATATGGCCTTCGCCGTCGCTGGTAAATTCGAGGGTGGACGTGTTTACGCCTCGCAATAAAACAGGCTGGTCTTTGCTATTGAGAATTTGATTTCCTTTTACCTTCAGAGGCAATGGCATCCCCGCTTTGGCGGGCGATTTGGCCTTGCTATCGGTGCTGCTTTCTTTAGTGGCACCGCCAGCGACGGCTACTGTTAAAAACAGTACGGCCACAGCTAACACCATTGATTTGAACGCTATTCTCAATCGCATTTTGGGTCTCCTTATTTCAGTGTCTTTTGTCCTGCGTCTTGTGTTTTTTGTCTTATATCCTAAACTTTGACGCAATCATACTATTTTTTATTGCGACTGTCTCTAAAATTGTAGAGGAGAACAGACAGTGTGTGAGACCCATATTACCGAATTCTGCTTCGTCCGTGAGGCGAGTGGGGGTGAGTTTAAGAATCCATGCGATGAGGCACCTTGCGAGCAAGCAGATAGTTGAGCAGTAGAAAATTGACCGCAGTTTCGCCAAAGATAGAACACGACCTGCCGTTCGTAGTACAGCATAGAACAGAGAGGCCGGGATTCGCTTCGCGGCTCGCTTTCGGCGTGTCGAACCCGCCTTATCAAGCGAAATAACTTCAACGGAGAGGCCGGGATTCGAACCCGGGGTACGATGTTACTCGTACGACGGTTTAGCAAACCGTTACCTTCAGCCACTCGGTCACCTCTCCGAAACAGCAGGTTAGTTTAGTGATTGAATCGATTTAATGCAAGCACATAAAAAAGAAGCGGCCGGCGGCAAAATAGCCGGCTGTTTTGTTTGTGCTCTTGTGTATCCGGGCCAGTTGTTCTGTTGGAAACCGCTGTAATAATGATGAATAAAACCCATTGGTAATAATCACTCTTGTTGTAATTTCAAGGCGGTTGCGGACAGCCGATTCGGCGTAAACCGGGAATATTCATCTCACCTGTTTTTTCACGGAAGCGTAAATGATAAGATACAAAAGTGTTGCTAATTCTATAAATATAAGTTATACTCACGGCGCATTATTGTAGAAAAACGGCTCAAAAGCCGCTTAATAGTGTTATAAGGGGCTGTGGAAAAGCAAAAATCGGGAAAAATGCAGTATAAGAAAAGCTAATATACAAGAAAAGCATTATGAATAATCGAACCTTAAAGATGTATGTTTTTTATTGCTCGAACAGTATCGAGCCGGAGCAAATGGCCTCAGGAATCAGCAAACTGGACGGGGTTACAGTCAAGACGATAAGTTTGCCGTGTTCCGGGAAAATAGACGTCCCGTATTTGGTAAAAGCGTTTGAAACCGGGGCGGATGGTGCCGTAATCGTTACCTGCAAGCAAAATGAGTGTCAGCACCTGGAAGGAAATTTGCGGGCCAATAAACGAGCTGAAGCCGTCGAATCGCTGCTGGAAGAGATTGGAATGGGTAAAGGGCGAATGGCGGTTATTATGTTGAAGGAAGGCGGCGTCGAACAGGCCCTTGGCGAAATCAGGGATTTTCTTGACAAGGTAAGAAATTTACCTCAGTCCAAAAGCAGCGCTACGCACGTATAGTATAGGAGAGTAGGAACTGTATGAAAGTTGACAGTAAATTTGCAAATACAATAGCAAAGGGAGATTTTATAGTTACCGCGGAGATTTTGCCCGGTGCAGGCGGAGACGGTTTAGCAGCCGAAGCGGCATTAAAGGCGCTTGGCAAGGGGCCTGTGGCAATCAACGTGGCGGATAACTGCCATAATATAGGAATGTCTTCCATTGCGGCATCGGTTGCGGTGCTAAAATCAGGCGCTGAGCCGGTTTGCCAGATTGTTACGCGAGACAGGAACCGTATCGCGTTGCAATCCGATTTGCTCGGGGCGGCTTACCTGGGAATCAAGAACGTGCTTTGCCTGTCCGGTTATCATCAGACGCTGTCAACGTGTCCGGAATCGGCAAACGTTTATGATATCGATTCCACTCAGTTTATAGAAATGGCAACGAATATGTCCGAGAAGGGCGTTTTTGCCGACGGCGCAAAGATTGAGGGGCAATTTTCAATGCTTATCGGGGCGGTTGCAAACCCGTTCCTGAAGCCGGTGGAATTAAACATGCTTCGTACACAAAAGAAAGTCGAAGCCGGCGCGAAATTTATTCAGACCAGCGCCGTATTTGATATAGAGACATTCGGCCAGTGGTTAAACACAGCGATAAGCGACGGAATTACCGCCAAGGCGGCGATTCTTGCGGGCGTTTTGCCTTTGGATAGTGCCGCTGAAGCGGAGAGATTGCGGAATACATACACGGATTATTCAATTCCCGATAGCGTGATTGAGCGGCTCAAGAAAGCCGGCAACGAAGCGGCACAGAAAAAAGAAGGTCTGGCTATCTGCGTTGAGACAATCGGGAAGCTTAAAAAAATGAAAGGCCTCAGAGGTATCCATATACATTGCGGCTGCAAAGGAAAGGTATCGCCCGAAGTTGTCGCAGCGGCCTTGTCGTAACGGGAATCCAATATGCCTGAAAAATATCACATTAAAACACAACCTGTGCCGCCCATAAGCCCGCGAATCGGCAAATACGGAATGGTCGATTGGCGCGAAGATTGCGCACGCTGTCACAACTGCGTCAAGAAGGCCTGCGTTTACGACCGCTACAGGCAGGAAGCGGATTATATTCGCAATCTCAGCGACGTGAACGCCCTGTTTTTTGATTGTATGGGATGTTTTTCGTGCGTTCAGGACTGCACCAAGGGCCTTTTGTGTATGTCCATCAACCCCGAATACCAGAAAATGGGAAACAGCTACTGGACTCCGGATATTATCAAAACGACGTGGCTTCAGGCGGAGACAGCGAAGATTCCTGTTTCAGGCGCGGGTTATCGCGGGCCGTTTTCGGGCAAAGGATTCGATTCGATGTGGACGGATATGTCCGAAATCGTTCGCCCCACACGCGATGGAATTCACGGACGTGAATATATCAGCACCTCGGTCGATATCGGAAGGAAACTTCCATACCTGGCTTTCAACGGCAACAAGACCGGCGCAAATGCTTCGCCGTTAGTTTCGCTTCCGATGCCGATGATAATAGATATGACTTCACCTGCGCATACTTTGCCGCAGCTTAATTCGATTATCGCCCAGACGGCTGTAAACACCGACATAATAGCGATTATTGATTCGCATCAGTGGCAGGGAAATGACAAGCAGCTCGGCAACATTGCGTTTTATATTGCTGATGGTGAGGTTATCCCGAAAGATGCCCTCAAGAAAACCCGGCTTGTAGAAATACCCGATGGCAGTAAGGTGATGGAACGCATCAAAGAAATAAAAAAGATACATCCCGGGATAGTCATTGCGATAAGAGTTGAGCTGACGGCGGCAGGCGTCGAGCGTGCGGTAAAGCTCGCCGAATCCGAAGAAGTTGAAGTGATACATATCGTGGCGGACGCGAACGGCAACGAGATTGGCGTAAGCAAGCCGCGATTTATCAAGGATATGACGCGTAAGATTCACACGACCCTGATAGAAAAGGGATGCAGGGATTCGATTACGCTTATGGCCGGGGGCGGGATAGCTCTGCCTGAGCATATGGCAAAAGAAATTATATGCGGCGCGGATTTGGTAACCATCAATCTGCCGCTTCTTATATCGCTTGAATGCCATCTGTGTAATAGCTGTAAGCCGGGGATGATATGTCCGGCAAAGCTCGAAAAAATTGATATTAATTACGGCGTCGGCCGAATGACCAATCTTATCGCCGCCTGGCACGACCAGTTGATTGAGCTTATGGGCGCGATGGGAATGCGTGAAGTTCGTCGTCTTCGTGGCGACGTTGGCCGTGCGATGTTCTTCGAGAATCTTGAGGAGGAAACCTTTGGCAAGCTTTTCGGTTCCAGAAAAAACAATTAAAGATATCCTTCCTGAGAATACGCTCAAGACGCTTGTGCCTCAGGAAGATGTGATGCGTTCCGTCAGGAAAATGCCGTCGCGCTATCGCAATGAGATTGCGAAGTTCATTGTCCATCGCAACGCCAACTGCAAACGATGCGGCAAGTGTGCCGAGGTATGCAAATACGGAGTTCACGTGTTAAAACCCGGCTACAAATATTTCGCTGAGCCGAAGAATCATTTATGTATTGGCCCATCCTGTGAGAAGACCGGCAATTTCTGCGTAGCGAAGTGCCCGAATGGAGCATTACAGCTCAAAGAAAACCCGCTGTTTAAGGCGCTGGGCGATTATCGCTGGCCCGGAGATTTGATTTTAGCGACATGGAAGATGGCTGAGACCGGCGACGTCCCGCACCCGGAATATGGTTACGAATATGAGTGCGGCAATTCAGGCGGCGGATTCGACCGGCTAAGGTTTAAATTTCCCGATAAGCCCCCGGTAAAAATCGACGCCGACAAAATAGACACAAGCATATCGCTCAATAAACGAGGCGACGGCAGGCCCGAAATCAAAATTGACGTCCCCTGGTACGGCGGCGGTATGTCATTCGGCTCGGTCAGCAACGTAACTCAGTTATCAAAAGCCCGGGCCGCCAAGGCATGGAACACCTTCACCTGCACTGGCGAGGGCGGATATATGGAGCGGATGAGACCTTATGACGACCACGTGATTACGCAGGTCGCAACGGGTCTTTTCGGCGTGCGTGAGGAAACGATTCAGCGCGTGCCGATAGTGGAATTCAAATATGCCCAGGGCGCAAAACCCGGTCTGGGCGGCCACCTGTTAGGCGACAAGAACACCCCGGCTGTGGCAAAGATGCGTGAGGCGGTTGTTGGCATATCGCTGTTTTCGCCTTTCCCGTTCCACAGCGTTTATTCCATCGAAGACCATCAAAAACACCTTGACTGGATAAAGCACATTAACAGGCGTGCTTTGATATCAACGAAAGTATCGACGCCTACGGATGTAGATATGGTCGCCGTCGGAAGCTACTCGGCTGGGACTCATATCGTCCACATCGACGGCGGTTATGGCGGAACAGGCGCAGCTCCTGATATCGCCAAAAAGAATATCGCGATGCCTATCGAATACGCTATCGGAAGGGTCCATAAGTTCCTGGCCGACGAGGGCGTTCGCGATAAAGTAACCCTAATCGCCAGCGGCGGAATACGCTCGGCGCATGATGTGGCCAAAGCCATTGCCCTCGGCGCAGATGGAGTCGTAATAGGAACCGTTGAATTGGTTGCCCTCGGATGCGTGCGTTGTAGCCGATGCGAAAGTGGAAGGGGCTGCCCGCGCGGTATCGCTACAACCGACCCTGAGCTGGCGCAGAAAATGAATCTCGAATGGGGTACACAGCGGATTATCAACCTTTACAACGCCTGGCGAAAAGTGCTTGTCGGAATACTTCAGCGTTTTGGCATGAAAAGCGTCACGGAATTACGCGGACGCACCGACCTGTTGATGCATCTTGACTACACCAATGACGGGGGGGCCAAGAAATGAACGAGAAAATCATAAAACAACTTGCATATTCGAGAAAACAATTGGCTGAAAAGCTGAATCATTCTTCTGGCATCAGGAAAGAGGCCGAAGAGGGCGGCTGCGGCGTCGTTGGTTTTTGCTGCAGCGAGCCGGTGCCGGGTAAGCATATTTATGAACCTTCGCGCCAGATGCATAATCGCGGAAACGGTAAAGGCGGCGGCATCGCTGCGGTGGGTTTTGTGCCTGAGCAGCTCGGCGTCAGCCGTGAGGTCTTAGACAACCATTATATGCTTCACGTCGCGTTCCTCGATGGTAAGGCCCAGCCGGAGATAGAAAAAGAGTTTATCACGCCTAATTTCGATGTTGCGAAATCTGCAATGCTCGATAAGGTCGATGACTGGAAAACCGTACCCGGCCTGGAAGTTAAGCCGCCCGATGTTTGCCGATACTTTGTTCGGGTAAAGCCGAAGGTGCTTGATGCCTTCATCGCCAAAAATAATCTGCAAGCTCTCGACCGCAGTGAGGCGGAAGACGAATTTATCAATCAGAACAGCTTCAGCTTGAATCAGAAATACTATGCGTCGCTCGGCGAGAAGAGGGCATTTGTGCTCTCACATGGCCACGATATTATGATTCTAAAGGTCGTTGGTTTTGCCGAGGCGATTGTAAAATATTACAAAATCGAAGACCTTTGTGCCCACGAGTGGATTGCCCATCAGCGTTTCCCGACCAAGGGCCGCGTATGGCATCCGGGCGGTGCGCATCCTTTCGCCGCTATCGATATGGCGCTGGTGCACAACGGCGACTTTGCCAATTACCATTCCGTAACCGAATATCTCAAGCAGCGGAATATCTATCCGCAGTTCCTGACCGATACGGAGGTGTCCGCGCTTTTATTTGATTTGCTCAGCAGGACGTATCACTACCCGCTCGAATACATTATTGAGGCGCTTGCGCCAACTACCGAGCTGGATTTTGACCGGCTCGACGCAGAGAAACAAAAAATTTACCGCGACATTCAGGCGACCCATATTCACGGCTCGCCCGACGGCCCGTGGTTTTTCATTATCGCCCGCAACATTGCCCGCGAGAAAAAATTCCAGCTTATGGGCATAACCGATACCGCTATGCTTCGGCCCCAGGTCTTCGCGTTTTGCGACGGCGAGGTCCAGGTAGGTCTGATTTGTTCTGAAAAACAGGCCATCGACGCCACGCTGCATAGCTTGTCCAAAGACGACAAGAGGATATGCCCGGTGGCGGACAAATACTGGAATGCCCGCGGAGGCAGTTATAACGACGGCGGGTCATTTATATTCAATCTCGAAAAAAATTCAGCCGGCAAAATGAGGGTTTCGTGCACGGACAAATTCGGCAGAGTTGTGCCTATGCCGGAAGCCGCGGAAAGCTGCGATTTCTCACAGGAGCCGTCGCTCTCCACTAAGGATGAAGAAGAAATACAGACGCTCATAGGCGAGCGGTTTGTATCGGGCAATGGAATGGCGATTTTCGAGATGATTCGAGATGTTGTACATGAATGGACGTTCGATGAGTTTCGTTTTGCCGGCCGGCAGATTGTAAACCAGGCCAAAGACCCTCATAAGGCGAACCTCGCGATTGAAGTTCTGACGTTGCTTAACGACCGCAGGTATTCAACCGGCTCGAAGAAGCGAAGTCATATCCTTCATATTGTACGCAGCGAATTAAATCTGCTGTTCTGGAATATCCCCAATATAGGCGTTAAGAATTCTTATGATGGGAATCATCGCCTCATTGATTTCGAGACGCGAGGCAACCTCAGGGGACCGGAGGCGAACGAAACAACTATTGTAATCGACGCCGCCAATTTTGCTCCCGAAGGAGACGACTGCGATGCGGCGCTTTTAGTTGATGCGTATATCAAGGGCTGGCGGCGTTTCATCAGCTTCAATTGCATCGGTCAGCGATTCATTGGTTGCGGCCTCGGCCCGGATACCGACGACGTTACGATTGACGTTTACGGCAGCTCCGGCGATTATCTTGCCTCCGGCATCGATGGTCTGACCATCAACGTGCACGGCAACGCACAGGACCAGCTTGGCCAAATCACAAAAAGAGGCAAATTTGTAATCCACGGCGACGTGGGCCAGACCTTTATGTATGGCGCCAAAGGCGCAAGCGTCTATGTGCTTGGTAACGCTGCTGGAAGACCGCTTATCAACGCCGTCGGTAAACCCAAAGTGGTAATAAATGGAACATGCCTTGACTTCTTAGCCGAGTCGTTTATGGCGGGCGACCCGCATAACGGCGGCGGCTTTGTTATCTTAAACGGCGTCAAATTCGACGATAACGGCAAATTAGTATCGCTCCAGCAGCCGTATCCGGGCAGCAACCTGTTCTCTCTCGCTTCGGGCGGCGCGATTTTTGTCCGCGACCCGAACAGGACTCTGGTTGACCAGCAGTTAAACGGTGCCTTCTTCGCGAAAGTAACCGACGAGGACTGGGATCTGATACTGCCTTACCTCAAAGAAAACGAACAGCTTTTCGGAATAACAATAGAGCAGCTTTTGACCGTGGATAATGAGCGGCGCGAGCCAACGGAAGTTTACCGCAAGGTTGTTCCCGCCAGCGCCGCGAAAACTGCCGAGGCAGAGACAGATGATACTGAAGAGGCCTCCGAAGAGGAATTAGCCGCTAAATAGCGAAAGGTAATTACAGTGATAACAATCAAGAAAGCTAAAGCAGGCGAGGCATTGAAAGACGCCGTCGAGGAAATTTCCGGCGTTGACCTGAGCGTTTGCCTTCAGTGCAGGAAATGCTCCAGTGGATGTCCCGTCGGCAAACTTACAAAGTCCCGGCCCTCGGAGATTATGCGTCGGCTGCACTTGAACGCGGGCAATGAGCTGCTGGAAAGCGATATCCTCTGGATGTGCGTTTCCTGCGAAACGTGTTCTGCCCGATGCCCGATGGGTATCGACGTTGCCGGGGTAATGGACGCCTTGCGAAAGCTGGCGTTGTCAAGAGGTGCGTCGAAACAGGAAGGTAACGTGCCTTTGTTTAACAAGGCATTTTTGAAAACGGTCGAGGTATTCGGCCGGACTTATGAAATGGCGATGATAACCGCTTACAAGTTAGGCACCGGCAAATTGATGAACGACACGGAGAAGTTCCCGACGATGCTCAAAAAAGGCAAAATATCGCTGTTGCCTTCGTTTGGCGGGGACAGGAAAACGGTGAAACGCATATTCAAAAAAACAAGGCAGAATAAAGGGGCCGGAATATGACACGCTTCGAGCCACGCTTCGTGAAATACGCCTACTATCCCGGATGTTCCGCTGAATCAACGGCCCGCGATATGCACCAGTCAACTTTGGCAGTAGCCGCAGCGCTGGGAATCGAAATGATTGAGCCGAAGGGCTGGACTTGCTGTGGAGCTACCGCAGGCCACCAGACCGACCGTGTATTGGCAGCGGCATTGCCTGCCGCCAATCTGGCCAAGATTAAGGATATGGGGCTTGATTGCGTCGTGAATTGCGCCGCTTGCTATAACAGGATGAAGGTGGCTAATCACGAAATCGCCACCGAATTGGGGATTCGCAGTGACGTTAGCGACGCGATTGGCCGGGATTACGACGGCTCAGTTAAAGTAAGGCATTTTATCGAGGTCCTGCTTGAAGACGTCGGCCTGGAAAAAATCAGCAGCGCAATCAAACAGCCGCTCAAAGGCCTGAAGGTTGCCTGTTATTACGGATGTTTGCTTGTTCGCCCGCCAAAGGTCGTTAATTTTGACGACCCGGAGAACCCGAAGTCGCTCGATAAATTGGTTAAAGCGATAGGCGGCGAATCAATCGAGTGGCCATACAAGGTCGAATGCTGCGGAGGCGGCCTGTCGCTTTCGAGGACGGACGTGGTGGTCAATCTGACGGATTCTATTCTTGGAATGGCCAAAAGTTCCGGCGCGGATTGTATTGCGGTAAGCTGCCCGATGTGCCAGGTGAATCTCGATTTGCGGCAGCAGGACATAAAAAAAGAGACCGGCAGGGATTATCAAATTCCCGTCGTGTATATCACGCAGCTTCTGGGACTTGGTCTCGGCATCAGCTCGAAGAAACTCGGATTTAATAAGCTTATGGTTCCTGCTTCAAAGGTTTTGGAGAAGGTGGAAGTGAGCAGCAATGGGTAAATACGACGATAAAAAAATTGGTGCGGTACTTGTTCAGGGAGGCGGCATCGCCGGCGTTCAGGCGTCGCTCGATTTGGCCAACAGCGGCTTTAAGGTTTACTTGGTCGAGCGCGACGCCGCGATAGGCGGCATGATGGCCCATCTGGATAAGACCTTCCCGACTGGCGATTGTGCCACGTGCATTGTTTCGCCGAAGCTCGTTGAATGCGCACGAAATTTGAATATCGAGATAATGACTCTCTCTGAACTTGTTGACCTCGAAGGAGAACCCGGTAATTTCAAGGCCACCGTCAAACGGCACCCTCGTTATGTTGATGAAAACAAATGCACCGGTTGCAGCGAATGCACACAGGTTTGCCCGGTCGATGTGCCTGATGAATTTAACCGCTGCCTCGGGACAAGAAAAGGTATCGCGAAACTTTACGCGCAGGCGACTCCCAATATATTCGGCATTTTGAAAAATGGTCACTCGCCCTGCAAAATGGCCTGCCCCGCGAAAGTAAACGTCCAGGGTTACGTCCAGCTCATAAAGAAAAAAGAATACGTCAAGGCGGTCAACCTTATCCGCCAGAGAAATCCGCTTTCAGCGATTTGCGGCAGGGTTTGCACTCATCCCTGCGAAGCCGAATGCACGCGAGGTAATGCCGATGACCCAATTGCGATACGATTGTTGAAGCGATTCGCATCGGATAAAGAAATGGAGCTGCTCGAAGCGGGCCAGATTCAGCTTCCTGAAGAGAAGAAACCAGCCGCCGGCGCAAAAAAGGTTGCCATAATCGGCGCAGGTCCAGCCGGGCTTACCGCGGCGAGCGACCTTGCAGACGCGGGCTTCGCGGTGACGGTTTATGAATCGCAAAGCAAAGCGGGTGGTATGCTTCGCTGGGGCATCCCCGAATATCGGCTGCCCAAGAAGGTGCTCGACCACGAAATAGAAATTATCCGCCGAAAAGGCGTTACTTTTGTTTATAACTGTCTTGTCGGAAAAGACATCACTATCCAGAAGCTGCGCAACGACAACGAGGCGGTTTTCATCGCCGCCGGCGCACATAAGAGCCGCAAGCTCGGCATTCCGGGCGAGCAAATCAACGGCGTTATCCACGGTGTTGAATTTCTCAGGGACGCGGGTTCTGCCAATAAGCCGAAGGTGAAAAATAAAGTCATAGTCATCGGCGGCGGCAACGTCGCGGTTGACGTCGCGCGAACCGCGCTTCGCCTCGGCGCAAAACAGGTCGAAATGGTTTGCCTTGAGGGCGCAAATGAAATGCCCGCCTACAAGGAAGAAATCGAAGCGACCCTGGCCGAAGGTATCAAGATTCGTAATGGCTGGGGACCGAAACGTGTTTTGGGCGAAAACGCGGCAAAAGGCATAGAGTTCAAACGCTGCACAAGGGTTTTCGATGACCAGAAACGTTTCAGGCCGGAATTTAACGAAAAAGAGCTTATAACCGTTGACGCGGACCAGATTATCATTGCCATAGGCCAGATGACTGATGAGCAGTTTGTCGGCCATATCGGCGTGGAACACAATCGCGGATTTTTCAAGGCCGACTCCGTAACCGGTCAAACTTCGATAGAAGGCGTTTTTGCCGGCGGTGACAATGCCTCAGGTCCGGCGGCTGTTATCGACGCCGTCGCTGCGGGCAAACGGGTCGCAGAATCCATCGAGCGGTTCCTGACCGGTAAGGAAATGTTGACCAATCGTTTCGAGGAAAACCTCAAACCCCTTTCCGAAGATTTGCTTCCTGATACAGAGGACGTGGAGAAAAAAGCCCGTCCCCGTCCCCAGGAATTAGCGCCTGCGAAACGGATGCTGAATTTCAACGAAGTCGAAAAAGGTCTCACTGAGGCCCAGGCCCTCGCTGAAGCCGAAAGATGCCTGAATTGCGCCCTGTGTTCGGAATGTAACCAGTGCGTCGAGGCATGCGAGCAGCACGCAATTGACCACGCTATGAAAGAGCGGATAGTCAAATTAGAAGTCGGCTCGGTCGTGCTTACCCCCGGCTTTGAAGAGTTCGACGCGACCCTAAAAGGCGAATATGGCTATGGGCGATATTCGAATGTCGTTACAAGCGTCCAATTCGAGCGAATGCTTTCAGCGGCAGGCCCGTTTGAGGGACATCTGATTCGTCTTTCGGACGGAAAACCCGCAAGGCGCATCGCGTGGATTCAGTGCGTTGGCTCGCGAGATTCTGAATGCGGCAACGATTACTGCTCCTCGATTTGCTGTATGATGGCAACCAAGCAGGCGCTTGTATCAGGCGATCACGTCGATGGACTCGATGCGACTATTTTCTATATGGATATACGCGCGTTCGGCAAGGATTTCGACCAGTATTATGAGCGTGCCAAGGCGCAGAAAAACATACACTACATCAAGAGCATCCCCTCGCGGGTAATTCAGCTTCCCGGAAGCAGCGACCTTCGACTGAATTACTATGATCAGAGCAATGATATTCAGTATAAGGATTTTGACCTTGTAGTGCTTTCCGTGGGAATGGAGCCGCCTGCTTCTATGGCGGAATTCGCCTCGCGTCTTGATATAAAACTCAATGATTTTGGATTCTGTAAAACGGATAGGTTGTCGCCCCTCACAACTTCCATACCGGGCGTATTTGTAGGCGGGGCATTCCAGGAACCCAAAGACATTCCGGAAACCGTTACGCAGGCAAGTGCCGCCGCCTCTATGGCGATGGAATTGCTTGCGCCGGTACGCAATACCCTGATTACCAAAAAGAGCTATCCCACTGAGCACGACGTTGCCGATGAAGACCCGCGTATTGGCGTCTTCGTATGTCACTGTGGTATGAATATCGGCTCGGTAGTGGATGTCGAACAGGTTGTTAAGAATATCGAGAAGCTGCCCGATGTGATTTTCGCGTCTCATACGATGTTTACCTGCTCCGATACGAGCTTGTCGAACATCAAGGATAAGATACGCGAGCATCGGCTTAATCGAATAGTGGTTGCCTCCTGCACGCCGCGGACGCACGAGCCGTTGTTCCGTGAGACGCTGCGTGAAGCGGGCCTCAATCCGTATTTGTTCGAGATGGCAAACATTCGCGACCAGTGTTCCTGGGTCCATTCGGCTGTCCCTCAATCGGCCACCGAAAAAGCCACCGACCTGGTGAAAATGGCAATCAGCAGGGCGAGGTTCCTTTCGCCCCTCGAAAGCGGCACGCTGGCTGTTGACCAGACGGGCCTTGTCATCGGCGGCGGACTTAGCGGCATGACTTCCGCATTGGCGCTGGCTAATCAGGGATTCAAGGTGCACCTGATAGAAAAGGCAGAACGCTTAGGCGGAACATTACACGATGTTTACCACACCTTTGAACACGATGATATCGCGAGCTTTACAAGCGGCTTGATAAAACAGGTTGAAAAGCATCCCAACATAAAACTTTATCTGGGCACTGAAATAGACAGCATCGCGGGCCACATTGGCAAATTCAAAATCACGCTTGCCAAGAACGGCTCGAAATCCGAAGTCACGGGCGGCACGATAATAGTCGCCACCGGCGCACGAAAGGCCCAGACAACCGAATTTATGTATGGAACAAAAGGCGTCTTGACGCAGGCCGAATTGGAAAAGCAGCTCCACGATAAGGCGTACCCTGCAAAGGGCCAAAACGTGGTAATGATTCAGTGCGTCGGCTCGCGCAACGAAACTCATCCATATTGCAGCAGAATCTGCTGCTCGATGGCAATCAAAAATGCAATCGAAATCAAAAAGCGAGACCCGAACGCCAACGTTTATATCCTTTACAGAGACGTCAGGACTTATGGCTTCAGGGAAACGTATTTCAAGCAGGCACGCGAGGCAGGCGTCGTATTTATTCGTTATACGCCTGAAGCGGCGCCGGTAGTCAGTCAAAACAGTGGCCTCGTAGTAACGGTCAACAGTCCCGACCTGCCTGAGCCGATCACTATCGAGGCGGATAACGTCGTACTTAGTACGGGTGTTGAGACCGACAGGGAAAACAACAAGCGTATCTCGGATATGCTCAAGGTGCCGCTTAACGCCGACGGCTTCTACGTCGAGGCACACATGAAGCTGCGTCCCGTGGATTTTACCACCGAAGGCATCTTCCTTTGCGGGCTTGCGCATTCGCCCAAGTTTATCGATGAGAATATCTCACAGGCGCGTGCTGCTGCTGCAAGGGCGGCGACGGTGCTTTCTAAGACACATTTAGACGTCAGCGCTCAGGTTTCCTATGTTGACCAGCAGAAGTGTATATCCTGTATGACCTGCGTCAATTCCTGCCCGTATTCGGCTCCGTTCTGCAACAAGGACGGCAAAGGGCAAATCGAGGCCGCGAAATGTATGGGCTGCGGAATATGCGTTTCGGAATGTCCCGCCAGGGCCATACAACTGCACCATTTCGAGACCGACCAGTTCAACGTAATGATTAAGCAGTTGTTCGCCGGCGGCAACGGTGAAATGTTTGCGTCAGCATCATCAAAGGCAAAAGAACTAACGGAAAAAGTATAATCTATGAAACAGGAAAATTTTGAACCTAAAATACTCGCCTTCTGCTGCCACTACTGTGCGTATTCGTCGGCGGATTTGGCCGGGTCTATGCGTATCCAGTATCCGCCCAACGTGCGTATTATCCGCACGCCCTGCACGGGCCGGCTCGAGACCGAATACTTTATGAAGGCCCTTGAAAACGGCGCCGACGGCGTGCTTATCGCCGGTTGCCTCGAAGGCGGATGCCATTTCGTCGAGGGCAACCTCTACGCGAAACGCCGTGTAAATTACATAAGACAAATGCTGGAAGAAATCGGCATCGAAAAAGAACGTCTTCGTATGATAAACGTTTCCGCCGCGATGGGACGGCCTTTGGCGGAAAATATTACGGATATGGTTGAAACCGTTCGCAAACTGGGCCCAAACCCGATAAAACAAAATGGTGCATCTAAACAGGAGAGCCGCAAATGATAGTTGCGCAAAGAAAAAATATACCTGACCTGCTGGCAATCGTAAAAAGTCATAAAAAGCTTCTCGTGCTGGGCTGCGGCACCTGTGTCACCGTATGCCTTGCCGGCGGAGTGCGTGAGGTAAGTATTATCGCTTCATCGCTGCGAATGGCCGCGAAGCTTAAGGGGCTGCCCCTTGAAGTCGAGGAATTGACCATAGAGCGTCAGTGCGACAACGTCTTCCTCGAACAGGCGGCCGACGCCATAAAGAGAAATGACGCGGTTCTTTCCCTTGGATGCGGCGCGGGTGTTCAGGCCCTCGCCGAACGTTATGCCGATAAGCCGGTTTACGCGGGTCTTGATACCACGTTCATTGGCATACTTGAGGAAAGAGGTGTCTGGACGGAAAAATGCGCCGCCTGCGGTGCGTGCGTCCTTCACGAGTACGGCGGCATCTGCCCCGTTACTCGCTGCGCCAAACATATGCTCAACGGCCCATGCAGCGGCTCGCGCGAAGACCGCTGCGAAGTCAATCCCGAACGTCAGTGTGCCTGGCAGCTTATTTACAAGCGTCTCAAAGACATTGGCCAGCTCGACCGGCTCAAAAAAATCAAACCGCCAAAAAACTGGAACAAAAGCCAGTCCGGCGGTTATCGTTCAATCATTCGAGAAGACCACAGGGTTTAATTTGGCGAACCGTTACATTTGGTTGATATAAAAAGAAACGGCCGGCAATTATTTGCCGGCCGCTTTGTTTTTAGTTTTGCACAGGTCTCTTATTCACCGCCGCGGACGACCATAGCGAGCGAATAAACCCTGTAATTGCAGGTGATATAAAGTGTTGTATAATTCGGCCCGCCGAAACAAACATTCGCAGGAACATCAGGCGTCGGAATCCTTTTAATCTCAGTGCCTGTGGGCGAGACAACCCAGACGCCTCCTAAACCGGTGAAATACAGGTTACCGCGATTATCGATAGTCATACCATCCGGGTCGCTTGTGCCCATACCCGTTAAATCGGTCGGTTTGAAGACCACCGAACCTGTCCCCAGTGTCCCGTCGGAATTGATTGGGAAGACCCACCACCGTTTCTTGGTGAGGTCGCTGCTGCTGCTTTCGGAAACGTATAGTTTGGTTTCATCTAAGGAAGTAAGGATGCCGTTTGGCTGGTTCAAAGCATTGTTGACCCGTGTTGGGATGGAACTGCCCGATTTGAGAAGATATATGCCCTGGTTAGTGGTACTTGACCAGTCGGGACAGGTGAAATAAATATTGCCGTTGGCCAGTTCGCACAGGTCGTTTGGTTTGTCCGGCGCTGTGCCGAGAACAACGGTATCTTCAGCACCTGATGTGCCAATGCGGTGGCTGCGAATCTGCATTGTGCTTTCGTCAGCCGTAAGCAGTCGGCCATCGATAGAAAGAACCGTGCCATTGGTATTAGGCGATGGGCTCATCCAGACCGTTGCGTTATTGGGCGAGTCGAGTCGTAAAATCTGATATGTGCCGCTGCTCACGGGTCTCTTGGTAAAGAAAAGTTTATTGCTGTTTGGGTCCCAGGTCGGCCCTTCGAAGTCATAGCTCGAATCAGAATAGACCTGCTGTAGTGTTGCCCCGGGCGCAACAAGGGTAGCTGTATAGTTTATCAGCCAGTTATCGGCGAGGACATACAGGTCTTTTTCGTCGATAACGCCGTCGCCCGGTGTCGATGAAATATCGCAATTGGCGTCCCAGTTGGTATCGCCGGAATGGCTGCGCCAGGCGTTTGCCAGTATGGCGAAATCCTTGAAATCGACAAACCCGTCATAATTGAGGTCTGCCCAGCCCGGAGTGTTCGCGTTCGTAACAAGTTCGATTCCATTTCCAGTTCCGAGGTTGCGTGTGTATTGTTTGTCGGTTGCGTTATTCCAGTGTTCGTGAACGCCCAAACTTGTGGTCAAACCTCCGTTGTGGTTTGGGTCATAGGTGGCCCCCGACGGCGGATTGGGAATTGAAGCGGCTTCGTGCAGATAATCATGAGTGCCGGATTTGTGCGGATACCCATTCATGTTTGGGTCGATAGGATTTGCGGCGTTCCATTCGTTGAACATAAAATCATAAGCGACCGAATCGGCTGCTATCTGGTCCATAGAAAGAAAAATACTGGATGGCCATTTACCGTTGAACGGGGTCATATTCCATCTAATCGGGTGGGAATCCCAGCTCCGGCCGGCATATAGGCCGTCGATAAGCGCAAGCAGTGTTTTGCCGCCTAAACGAGGATGACCCAGCAAATCGACAATCGCCCTGTAGTGTCCCATTCCAGGCGTTTCTGTTGCTCTCGTCCAGTGTGTGCTGTAATAGCCGCTGTCTGTGGGATTTCGGATTAGAGAGCCATAGTGATTTTTACCGCAGACTGTGATACCGCCGTCGTTGTGGCTTTTGAGTGTGGGGAAGTCTATAAAATAGGCTGCCTGAGAAAAGTGCGTTGGGATATAGTCCTGATTTGTGACTCCGCTAAAGTGAGAAGAGGTTGGGTCGCTCCAGTAGAATGGAGAGGTTGTGTCGTATGCGACATTGGTTCTTCCGGTAAAAGAAGTTCCCGGTCTTGTGAGATAAACAACACCCGGGCAATTGGGGCCGACCATATTATACCAGTAGTTGGGCATTTCTTTGCCTGGGTCGCCTATACTTATATTGCCTGGACTGACTCCGGCGACATTAGTCAGTTGTTTTAGAAGGGCTATTGCGAGCTGAGGCGATTCATCGATTTGGCTGTTAAGTGACGTGGGTTTACTGCTATCGCTCGGGTTGGAATACATCAATGTAAGGTTGATTTTTATAGCGATTTTTTCGCCCTGTGTATAGCCGACATTTCCCTTGCCGATTTGCTGGTTGAAGTTTCTGAATATCGCATCCCATGCGGCAGCGTCGGTATTTTTGCCTGTTAGTGAGCGAAGCGCCTTTGAGAACATATCATTAACAACCTGCTGATTAGTGCATGTATTTGAATACCAGTAGGGTGGATTATTATTGCCGTCTGAGCCGGGCCAGATTGCGGCATTGGAGTCGTAAATCCATGCCACCCGGCCCGGATGAACGCCTTTGCCGACCCCAATTGGGGTATTTGCGGGGTTCGGGTCGTCAGCTCCATATGATATTTTCTGATCGGTGCTGCTCATCGCTGTCCAGATGAAGCCGACGCTGGCGACGATGCAGATTGCCGCCATGACATAGCGTGCCTGCACAAGATGACGTTTTGCCTTATGGAACGCGATGGTTGATGCAGCCAGGCCGACAATCCAGACGATAAAGCCCGATGCGAGCGGAAACGCCAGTCGCTGACAGGGATATGCCGCCCGCGATGGCTTGGGTATAACGCGGATTAAAAACCAGATTAACGCAGCCAGACCCGTGAACGGGAACAGCCACCACGCCCATTTTTTGTTGTGAACCGGGTTGATTATTTTACCTGTTTTGGGGCAAACACGCGGCTGGGCTTCTTTTTTTAAAAACGACATCACCGACTCTCCTTTTTGGGGGTGCAGTTTTGAGAACGATTATATCAACCAGTTTACCAAATATTAGGGGGCGGAATCAATGATTTTATGCTCTTGGTGTGTTATATCTAAATTATGCCCCTGCTGGCAGGAAAAACGGCTTTTTTAGACCTCGGTCGTTTGTTCTGCGGCTGCTGTTTTTGTCTGTTTCACCTTTTTCCAGAGCAGCTCGCATAAATCCTTAATACCTTCGCCCGTTACGGCTGAAATCGGGTAAATACGGTGCCTTAGCTGTTTCCGCAGTTTCTTTACGATTTTACCTTCCGGATCGAGGTCAATCTTATTGACTATGATAAGCTCCGGCTTTTTGGCTAACGACTTACTGTATTTTTCAAGCTCTTTACGAATTTGGCGGTAATTTTTCGCCGGGTCCGAGCCGTCGGGCGGCATAATATCGAGAATGTGAACGATGATACGGGTCCTTTCGATATGCCTGAGAAATTCAAAGCCCAGTCCCGCTCCTTCGTGTGCGCCTTCGATAAGGCCCGGCAAATCCGCCATAACAAACCTGCGCTCACCGGTCAATTTTACTATACCAAGCACCGGCTCAAGCGTCGTAAACGGGTAGGGGGCGATTTTGGGTCTCGCTGCCGAGCACCGCGAAATCAGCGTGCTTTTGCCCGCGTTTGGCATTCCCACCAAACCGATGTCCGCTATCAGTTTCAGTTCCAGCCGCAGGTTCCGCTCCTGGCCTGGAACGCCTTGCTCCGCGAATCTCGGCGCCTGGTAAATCGACGTCGCGAATCGCGCGTTGCCCCTGCCCCCTTTGCCTCCCTCGCAGATGCATACCTTCATACCGTTCTCGTTGAGGTCTTTGAGCAGCAGGTCGTAATCTGCGTCGAAAATGAGCGTTCCGGGCGGCACGCGGATTATCAAATCATCGCCGTTGGCCCCGGTACAATTTTTACTTGTGCCTTGCCCCCCATTTTGGGCTCGCCAGTTGTGTTTGCCCGCGAAGTCCAGAAGGGTATCGAGGTTCGCGTCTGTCAGGAAAACAAGGTCGCCGCCTTTGCCGCCGTCGCCCCCGTCGGGGCCTCCGTTCGGAACGTGTTTTTCCCGCCGGAAGCTCACCTTGCCGTTGCCTCCGTCGCCTGCCTTCACATGTATTTTCGCTTCATCTACGAACATTGTTTATTTACATAAAAAAAGGATGGCACAAAGACCATCCTCTCATCGGTAATCCTTTTGTCTTAATTTATACTACGTTGATTTTTCGGCCCGCAATCTGGACTTTGCCTTCGCTGACTGCGAAAAGCGTATAATCCCTGCCCATCTGGACGTTCTTGCCTGCGAAGAACTTCGTGCCGCACTGCCTGACTATGATACAGCCTGGCTTGGCGATTTCGCCTGAGTATAGCTTGATGCCCCGATATTTCGGGTTACTGTCTCTGCCGTTTCTTGTTGACCCTTGTCCCTTTTTATGTGCCATAATTTTACCTCGTTGTTTCTATTGTCATAACAGCTTCTATTTTAGCCAAAACCAGCATTCTAACGATTGCCGGACCGGTTGTCCAGCAGTTTTTTTGCAAAAAATGGCGGTTTTTATCGTTCAGCTTCGACTATTGCCTTCATTTGCGGCAATGGTATCAGCCCTTCGGTCGCCAGCTTGATTTTGCCGTCGGGAGCGATAAAGAAACTGCATGGTATGCCGTTTATAAGATTGTAGGGCTTCGGCATAGTTGCCGGGCTGGTCGCGGTAACGGGATAGTTGATGACCGGGTTTGCCGCGACGAAATTTCTGATGCGTTCAGGGGTGTTTCTCGGGTCGGTATAGGATATCCCCAGAATCACGAGTTTGTCTTCGCCGATTTCCTTTCTCAGCTCAATGATATGCGGTATTTCCGCGACGCAGGGCCCGCACCAGGTTGCCCAGAATACGAGCATCACGGTTTTGCCTTTGTATTCGCCCAGCGTATGCTTTTTATCGTTGATGTCCATAACGGCGAAATCCGGTGCGTCTTTCCCGTACCATTCGGTAAAAGCGGGTTCCCAGGTTGTTGCACTGCGGATTATATCGTTTAAGGCGGCCTTTGGCACGGCAGGTTTAGCTGATGGTGGACTGTTGTTGTCCTTTACGCCGTTACTATCCGTTTTCTGCTCTATGTTATCTGTATTCTGTCCGCCGATTGCCGGCTGTTTTTTGCAGCCGAGAACGACCCCCATCGCCAGAATGACTGCGACAACCACTATTCCGTATTTTATTCTGCTGTATGTCATATCGGGATTATACAGACCAACGCCCCGATTTACAAAAAAAAATATACCTCAATCGCCAATCGTCATTTATTCACTCCGCATCCCAAATCGACAATCGGCAATCGGAAATCGGCAATTTCTTGCGTCTTGCCTGTCCTGAGCTTGTCGAAGGGGTGTCTTTGGTCTATAGTATGAAGATATGACCGACGGAATTGAACGTGACCTTGGCCCCCAGCCGATTGCTGCAATCTTGGCGAAGCTGAATTTGAAGCCGCACGACCTTGTCGCTGCCTCAACGCAGCAGCTTACGCACAAAATGGTCTCGCGTGCCGCAAAGGGCAGGCGACTGACCCTTAATATCCAGACCAAAGTCCTCAACGCCCTCAATACTGCCACAGGCAAAAACTTTTCTCTCCGCGACCTGTTCAATTACTAATCCCAAATCCCCGACTAAAAACCAAACACTAAACACGGAGCGAAGCGACGAGCCCGCTTCGGAAACTTAAAACTCTTTTATTATCCCTTCACCCTTCCCGGTTTTTAATTGAAAATCACCGCCGATTGTCGTTCCAGCTTTGCCGTAAAAACATTATAATAAAAACTTTGTTTTCACAGGTGTTGTTGCATATTTTATGAATATGAGGATTTTTATGAAAAAGCAGGTTTGGGTTATATTTTCAATATTCTTATCCCTTCAGCTTTCTTGTCAGGAAAAGACTTCTGTTCAGGGAAGAGTTTCTGCTGAAACAACAAATGGCCGGGAGCGATTGTTAATGGACTCTAACTGGCTGTTTGCTTTGGGCCACGCTTATGACACGGATAAAGATTTTAAGAACGGCACCTCTTATTTTTCTTACTGGACAAAAACCGGTTACGGCGACGGCCCTGCGGCGGGCAATTTTGACGACCGTGCCTGGCGCATCATCAATCTGCCTCACGACTGGGCGGTAGAGATGCCTTTCGACAGCAAAGGCAGCCATAGTCACGGCTATAAAGCCGTCGGCAGAAATTTCCCCGAATCAAGCGTCGGCTGGTATCGCAAAAAGTTTTCCATTCCCGAATCCGACCTTGGCCGCAGAATCGTCATCCAATTCGACGGCGTTCACCGTGACTCCCGCCTTTGGATTAATGGCTTTTACATCGGCACCGAACACTCCGGCTACAGCAGCTTCCAGTACGATATCACCGATTACCTCAATTACGGCGGCGAGAACGTAATCGCCGTGCGCGTCGATGTCACCATGGAAGAGGGCTGGTTTTACGAAGGAGCGGGAATATATCGCCACGTATGGCTCACTAAACAATCGCCCCTGCACGTCGCCCAGTACGGCACCTTTGTAACTTCCGAGCTTAAGCCCGAATCTGCCCAGATTACCACCGCGACAACCGTCGCCAATGATGGCAACACCGAGGCCGCCTTCGATATCGCTCAAACCATTCAGGATGCTAATGGAAAACCAATTGCATCTGGGGAAATTAAATCTCTCCAGCTAAAGCCAGGCGAGAAAAAAGATTATCCCTGCGTAATGAATATTAACAATCCCAACCTGTGGTCTCTCGAAACACCTTATCTGCATAAACTTGTCACTACTCTCAGTTCCAAGGGCAAGACGGTTGACCGTTATGAAACCGCTTTCGGCATACGCTCGGTTCGTTTCGACCCTAACGAAGGTTTATTTTTGAATGGTAAACACGTCGCGATTAAAGGCACGAATAATCATCAGGATCATGCCGGCGTTGGCACAGCCATCCCCGATGCCCTGCAGGAATTTCGCATAACCAGGTTAAAATCAATGGGCTGTAACGCCTATCGCTGCTCTCATAACCCGCCCACTCCCGAATTGCTCGATGCCTGCGACCGGCTGGGTATGCTCGTCCTCGACGAAAACCGTTTGATGGGAGTATCGCCCGAACACTTCCAGCAACTCGAAAGAATGATTCTGCGCGACCGCAATCATCCTTCTGTTATCATCTGGTCTATAGGTAATGAAGAGTGGTCGGTAGAAGGAAACGTAAAAGGCGCACGCATCGCCGCGACTATGCAGGCATTCGTCAAACGTCTTGACCCGACCCGACGTGTTACTGCCGCCATCAGCGGCGGATGGGGACAGGGTATCTCAACCGTGATAGATTTGATGGGATTTAATTACATCGCTCACGGGAATATCGATGAGCAGCACGCCAAATTCCCAAACCAGCCCTCTGTGCTCACCGAAGAATCCACGACGAGTGCTACTCGCGGCGTTTACGAAGATGACAGGCCAAACGCTCACATGGCCCCCTCGGACCGCAATCCTTCGCGCCGCCGCTCAGGCCAGGGCATTGAAAGAGGAATCCAATTCTGTGCCGAACATCCGTTTGTCGCCGGTTTGTTCTTCTGGACCGGCTTCGACTATCGCGGCGAAGCCAACCCCTTCGGCTGGCCCCAGATATCTTATGAGGGCGGCATCCTCGACACCTGCGGTTTCCCGAAAGATACGTATTACTATCTCAAATCGGTTTGGACGGATGAACCTGTTCTGCATATTATGCCTCACTGGAATTGGTCGGGCAAAGAAGGTAAACCCATTAACGTCTGGATTTACGGCAATTGCGACGAAGTCGAGCTTTTCCTCAACGCTAAATCCCTGGGCCGCAAACCAATGCCCAAACTTTCTCATGTCCAGTGGGATGTCAATTACGAGGTGGGTACACTCCTCGCGCGTGGGTATAAGGCGAATAAAGAAATAGTCACCGATAAAATCGAAACTACAGGCGCCCCCGCCGCAATTCGCCTGGTTCCAAACCGCGATTCCATAAAAGCCGATGGCAAAGATGTATCGGTTATAACTGTGCAGGTCGAAGACGATAAGGGACGCGTTGTTCCAACCGCCGGCAATGAAATATCATTCGCTCTCCAGGGACAAGGCAAAATCCTCGGCGTCGGCAATGGCGACCCTTCCAGCCACGAGCCCGACCAGTTCCTCGATACCACAAGGCCTGAGTTTATTAGCGAATTGAAAATGGCATTCATAGCCGATAAAGAGAATTTCCCGCAGGTGGCGCATGATTTCAACGATTCGAACTGGGCCGGTTTCAAACAGGCCGTCGAAGTAAACACCCCCAAAACGGATGACCTGATTGCTGTTCGCGGCTCGTTCCAGTTGCCCGCTATCCGCGATGATATGAAAATTACCCTTTTCACAAAAAGTATCAGCGACAATCAATCCATTTACGTCAATGGCCATTTGATTTCAGCAGGTATTAAGCGTAATGACCCCAATCAGAATTTCAAGCTCGACCTCGGCATCTTAAAAGAAGGCAAAAATGTCTATGCCGTCGTGGGTACTCCTCTTGTCGTGAAGCGTCAGTTTGAAGAGTTGAATGCCGACCCCGGCGTCGTTCAGGTCTTTATCCCCGCAAAGGATTGGAAACGTAAGACCTTTAACGGCTTCGCGCAGATTATTGTCCAGTCAAGGCAAGAGGCTGGCGTACTGACTCTGACCGCGATGTCCCCGGGATTAAAGTCGTCGGAAGTTAAAATAAAAACCCTACCGGCGGTTTCATGCCCGGCCTTTTCCGCCAAAAAATGTGGCAATTGCCATGAGCAGCGAGTGGTGAGTAGTGTCGAACCGAGCCGAATGGCTCGACTGTTCTAATCTTTCTCACAGCGCAGGATTTACTTCGACATTGGTCATTTAATATTGGACATTTCTTGAGGGTTTATCCGCCTGTGATGCGCCTAATTGTGCTTAAAACAGTCCAAAAGCTATTGACAAGCTATGGTGCATTATGGTATATTATCATTGTAGGGCTGGAGGCCTTACGACAGTAGTAATGGGGTATGAAGCGAGAATGAAGTTCGGGGGATAGAGAAGGCGAAGAGAACATTCCTCCCGGTCACCAAATGGTGGTTTTTATTCTCCAGTAACAGTTACCCTGCCAATTCTGTCTGTCTATCAAGGATAAAATCAGGAGAAACCCTGGTTTGGCGTGGAGGCGTTCTGCGCCGGTTTTCTCCGGTAACTAATAGAGAAAGAAGAGAGAAGAAGAGTATGAGAAGGGTGATATTTTTTGTGGTGGTCGTCTTGGTCGGCATTGCGCTGACTTCGACGGCAAGTGCGACGATTCTTGGCACTGTAGATGTCGAGAATCACAACAATGGTCTTTCTGACATAGGCACCATCTGGGGTGGCGGCCTGTCCGCTTTGACCGGCTACACGGGCGTCTATTCCTGGACCAACGAGGGCGGCACAGGTCTGGGAACGGCTGTGCCCGACTGGGGCTTCTGTATAGAATTGACCCAGGAACCATATAACGGCTGGCAGTATGTTCTTCCCCTCAACGAAGCGTCTTTGCCTGCTGCCTATGGCACGCCTGTCGGAAATAACAAAGCCAACTACATTCGTGAGCTTTGGGGCAGAGATTTTAACCCCGGATGGACAACCGGCGCAGATAAACAAATGGCGGAGGCATTCGGCGTTGCTCTATGGGAAATTATTTATGAAACCGGCCCCGTGTGGGATGTTACCAGCGGTACGGGTTTCTATGCTACAGGCATCGAACAAGCCGCTACAGCCAATCTCTGGCTTAGCCAGTTGAATGGCGACACTGCGTATTTCGCAACTAATCTGTTCGCGACCAGTTCGCCTTTCGGCCAGGACTATTTAATACAGATTCCCGGGGCGGCGAGTATCCCCGAACCGATTACTGCTATTATGCTCGGCTTGGGCGCTCTATCCATCATGAGAAAACGCAAAGCTTAAGAATTCCTTAAAATATTTAGCCCCGTCACCATCGCCGAAGGCGTGTGACGGGGTTTTTCTTTATATCGATTAGCCACCAGGCCAGCCTGGAGTCATCCAAATAATATTTAGCCCTGCCATCTTCGCCCTTGGCAAGTGGCAGGGTTCTTCCACATCATTGGTCATTGAACATTTAATATTGGATATTTAACGTTTCTTTGGGTTTCCCTTGAACCCACCCAAATTAAGGGTAGAATTTATCCGCCAGTCCTCGACTTAAGCTTCGTTAGGAACCGCAATCGGGGATCCAGCTTTTTGCCTTTTGCATTTTGCTTTTTGCATTGAAAAAACCCATCAAAACACTAAACTGTCTAGTTCTATCCGCCGAAGGGCGAGACCTCGCCCGCCCCTTAGGGGCGAGGCGGGTAAACATGCGCTATTATAACCGGACTAATGACGAAAGGATGAATATGGCTGGCAAACAAATACAGTTCTACTATAAGAATGTATTGGCCGACGTAATCGGCCCCGAACACGGCATAACCAAGCAGCAGTTAGATGAATTAGCCAAACAAACAACGCCCCTGATTCCCAAAATCAAAGACGAGATGCTCACAGGCAACAGCCGCTATGGCCTGCTCCCCGGTGACCCGCAAATCGCCAAAAGCGTCAAAGCGTTAGTCAAACACTTCAAGCCCAAATGCGAAAACCTCGTCGTCTTCGGCATAGGCGGGTCCGCCCTCGGCAATATCGCCCTGCAAAACGCACTCAATCCATTTACCTATAACCTCGACGACAGAAAGCGCAAAGGCCCGCGTCTTTTCGTCTTCGACAACGTTGACCCCGCGCAATTCGGCTCATTTATGGACTTCATCACGCCTCGGCTCGGCAAAACCGTCTTCAACGTCATCAGTAAATCGGGTCAGACCGCCGAAACCGCCTCGCAATTTATGATTGTCCAGAAAATGCTCGAAACCCGCTTCGGCAAAGAAAAACTCAAAGACCGCGTCGTCGCGACCACCGACCTCGAAAAAGGCACGCTTCGCAAAATCGCCACCGACGCAGGCCTGCACACCCTTGTCGTTCCCGATGGCGTAGGGGGGCGATTCAGCGTCCTTTCAGCCGTAGGCCTTTTCAGCGCAGCGATGACGGGCATAAATATCGACCAGCTTCTCGCAGGCGCAGCCGATATGCACGACCGCGTAACGAATCCCGATTTCTTCAAGAACCCCGCAGCAATCAACGCCGCGATTCAAATCCACTACTACAATCGCAACAAGAAAATATCCGTGATGATGCCCTACAGCTCCGCACTTTACAGTTTCGCTGACTGGTATCGCCAGCTCTGGGCAGAATCGCTCGGCAAGAAATACTTCCTCGATGGCGGCGAGGCATACGTCGGCCCCACACCCGTAAAGGCCCTCGGCGCAACCGACCAGCACAGCCAGGTTCAGTTGTATCGCGAAGGCCCAAACGATAAGATTTTTACGCTGCTCGAAATCCAGGATTTTGGCAGAAAAGTGAGGATTCCCGCGCCGCCCAAATCCGCTCGTGAGCTTACCTACCTTGCCAAAAAAGATATGGGCGAACTGCTCAACGCCGAGAAAAAGGCAACCGAATACGCCCTCTGCGCCAGCAATCGTCCTTGCGTAACGGTTCTTTTCCCTAAAATCGACGCCTATACCGTGGGCCAGTTCATATTTCTTTTCGAGGCGACAACCTCCTTTGCCGGCGCTCTTTTGGACGTCAATACCTATGACCAGCCCGCTGTTGAATTGGGCAAGCAGGCGACTTTTGCGCTTATGGGCAAAGCAGGCCAATATACGCCCGACAGGTCCTACGCCGATTTTGCCGCCGAGATTCGCGCCAAAACCGAATTTGATGCCAACTTTGTTATTTGATAACGAATTGACATCAAATTCATCCTCGGGTGCTGCTTCTTTGGTCCTGCAACAGGGGACCCAGTATTTGGTTCGAACTTTGTGATTTAACGCAAGGTTACTATTGTTTTTTAGCGTCGCCGTGATAAAATCCGGCCAGTATCCTTACATCTTTAATCTGTAAGTGAGCGGAGTCGAACTATGAATTACGCGGTGATAATGGCGGGCGGCACGGGCAAACGCCTTTGGCCTCTCAGTCGTAAAACTCGTCCCAAACAGGTCCTAAAACTATTCCATGGCCAGAACCTTCTGCGCCTCTGCTTCAACCGCCTCTCCCCGCTGTTCGACGCACGCAATATCATCGTCGTCACGAACGCGGGTTACTCGGATATCGTCCGCGAATCTGTCACCGGCCTGCCGTATAATAATGTAATTTCTGAACCAGTCGTCCGCGATACCACCGGAGCGATAGGGCTCGCGGCGTCGATACTCGCGAAATTCGACCCCGACGCATCAATGGCGGTCGTAACCGCGGATCAAATTATTGAGCCGGTTGAGGTCTTCCAGCAGGCCATCAAAGACGCACTTGCCTTCGTCAATGCCAACCCGGACCGTTTGATTACCTTCGGCATAAATCCTACATCCCCCAGCACGCAACTGGGTTATATTAAATGCTCCGCACCGAAAAAATGCCCCAACTGCAAAAACGAAATCTTCACCGTCGATAGCTTCAAGGAAAAGCCCAACGAAGAGACCGCCCGGCGGTATCTGGCTGAAGGCAAATACTTCTGGAATTCGGGCATCTTCGTCTGGAAGGCTAAGACCATCCTCGCCCTTATCAATAAATACCTCCCCGATGCTATGGAGCCGTTGCGCAAGATTGCTTCCGCGTGGGATGGGCCGAACCAGGAGCAGACGCTCAATGAATTCTTCCCGAAGCTGCCCAAAATCAGTATCGATTTCGCGGTGATGGAAAAAACGCCGGGCGTTCACGCCATCAAACTCAACTGCCGGTGGCTTGACCTCGGCTCGTTTGCCGCTCTTGCCGATATAATACAATCCGACAAAAATAATAATATCGTCGTCGCCAGCCAATCCGAGCTGCTCGACTGCGAATCCAGCGTCTTTATAACCGAGGATTCAGGACACCTGATAGCGGGCATAGGACTTGAGAATATGGTTGTCGTCCACAGCCCCGACGCGACGTTCGTTTGCCCTGTCGATAAGGCATATCGGCTAAAAGAGCTTCTTGAGCTTATTGAGAAACGCACCGGCGACAAATTCTTATAACTCTCACCACGAAGGCACGAAGATTTTTAGACACGGATTTACACTGTTTTTTAATCTCTGTGCTCTCTGTGTCCTCTTGCCGTAAGGCATCCCTTACGGGAGTGGCTAAATAAAATTCTTTGTGTTGATGAATCAGTGAAATCTGTGTAATCTGTGGCTAAACAGATGAGATACCTTTCAATCGATTACGGAAACAAGATTACAGGCCTTGCGATTTGCGACCAGACGGAGACTTTTGTCTCGCCTCTTATGGCGATTCCCACCTCCGATTGTCTAATCGGCAAAATCATTGAAGTCATCAAGGCAGAAGACGTTGGTGCCCTTGTCCTGGGCCTGCCTTTGAATATGGATGATTCGGTAGGCACGCAGGCTAAAAAGGTCCAGGCATTCGCCGAGCAGATTAAAAAGCAGATTGACACTCCCGTTTTCTTTCAGGATGAGCGATTAAGCACCTTCGCCGCCGAGGGGAAGATGATTGATATGGATTTGACCCGCAAAGGGAAAAAACGCCGAATAGACGCCCTCGCCGCGGCGGAAATTTTGCAGGCGTTCTTAGATTCCAACAAAGCCACATAGAATACTTAACCGCAGAGAACGCGGAGACCGCAGAGATTATTAGCCACAAAAAAGCACAAAAGAAGCCACGGATTTACACCCCCGCAGTTTTGTTTCGCATAACTAAGCGCGGGGGCTACGCCCCGCCCCGAAAAGCGGGACTCCGCTGCGCTTCACAGGGCTTCGCAGATTCCACTGTTTTTTAGACGCAGATTAACGCTGATTTACGCTGTTTTTCAGACACGGATTAACACTGTTTTTGCTCGGCTTGCGTTCTGCGGCTAAGGGTATTCTCGATTCAAGCATCTGCGATACCCTTTCACCTTGCTCGCGAAGGCCTTTGGCCTTCATTTTGAAGCCGAACAAAGACACAGATTACATCTACTGTGGGTAAATCCGGTGAGATAGAAAAACTTATCTCACGGGATAGATATCTACGTAGCGGTTGCCGCCAGTGCGGTTCCATTCGTCCATGACGGACTGGCCTTCGCCGAGGTAGATATCAATGTGTTTTCCTTTTATGTATTGGCCTGAGTCCTGTGCTATGAAGTTCGCGGAGGTGAGGCCTGCGGCGGAGGTTTCACCATTTTTGAAAAGAATAGTTCCTGTTTGGCCTGTCGGGATGAGTGATGAATCGGCGGAGATAGAGGACCAGGGAGTGAGGGGCAGGCCCGCTGAGCCGATGAGTAATGAAGTGATTGAATATGTCGCGGAGTCGGGATTTAAAAGGGCCAGATTGCCGAAGCCGGCAAAGTCGGTGATGCCTATGCGGGCGTAGTGTTCGCGGAGTTCCTGCGGGTCGATAACCCATTGGCCTGCGGGGTTTCTGCCTGCTTTTGGGCCTGTCAGGCGGACGAAGCCGCTTGCGCCTCCTGTGTATTTGACATAATCGCCATCGAGGGCGGTTTTGCCCGTGCCCTGCATAGCGACGCCCCAGCCGCCGAATAGGAAGGACGCTTTCAAGGTGCAGGTTTTGTCTGAAATGGCGGTGGTGACGGTTTGTGTGCCCGCGAGTTCGGAATTGTAAACGCAGTGGTAGGCGGTGGCGTAAACATTCGTGATAAGAGGCGACTGTTTGGAAAAATCATCCGAAGCGGCTGCGCTATACCCCGCGACGGATAGCAGCGTCATTGTTAAACCCCACAACAGATATGTCTTTTTCCTGTGTTCCATCCCTTCTTATACGATTTGGTTTTAGCCGGGGTGGTAAGAGTTATGCTTAAATGTGCCCTCTTTATTGCTCACATAAAAGCCAGCGACTAAGCAATTTACTGATAAGCACAGTTTTGCGTCAATCGTATAAGTAAACAGAGAAAAGAAGCAGATTTGGAATCTTTCACAAGTACTTGAAATTTGAAAGGAGCTAACAATGATTACGCTAACGGACACAAAAAAAGCGGTGGAGTTTTTCGAAGCGAAGCTCGAATTTACGACCGGGCCTATCGAGTTGAACTCGCTGATTGAAAGCGGCGAATACGTGAATATTATCGATGTTCGGAGCAAAGAGGATTTCAGCAAAGGCCATATCCCGGGAGCGGTAAACCTTCCGAAGGAGCGATGGAGCACATTTTATGGACTGAGCAGAGAAAGAACCAACGTCGTCTATTGCTACTCACAGCAGTGTCATCTGGCGGCGAAGGCGTGCAGACTCTTTGCGGAAAATGCCTACCCGATAATGGAGCTCGAAGGCGGCTTTGAGGCGTGGCAGAAACATTCGCTGCCGGTTGGGAGGTAAATCAGCAGCGCATCGAAATCCACTCTGGTTTTTAGAAAATAGCCGGTTTTTCAGCCGGCTTTTTTCTTTTTGGGCTGTCAGCCGAGGATGAGGTTTGCGGTTGAGAAGTAAAAGAGCATAGTGGCAATGTCGGTAGCGGCCAGGACGATGGGGCCAGCGGCGACTTTAGGGTCGATGCGGAATTTTCGAATTAGTGTGGGGACGATGACGCCCAACAGACAGGCGGTGATGACGGCAAACCAGATGCTCAGGCCGATGGCGAGACCCTGCCAGAGGACATCTCTCCAGAGAAAAGCGACTATGCCAACGACAAGGCCTGAACCGGCACCGAGGAGGACGGAGGTGAGCAATTCGCTGCGGACACCCATCAATATGCGCCGCCAGGAGACGTTTCGCTGGAGGAGGACCCGGAGGGTAAGGGCCATTGACTGGATGCTGACGCTTTCGGAGATTGCCAGGACTACGGTGATGAACATCGCGAGGATGGCGAGCTCGCTGATGAGCAATTCGTATCGGCTGGCGATGAAGGCGCAGATAATGCCGCTGGTGATATTGCAGAAAAGCCAGGGAAACCGGCCTTTGAAGTCCGACCACGGAGAAACCTTTTTTTTGCCGATGGATACGTGGACGCCAATCATCTGGAAGACGTTTTCGAGCTGACGCTGGTGATTGAGCGAGACGACATCGTCGGTGAAAAGATTGATATCGACGATGCCGAGGATTTTGTTGTCGTCATCGACTACGGGCAGAGCAAGAAAGTGATATTCCGTGAAAAGCTCGCAGGCGTGCAAAACCGACTGCCGATGCCGGACCGATACGGGTGAACGGACCATAATCGACGAGATTATAGTTTGGGGGTCGCTGGTGACGACGTTTCTTATGGGGACGACGCCTGTGAGGCGGTTGTGCTCATCGGTAACGTAGAGATAAAGGATATCTTCAGGGGAGGCGTTATCCCTGATGGATTTTATGGCATGAGCGACTGTTTCGTTCTGTTTGAGAGAGACGAAATCGGTCCGCATATAGGCGGACACGGGTTCCTGCATATTATGGTCGCTCAATTTAGCCGGCATTACACACCTTTCGGCGGCGACTATACCATAAAACTCAGCAGGAATTCAACAATCGTCAGGAGCTTTATTCCGTTTTCTCTTTGACAGTGGGCCGAAAAACAATAAGATTCACTCCTTTACACATGTAAATAATAGTTTGAATGGAGATGATGGTATGCGTAAGGTTATCGCAGGGATTGCAGTGGGGGTATTAATTCTTATGTGTTCGACTTTTTCGACTTCGGCTAAGGGGTATCAGAACTTCAAAGTGGCAATTTACGCTCCGGCCCGCGACGTGAACCAGATGAGCGACGCCAACTGGCTGGCGACAAACTGGGACGAGATATCGAGGCAGGTTAAGGTCGATAAGATTTATTTAGAGACGAGCCGCAACAATATCCTGGTGGATGTGAATACGGTATTGGCGGCGAAGAAATTTTTCGAGGACAAAGGTGTCGAGGTAGCGGGGGGCATTACCTTTACGATACAGGAAAGTAACCGCTTTCAGACGTTTTGCTATACCAGGCCCGAATCGCGGAAACGGGTGAAGGAAATAGCGGAATACACGGCGAAATTATTCGATGAGATTATTCTCGACGATTTTTTCTTTACCAACTGCAAATGCGAATCGTGCATCAAGGCCAAGGGCGACAAAAGCTGGTCGGAATTCAGGATTGACCTGATGAAAGGGGCGGCGAGAAACCTTGTGGTTGGGCCTGCCAAGGCGGTAAATCCGAAGGTGAAAATGGTAATAAAGTACCCGAACTGGTATGAGCATTTCCAGGGTTGCGGGTTCAACCTGGAGGCACAGCCGAAGATTTTTGACGGGATATACACGGGGACAGAAACGAGAGACTCGGTTTATACGGACCAGCACCTTCAGCAGTATGAGGGTTATCAGATATACCGATATTTCGAGAACATCAAGCCGGGCGGCAACGGCGGCGGATGGGTCGATACGTTCGGGGTTCGATATATGGACCGTTACGCGGAGCAGTTGTGGCTGACGCTGTTCGCCAAGGCGCCGGAGATTACGCTTTTTAACTTCAGCCTGATGCTGCGGCCCATACCGGAGGAATATCGCGCTAAGTGGCAAGGGGGAGAGACGAGCTTCGATTTTAATGAGATGATGCAGCCGATAAAATTGAGTGGTGGCACGACGGTTGCGCCAAGCTCAATGGCAAGACCTGCCGGCTATAGTTTTGAGCTGGTTGATAAATTTTTAGGCCAATTAGGCAACCCCATCGGGGTCAAAAGCTACAAGCCGTATCATTCGGTGGGCGAGGATTTCCTGCACAATTATATTGGTATGTGCGGGATACCGATGGATTTGATGCCTGAATTCCCGGCGGAGGCCAACGTGATATTCCTGACCGAGTCGGCGAAGTTCGACAAGGAAATTGTGGCTAAAATCAAAAAGCAGTTAGTTGACGGCAAAACGGTCGTAATTACGTCCGGGCTGTATAAGGCGCTGCAAGGCAAGGGAATAGAGGACATCGTCGAATTGAGAATAGGCGACGAAAAGGTACGCACTAAACAATTCCAGTTCCAGCGTCGAATAGGCCCGGTATGTGAATCTAAACAAGAAATTATACTTCCGCAGATTAAATACCTTACCAATGATTCATGGGAGGAAATTTTCTGCTTAGCCAGCGGCAATGGCTATCCTGTTTTACATTCGGCGGATTACGCCAACAGCCGATTGTATATCCTGACGATTCCCGACAACTATGGGGATTTATACAATCTGCCCGCGGAGGTCCTGACTCAAATAAGGGCCGTGCTGGCAAAAGAAATGTATGTCCGATTGGACGGTCCCAGTCAGATAGCGATGTTCGTTTACGACAACGACACGTTTATCGTTGAGTCGTTCCGCGACGAGCCGGTTGACGTGAAGATTGTGACGGACAAGCGAATAAATAAATTGCAGGACATTCTTTCCGGCGAGGAACTTACAGGCGATGGGGTAGTGACCCAGCCGAGGCGAATGGGACAGTCGGAGCCGGCGCCGGATAAGATGGCTTTCAAAATGGCAATCAAGCCGCATTCTTACCGCGTCTTCAAATGCGAATAGCATTAGAAGCGATAGGAATGAATTGCCTGTTTTTTAGAATATCGCCTATTTGGGCACAATAGGGATGTAAATATAGACGGGGCGGTTCATCGGCTGTCTTTTGTCGGCAAGGTTTTTCTGCTCTGATATCCTTCGAGGTAGTTCTTGCGGGATACGACGCGATTGCCGGTCTGGGATTCAAGTTGCTTTCTCGCTGTTCCAGCTATCCGTCCGCCTTTGTTTGCCGCATCTTTGTTTTCCGTAAAGCCGCGAGCGTCCTTTTTTCTCGCAATCTCCGTTGTGGCAGCCTCGCCTAACATATTGAATATCAGTTCAAGGTCGTTCATATGATCTCGCAGATTTTCACGCTTCAATCCTTTAAGCCGTTTATATTGTGAAGGTGTCAGCCCGAAAGTCGCCTTCGATATCTCTGCGGTGAGGATGGCGTATTCCGGTTCCTCTTTTACCCCGCGATTCTTCCATTCCTCCGTCAATTCCTCGCGGATGGCGATACCTCGCATACGCTTCTCTATCCAGCCGTCGGGATAGCCCTTGGCTTTGTATAGTGCGCGAGTCCTCTTTGTGCCAAGTTCAGGGTCTTCGATTTCCTGGACACGTTCATAGCCCACTTTGGCTAACCAGCGTTTGAAGGGTTCGGCCTTGGGGCTGGGAATTGACTGGATAATGCGGAATGCGCCTTCGGCATTGACCATATCCGTAAGATATTTTTTACCATCGGATGCCTGTATTTTCAGTTGTCGACAAAGTGTCGACAACTCAACTCCTGACGATTCCTTCTCTCGCCTTTTCATCCGATACCAATAATCTCTGGGCTTATCGCTGTCAGTCAGCGCGGTGATGATGTCCACGATGGAAAACAACCATTCGTTCTTTTCAAGAACTCGCCGAATCTCTTTTCCACGGAATACCACAAGCTTATTGTCCATAGCTTGCCTCCAACTTCAAACGCGAATAGCATTAGAAGCGATAAGAACGAATTGCCTGTTTTTTAGAATATCGCCTATTTTGGCACAATAGGGATGTAAATATAGACAGGGCGGTTCATCCATTCCCTTGGGGCGTACTGCTCGAAGCAGTAGGCGTTTTTGTCGATTTTGTAGCGTGAGCCGGGCAGCCATTCGCTGTATATATATTGATAGGTCTTGCCCATATCCTGGCTTGTGCATTTAAAGACGGCGTATTTGGCGGCGGGGATATTGCGTGTTACAAGATTGGGGTCCGGTTTGGCTGCACCGGTCTGGACGGACATTCCGGCGAGATAATCAAATGTGTCTTTTTTGTTCGTTGCGAAGGAGACGCCCAGAAGCTGCCAGCCGGTGCTGATGGGTCGAAGCTGGGTCCTGTATGGCTCAAAGGCATCCCAGATTTTTGTATATGTTTCCGGATTCTTCTGGTCAGCAGCGGTAATGCGGGTTTGAATGCCCATTATGGTGGAGGCGTCCCTGTCTTTTAAATCATAGTTCATCGCGACTGTTTTTTCTGTTTTAGCGGATGTCTTTGGGCCGGGCGAGGTCTGCTGGCTTTCATTGCATCCCTGTGTCATAATGGAGGCCGCTGCTATTATTGCAACTGTGAGATTTCTTATGGTTCGCATGCTATACTCCTTTCAGCAAAATGAAATAAACTGTTTTTTGTCAGTGAGGTAATTATAATTACTATCGGCCGGTTTTTCAAGCCAGCACGGGAAAAGAATATGAACTGCTTCATATTCTTTAGGCTGGAAAAAGGGACAAAGAATGCCGTTTCGGCCTTTATCCCATGGACTTTAGCAAGAGCGAACCCCGTGAAATCTGAAAGATTTCCGGGACTTTGGTCCTGGAAATTCCCCTGGAATTTCACAGGGCAATATGTTTTTGAAGGGTAAGGACAATGCGAAGAAGGGACGTTTTGGCGTTGCCGATTCTGGCGGCGGCAGGGGGATATAGCTCGAAGATGGTTTTGGCGGAGTCGGGAAAACCCGTGAAACACGCTTCGAGCCCCGCTTCGGGAAACGATTTGGTTGAGAAAGCCAAAATTGCGATGCTTTGTATGCAGCGGGCAAGCTGGGAACAAGGGGTGGCGTCACAAGCGATGATAGAGCAGGGGGAAAAGGACATCATTGTCCTGATGGGTAAAGAAGCAGTTGTCCGCAGGAAAGAAGACGGGCGTGTGGCGATGCTTGGAACGGAAAACGCGGTAACCGACCCCGGCTCGAATGGGGTCGCGATTCTGTATGCTTACAAAGTTACCGGCGACAAGAAACTAAAGGACGCGGCGGACGCGTTATATACTTATTTGAAAAAGCGTGCGCCCAGGACCGAAAACGGGGCGATATGTCACGTTACGCCCGGCAAAGAGATATGGAGTGACGCGATGTTTATGACGCCTCCGTTTTTGGCTCTTATGGGCGATTTCGAGGAGACGATGAGGCAGGTCGATTGCTACCGGGGATTTTTGTGGAAAAGCGACAAAAAGCTTTTTGCGCATATATGGGATGATAAGAAGAAGGTCTTCAAGCATGAGGCGTGCTGGGGCGGGGGCAACGGCTGGTGCGCGGCGGGGATGGCGCAGATAATCGATACGCTGCCTGAGGATAAACAGGATGAACGCAAAAAGCTGATTGGTTATACGGAGGAATTATTGGACGGCTGCATTTCTTTTATTAGGCCTGACGGGCTGTTTCACGACATCGTTGACGATAAAAATACGTTTGTCGAGACCAATTTGTCGCAGATGCTGGCGTATTCGATTTACAAGGGGGTAAAGTCCGGCTGGCTGAAAAATAGTTATCTCAAAGCGGCGGACAAGATGCGGGCTGGTGCACACGCCAAGGTTGATGAGTATGGTGTTGTGCAGGGGGCGTGCGGGTCGCCGTTATTTGACAGGTCAGGGACAAGCACCGAGGCGCAGGCGTTTTTGCTGATGATGGAAGCGGCGCATTCGCGACTGGCCGGCTGATAACTACGCAATGTCACGGATTATCGAGTGCGTATCTGCCGAAATCGAAAAGGCAAAACCAGCCTTTGCGAAAAAGGCCTAAACAGCGGCGAGAAACAAATCCGATGTTTTTCCTATTTCGCCGGCCCTCCTTTTTTTTACGCTAATACACAGGAAAACGGCCTTGCGCCGTTGACAAAAAGCAACATAGTGACATATTCTGTCGCCACTAAACAGGCAGTATTGACACGCCATATCAAGTTCTATCCAAAATAATCGCAAATAATTACTTGCCATTCATTATTAAATAACTATAGTCGATTTCAGTTATAGATTTTAATAGGAGAATAAAATCTATGAAACTTATACACATTGGGAAATAGGTGGGTTTAAAAGCCACCCGGATTTTTCCAAGGAGAACAGTGATGTCTATGCGATTGATAATTGTGGGACTGCTGATCTTATCGTGCATTTTCTGTTCTGGTTCCTCAGCCGCTGATGCACCCAAAAAAACAACCTGCTCCGGCAAGGTCGTCGATGACGCCAATAAACTTGTCGCGGGTGCAAAGGTAACGCTCTATCAACTCATGCCTGATGTCGGAGAACAGGACCCGAAGAAAGCAACTACCGAAGAACAGATTACCAAGGAAGACGGCAGTTTTTCTTTCAGTGCGGGAACGCTCTCAGACAAACAGTATCAATTTGCGATGTTGATTGCGAGGAAGGAGGGTTTCGCCATCGGCTGGGACAACTGGGACATGCGGAAAGATAAAACGACGATGCTGCCGATGAGCAAACCATATACATTAAGCGGCATCATTGTGGATGATGCCAATAAACCCATCGTCGGTGCTGAGGTGCGGATTTCGATGCTGCTTTTAGGGGATCCTAAGGGCGGGCTGGAAAAATATCGATATCTGGTCAGCACTGAACCGTTCGATCTGCTGGTAACCACTACCGATTCAAAAGGCATTTTTGTTTTTAACAACATACCGGCCGAGGCCAAGGCGGAATTCGCCGTCAAGAAAGCGGGCATGGCGACCATCAGCACGTTTAAGCCGCCGCAATCGTTAAACTCTGCTTCAGATTATAATCCCGGGCAATATACCGTTCAAAGCAAGGATATAAGAATTGTCCAGCCGGTGGAGACGAGAATCGAAGGCAAAGTGATTGAAAAAGACAGCAACAATGGTATCGGCGGTGTGCGGCTGGTCTGCTCAACGCAAAATCCGGGTGGGACATTCGGCGTTAAACCTGTTGTTTCCAAAGATGACGGCACGTTCAGTTTTGCAGGCCTTGGGGCAGGGACCTATACAATAAGGGATGTTCCGTCACGCGATAAAATCGCACAATGGGTTATCAAACCCGCAACAGTAACCACCGCGGCAGGACAGACGAGTTCCGGCATCATCCTTGAGGCAAGCAAGGGCGGTATGCTTGAAGTTACCATCCGAGACAACGAGAAAAAACCGGTTGCCGGCGCAAGTATTTATGTGCGGACAAACAATAATGATAAGCAAGGAGCAAGCGGTGTATCCAATTCGGATGGTATTGCGGCGATCCGTCTTGAGCCGGGCGAATACACATTGCAGGCAGCGTACAAGGAAGGGTATTCGTCCGTAAGGGAGCAGAAAACTGTAACAGTAGAAGACGGCAAAACAACCAGGCTTGATATCGAGCTTAAGGCTAACCCCAGAATCACCGGCGTCGTCCGCGACCCCAATGGCCGAGCAGTCGCGGGAGCGTCGCTGCGAATTTGTCCAATGGGGCAAAAGGAAACTAATTCGGACAAAGATGGCAAATTTGAGATTTCATGGAATCCAGAGCAATGGAGCGATCGGGAGCCCCAGTTGGTTCTTGTTGCCCGCCATGCGGGGCAAAATCTTGCTGCCGTGGTGGATATAGACGAGAACACAAAAACATTCGACGTGAATATGTCGCCGGGCATCGTTTTTACCGGTAAGGTTGTTGACCCAAATGGAAAACCTGTTGCCGGCGCAAGGGTGGGTGTGAGTCTGCGAGTATCTAACTATGGGTCATCTTTTGGCAATGATGTTGTCGTGACTGACCAAGAGGGCGGATATAAATATAAGGCTGTTCCGGATGGACAGAAATACGATGTTTCCGCACGAGCCGATGGATACGGCAGCAGCGATGTGTTTGTCGATACAGACAATGCAGTCAATAATCGTCTCGAAATTAAGCCACTGATGCTGAAAGCGGCTGATATGAATATTTCTGGTATTGTAGTTGATGCCAACGATAAGCCTATGGCCAATGTGGAGGTATCTGTGAACGGGCAAGGTCAGCAATCCCGTCACAGCACAACCAACGCCCAGGGTAAATTTACCATAGACAAGCTGTGCGAAGGACAAGTGCATATCAGCGCAAATACTAGGAGTATTGGCATAGGTTCGATGCCTATGTATGGGAATGTAAACGCCAAGGCCGGTGATACCGATGTAAAGGTGGTGGTGGGAACGCAGGGAAGCTCAGAAGAGATGACGGATATTGGAAAGCAGCCATCGGGAACGCTTGAAGTTGTTATCATGGATGACGCAAATAAGCCGGTTGCGGGCGCACAAGTAAATGTTCGGGAAAAAGACGGCAGCCGAGGGCGAAGCGGTGTATCCAATGAAAATGGAATTGCATCGCTTAAACTTTTGCCGGGCGAATATGAAATTCAGAGAGTATATAAGGAAGGGTATTCATTCGAAAAAACGCAGCAGACTTTAACAATAGAGGTTGAGAAAACAGCTAATGCTGAGATTAAACTTAAAGATTTCCCCAGGATTACCGGCATTGTCCGCGACCCCAATGGCCAACCTGTCGCTCGGGCAGCAATAAGAGTTTTTCCGCAGGGGCAAAATGGAAAGGATTCGGATAAAGATGGCAGATTTGAGATTTTGTGTAATCCGGAGCAACGGGGCAATCATGAGCCCCAGCCGGTTCTTATAGCACGTCAGACCAGACGAAATTTTGCGGCTGCTGTGGACATAGACGAGAATACAAAACCACTCGATGTTAATATGACGCCGGGCATCGAATTTAGCGGTGCGGTTGTTGACCCAAATGGCGAACCTGTTGCCGATGCGAAAATATATGTGACTCTGGTTATATCGGGTCACGGAATGACTATTGAAACTGCTGACGTTATAACCGACCAACAGGGCCAATATGAAGTTAAAACCATTCCGGCGGGACGACAATACACTGTCTCTACGCGAGTCGAGGGATACTACCCAGTTTATGTCAAGGTTGATGCAGACAACGCAGTAAATAATCACCTTGAAATCCCGCTGCTTAAATTGAAGACGGCTGATATGAATATCGCAGGTATTGCAGTTGATGCCAACGACGGGCCTGTGGCCAATGTACGGATATTTGTAATCGAGGAGGGCCAGCAGTCCCACGACAGAATAACCGATGAACAAGGCAGATTTACCATAGATAAACTGTGCGCCGGGCAGGTGAACATCTACGCAAGGGCAAAGGATGGTCAAACCGAATTATATGGGAATACGATTGTTTCGGCCGGCGATACGGATGTCAGGGTGGTGGTTGCGCCGCCGAATGCAGTAAGGCGGCCATCAAGCAAAATCGACTCTGAGCAATTTGAACAGGCCAGGAAAACCCTCGCAACATTGGCGCAATCTCCAAACAAGGAAGAACTGGAGGCCGCTATCGACAAGGCAAAAGCGACCGTTGATAAGTTTGGAGGGGGCCATGTCATCGTAGGCAGGGTGGTTCTCGATGGCCAGGGAGATGTTCGCGATGTTGCTGCACAGATGGTTATTTTGCCCGACGGTTATTTTGCCGGGGAGACGAAAGACCTTATTGGGCCGGTTGGCTTCCGTATGCACCAATATGCTCCATATGATTTAAATTTGAAAGGTATGAAGGGAAGTTTGGTAGATGTGGGCACCATCCATATGACTCCCTTAAAAGAAGACCAGTTTGCCGCTCTAAAAGGCAAGGTCGCCCTGGAAGGAAATGGTGATTCTTCTCAGGCGGTCTTAAATTTGAGCGTAAGAGATGGCCCTATCAACACCCCACACAATGGAACTTCCCCTCGCAGATACTGGGCTAAACCCATAGTGATACATGCGATTGAAAACGGTATTATCGAGGCATCTGGATTTTCACCAATTAGTTACTACTGCAGAGTAACAGCGCCGGGTTACCTTACAAAAGTGCTCCCTATTGAATTCAATGCAGGACAAACATCTGATTTAGGAACAATTACACTCGAAATACCAAGGCAGATTCTGTTGTCCTATATTGTTTCAGCGGAACCGCCATTTGATTTGAGCAACTTAAGAACGGAGGCGATACCCGCAGGAACAAGATGGAAAGCTTCGGATGCTAACTGTTATGGCTGGTATTTGGAATTTGCGCAAGATAAGGGTTCTATAATAATGAAGTATTCTTATGCCCCTTGTTTTCTGCGAGATTTAGGTAAAGGAGAAATCGCTGATTATGTAAATATTGACGAAACGAAAATTGGGCAAGAACAACCGCAGGATCAGAAGGCAAAGAATGAACACGTTTATTTACTCCATCAGGAAGCTTGGAAACGATGGGTATTATTCAAGATCATTATAGAATGATTTGTTATGGTTACCGATTCATAGCAGCCTTCATGTTGATATACAGAATTCAACCGAGCCATACAATCGCGAATTAACAAATCCGTCAAAATGATGGCGGATGAAATAGTTTAGCTCCTCTATGTTGTTTTTAGTACCCATGTAACACACAGGCGAAAAAGGCCTGAACAAGCCCTGAATTAAAGTTATCATTCCCTGGTTTTTTGCCCGCATATCCTTTTTCACGCAGAAAAACGGCCTTGCGCCGTTGACAAAAATCAACACAGTGACAGATTCTGTCACTGCTAAACAGGCAGTATTGACACGCCATATCAGGTTTCATCCAAATAATCGCAAAAACTACTTGACATTCCTTATTTAATAACTATAGTCGATTTCAGTTATATATTTTAATTGGGAAGATAGAATATATGAAACACACATACACCCAGTCAGGGACCAACCATAATTGGAGGGAAATTCTATGGCTAAAAGAATCATTCTTATCTCATCATTTCCTGTTTGTGTTGCTTTTGTGATTATTGCCCTTGTTTTAGCAGGTGTCGGACGGGGGCAACCTGCGGTTACGCTGGCAAGTACCCCTGCGGATACAGGACAGGCAAAATCGCAGATTGTCTTATTGGTTAATTTGGGCAAATTAGATGACGCTAATGCGGCGGTTGATAAACTTATCGCCGACTATGCCAAAGATGCTAATTTGGCTTCAACCGTTGCGGATGCCGCAAACCAATGCGCCTGGGATAGAAAGTATAGTAGCTCCAATAGGTTATACCGTGCAGTTGTTGACAAAGAACCTAATAATCCTATGGCGGTCAAGGCCCGTCTTGGTTTAGCCCGGCTGAACGCCCTTACTCTTATTGAAGAAAAGAAATACTCACTTGCCGAGCAGCAGGTCGAGTCGATGGCCGTTGATTTCAACACTGAGCCGAATCTTCCGGAGACATTATTTCATATCGGCAAGGAATTTACCTGGCAGCACAGATATATAGAGGCAAAAGATGCTTTTGCCCGCATAGTTGCTAAATCATTGGCCGATTCGTTTTCAAGAGATATCCGATTGTGGTCGGCAAGGGCGAATGTCTGCTCGCTTATCAGCAAGGCCACCGATACGGAGGTTGTTGCCGCGACAGATAAATTGATGAGCGATTTTGCGGGCGATGCCGGATTGGCGGAGGCGGTTTACTGGATAAGCAAGGAGTATGAGTGGAAAAAAGGCACATCGATTAACAGGACGGGCTGGTATGACACGCCCAACAGTGTATATCAGAAACTAATGCAGGAGTTCAGCAATACGCCTTATGGTCAGGAGGCCCAATGGGACCAGAAACGATTAGCCCACCGGATGAAAATATTCAAACTGATACAGGAGTCGAATCAGGCCGCAACGGATGCCGCGATTGAAACTATGATAACCGACCTTAAAGGCAGACCTGAGCTTTCGGGCGAGCTTTACTGGATTGCCTGTGGCTACGAGGAACAGCAGGACAAGGGCACGCAGGCAAAGCAGATGTATGAGCGGATAGTAACGGATTGCCCGGGAACGGATGAGGCGGACAGGGCCGCTCTCGATGTCCGGCGAAGGGTTTTCAGCGACGTTCTCGATTCAGGCGATGTAAACTCGGCTTATACCCTGCTGGATAATTTTATCGCTGACTTCAAACAGAATCTCTATGCCGGCGACTGCTTAGGCCGGATCGTAATAGGTTGTTATAAGAAGGCAGCGGAGCTTAAAGAGCAGAAGCAGACGGAAAAGGCAATGCAATATCGCGAAGTATCGGCGAATATCTGGGAGCGAATACAGAAAGAGAACCTGCAGATTAACAGCGACCTGGTGTATTTATACTTCTACGTTGCCATTAATTATCATGAAATGGGCCGGTGGGACGATGCGATCAAGTATTATCAGAAAGTAGTGGATAACTGGCCTGAATTTGAATACGCCTGTAGTATCAATGGGGCAATCGCGGTCTGTTATGAAACGTTGCGAGATAAGGAAGGTGCTCCGAAAGAGGGAGTGAATCCGCTAATAGAACAGGCATATAAGGCGGTTCTGGCTGATACAGCCGGATGTTATATGACAAAGGAAGCCGCGTATAAACTTGCCGGGATGATGTTAGACAAGGGCGATAAGACCGCTGCTGCAAAGTATTATAAGAAGTTTCTTGAGACAGCCAACCCTAAGGATAAGCGGTTTGCACCTGTGAAGGCCAAACTGGCTGAACTGGCCGCCGAAGGAGGGACCAACTAATGAAGACGCATAATTTCAAAAAGGATATTGACTGTCGACTGTTTTACGGGCTAATTATCGTTATGGCTTTGCTCTTAACAACGATTGTTTATGATGCCTGTGGTGTTGGCGGGCCTCCGCCGACGTGCTCGCCGTGCACTACATATGAGTTTGGGTATGACGAGGACGATGGCCACTGGAAATGGGGATGTTTTGACAAGTGTGCCTACCCTCTAGATTGCTGCAACGGAGCATGTTACTATAATTTGGTGGACTGTATGAATTGCCCCGATGGCCTTCACCTGGTATCCGACTGTAACTCAACCCAGTGCCAGACCTGCGGCGGCAGCGGCAGGGGTTGCGTATCAACGTGCGACCCGAATCAATTATGCTGCTATGGAGAATGCTACAATCCGAAGGACTGTAAAACTTGCGACGACGTTAACCAGAGGGTAGTGTCCACTTGCGACCCAGCCCGGTGCCAGACCTGCGTGAGTGGCGAATGCAGAAGCAAGTGCGACTCATACTTGTGCGAGGATTGTAACAATGGGGTCTGCGAAACTTGCGGCGGTGACGCGAACAAGAAGTGCTGCAGTCCTGTTTGGCCAGGTGTATGTCGCGACATATGCAAGTTAGTTGATGGAGAAAGTTGCATCATGGATGCTAAAATAGGATGCACTGGGACTTGTGTATACGGAGGGAGTTGTGGTATTGACACTCAAAATGTTTATTCAGGCGTTACTGAAAAAACATGTAATCCGCAAGGGTGCACAGGTGATTGTACCTCTGGTACTACCTGGTGTTATAAAACATATAACTGTGTTCCTTCTACGACTTATATATGGTTAAGCCAGTGCACATTTACACCCAGCGGCCCGGGTGGAGAGCCGGTTACGTTGGATCATGTCGTTTGTGATGTCCTGACCTTCTCTGCAAAATGCTACTTATGTACAAAGGACACAATCCCTGTTGGAGAGCCAACTAATGTAGAATATGACTCATGTAATTAACAATAGATGGATTTATTATTGTGATTTTAATTATGATTGCTTATTTTATTAAGGAAGTGAATTATGGATAATAATACAAAATATATTTTAGCGATTTTAATGGTTACAATGATTTGGCCCATAAATGATTTTGCTCAAGCAAATGAAGCGGATTTCAAAATCGTTGATTCGAATGAATATCCCGATATTTTATCTGTGCTGGTATCTGCTACCCAAACCAATTATGAAAATATAAAAACATGGAAAGGCAAAATTAAATCTGTAGATCTGCGATCAATTCGTGGAAATAGAGCAAAAGAGTTGTCTTTTAAGCATAATCCTGCCGAATCGAATAATCTTCCCGATGAAATTCAGCAAGTTGTAACTCAAAAAATCGAATTTAATATTGATGTGGAAAACAACCTTTTTTTCAGTTTTTCAAAACATACGGAGACGCCTTTTTATCTTGACCCAAAGAAGAATAAGACGTTTCCATCGGGCTGGAAACCTGAAGAAACACAATTTATTATTACTTCAGAAAGCCAAATCGAGATTAGTCCTTTGGTATGGAAGGGGAAAGATGATGCTATCATAAAAAGAATTGCGATAAAAGATTATGCCGGAGCATCTCAAAGAATTGATCCCAGACAACTATTTTTTATGGGAAGCAAAACCTTATGGTTAACTTTATCACAGGTGTCTCAATCTCTTAAAATTACAAATATTGAAAAAATTGGCGTAGTTATAAAAAAGAATACGGTGGGTGGTAATACAGATTATCGTATAGAGGCCTCTGATCCCGGCAAAGATAAACCTTTTAGCGCGATTGTCTTGAGCAGTAAGGATGGGTATAATCTAACTTATATTGAAAATTGGTATGATAATGGTAAACTAATGTCTCAAACTACGGCTGAATTCGTTAAAATCCAAGATGTATTCCTTCCCAAAAAATGGACGATATTACAATATTATCAAGATGGAAGCTTGATTAAGCAAGTTGATTGCATGATTGAGGACCAACAAATTAATATGCCAATTCCTGTCGATGTATTTTCAGAAAAAACTTATCTTCGGAATGGCGACAAATTTACAGATAATATAACTCATAAGGAATATAAATATCAAGATGCAAATCTTATTTTTATTGCCGATATAAACAGTCCGTCAAAATGACGGCGGATAAAATAGTTTAGCTCCAACTGGCCTGATTTTGAACCTGCCTGCGGTATACAGGCGGCCATTGGTTGCTTTTATTGGAAATTGGCTAAGCTCGTCACATAGTTTTTTGTGGTGAAAAATCCGCCTGCCCCGGCGACTTGCCTGCCCCAGCATGTTTTTGGCCGGGGTCACGGCTGCCAGTTGGCATCCCTAACGGGAGTAGCATAGCGAAGACGGAAGCGCAGAATCCCGCTTCGGCATTAAATCCGTGTCTTTTGCTCGGCCTAATAATGCCCCTTAGGGGCGGCGGACAAGGCGAAAGGGTATCGCACCCCTAAGGGGGAGAATACCCTTAGCCGACGAACGTTTACCCGCCGTGCTCTTTGGCGGGCAAGCCGAGCATAAGCAGTGTAACCAGTGGCTAAGAATAGTGTCTAAAATCTCTGTGCCCTCTGTGGCCAAAACCCTTTTGTGCTTTTTTGTGGCTAAATATTTCCTCTGCGGTCTTAGGTCTTTCTGATGTTAATCTGGGCAAACTATAAAAAACCATGTCTAAAAAAACCTCTGCGGTCTCAGCGTGCTCCGCGGTGAAAAAACCCGAAAATCCCCTTAAAATTCCCGAAAAAACCCACAAATTCCCGCAAAATCCCGTAAAAAACCGTAAATTCCCATTTTTTCAACTTCCGCTTATAACCCATCCATAACTCTTATAACCCGCTTATAATCCATTTTAACCCCCTGTCCTGAGCATGTCGAAGGGCCACTCCCAAAATACGCACTTTTTCCCAAAATCCCAAAAATCATAAATTCTGTACTTCGAAATTTTCCCTGCGGGTAAACTATATTTTCCCGGTGTCCGAGTAAAAGCCCCGAAGTCGTACCAAAAGAGCGGCACAAAATAGTTGACAAGGGGGGGCGGCGGTGATAGTTTTGTAATCAGTAAAAATTTGTGGCCCTGTTGTGCTATTAAGCAGGGCGATGGGAATTTATGGAGAAAAACCGTTCCGCCATTGGCGGACAAGTTGTTAGGAGGCATAAGAATGGAATCTTATCTGAGATTTTCAATTATTGTTATCGTGGCAGCGATTTGTCTGCCTGCTCTTGCGGCACAGCCTGCTAATACCGCCCAGACGAGTGCGGCTCCGGCGGCAGAGGCCAATGCCCTGAATCTGCCTGCGTTTCCGTTCCTGGCGGAGATAACAAACGACGACGTGTATATCCGGTCAGGCCCGGGCACCCAGTATTATAACTCCGGCAACGCCAGGAAAGGCGACAGGGTCAAGGTCGTCAGCAACAAGTTCAGCTGGCTTCAGGTGGTACCGCCGGCCGGCAGTTATTCCTGGATTTCAAAGCAATACGTCCAGATTGACGCGCAGAATAATACGAGCGGAACGGTTATCGGGGAAGCGGTTCGTGTTTACGCCGGCTCGGACGAGGTTCAGCCGATGCACTCGACGTCGCTGCAGGTAAAGCTCAACAAGGGCGATAAAATAACCATAGTCGGCGAGGAAAAAGACGGTTATTGCAAGATAACCCCCCCTGAAGGCGCGTATTTGTGGGTTAGCAGCCAGCATGCCAAGCCCCTTGGAACGCTGATGGCGCCGACTCCCGCAGCGCCGACGATGACGACCCCGACCTCGACAATGCCTGCGACCGCGCATCCTATGCCCGCGTCGCCTTTCCCGACGAACCCGGGTGAGTTAAAAGCGCCGGTTTCTTCGCCAAATGAGCCGAATACGCCTTCTCCGACTCCTGTTGTTTCAATGGAAGAGCAGAAAATAAGTGAGGTGCAGGCCCTCAAGGAAAAATTTGAGGCCGAGCGTGCAAAACCGGCAGCAGACCAGAACTTCGCTGAACTGAAGAAGGCGATTACCGTTATTGCAGATGACAAGCAAAGCCCCAGGGCAGCAGGCAGGGCGGCTGCTTTATTGAAGACGATTGAGAAGTGTGAGCTTTCACTGGAGGTCGCCGGCGAGATGAAGGTTCAGGAAGACCAGTTTGCCAAGACCCAGCAGAAAATAGAAAGCGCAAAGAATGAAGGGCTTTCGAAGATTGAGGACAAGGGCATATTCGCGGCCATAGGCACGCTTAAGGAATCGCCCCTGTTCGCTGAGACGCCCAGCGCGAAGTATTACAAAGTTGTTAATGCGGATGGCAAGACGTTGTGTTACGCTAGACCTGCCGGCCTGGCTGCGGACATGGATTTGAGCAAATTTATCGATAAAAAAGTCGGGCTTGTCGGTACAATCGATGCGAATACCGAACTGGGCGAAGCGGTGGTGCTCTTCACGAATATACTGGAAACCCAGTAAAAAGCCGTAATAAAAAAGGGAGACACGGCGATTTATAATCGTTTTTGTCACCCGTCTCCCTGCTGCATCGTGTCTGTTTTTCCCGTTTTAACGGGGTCGGCGGATAACGCCTGTTTGCACGTGCAACGAAATTATAGTAGCAAAAATGCCCTGCCAAGTCAAGCAAAACTTGTATCAAAAAGGTGTTGTTTGGGCTGGGGAGAATGTTTTAGAGGGGGAAATAATATCTAAAAGAAGCGAATTAATGCCGGGCTGTTTTTGATTGTAAAAAGCAGGACCATTCTTTATACTTGTACAACTTAAAAAAAAACGTTGGTTAGCATTTTCGGAGCAACAAAATGACTTTGATGGTATGGTTTCGCAAGCACAACCGCAAAATAATGGCCTTTGTAGTCATTGCGCTGATGATTGTTTTTACAATCGAGCCGCTGATGAATTACTTCAGCTCGGCAAGGACGGGCGAGGGAAAGACAATCGCCTATTACGGCAACGGCAAGAAGATAACCAGGCAGGATGTGGCTTTTGCTAATCAGCAGATAGAGGCGTTAAAGGCGCTGGGCCTGGAATCAGTGCTTAGGCCTGCAGACCCGCGTCAAATGTCTTCGCAGGACATGAAGTCAATTTTACTTGGGGAATTGATTTTCCCGGAGCGTTCCGCCGCCGTCGAATCAATCGGCCGGATAAAGCAAATTGCCACTCTGGACGACTACGGGGTGTCGGATAGTCAGATAAATGAAATCTACACTAAGCAATATCCTCCCAGCATATACTGGGTTTTACTGACAAAGGAAGCCCATGAAGCCGGGATAAATGTGTCGGCAGAGCGAGCGAAAGAGCAGCTCGAGGTGCTTATACCGCGGATATTCCAGGGAAGGACATATGACCAGGTTATCAACGCGATAGAAAAACAATACCGGCTTTCCGAGGGGCAGGTGCTTGAGGCCTTTGCCGATATGAGTTCGATTATCAGTTACTGTGGCGTGATATGCTCAACTGAGAATATAACCATACCACAGATTCTTCACCAGACAGACCTTCACCGGGAAACGCTCGACGTCAATTACGTTGTGGTTGAGGCAGCCACGTTCAAGGATGAGTCGTTCAAGCCGGAAGCGAGTAAGGTTGCGGATCAGTTCGCCAAATATAAAGGGTATTTTGCCGGCGAGCCGGGCAAGGATAATCCGTACGGTTTTGGCTATAAGCTTCCCGAACGGGTTTGTCTTGAGTATATAGCCGTTCGGCTGGATGATGTTGCCGCGACGATCAAGCCATTGACGCAGCAGGAAACCGAAGATTATTACCAGCAGCATTCGTCACAACCGCCTATTGCATACAGGGATTATTTGGATCCGAACGACCCCAATTCCGGCGTAGTAGTGAAAACCCACAGCTATGCGGAAGTCGCGTCGCAGTTATCGAAACGGCTTTACCAGGACAAGGTCGATTCAAAAGCTGAAAAGATATTAGCCGACGCCAAGTCGCTCACCGAAATAAATTTGTCCGGTATGGATGCTGAACAGGGGAAGCTGACAGACGAGCAGTTCAAGAAGGTGGCTGCTGATTATGTGAAAGTGGCGGCGGAATTGACTGAAAAACACAAAGTCCGGGTTTACGCCGGCAAAACGGGTTTGTTGGGCGTATCTGATATCCAGAGTGACAAGAATTTCAGCTCGCTTTACGCTGGCGGGGCTGGGGTGGCGGAGGTCTCACTTGCGCGAGTGCTGTTTTCGATAGAGCAGTTGAAGGTCAGCGAGCTTGGCCCGATGGATATTAAGGCGCCGCGGCTTTATGAAAATATCGGCCCGTTGAGGGACGCACAGGAGATGAGCGCGGAGGGCTTCAAAGGCAGAAATATGATGCTGGTACGGGTTGTCGCGGCTGAAAATGCCGCCGAGCCGAAAAGTATAGATGAAAGGATTGACAGGCACGGCATACAATTTGAACAGGACAGTTCGGCACATGCAGATTCGAACACTGTAAGAGAAATTATAACCGATGACCTTAAACTGCTTGCGACGATGGATAAGACCAAAACCAGGACGCAAGAGTTTGTTGCATTGGCTACAACGGCCGGGTGGAAGGCAGCAGTCGAACGGTTTAACACGCTTTACGGCAAAAACGCGGGCGATTCCAATGCGACACCGGTTAAAGACCGGACTTTCGTATTGAACAAACGAAGCGGGCTTCACAGGATAGATACGCAGGAACTTGAGAAGGTAAAGGCCCGTTCTCAGGGCAATCCGACGGCCAGAATGATTATCGACAGGAAGATACGGGAAGGGTCGCTTATGGATAAGGTATTCGCCCTTATACCTCAGGACAGTAATACGCTGGCCAAACAGGGGGAAATCATGGCGTTCAAACCGGGAATGTGCTACTACTGCTTCGAGAGCGCGACTATTCACCGGCTTTATCAGGAAGTATTTGATGTTGCCAAGGCGTCGGAGGTCGTCAGGGATGAATACACTGATTCTCAGGCGCTGGCTGTATCGCATTACAGTCCCAAAAACATAGTCAATCGTATGAAGTATGTTCAAATAAAAGAGCAGCAGGATGCCAACGCGCCGAAGGCGGTTCCTGCTGATATTAATCGAGCGGGTAAATAACGGTGTCATACCATAAAACAGAAGAAAATCCCTGGCCGCTGATGTTTCTTGTGGCGCTGGCGGGATGGTTTTTGCCGGGCGGCGGGTACCTCGTGCTTAAAGAGACGAGCCGCGCACTGATAATATTTGTGACGATAGGCGCAATTTTTGTTGCAGGTCTTTATATCGGCTCTATAGGTGTGATTGACCCGTTCGGAGCCAAGTTGTGGTATATGGTCCAGATGGCCAATTCACCGCTGGTGGCGATTATCGGGTATTATACCAAAGGCGGCGGTTTCCCGGTTTTTGGCAGGCCTAATGAAATGGGCCAGATATATACCAGCACTTCAGCCCTGCTTAACCTGCTCTGTATAGTCAACGCGGTATATATGGCGTATCTCCGCAAGACGCAGGATGAGGAGCAATAAATATGCTGGCTTTTGCGGCTGATATTATGGCGAAGTTCAGGGTCCCAGAGGATATTGGGACTAATCCGCGGTCGTTGCTGCTGGTGTTGCCCCTCCTGGCGGCAATAGCGGTGGTATATAAGGCGACAAAGGTGCCAAAAGTTACAGTGGGCAACTTTCTTAAAGAAACCATACTGTTATTCGTCTCGATATTTGCCTTTATAGTGGTAACGGCGCTGGTGTTAGCGGCTGTCGCCTGGCTGATTATCGGATGACATAAACGCAGTTTATTCCGGTTGCGGTTCTTCGCAGTAATCCTTGATTACCTCCAGCTCGATTAGGGCATTGAGAGCGGCTTTCTGCTCGGCCTCTTTTTTGTTGTTGCCCCAGGCGCTGGGAAAATGCCTCTGGTTAATCACAACCTGGATTTCGAAGCATTTATTGTGGTCAGGCCCTTTTTCATCCAAAAGCTCATAGGCGGGTGTTGTATTGAAGTGCTGCTGAGCAAATTGCTGTAGAATGGACTTGAAGTTGCCCTGTGCCTGTTCGACGCTGGCTTTTTGAATGATGTGGTCGAAATTTTTAATGATGAAGGTTTCTGCCGGCTCGAAGCCGCCGTCGAGATAAATAGCCGCTATAAGGGCTTCGAGAAGGCCCGCTGCCAGCGAATGTGTAAGCGATTGGCTGCCCGCCATACCTTTCCCGACCTTGAGGAATTTGTGCAGGTTTAGATCCCGGGCGACCTGGGCGCAAGTTCCTCGCGAGACGAGCATGCTTTTCATTTTCGTCAAGTCACCTTCGAGGTTTTCGGGAGAACGCTCGAAAATGGTTTTGCAGATTACCAGGGCAAGGACGGAATCGCCGAGGAATTCGAGACGCTCGTTGCTTAGCGTCCGTTTATCGACCGCCGAGGCATGCATAAAGGCCTCCGCCAGAAGTTTGCGGTTGGAAAAACGATAACCGACAACCTGCTCGATTTGGTCCAGAATTTCCTGTTCCATCAAATCGCCTTGTTTTAGAGTATCATCCCGAGCAGATTACGAACGCCGCCGGTGTGCAGAGCGACCTTTGTAGCCGGCTCAATGATGTTATCCAAATATATTATACAAAATATTTTTCTTTGTCAAGTATTTTGTCCATAAGATTGTTGCCCCGGGGACTGCGAAATAATTTTAGGGCTGTGTGAATCTCATTATTGCTCACGATATGGCTGCCCGGCCTCGTAAAGTTTTATCCGTTTCTGAATATCGACGATAAGATTTTCTCGGCCCGAAATCTTCGCGGCGTTTAATGCTTTTTCGGCAATCCTCACTGCCTCGTCAAATTTCCCGGCCGCCGCAAAGCCGCTCGCCAGTGCATCCAGGCATTCAGCGTCCTTGTTCCCCGTCAGCTCACAGGCGCGTTTTGCGTACCCGATTGCTTCGTTTGTTTTTCCTGCTGCCAATAGTGCAATCCCCATTCTCTTGTTGGCATCCGGGTCTTCTGGATTCATTTCCAGCGATTTGGCGTAATATTTTATTGCCTCGTCGTATTTCTTTTGCATCTCCATCGCCGCGGCAAGATTGTAGTATATGTCCGCTGTTGCCTCATTGCGCTTTATAATCTCATTGAAGCAGGCGATTGCCTCGTTGAGCATCCCCTTCCTCAGATAAATACTCGCTAAATTGTTGCGTGCCTCGGAATATGCGGGGCTTATCCGCACCGCGTTTTGCAAATGCTTCTGTGCCTCATCGACAAGCCCCAGTTTAGACAAAGCGCACCCGTAGCCGTTTTCCGCCAGAACATTGTCTTTTGTTACCTCGATGTCGTGTCTGAACAGCGTAAGCGAATTTTCCCAGTACCTTACCTGCATTCGGGTCAGTATAAGCAGCGACAACAACACTAATACTCCCATTACCGCCGCCGCCTTTTTTGCTCGCGGCCGTCCGGCTGTAAAATCCCTGACCGCCCAGCCGATAATCATCAGCAGACCAAGCATCGGGATATACATATAACGATTTGCCATTCCCTGCGCGCCGGCCTGAATAAGCCCTATCGTGGGGACAAGTGTCCCAACGTACCACAGCCACCCGACTGCCGCATATTTTCTTCGCCGGCCCGCGTAAATGAAAACCGCTGTCAGCAGTATAAACAGTATTATGCATATCACTACAGGGGCATCTGAAAGTATCGCGCGGGGGTGCGGATAACATACCGCCAGACCGCTTGGCCATATCATTTTGATAATGTATTTGATGTAAGAAAGAAACATGTTCGCAGCTCGATATTCCAGCGGCAATCTCTCCAGCGTCGGGACTATTTCTCCTCCTCGTTGCGCAAGGAAAGTTACTCCGCTTAATATGGCCGACATCGCCAGCAGCGGAATTATTTCGATTATTAACCATTTCACAGATGCCCTCTGCCTGTCCTCCGTAGCTTCAGCGAAGGAGGGTCCTCTGATTCGTTCAAGCGGCCAGTAATCCAGCAATAGCATCGCGAAAGGCAGCGTTACAACCACCGGCTTGGTCATAATGCAAAGCCCGAATACCGCTAACACTAACAGATACCGGCTTAATCGAGGCCCTCTTGCGTAGCGAATATACGCCGCCATTGTCAGTAGCCAGAACAACCCGCTCAAAACTGTTTTCCGCTCCGCCGCCCACGCCACCGATTCTACCTGTATAGGATGTAACGCGAATACCCCGGCGATAAATGCACTTAACCATATTGCCCCGCCCAAACTCCTGAAAATACCGAAGACAAGCAGGGCGTTGGCAATATGAATCGCAACGCTGACTAAGTGATGACCTGTTGGGTTCAGCCCGAAAAGCTGACAGTCCGCCATGTGGCTCAGCCAGGTCAATGGATGCCAGTTTACCGCGTATGACTTTGTTAATGCCCATTTAACCGACTGTAGTGATATCCCGCCCGTTACGTTGGGATTTTCTGTTATATAGGAAGCATCGTCATAGCTCACAAATCCGTTGTGCCGTATCGGTTCGTATGCGACAAGCGTTGCAGCAGCCAGTGCCGCCATAATCAAAAATGAAATATGTTTTTGGCTTAATCTCATTTATTTATGACGCATGCCTGCTTGATAAAGCTCCATTCGTTTCTGGATATCGGCGACAAGATCAGCTCGACCTGAAACCTTCGCGGCGATTAATGCTTTTTCAGCAATTCTCGCCGCCTCATCAAATTTCCCAGTCGCCGCAAACGCCGAGGCCAGTGCATCCAGGCATTCAGCGTCGCTGGGATTCAGCTCTAATGATTTATTGAAATATTTTATTGAGTCGTCATATTTTTCCTGCATACGAAGTGCCATCGCGAGATTGTAGTAAAGCTCTGGGGTTTTATGATTGCGTTTTATAAGCTCTTCATATATCGAGACCGCCTCGTCGTACCTTCCTTCTTTCAGATATATTCTGGCTAAGTGGATAAGAGCGGTGTCAAACGCGGGGCTTATACGAAGAGCATTGCTAAAATGCTGCTCTGCCTCATCGAGACGGTCATCATTGAACAAAGCGCATGCATAGCTGTTTTCCGTAATCGCGTTGTCTTCTGTAACGCTTAAGGCGTATTCGAAAAGCGTGATACTGTTCCGCCAGTGCCGCACCTGCATTTGAGTAAGTATGAGCAAACTCAGTATCGCTGCCACGGCCGTTATGGCTGTAATGGTTTTTAATTGAGGCAGCTTTGCGATTATGTCTTTGCCTGCCATGGCGATGATAATAAGCAGGCCCAGCATTGACAGGTACATATAACGATTGGCCATCGCCTGGTCCCCGACCTGGACCAGCCCTATCATTGGAACAAGCGTGCCTGCAAACCACAGCCAGCCGACAGCTATATATTTTTTGCGACGCCCGGTATATATGCTTATGGCTGTTATCACGATGAATACAAAAGCGCAAATTACCGCTGTGGCGTTTGACAAGTTCAGACGCGATGGCGGATAGAAAACAGCCAGGTCGCTGGGCCATACCAGTTTGCCGATGTATTTTACATAAGAGACGAACGCATTGGCGATTCGGTTGCCTAATGGAACTTTATCTAACGTGCCTATCGCTCCTCCGGAGTGTTGCGCGATAACGGTCAGAACGCCCAGAATTGCCGAGATTGCCAGCAAAGGTATCTTTTCTGCCGTTAGCCATCCGATTGATTTTTGGTCTTGTCTGCTCTGTGCCTTTTTATTTTGCTGATGTCCCCATCGAATCCTGTCTAATGGCCAATAGTCCAGCAGGAGCAATACTAAAGGCAGCGTAATGACTATCGGCTTGGTCATAATACAAAGGCCGAATACCACTAAAATAATCAGGTACCGGCCCAACCCCGGTCTTCTGGCGTAATGAATATATGCAGCCATTGTCAGAAACCAGAATAAGCCGCTTAAAACCGTTTTCTGTTCAGCTATCCACGCCACCGATTCCACCTGTAACGGGTGCAGTGCAAATACAGCCGCCACAAACGCGCTTGCCCACATTGTCCCTGTGATATTCGTGAGTATCCAGAACAGAAGCAGGGCGTTGACAATATGAATCGCGACGCTGACTAAGTGATGACCTGTCGGGTTTAGTCCGAAAAGCCGGTAATCCAGCATGTGGCTGAGCCACGTCAGGGGGTGCCAGTTCGCGGCGTAGAACTTTGTGAATGCGAGGATTATCGAATCGCCGGTTATCCCGCCTGTTACAGCGGGGTTTTTCATTATATACAGGTCATCGTCATAGCTGACAAAGTAGTTGTGTCGAATCGGCTCGTATGCGACAAGCGTGGCGACAACTATACCAACATATATAAATATGCTTATGTGCTTTTGTCGGTGTTCCAAAGTCACTGTAACGCGGCCCAATTTTTTATTATCGCGAACCTGTCTTGCGAACGCTTTCTTTTATCCGCTGTATATGGCCTCTGCCCAGTCCCTTGACCTCGCAGCCAAGCGTAAAGTATTGCTTTATCTGCTCATCGCTCAGTATCCCGAAGCAGTCGATTATCGCTATAGGCACGCCCGCCCATTCCACTATCTTTTTCGGCTCAAGGTTTAGATACTGTTTATGAGGAACCGCTAATATCAAAGCCCCGATGCCCTTAATCGCCGCTGAAAGGTCATTTTGAACCCGGATATTTACCAGGTCCTCCTGGTTGCGGAAGAATCTCGCCCACGAATGACCCGGTGCGGGATATACGTCCTGCTGCTCTAATTCATACCAGTGCTCGACGTAGGGATCATGGACCTTCATCTCCGCTCCCATTTCCGTCAGCTTTCGCACTACTATTTCCGAGCCGCTGTATCGCGTGTCGCCGACGTCCTGACGGTAGCTCGCCCCGCACAACAGCACCTTAGCACCCGCTATCATTTTGCCCATATTGCGAAGCGCATCGCGAGTCAGCTCCGCCACGTGCAGGCCGCGTGTGTCGTTGACGTCAATCGCCGTCGTTGACATTTTGAAAATGTCGTCCTCAAATCCGAGAATATGCTTATACGCCCAATAGCCCAGCCCGCCGTCCTTTGGCAGACAATACCCGCCTATGCCCGGCCCCGGGAATATCATATTATTATGCGTAGGACGCATCTTGATAGCGTTGATAACTTTAATCAGGTCAACGCCGTTGCGCTCCGCGAACAAGCTCCACTCATCCAGAAACGCCAGCGTTGTCGCCCTGAAGGAATTCTCAACAATCTTCGTCGTCTCCGATTCGATTGGCCTGTCCATCACGGTCAGCGGGAAATCCTTCGTATTCAAAACCTCGTGCAGGAATTTCTCCACTCGTTTCCTTGCATCCTCGTTGCATCCGGAGCAAACTCTCCAGAAATCCCGAATCGACGAAACATAGTTTTTACCCGGCATGACCCGCTCGAAACTGTGCGCCAGCAATGGCTCTGTTTTTATCCCGCGGGCAGCGAACGCCTTTTTCATAATGGGCCACGCGATAAACTCCGTCGTCCCGGGCGCAACCGTTGTCTCAATCAGCGTAAGGCAATTCGCCTGCACCCTGTCGGCTATCGTCTTCATCGTCGCTTCCAGTGCGGCCATTTCGACAACGCCGGTTCGCATATTGCCTAATTCCTGCTTGCTGTAATCGCACTGCACGTCAACAACAACGCAATCCGCTAATTTCAGGCAGTCGCTGTTATATGTCGCGTTGAGCGTCTTTTTTTCCAGCACGCACCGCTTTATCATCGGGTCAACTTCCGGGTCCTCCGCCTTCACGGGCGACCGGCCCTCGTTGAGCATCGGTATCTTCCAGTAACTCCGCGTGCTCGGCCTTTGGCAGCCGATGACGAACTTGCTCGATTTGCCCGTCTTCTTATCGACCGTGTCTGCTATGATGGCCGCCATCACCGCCCCGACGAACCCCACGCCCATTACCACGACGATTTCCTTGCCTTCCTTGCGTGCGGCTTCTGCCAGCGATTCCACTCTCTTGAGTTCATTTGCGTATTGCTCCTGGCCCGGCAGTTGAAATTTTTCCCCTTCAGGGTTCATCGAATAGTCAGACATTCGTAACTCCTTTCCTATAAGTTGTGGTTTGTATCAAACTTACCCTGAATTTTACGCAAGATAGCCCCCAATGGCAAGCTTTTCTCGGAGCGTAGCGACCTGTCCCGCCGTCCTGTCCGGCGTAGCTCTTAGCGAAGTCGGAAGCCATTCATGAAGGGGGCCGGTTTTTCTCGCGCAGCGTTCCCCTTCTCAGGCGGATAAATACGGGTGACGCAATGGTATTTGGGGTGTTATTTCGAGGAAGATTTTGATATATTGATGCAATTAGAAGGGTTGGTTGCGCAGCCGTGCGTTTAACATGGGAAATGTCGAATCAGAATGGAACGCTTTTATGATGAATAAAAAAATAATTGTACTGGCAGTATCATCTGTATTAATCTCTTTTGTTTCTTGTGCACTGGCTAAGCCGGACAATAAAGAAAACCAGATAGATACGAATGATTTTTACAGCAGCACGCACCACTGGTATGACATATATGACGCGAAGAATGTAATTAATCCGGAGCCGAACCAGCCCCGCTATAAACAGACGCAAATAAAAGAAATTGCCGACAATGTCCTTCTCTACCAGAGAGACAACGGCGGCTGGCCCAAAAACTACGATATGCAGGCAATATTAACCGCCGAACAGCATGACAAGGTCCTTAAGGCAAAGAGCGCCCTTCATACGACATTTGATAACTCCACAACGTATACGCAAATAAAATATCTAGCACAAGCTTACCAAATCACCGGCGTTGAAAAATATAAAGATGGATGCCTCAAAGGAATAGATTTTACGCTCCCCAACGGCGGCTGGCCGCAATATTTTCCTCTGGAATCGAACTACAGCAGGCGTATCACATTCAACGATGACGCTATGACAGGCGTAATGGCTATGCTCAAGGATATACTCGATAAGAAGCCGTACTATTCCTTTGTCGATTCCGCTCGCCGCGAAAAAGCCAAAATTGCCTTTGAAAAAGGATTGGACTGCATATTCAAATGTCAGATAAATGATAAAGGAACATTAACAGCGTGGTGTCAGCAGCATGATGAGGTCAATTTGGCTCCCGCATGGGCACGGGCGTATGAGCCGCCGAGTATTTGTAACAGGGAAAGCGCTACCCTTGTCCTTTTTTTAATGAGCATAGACAAACCAAGTCCGGAAGTTATTAAGTCGGTACAGAGTGCGGTTAAATGGTTCGAAGATTCTAAAATTTATGGAATCCGGGTTGAAGAATTCAACGCTCCTGAGATTTATACTGGGTTGAGGACTCTGAAAACAGATAGACGTGTTGTCGAAGACAAATCAGCGCCGCCGATATGGGCTCGATTTTATGAGCTTGGAACACACAGACCGCTGTTCTCCAACAGAAAAAGCGAATTACTTTATTCTATGGCGGAGGTGGACAGAGAGCGACGCGCGTACGGCTGGTACGCTTACGAACCGCAGACAGTTTTGGACCAGTACCCCGCCTGGCAGAAAAAGTGGATGACTGGTCAAAAATGAAAATTTGGGATTTAATTTTTAAGATTTTACTTCGCAATACTTGACGCTGTCCGGTTGTTTTCATTGCTTGAATTACGGCAGGGATACGGTTAAAATCACCGTTTCATGAAGAATTCACCCGAACAATCTGGGTCGGTTAATCGTTGCGGCGCTAAAACCGAAGGGCTTGGCCTGAGTGAAGTCGAGGGGCTGGGCCGGCTGCTTGGCGTTATCGCCCACGAAATCAAAAATCCGCTCTCAACCATCAAAGTGAATCTTCGGCTTGTGGATGAAGAGCTCCAGGCAGGCCCGGCGGGCGATATCGACCAGCGTCTGGCGCGGGCACGCAGGAAATTGGCCGTAATCGATAAGGAAGCGTCCCGGCTCGAACAAATCCTCGATAGTTTTCTCCGTTACGCGGACCGCACACAGCCGCGTCTTTTGGCGGCTGACCTGAATCCCGTCATCGACGATATAATCGATTTTTATCTCCCGCAGGCAGCCGTGCATTCGATAACTTTGCGGAAGGCGCTTCACAATGGGCCGCTGGTTTGTCTCATAGACGCCGGTATGCTCAAACAGGCGGTTCTCAATCTGCTCATAAATGCTCAGCAGGCCATCGGCGGCCAAGGCGAGGTTATGGTGCGTACAGCAAGCGACGGGCAATACGCCCAAATCCAGATTAGCGACACAGGCAAAGGAATCCCTGCTGAGCGGCTTGCGCATTTGTTCGAGCCGTATCAATCCTCAAGACCCGACGGCACGGGTTTGGGGCTTGCTACCGTTAAAAAAATTATCGACGCCCACAAGGGGACAATATCTGTCATCAGTGAGCCGGAGAAAGGGACGTCTTTCACAATCAAGCTGCTGCTTGCCCCGTCGGAGGACAAGCAATGATTAAAGACGCAGTTGTCCTTGTTGTTGATGACGAGAGAGACCATGCCGACGGTATGGCTGAAGCGCTGCGTAAGTGCTGCGATAAAGCAATCCCCGTTTATACGGGCAGGGACGCACTCGAAATAATCCGCAGCCAGGATATCGACGTTATCGTTACCGATTTGAAGCTCGGCGGCGATATCGACGGCCTCGATATTTTGCAGGAAGCGAAAAAAATCGGCAAAACGGAAGTCATCCTCATTACCGCATACGCCACAATCGAAACCTGCAAAGACGCGATAAGGCAGGGGGCTTACGATTATTTAGTCAAACCGATAAATATCGACCAGCTTCGTTCGCTCGTCGAGCAGGCCGCTTCGCTGGTGGTTCGCAGGAAACATGCCGATAAACAGGGTCGTACCGCTAATGAGGATTTCAGATTCGAGGGTGTCCTGGGAAACAATTCCCAGATGACAGGCATATTTGAGGTTCTTCGCAGGGTGGCGCCGACGAATATCGCTGTTCTTATCCAGGGTGAATCGGGCACAGGCAAAGAGCTCCTCGCCAGGGCCATTCACGACAACTCGAACCGCTGGAACAAACGATTTGTGCCCATCAATTGCGCGGGCTTCACCGAGACGCTTCTCGAAAGCGAACTCTTCGGCCACGTCAAAGGCTCGTTTACCGGCGCTGCTATTGACCGCAAGGGGCTTTTTGAAATCGCGGACAAGGGCACGCTGTTTCTCGATGAAATAGGCGATATGCCCCTCAATATGCAGGCGAAATTATTGCGTGTTATCGAAGACGGCATCGTTGTCCCCGTAGGTGGCAATAAGCCGGTTGTTGTCGATGTGCGAATCATAAGCGCGACAAACCATGACCTCACCGGGTTAGTCGAGGAGAAGAAATTCAGGCAGGACCTTTACTTCAGAATCAAGGGCGTCAGCGTTTCAGTTCCGCCTCTGCGTCAGCGACGCGAAGACATTCCGCTGCTGGCCAATTTCTTTCTCAAGGAGGCAGTGGGCCAAACCGCCTCGAAGGTTACCGGTATCAGCGACGCTGTGATGAATATTTTTGCCGGCTACGAGTGGCCAGGCAATATCCGCCAGCTTCGCAACGCAATCAGGACTATGGTTGTTATGTCCGACCGGGACAAAATAGACGTGCATGATTTGCCTCCCGAAATCAATCGCCTCCGTCAGCTCCCGGCGGGCCGTTCGAAATCTTCAGGCGATATGCCGCTCAATGAAATCGAAAAACAGGCGATTATCGATATGCTTGCCAAAACGGGCAATAACCGCGAAAAAGCCGCGAAACTCTTAGGTATCGGCGAGCGCACCCTCTACCGCAAAATAAAAGAATATAACCTCTAATCGCCTCTGATGATTTGAGCGTCTTTCAGTTTTTTTTATCCGCCGACCTGTACCACGTGTCCGCCGATTAGCCAGAAACGGCCGGGTTTTTGGCCGAAGTAAACTAATTGTTCATAGCCACGAGAATTATAGACCCGATCCGGCTCGCCCATCGACGCTATAAGCTCCACTTTTGTTGCACCCTTGGAATATGTTCCTTTCCGCATCGCGTCTATTCGGCTTGTGTTGGCCGATGGTGATTTAGATGCAGCAGCGACGGGCGTAATGCCCTGCGATTTTAATGTCGCGTTTTCCGCCAACAGCGATTCCATATCATTTTTCAATCCCGTTACCTGCGTGCCCGCAATATTCAATTGCTCTCTGAGCGACTGGTTCTCGGTTTCCAGCTTGCTTTGCTGCGTTCCTGCTGCGCTTATATCCACGGCCAGCCACACAACTATCGCGACAGCCACAATCAAAAGTATCCCCGTTACCAGCGACACAAGCTGCCATTTCTTTTTTGCGAATGGCGTTCTTTCCGCCGAGGCATCCGTATTCAGTAAAAGGCCCTGCAATGATTTTTCGGACGATTCTTCAAGTGTGGTCGTAGGCATTTGTTTTTTCATTGGCTCAACAGTGGTTTTTCCGCTGTCCTCAGGTAACACGTTTAACAGCAAAGTCGCTTTGGGATTGAACGTCTGGTATTGATTCTTATCTACCGTCTGTTCCGCAATAGCCGTATTTTTGGTTTGCTTTTCCATAATCTGTTCCTTTATCCCCGTATCCGCCCCAGCGGAAAAATGCGTGGTTCTATTAGTTTCTTCGGCCTTTTAACCCGTTTTTCTTTATACAGCCGCTTTTTGTGGCAAAAGCAGCCTGCCCCGGCGAAGCAGAGCGAAGAGGGGTGTAAATCCGCCCGCCCTGTGTAGTTTCAACGAAGAAGGATGTTAATCTGCGAAGCCCTGCGTAGCCCCCATGTCTCGTTTTGCTTCACAAAACGGCGGGGGTGGTTAAAAAACTTTGTGTCTTGGTGTCTTTGTGGCGAAAAAATCCGTCTAATTATTTACCTCTGCGCTCTCAGCAGTCTCAGCGGCCTGCCCTGAGCTTGCCTGTGGTGAGCTTGTCGAATCAGCCGAAGGGGTGAGGTGTAATCGGTTTTGTTTCCACTTCGGCATTTGTTCGGGGGTTACATTTGCCCAGAGGCCTTTTTTCTGGCTGCGGGCGACGGATTCCAACTGCTTGTATTTATTGTACAGGCCGTGTTTGAATCGCAGGTCCGCGTAGGCGTAGCCCTCGCTTAATAAAACCTCATTCAGGAAAGTCCCGTCGGGCAGTTGAATATATGCGAGAAGCCGATGATATTTGTCTCTGCTGTTTTTTTCTTTTTCCAAGTAAATAGTTACCTGTTTGCCGAGGGCGAGTTTGGTTGCGAAGTCCGACGCCTCTTTGCCAAAATACATTGGCCCTGTTCTGGGGTCTTTGGTTTCAGGCGTATCGATTCCCCAAAGGCGGATTCTGGTGTGGTTGTATTTGCCATCCGGGATATCGATGTCGAGGGTGTCGCCATCGACGACTTTTACGACGGCAAATTGCCTGCTGTGGTATTTTGAAACGTCCCCGAAATCCTGCTGTTGTGCTGATTGCAGGGGTTTGGTTATTGACCGGGTGAGGAAGGTGCGGTCAAGAAAGCATAATGTCGCTGCCGTCAGCGTAATAATGACGGCAACGACATTATGCATGCGTCTGCTCATCGCATATTTCATTTCGTCGCTCGGTTCCCGTGACTCGGGACTCGAAAATAGCGGATCACGAGCCGCGTAATCGCCGAGATGGCTAACGCCACCGCAACCGTTTAACGTTTATTTTTTCTTAGCTCTTTTTGAGGCCGGCTTATCCAAATCGAAGGCGTCGCAAACGGCTATCAGTGCCTTTTCGGCCTGGTCTTTATCGACTACGCAGCTTATGCGGATTTCGCTTGTGGTTATCGAGTCGATATTGACCTTGGCTTTGGCAAGTGCGCTGAACATCTTTTCAGCGATGCCATAGTGGTTTCTCATCCCGACGCCCACAACCGACACCTCCGCGATATCCTCGCGGACAAAGACGTTGTCGCACGTTACCTCGCTCTTTATGCCGTCGATGGCTTCTTTGGCCGAACGCAGGTCCGACGTGCCTATTGTGAAGGCGAGGTTCGCCTTGTCGGAGCTTATTTCGGTCTGCATTATGTCGTTGACGACGACTTTGGCTTGGGCCATTTTCTGAAATACCCTGGCGGCGTTGCCCGGCTTATTGTCGATGCCCACCAAAGTTATTTTCGCCATATCTTTTTGTATCGTCGCTCCTGAAACCAATATTCCTTCCATTTCCGGCACCTCTCCAATAATGTATGTCCCCTCAACGTTTTCGCTGCTGGACCTGACGTGAATTTTTACGTTGTATTTTTTACCGAATTCGATGCTGCGACTGTGCATAACGCCTGCGCCCAAGCTGGCAAGCTCGAGCATTTCGTCGTAGCTGATTTCCTTCATTTTGGCGGCCTTTGTGTAAATGCGAGGGTCGGTGGTGTATATGCCGTTGACGTCGGTGAAGATTTCGCAGACCTCTGCGCCGACGGCGGCGGCGATGGCGACGGCGGTGGTATCCGAGCCGCCTCTACCGAGGGTTGTGATATTATCGTTTTCGTCGATACCCTGGAAGCCGGCGACGATAACGATTTTGCCTTCTTTAAGCTCCTTGTGGATTCGCTTGGCGTCGATGCTTTTTATGCGGGCCTTTGTGTGCGTGCTGTCGGTGAGCATTCCGACCTGGAAGCCCGTAAAGCTGATTGCCTTGTGGCCCATCGCGTCCAGCGCCATCGCGAAGAGCGATACTGTCTGCTGTTCGCCTGTGCTGAGCAACTGGTCCATTTCACGTTTGGGCGGGTTCGGGTTAAGCTCCATCGCGTCCGCCACGAGATGGTCCGTCTGATGGCCGCGAGCGGAAGCGACGACGACGACCTGGTAACCTTTTTTGGTCGCGTCGATTGCCTTCTGTGCGGCCAGGCGGATTTTCTCGGCATTTGCTACCGAAGTCCCGCCAAACTTTTGAACAAGTATAGGCATAGCTACTCCAAAGGTATTTTTATGATCCCCAGGCAGGCCTGGGGGCTAACCATTGGCGGGGTCCTTCGACCTCGCTCAGGACAGGTAAACCCCGCCCTACGTATAATTAACTTTTGAGGAAGTATTCCATAAGTTCATACCCCTTGTCAATACGCAAGCCGGATTTTGCGGCGTTTGATTCGGTGAAGGCGGCCTGAAAAACGCCCGAAACGTTGTCGCCTGCCATGGCGAACGGGACGGGGTCGCCGCAATGCGCGCCGGTTTTTACGGGTGTGGGGTGGTCCGGCAGGACCATAATGCGCCAAGAGGGGTATTTTTTAATCGCCTCGTAAATCGGGCCTACAATATGCTTATCAATCTGCTCGATTGCTTTTTTCTTGGCTTCGGGATTGCCCGAATGTCCCGCCTCATCGGGGGCTTCGATGTGAACGACGACGATGTCGTAATCCTTGATCGCCTTAATCGCGGCTGCCCCTTTACCTTCAAAATTGGTATCGATGAAGCCGGTTGCGCCGGGGACTTCGATGAGGTCGAAGTCGATGAGTTTGGCCAGTCCCCTGAAGAGGTCAACGGCGGTGATGCCTGCACCTTTGAGGCCGAAGCGTTTTTCAAAACTTTCAAGTTTTGCTTTTTTGCCCTGACCCCAGAGCCAGATTGAGCTGACCTGGTTTTCGCCGAGGTCCGCCCGGACCTTGTTGATATCATGGTTGTGGAAGAACTGCTGTGAGCGCATCATCAGGTCGATGAGCAATTCCGAACCCTTGCCCCTTGGGAGGATTTTTTCGACGGGTGTGCCAATGTGGTCGTGGGGCGGGCAGGTCTTGACGTTGACATCAGTATTTTTGAGGACGAGCAGGTGACGATAGCTTACGCCGGTGTAGAAACGAATATTATCGCTTGAGAGCTGCTCATTCAATTCTTCTATAAGCTCGGTCCCTTCTTCGGTCGAGATATGGCCTGCGCTGTGGTCTGCCATTTTGCCGTCGGCGAAAGTAACGAGGTTGCACCTGAAGACCCAGTCATCGGGCGATAACTGGACGTTCCTTGCGACCGCCTCAATCGGCGCTCTGCCGGTATAGAATTGTCTGGGGTCATAACCCAATAACGACATCTGCGCGACGTCGCTGCCCGGCTCCATACCTTCGGGGACGGTGCGGACGCTGCCGAGCCGGCCGGTCTGGCCGATTTTGTCCATATTCGGGGTATTAGCCGCTTCTAAGGGCGTCTTGTTCCCGAACTGCTCTATCGGGTTGTCCGCAGCTCCATCAGGTATTATTATCGCGTATTTAGTGCTCATATTTTTACCAACATTGGCGGGGTTAACCCCGCCCTACATTAAGCGTTTAATCGAACGCCGTAGTTTATTGGTTTTTGGTGATAAAGTCAATGGGACACAAAGACGCCAAAAAATTGACGGTTTTAATGCAGAATCGCCGCGTTACCGATGATTACTGAGACCGAACAGTAAAAGCTTGGCTGGTTTGGGAATACCTATTTATTAATCAATTTAAACAATTCGTTTGTCTTGTCAGCGTCCAGAGTTTTTAAGATTTTGTATTCTTCAAGGGATAAATTTTTGTTGCCGGTTACTAAATAAGCAATGCCGAGAGCATAGTGTGCAACAGCAAAATCCGGTTTGATTTTTATGGCCTGCTTATAGGCCTCTATCGCATCCTGATAACGGCCAAGCTGGTAGTAAGTAACGCCAAGATTATTATAGGCCTCGGCGTAATCCGGATTAAATTTTATTGTCTGCTTATAGGCTTCCATCGCATCTTCGAGGCGGCCAAGGTCTTTATATGCAACCCCAAGATTGTAGTATGCGTTAGCGTAACCCGGCTTGAGTTTTATTGCCTGCTTATAGGCCTCTACTTCATTTTGCCAACTGCCAAGTTTGTCGTAGGTAATACCAAGGCCAACAAATGGGTCGGCAAAATACGGATTGATTTTTATGGCTTGCTTATATGCTTCTATTGCATCCTGATAACGGCCCATGCTGTTTAAGGCAGCACCAAGATAATTGTATGCAATATAATTGTTTTGCGATACCTCAGCAACGTGCGAAAAAAGTGTATAGCTGTTCCTCCAGTAACCTGCCTGCGTATGCGTGCATATTCCGAGAGTTGTCAGCGCTATTACCATTGACATGCTTAAAGCTATTTTTCGCTGCGGCCATTTCGAAAGAAGCTCCGGTAAACCCCATGCAATTATTACAAAAAGACCTATATAGGAAATATACGCGTAGCGATCAGCCAAGGCCTGAAGGCCAACCTGAACAAGACCTATGGCGGGCACAAGCGTTCCGACAAACCAGAACCAGCCCACCAGCAAATACTTGTGAGTTCGCCCGAAGTAAATTACTAAACCGGTTATAACGAGGAATAGCACAACACACATCGCAATCTGCCAGAATTTAAATCTATCGATATCAAAAGGATAAAACACTACAAGATTTCGAGGCCAGAAAAGTTTGCCAATGTACCTTGTATAAGACAGGAAAGCGTTGGCAACCCTATCCTCCAAGGTAAGTGCGTTTATATCTATTATCACATTGCTTTTGGCCTGGGCAAAAAACGTAATTACACTTAAAACAGCGGAAAGAGCAATTAAAGGAATTTTTTCGATTATTAACCGACCTGCCGATAATTTTGGAAATGCGTCTTCCGTCTTTTGTTTTCTATTGTTTGCCCCCTGTTTGTCAGGCATAGTGTTATAGCGTAATCGTTCCAGCGGCCAGTAGTCCAGCAAAAGCAAAGCAAATGGAAGCGTTACAACAATAGGTTTGGTCATTATACAAAGGCCAAAGACCACAAGCAGCAATGTATATCGTCCTATGGCCGGCCGTTTTGCATACCAGATATAAACAGATATTGTGAGAAACCAAAACAGCCCGCTTAGCACCGTCTTTCGCTCGGCTGCCCATGCCACCGATTCCACTTGCATCGGATGCAGAGCGAATACCGCTGCTATGAATGCACTCGGCCAGATTGCCCCTGTCAAATTGGTAAAAACAAAAAAAACAAGCAGAGCATTAGTTATATGAAATAAGAGACTGACAAAGTGATGCCAATGGGCATTGAGGCCGAAAAGCTGACAATCCAGCATATGACTTAATGTGGTGAGCGGATGCCACATATAGGATTGCGGCTGCGTAAACGCCCAGATGACGGAGTCCAGTGTTATCCCGACGACTATGCGAGGATTTTCGGTTATATATAAAGGGTCATCGTAATTAACGAAACTATTATACAAGGTCGGCTCATACGCAGCAAATGTTATTGCCGCAAGACCGATGTATATGAGCAGTTTTACCCGCTTTTCGTGATGTTTTGCGTTCACAGCATATAGCCTGTATTCTTTTGATTTTTTAGTTCCACAAAATGCGGCTGGTCCTGCTGCGTGTACCTTCGCACAAGACGATTTTAATCATAGGTTTTGCGGACAGACAGTCAAGCTAAAAACGGAAAAATTTAAAGTGGTTTGCCTTCCTTGTAAAGTTCAAGCCGATTATGGATTTCACGAACTGTATTTTCCTGCCCCGTGGCTTTGGTGATATTAAAAGCTTTTTCGGCGGTCATTATCGCGTCGTTGAATTTGCCCGCGGCGGGAAACTAATAATCTCTGCACAGGTCGGCGGCGCAGACACAGGCGATAAGGACGGCCAATAAGACGGTTTTTGAGGACATAGATTTTGCTCTAAGGTTATTGTGTCATTGTAGATTATATAAATTATAAATCGAAAATTAAATAGCAAAAATGCAATTATCAGTAAACATTGGCGGGGTCAACCCCACCCTACATTAAGCGTTTAATCGAACGCTGTAGTTTATGGGTTTTGGGCCATGGCGTCAATGGTTTATGATAGCAACAAGTATAGAGAAGAAATGATTGAGATTAGGGTATAATACCGGAGTTAGTGAATATGCCGGTATTTATGCGGAGCGAAAATAATGTATATCAAACACATTGCGATATGGTCTAAGGACATCGATAAGCTGAGAATTTTCTACGAGACCTACTTTGAGGCCAAGGCGGGGAAAAGGTATGTTAATCCAGCCAAACAATTCGAGTCGTATTTCCTGAGTTTTGCGAGCGGGGCGTCGCTTGAACTGATGCAAAAGCCGGGCATTTCGCAATTACCCGGTGATGAAGATAAGCAATTTATTGGCTATAGTCATCTGGCAATTTCTGTTGGCTCAAAGGAAGAAGTTGATTCTTTGACCGCTCGATTGGGAAAAGATGGTTTTCGGATTGTCAGCGAGCCAAGACAAACAGGCGACGGTTATTATGAAAGCTGTGTGCTTGACCCGGATGGTGACAGGGTAGAGATTACAATTTAATACTAACTGCTGCTTTATTCCTTGTCCTCCGGGATATCGACGATACGGATGCAGACGGGTTTGTCGCAGACGGCTTTGAGGTCTGCAAGGCCTGCCAGCGCGGCGGTGATTTTATCCTGTTTGTTCGGATGAGTGGTAACGATGACGGGGACGGTGCTGTCGGGGCCGGGGATTTCGTGCTGGAGGACGCCTGAGATGCTAATGGCGTTGTCGGCGAGGACTTTGCCAATCTGGGCGAAGACGCCGGGCTGGTCCTTGACCATTAAGCGGATGTAGAACCGGCTGACGAGGTTATCGATTTTATCAATCGAACCCGCTATTTCGGCGTGCGGTTTAAGATTGAGATTTTTGAAGGTGGTCGCGGAATTGCCGAGAGCGACTTCGATAATGTCGGCGACAATCGCGCTGGCGGTCGGCATCATACCCGCGCCCCGGCCATAGAACATAACGTTGCCGACTGCGTGGCCGAAAATGCTTAGGGCGTTGAATGAGCCGTCAACCATGGCGAGACGGTTTTCTTTGCTGATAAATGAGGGATGCACGCGGAGTGAAATCCGGCCTTTGTCATCCTTTTCAGCAATAGCCAAAAGTTTCAGAACGTAACCCATTTCGCCGCCGAATCGGACATCGTCTTTGGAGACGAGTTGTATGCCTTCGACGAAAATATCTTTCATCTCGATTGAGGAGCCGAAGGCAATTGAGGCCAGTATCGCGAGCTTGTGTGCGCTGTCTCCGCCTGAGATATCGAGGGTGGGGTCGGCTTCGGCGTAACCTTTTTGCTGTGCCTGGGCAAGTGCATCTGCGAAGTCGGCGCCTTTGGAGGTCATATTCGAAAGGATGTAGTTGCAGGTTCCGTTTACGATGCCATACATTGCCTTGATGTCATTGGCGGCGAGACCGGTTCTTATGCCTGAAATTATTGGTATTCCGCCTGCGCAGCTTGCTTCAAAGGCGATACATCGGTCATTTTTATGGGCAGCGGCGTAAAGTTCCGCGCCGTGTTCAGCCAATAACGCCTTATTTGCGGTAACGACGTGTTTGCCCGCGGCGAGCATTTTTAGCTGGATATCCTTTGCGATTTTGGTTCCGCCTACGAGTTCGACGCCAATTGAGATTGATTTATCGTTGAGGAGCCGGTTGAGGTCGTTAGTGAGCAGGCCATCGGGCAGCTTGACCGGGCGGGGCCTTTTGAGGTCGGCATCGACCACGCAGGCAAGCTCTAATCGCAGGCCTGTTTTGGAGGCGATAGCGTTTGTGTTTTCGAGGATGATTTTAGCGACGCCTGCGCCGACGGTGCCGAAGCCGACAAGACCGATTTTTATATTCTTTTCCTGCATATTGCATTTTCCCATTAAAGACCGTAGTTTATAAATTCCGTGGAAGATAGTCAATTGTGTTATTTGCGGGTATGATTCGATTATGGGATTACATCGATTTTATTGCGATTCGATAGACGGGCCAAGGATTGAGCTTGAGGGGACGGAGGCGCATCACCTTGCGGTATTGCGGCTGAATCCGGGGGATAAGATCGAGCTTTTCGACGGCCTGGGCGGGCTGGCGACGGCGGTAATATCGGCAATTCGGAAAAATATCGTTACTCTCGAAATCGAGGACGTCCGGCGAAGCGAAATGCCGAAGACGCGACGCATAATTATCGCGGTGAGCGTTCCCAAGGGCGAGCGATTCGACTGGCTGATTGAAAAATGCACGGAATTGGGCGTTGAGCGGATTAGTCCTGTGATTTTCGAGCGGACAGTGAGGCAGCCGGGAAATCCGAAGGCGATTGATCGGTGGATGAACCTGGCAATCTCGGCGGGCAAGCAGTGCAAGCGGCTATTTTTGCCCCAGATTGACCCGCCTATGAATTCACAGGATTGTATAGAAGCGATAAAGAAAGACAGCCCAAATTGCCGGATTCTCGCGGGAGGTGTGTCGGGTGATTGCCCATCTTTAGCAGGGCAACCTTTTGGCTCAAATGATGTTGCTGCTCTGGTTGGCCCGGAAGGGGGCTTTACGGAAAATGAGGAGGCGTTTTTGAAAAGCCGGGGCGTTCAATTTGTGCGATTATCGGATACAATTCTGCGAACCGAAACTGCGGCTATTGCGTTTGCCGCAATATTGGCTGCTCAAAGGAATCAGACACAATAATCAGGAGGTTTGATTATGCCCAATACATTTCTTGAGAAGATAGAATATAAAATTGAAGCGACGGCGATAGGGACGTGGAAGAGGTATGGCTACGAGAACGGAACGAGCTTTCACGAGTTCAAATCGCACATTGGGTTGCTCGGTTTGCCGCTGATTCATTACACATACGGCAAAAACCCGGAAACAGGAAGGCGGGTAGTTGCCAAAGGCGTAATCGCCATTGGGCGAATCGCCTTCGGCATTATCGCAATTGGCCAGATGTCAATCGGATTGCTCGCGATAGGGCAATTTGCAATCGGCTTTTTGTTCGGCCTGGGGCAATTATCGATTGGTCTTGCCGCAATAGGGCAGGTAGCCATAGGCGTTTACTTCGGTCTGGGGCAAGTAGCTGTCGGCCAGGTTGCTATAGGGCAATTGGCGTATGGTAAATATGTCCTTGCACAACTCGGCTTCGGGGAAAATGTTTTGTCGATTACGCGCAGGGATGATGCGGCGTTTGAATTTTTCAAATCATTTCCGGTGATAAAGAATTTCTTCCACTAAATCGCCTGGCCGGCGAGGATTCTGTCGAATTCGGTGGGGTTGAAGAAGGCAGAGGGACCTCTGGGGTTGTGCTTGGTTAGCATTTTGACTGTCGCGGCGAATTTTTTATCGAGCGTGGCGATAAAGCAATTGTTCTGGATTCCTGATTCTTCGGCGTTGCTCAGGACAAGTTCCGGCGGAAGAACAATCTGATATGCGTGGAGGGTGAGTCGTTCGATGAGGGGTCTTTCTTCCTCGAATCTACCTAAGCGGTAATCTCTTTTGAATTCCGAGAGCATAATCGGCGACCTGGTCGCATATAGGGGATCGATGGCTAAGGGCAGGCCGATGCTGGTAAGATGCACGCGAATCTGGTGCGTTCTGCCCGTCAGCGGGGTGACTGCGAGGAGCGATACGAGGCCGAAGTTCGCGAGGAGCCGCCAGTTGGTTACAGATTCCTTGCCGCCCCTGTGGTCGATTATCATAAGCTCCGGCTTTTTTTTGCAGGGGGCGATGGGGGCATCTACGACGCCTTCCGGGTCAAGGACTGCGCCTTTGACTATGGCGAGATATGTTTTTTTGACGGTTCGGTTGAAAAAATAATCCGCGAATTGTCTCTGGGCGGCCCGGTTGAGGGCGAGAATCATCACGCCGGAGGTGTCCTTGTCGAGACGATGAACGAGACGTAGCTTGGCGGTCATCTCCTTGCCTAACTGCTTGACGAGGAGATCGGTGAGCTGGGGCTTGCCCGAACGGTCCTTTGTAACGGATACGCCCGCGGGCTTATTTATGACGATTATGTTGTCGTCCTGATATATAATTTCAATTTCATTTTTCGGCATCTTGTTTCCTTCTACATTTCTTGACGCTGGGATTCGTATAGCATATAGTATTTGGCGGCAAAAGTGTAGTGTTAAGGACGAAGGACAATGAAGATACCGCCTGTAAAAGGGACGCGAGATTTTTATCCTGAGGAAATGGCCGTCCATAACTGGATTGTGGATGGCTGGAAGAAGGCCTCGATTCGCAACGGCTTCGAGGAATACGACGGGCCTATCTTCGAATATCTCCAGATGTATCAAATCAAAAGCGGCGACGAAATCGTCGAGCAACTGTTTAGTTTCAAGGACCGGGGCGAGCGGGATTTGGCAATAAGGCCCGAAATCACGCCCACCTTAGCGAGAATGGTCAACCAGAAAATCAACGCATTGCCCAAGCCGATAAAGTGGTTTTCGCTGCCACGGCTTTGCAGGGCGGAACGACCTCAAAAAGGGCGTCTGCGTGAATTTTTCCAGTGGAATATCGATATCATAGGCGAAGACAGCGTTCTTGCGGATGCGGAAGTGATTTTCACGACGGTTGATTACCTGCGTGAAGTCGGCCTTACGCCGAAAGACATAAAAGTAAAAATGTCGAGCAGAAAACTTTTGGCGGCGGTTTTGAAAAAAATCGGCGTTCCCGACGAGAAGCTGAATCCGCTTTATACGCTATTGGATAAAAAAGTTAAACTGCCTTCTGAGGTATTTACGACGACATTGACCGAGCAGGTCGGCAGCGATATGGCGGGCCGGATTAAGTCCTTTATGGAATCGCAGACGGTTACTTCCATCGAGAACATTGTAAAAGCTGAGGCCGGTGACCAGCTTGAGGTTGCAATAAAGGAGCTTGAAGATTGCGTTGCTTGGCTGAACCGGATGGGGATAAGTGATTACTGCGTCTTTGACCCAGGTATTGTCCGGGGACTTGCTTATTACACTGGCATTGTTTTTGAGGTGCATGATATCCAGGGCGACCTTCGCGCTATCTGCGGCGGCGGGCGATACGATAATCTCCTTCGTGATTTCGGCGGGCCTGCGGTATCGGCAACCGGGATGGGTATGGGCGACTGCGTCCTTGAGATATTGCTTCGAGAAAAGGGTTTGTTCGATAAGAAAATTACGTCGAGGACGCTTGATTACTATGTTGTGCCGATAGCCAGTGAGCTTTTGGACGAGGCGGTAAAATTGACGGCTGCATTGCGAACAAAAGGTTTCAAGTCGGCTTTCAGTTATAAGGTTGCGGGCTTGTCGAAGCAGTTAAAAAACGCCTCGGAGCAGAACGCGAAATACTGCGTAATAATCGGAGATGAATTCAAGGCGGGCAACATAGTCGTGAAAGATATGGCGACCGGGCAGCAAAAAACCGTGCCACTTAATGATTTTCTCAAAAATCCCTAAAAGTGCTGATGAAGGAATACGCACCCAACCATTACGAAAAGGCCTTCGAAAACTGGCTGATTGATAATCACGTCGAGTACGTCCCTGCTGCGGACCAGCATAAGCCAGTTTATGAAAAGTCCCAGTTGAAAAGTTTCGATTTTCTCCTGTGCCCGTCGTCAGGCAAGAAAGTTATTGCGGAGGTCAAGGGCAGGCATTTCAAAGGCACGACGCTGGCGGGCCTATCCCGTCTGGAGTGCTGGGTAACAACGGAGGATGTCGATGGTCTTGCCGCCTGGCAGAAAACGCTTGGAGACGATTACGACTCGGTATTTATCTTCGCGTACCGGTTTCAAAATATCGACGTGGATTTTGACGGCAGGGAGATTTTCGATTTCAACGAAGATAAGTATTTGTTTTTAGCCGTGCGACTTGCGGATTACGTAAAGTTTATGAAACAGCGAAGTCCCAAGTGGAAGATGGTAACACTTGCCGCCGACAAATTCCGCTTTTGCGCCATGCCCGTCAACAAGCTATTCGCCTGATTTCATTTCCCGTATTTCACCGAACAGCCGTATGGTTTTGTCTTTGCGATACTCACGGTTTTGCCCGCGGTCAATTCGCCAAGCGCCTTATCGATGTAGTTGACATATTGTGCGCCCTCGCGGGTCATGCCCAATGGTGCGTCGTCGAATGCGCCGTTGTAAACGATGTTGCCTTTGGCATCGACGATGAAGGTATGCGGTGTTGTTTTCGCTCCGTACGCCCTGCCGACTGCGCCTGAGCTGTCATCGAGAATCGGATGGCTTACTTTGAACTGTTCCGCGAATTCCTTGTCCTTTGCTAATTCCTGGTGGCCCGTGCTGTTTATCGCGAGGAATACCACGCCTTTGTCTTTGAATTTGTTGACAAGGTCGTTAACAGCGGTTGTCTTTTCATAGTTGTATCTTGCGAAAGGACATTCGTAATTGAACCATTCGAGCACGACGATTTTGCCTGCATAGTCCGAGAGCTTGACTGTTTTGCCGTCGTAGTTGGTAAGGGCAAAATCCGGCGCTTTTGTCACTTTTTGTTCTGCCGCGAAAAGCACCTGTGTCATTATGATCGCCACAGCGGCTATTGTTAATATCCTGTCCATAATACGCTCCTTTCAGTAATCCTTTTGCTCTTCAATAATACGCTATGATATCCCGGCAGGTTTGTAGGATTTTGGCGTAGAATTCGGGGGTGAGTGCTGGTAGAATTTGTCGAATTGCCGGTTTTAAAACAAAAATAAATATTGGAGGTAATCGAAGATGCTTAGGAATATGTTGTGCCTGGCTATAGTGGCGGTTGTATGCAGCGGGTGTTGCGCGGGAAAATGCGGCGTTGCGGCGAAAGCTGAAGGCCAAAAGATGTGTGCGAAAGAATGCCCTAAAATGCTGAAACACGTCGTGCTGTTCAAATTCAAGGAAGGAACGCCGCCCGAAAAGATAAAAGAAGTTGAACAGGCATTCGCGGCTCTGCCCGGCAAAATCGACATTATCAAGGGGTTTGAAGCGGGGACCAACGTAAGCGTCGAGAACCATTCGGAGGGCTTCACGCATTGTTTTGTCGTGTCGTTTTCGAGTGAGGCCGACCGGGATACGTATTTGAATCACCCTGCCCATAAAGAATTCGGCAAATCGCTTGGCGGATGCCTCGATAAGGTTCTTATCGTTGATTACTGGAACAAATGAGAATCATCGCCGGCTCAAAACGCGGAATGAATCTGTTCAGCCCGCCGGGTATGGATTCGCGTCCCATTACCGACCGGGTAAAGCAGTCGCTGTATGACGTGCTGCAAAAATACGACCTGCCCGCGGATAAAACGGTCGCGGATATTTTCGCCGGTGTCGGGTCGCTTGGCCTTGAGGCGTTAAGCAGGGGGGCGGTGTTCGTAACATTCGTCGAGCAGAACCCCCAAATTGCCCCGGTTCTTAAACAGAATATCGAAAAGGCGGGGTTTGCCGGGCAGTCGAAAATAGTTAAAACCGACGCGTTCAGTGTCGCCTGGCCCATGGATGCCGAACATCCGAAATACGACCTGGCGTTTGTTGACCCGCCTTATGTTGATTCGGCCAATACGCAGGCGGGCTCGCCATTGGGGGTGTTGCTGACTCGTTTGAGCGAGCGCATTTCGGCGGGCGGTTTTGTGATTGTTCGCACGCATCGCAATACGGTCTTGTCCCAATCATACGGGCCGCTTAAAATCATCGAAACTCGCCAGTGGGGCAATATGGCGGTAACGATACTAAAAAAGACGTAGGGCAAATGACAAATAAACAGGCGGCAATTCGGATTGTCAGGCAGTTAAGGGATGCGGGCTTCGAGGCGATGCTGGCGGGCGGCTGCGTCCGCGATATGCTTCTGAAAAGAAAGCCCAAGGATTACGATGTTGCCACCGATGCGAAGCCCAATGATGTTGCGAAACTTTTCCGCAGGACTCTCAAGGTCGGCGCGAAATTCGGCGTGGTTGTTGTTCTGATTGATAAAATCCAGATTGAGGTTGCCACGTTCAGGACTGAATCCGGCTATGCCGACGGCAGACACCCCTCGAAAGTGCAATTTACCAGCCCGCGTGAAGATGCTGCACGCAGGGATTTCACCATCAACGCGATGTTCTTCGACCCCGTTGCCGACAAAGTGATTGATTACTACAAAGGGCAGGCGGATTTGAAGAAACGCATAATCCGGACTGTGGGTAAACCATCCGAACGATTCGGCGAAGATTATCTGCGTATGCTTCGGGCTGTAAGATTCTCGACGCAGCTTGGTTTTGCAATCGAGTCAAAAACCAAGGCCGCTATATGCGACGGCGCGAAAAACATCACCAAAATCAGCGGCGAACGAATTGCCGCCGAACTCGAAGGCATATTAGTAAGTCCCAACCGGACACAAGGGTTGAAACTTTTGATTGAAACGGGTCTGGCGGAATTTATCTTCCCCGGCTTTTGCTGTCCCGGTGCGGGCTTTGCCGTACGTATGCTTGCTAATCTGCCACAAGAAATAGATTTTGCTTTGGGCCTGGCGGGGCTGTTCGCCGGCTTCGAGCCCGGTTTTGCGATTGAGAAATGCGAACTGCTCAAACTCAGCAGGAATCAGGAAAAACAAATCGAATTCTTTCTGGATAACCGTGGCAGTTTACTGAAAGACTTGTCGCTGGCTGAATTGAAATTGCTGGCCTCGGAGCCGTATTTTGAAGACCTTTTTGCATTGCAAAAGGCAATTCAAAAGGCGAGCAATCAAACAGTTGGCCCCTTAATCAAATTACGCAAAAGGATAAGGCAGTTAAAAGGCGTGGAGTTGCGACCTAAGCCGTTATTAAATGGGCACGACCTTATGGCCCTTGGCGCAATCCCCGGCCCATCGCTTGGCCAACTCGCAACAGAAATGTATATCACGCAACTGGAAGGCAAATTGCAGTCAGCCGACCAGGCAAAACAGTGGGTTGCTAAATGGCTGCAAGTGCATAAACGGCATGATAACGAATAACGAAGTGAGTCACTTCCCGAATTTGTAGCTTATCAGTTTATAGACCAATTTTGCGGCTAAGAAGTCGGGACCTTTGTTGTCGGGATTGGGGCACATTTCAACGACATCGAAGCCGGTAACGTTTGTCTTTCGGAATACGGGCCTGAGCAAATCCAAAACCTCATACCACGAAAGTCCGCCCGGCTCCGGTGTGCCGGTCGAGGGCATTATCGACGGGTCAAACACGTCCAAATCAATCGTTACATAGACGTTGCCCTTGAGCGTCGATAAGACCTTTTTAATCCAGCCGGCTTTGCCCGCGATATTTTCGGCGAAAAACATATTGCTCTTTTTGGCTCGCGGCTTTTCGGATGTGTCCATACTCCGTATGCCTACCTGGACGGTTTTGCAGATGTCCTGCGCCCTTGCCATAATGCAGGCGTGGCTGTATTTCGAGCCGTGGTATTCGTCGCGAAGGTCGCCGTGTGCGTCCAATTGCAGAACGGTAACTTTTCCGTATTTTTTCACCTGTGCCTGTATCGCGCCGATACTTACGGAATGTTCACCGCCAAGCAGGACGGGGAATTTGCCGTTGGCTAAGTGTGCGCTGATTCTTTTTTCGACCGCCTGAACCATTTTTTCAGGCGATTTGTTTTCCGTAACGGGTTTGTCGGTGAATATCCCGACCTTATACGGTTCGGAATCGCTTTCGATATCGTAGTTCTCTACAATCTCCGAGGCCTCAAGTATGGCAGCCGGCCCCTTGTCTGCACCTTTTCCCCAACTGCTTGTCTTGTCGTATGGCACAGGAATAATAGCGACCTTGGCCCGTGCCGGGTCGCGGTATTGAATCGGGATGTCACTGAGAAACACTTCTTTCGCCATTGGTATTGCCAATTCTTCTATAGTATTTTCTTTGCGACCTCCGCGTGCTCTGCGGTGAAGATTAATCGAACAGGAACATCGCGATAGCCACTGTTGTCGTCCACTGGTCTCTCATCCCGCGTGCGGTCTGCGTGATGTTGGTTGTTCTGATTAACAGGCCGCTTGATTTGTAAACCTGCTCTTTTTCCGACCACGCCTTATTGGGGTCAACTTCAAGGCCGAGTGTCGTTCCAAGCATTCCGGCCGCAAGGTCTTCGGAAAAATCGGCGGCCTCGTGCTCGTTCATTCCGTAGCCGTGGACTTCGCTGAGGTATCCCCAGTTGTTGCGGTCTTTGGGTACAGCCAGCCCGACGGACGAGCCGATAAGTCGTCCATGCTCGTCGGTATCCGACCTTGCCATTACGCAGTAGCTGATTTCGCCGGGAGTCAGTCGTTTTTGACCGACTTCCCTGCTTACAACTTTGCAGCGGGGGGGCAGGATTGACGAGACCTGCACGAGGTTCTGCTGAGCCACGCCTGCCGCTCTTAGCGCGTCCTCGAACGACTTTAGCCGATACTTGTGGCGGCCAACACCCTTGGTTAGAAACACTCTCGTAGGAACGAGATTTCTCATTTCATTCTCCTGCGTCTCAATTCTATTGTTTTATTGACTACAATAATACCAATTACCCTTTCGTCTCCGGCGATTTGGCCGCACGCGTTACGGTGTGCCGTCCGGCTGTAAGAGTGCTGATTATATCTTTACGTGTTTCGCTTACAATAAAAATTATCCAAACTTTTTTCGCGGCCGGCTTTTACGACGCCATGGATCTGGTGCCGTTTCCAAAAAGGCAGTCTAACATTTTGTCATTCTCGCGGAAGCGGGAATCCAGTTTTTTAATCTGGATTCCGGGGCAAGCCAGGAATGACAATACAGAAGTTATGCTAAACGGTGGTCTTGGTTGACGAATTTCGGAAAATAACCATAGCCGGATGGCTAAAGTTGACCCTGTTATGAGGACGGATTATCAAGCCATCTTCCGACAAAAATTGCCCAACGCCTGATAATATGGGCATTGGCGGGGCATTGGGGGGTTTTTTGTTGACAAACAGCCCAATTATCTTTAGTATGACCGTTCTAAAGACGATTACTACGAATGCTTATGCCCATATCGTTCCCCGCAGGGGGGCGGGGGCTGTAAGTCGCCGTCGCGGCGGGAGTTACGCCGGCGAGTTGGCGAATTAAGGGCGATGGTGGCGACGTGTTTTTGGAGACCTTTCAATGCTTAACAGAAATAATCTTGTAATGGTTGTGGGTATCGCACTGGTTTTTGCCGCTCCGGTATTTGCCGAGACGCTTGAAGGAAACTACAACGACCTGCTCCACTACCTGAATATTGGCCGGTTCGATATGGCCAAGGGTGATGCTCAGGCGATTTTGGACAGCAATGCCGCGCCGCTCGATTTGTTTGCGCTGGCCGATGGCAATCCGCAGGGTTACGCGTTGATAGTCAAGGCCAAAGAGAGTTCAACGAATGCCGAGCTTGCCGGTCTTTGCGGCAAGGTTGTGGACATAATTGAGCAGGGCAGGTTTATACGTCGTTCTGAACCGAAGATTATCTCCGAGGAAATCGCCCGGCTGAGCAGCACAAGCCGTGGCCAGCTTAACGCAGTCAAACGTCTGCAAAACGCGGGCGAATACGCGATAATGTACATGCTCGATGCCCTCGGCGATGATGCTCGCAAGGCCGAATGGCCGAACATTTCTTCGGCTTTGGGGCAAATGAGCAAAGAAGCCATCAGGCCTCTTACCGCCGCGCTTCAAACCAATAACGTCGGCGTCAAATCGGAAATCATCAGGGCATTGGGTAAAATCGGGTATCCGCAGTCGCTGCCATATCTCAAATACGTTGCAGAAAAAGATAGTTCCGCCCAGCTTAAGACGCTGGCTGAGGAAAGCATAAAGAAAATTGACCCTGCGGCGTTGAAGGTCCCGGCAGCACAGCTTTGCTATCGGCTTGGTGAGGATTATTACTATCATGCCGAATCACTTGCTCCCGCGGCGGACGCCAATTTTGCCAATATATGGTTCTGGGACGCCAAGAACGCCCGGCTTGACAGCGAGCGGGTTGACAAAAGGTATTTCAGCGAGCTGATGGCGATGCGCTCCTGCGAGTGGGCGCTTAAGGCCGACGAGAATTTCGGACAGGCGATAGGATTGTGGATTGCGGCGTTTTTCAAAGCCGAGTCATACGACGTTGTGATGCCCGACTATTTCGGCGCGGGGCACGCCAACGCGATGACATACGCGAGAACCGCCGGCCCCGAATATCTGCATCAGGCCCTTGCCCGTGCGATGAAAGACAAAGATGCCCAGGTGGCGTTGGGTGTCGTAGAGGCGTTATCGACTACGGCGGGTGAAAGCTCGCTGTTTTATCGGGTAGGCACGTCGCAGCCGTTGGCAGAGGCGCTTTCATTTGACTCAAAAGCGGTTAAATTCAGCGCCGCGATAGCGATTGCCGCTGCCGGTCCCAAGCAGGCATTTCCCGAAAGCAAACTCGTCGTCGCCAACCTTGCGGATGCGCTTGCACAAAGCTCGGAACAGCCCTCGGACAATATCCCGATGTGGAACGGCTCGCTTGCCGATATTTACGCGCTTCGCGCGGCGAAAGCAATGCTGAAAATTGCTCAAACCCGCAACCCGGTTCTTGATTTGTCCGCGGCACAGAACGCACTCATCGCTGCGACGAAAGACAAGAGGGTGGAAATCCAGATGCTCGCCGGGCAGATACTTGCATATCTGAATACACCGGAAGCCCAGCAGGCAATTGCTGCGATGGCGATGGCCGAGAGCAATTCCCAGGATATTCGTGTTACGGCGTTCGGTTCGCTGGCGGTATCGGCCAAAGTTAACGGCAATAAGCTCGATGACGCCGCGATAAACGCTATTTACGGATTGGTCAGCTCAAAGGATATTGACCCCGGTCTTCGTGCCGCCGCAGCAGCAGCTTATGGCTCACTGAATTTACCAAGCCAGAAGGTCAAGACCCTGATTCTCGACCAGGCGCGCAGCTAAAAGCGTTGGGATGTTCGATTTCTGCCCGTTGCGGCATTCGATAATTTCCTAAAGTTATCGCAAGAGGAGATACTACGGGGGAATTATGTTGTTCGGTTCCGGCGACCTCCGTATAGATGCCGGATTAATAGAGTTGTTTGGCTCGTTTACGTTAATAGGCCGATTCAAACCGCCTCTGGCATTGGCGTCCGTGACAGCTTTATTGACCGGTTTTATCAGCAGCTCTTTGATTGTTTTCTCCGCGTCAACGGGGTCACTCGATGCGACGAATGTATCCATAAACTTGCACAACTTGACCAAGCATGACTGCATTTTGGCTTCTTCGAAGGTTTTAGCGTCTAAGCCGATTTCTTTTACGTATTGTTGCTGGGAAAAAGGAGTGGTGCAGATAACAAGCGTTGCGAAACTGCATATCGTAAATCCCGCCAGGAACCCCATAAGGCCTGAGCCGAGGGTGTTCACAGTCCTCGGGAAGGCAACCTCGAACTGGCCTATCAACAGGATGTATGCGATACCCTGCAAAATCAGGAATGTGCCCGTTCCCGTTGCCAGCAGCGAAATTGCCTTGCCGTATTGCCCGTTCGTTGCAGCAGGGAAAAAATCCTCAAGAACAGGCCCAATGCGGACCGCTATGTAAACGGCAACCAGTAAATTAAACAGCATCGTCCATGCGTGGTAGAAGCCCAGCTTTATCGTCGAGTAAGCGAAAAGGACAGCTATCAATATGCTTAACCAGAATACTGTCATAGTGTTATTCTACCACCCTTTGCATTTCATCGATGCTTGTCATACCAGTTACAACTTTGAGCAGGGCCTGCTTTCGCATATTTGATTTTCCCCGCGTGTCGCCTTCTTTTCTCAACTGCTCTATCGGCAGTTTATTATTCGACAGGGAGTTTTTAAGCTCGTCATCGAGAGTCAGCATATCGTAAATCCCGATTCTGCCGTAATATCCGGTTCCATAACAGTGTTCGCAACCGACGGGGTCGAAGATGTTAGCGTAGTTGACCTTCTTTTTTTCAAAGATTCTTAGTTGTTCCATGCTTAGTTTCGCGGGGGCCTTGCAGTATTTGCACAGCCGGCGGATTAATCTTTGTGAGATAATCAAATTAAGGCCCGTCGAAAGCATCAGGGGGGTAACGTCTAAATCCAGCAATCGAATCAATGCCGAGGCGGGGCTGTTAGCGTGGACGGTTGCCAGAACAAGATGCCCTGTTTGTGAGGCCTGAAGGGCGATTACGGCCGTCTCCTCGTCTCTTATTTCGCCCACGACGATTACGTCTGGGTCCTGACGCAGTATGCTTCGCAGCGACTTGGCGAATGTTATCCCTGCCTTGGCGTTGACTTCAATCTGGCTTGTGTTGGGCAGGACGTATTCGATTGGGTCTTCGACCGTTATCACGTTTCGCGTGTAAAAGTCGATTTTATTGAGCATTGCGTAAAGCGTCGTTGTTTTGCCGCTGCCCGTCGGCCCGCACAGCAGTATCATACCGGATGGCTTTCTGATGGCGCTTTCAACGATGTTTTTTTGTTTTTCCGTCATGCCTACACTCTCAAGAGTGTATATGCTGGCGTCCTGTTTGAGGATTCTTATCGACAGTTTTTCGCCGTTGAGCACGCCCGCGCTTGCCACCCGAAAAGAGACCGTTCCATCCGGAATCTTGGCGACAAATGCGCCGTCCTGTGGTCTGCGCCTCTCCGAGATATCCATATTAGAGATGGCTTTGATACTGTTTACTATGGCCTGACAGGTGGCCGCCTCTAACTGGTTGGTTTCCCGCAGCACGCCGTCAACGCGAAATCTTACGATGGATATGGAGTCGCTTTTGGGGTCAATTAGAATATCGCTTGCCCTGTCCTGAAGGGCGTCCCATATAATTTTTTCGGTTAAATTGAGTATGTGGCTGTCTTGGCGACGCATTTTCCCGTGGCCGTATAGCTCCTTAAGCTCGGTGCCGGATGAATCGAGCAGCTTGATAAAGCTTTCTTTCGAGCCGCCCATCAGTTTTGAGGATTTTATGGTGTCGCTGATTGTCAAAAACCGCTCTTTTATCGCCTCGAAAAAATTTCCCCGCTCGGCGATAGGGGTCTTGATAACGTCTTTTATCAGGAAAGCCAGCAGTGGTATGGGCCCTAATAATAGCGTCAGCACGTTTATGAACGGCTTTTTGGCTTTGGGAACTACCAAACTGAACTCCACCCGCTGGACGCAATACAACCCCAGATACACCCATCCCACGAGAATTATAAGCTTGAGAGGATTAAACGGCATGTCCGCCGCGGTCAATACGCCTGCCTGACCCGGCAATTCAACCGTTGCCTGGTGTGCGGCGGAAAATAATACTTTCATAAACCAGCATTGCATACCTTCCCTCTGACCCTCAAATATATCAGGAAGCAATTGCCAAGTGATCTAAATTAACATAAATTCCTGTTGTTGGCAAGGTGTTTAGCAGTTAATTGTCCCGTGAAATTTGGGGAATTTCAGGGGTTTGAGCGTTATCATTTGCGTTTCATCACCCCCATCAGGACAAGCCGGCCTGTTGTCTGAAGCGGGCGGTTCAGGGCGGATTCGTTGCCGGAATCTTGCCGATTATTTTCGGGTTATGTGTTATAATAACAGCAAATATGCTGTAAAAATGAAATATCAGAATATTCCGGATGTGCCTGAATGAAGCTTGAAATGCGGGGACAAATGCGGCTGGAGCAGCAGATGAAGCTGGCTCCGCACATGATTCAGTCGATGGAGATACTCCAGCTGCCGCTCCTTGCGCTTCAGGAGAGGATAGAGCAGGAGATGAACAACAATCCTGTTTTGGAAGCGGATGAATCGGCAGAGCAGGAGGAAGCATCTGCTGAAACGACAGCCGAACCGGAAATTCAAACCGAGCCCAAGGCGGGGCCGGCGGAGGATTACAAGGGCGACGACCGGCTGGATGAAGAGGTGCGGGATTATATCGAGCATCGGGACGATTATCCGAGACCTCGGTCGGACGAGCCGGATCCGAAGCTTGCCGCGATTAACAACACAGCCGCACTGCCGCAGTCGCTGCATGATTATCTCGAAGACCAGTGGCGAATGGTCGAGGCGGATGAGCCCGTGAAAAAAGCGGGCAGTATGATTATCGACTACATCGACGACAAGGGGTATCTGTCGGTTCGATTAGAGCAGCTGCACAACAAGGACCGAACGGATTTTACGCTTGAGGATTTGCAGAAGGCGATTGTGCTGATTCAGCAGTTAGACCCGCCCGGCGTTGGCGCACGCGACCTGAGGGAATGTCTGTTGATTCAAATTAACCAAAGTAACGAGGATGTTAGTTTCGAGACGGCCCTTGTTACCAATCACTTGGAAGATATGCTCGAAAACCGGCTGCCCGATATAGCCAAGAAAATGAATTGTTCGATGGAAGATATTAACCGCGCGATTGAACGACTGAGCAAATTTGATACCTCGCCTGGACTGCAAATCGGCAGAAACCACAACCACCCTGTTACCGCGGACGTGATTGTGGAGTATTCCGAAGAAGCGGGCGATTATACGGTTCGGCTGGTGGAGGATGGTGTGCCCCGGCTGCGAATAAGCGATGATTATGCCAAAATGGCGTCCGGCGACAAAGTCGGAGATAGCGCGAAACAGTTCCTGCAGAATAATATTCGTTCGGCCCAGTGGATAATCGATGCGATACAGCAGCGAAAGAATACGCTGCTCAAGGTCACTCGTTCGATTGTTAATCGGCAGAGGGAATTTTTCGACAGGGGGCAGTTGTATTTGAAGCCGTTGCCTATGGCGAAAGTTGCCGAGGACGTCGGCGTTCATATTGCCACCGTCTCCCGTGCGGTTGCGGGCAAATATGCACAGTGTGAATGGGGCATTTTGCCTTTGAGGAAGTTTTTCTCAGGCGGCATCGAGGATACGCAGGGCAACGAAAAAAGCTGGGAGGCGATAAGAGGCAAACTGCAGGAAATCATAGACGCCGAGGACAAATCGAAGCCCCTCAGCGACGACCAGATTAAGGCAAAACTGACCGAAGCGGGTATAACGGGCCTTGCCCGAAGAACAATCGCCAAATACCGCGGCCTTCTCAAAATACCCCCCGCACGTCTTCGTAAAAAATACTAAAAAAATGTTGTTGACCGGGCAAACCTATTTGATACCATATGAGTATATACTCATATAGTAACTTATAGGTGAAATATGCTCGAAAAAAACAAACAGCGTGTGTTCGAAAAGCAGGCCGAAGTAATAAACGCGATGGCCCACCCGGTTAGAATCGCAATCATCGATTTCCTGAAAGACGGCGAACAGTGCGTTTGCGACATCGCGAAGCATATCGGCTCTGAGCGTTCCAATGTTTCACGTCATTTGTCTGTTATGGTCAACGCCGGCATACTCGAATATCGCAAGGATGGTCTTAAGGTCATTTATAAGCTCAAATGCCCCTGCATTCTCGATTTCTTTTCCTGCATATCCGGTGTGCTTAAACAACGCGCAAAAGATGACAGCGAGATATTGAAAGTTCTTTAGGACATAAGTAATGCGGATTCTGAAATGGACATTCCTTTTAACGGTTAGTGTATTGCTGTGGTGGCTGATTTACACGAACCTGGCGGTTTTCGGGCGGTGGTTTACATATTCGCTGCTGAATATGCCACAAGGCGGGCATTTAAGCTCGGCGGTTGAGTTTTTTGTTTTCGAGACGCCTAAAGTTTTGATGTTGCTTGTGCTGATTGTTTTTGGGGTAGGGATTATTCGCTCGTTTTTCACGCCTGAAAGAACCAGAAAGATTCTGAGTGGGAAAAGCGAAGCCGTGGGTAATATTTTAGCTGCGCTTCTCGGCGTGGTTACTCCTTTTTGTTCGTGTTCGGCTGTTCCTTTGTTTGTCGGCTTTGTGACGGCCGGTGTGCCGCTTGGCGTGACGTTTTCGTTTTTGATTTCGGCCCCGATGGTAAACGAGATTGCGTTAGTGATGCTCTTCGGGATGTTCGGCTGGAAGGTCGCGGGGCTTTATATGGGGGTTGGTTTGTTAATCGCGATAGTTGCCGGCTGGATTCTCGGCAGGTTACATATGGAAAAACACATAGAGCCCTGGGTTTTCGAGGCCAAGATGAGCGAAGCGGTTCAGGAGGACGCGATGAACTGGGAGGGCAGGATTCGCTATGGCTTAAACGCTGTCAGAGACATTGTATCGAAGGTCTGGATTTATGTAATTTTAGGGATAGCGGTTGGCGCGGGAATTCACGGTTATGTGCCGCAGGATTTTCTTGCGTCATTTATGGGTAAAGATGCGTGGTGGTCTGTGCCTGCCGCGGTGCTGCTTGGTGTCCCGATGTATTCCAATGCCGCGGGGATAATACCCGTTGTGAAGGCGCTTTTGGAGAAGGGGGCCGCGCTGGGGACGGTTCTTGCGTTTATGATGGCGGTGATTGGCTTATCGCTGCCGGAGGCGATTATCCTGCGAAATATATTGAAGCCGAAACTTGTTTTTACGTTTTTCGGCATCGTCGCCGCGGGAATTATCATTATCGGTTATCTTTTTAATATCTTGCTGTAGGGACTTGAAAAATGAAAAAAATACAGATTCTCGGAACCGGCTGTCCCAAGTGTAAAGCGTTGGCGCAAAATGCCGAAACCGCCGCAAAGGAGCTTGGTTTGCAATATTCACTGGAGAAGGTGACGGACATAAAGGAGATTATGAAGTTTGGGGTTATGTCAACGCCGGCGCTTGTAATAGACGGACAGGTCAAAACGGCGGGCAAGCCGTTGAACATACAGGAGATTAAGGAGATGCTGAAATTATGAATAAAGCCGCAAAATTGATAATCGTTATTGTTCTGATAGCGGCCATCGCGGGTGTAGCAATGGTGAAGAAAACGCAAAAGAGCACAATCACTCCTGTTGCGGATGTGAATAAGCCAACTGTGACGATACAAGGGAATTTGCCCCGGCTTGTGGATTTGGGAGCGGATAAATGCATACCGTGCAAAATGATGGCCCCTATCCTCGAAGAGCTTAAAACCACGTATAATGGCAAGCTTCAGGTGGACTTTATCGATGTCTGGAAAAATCCGGATGAAGCCCCAAAATACAAAATAAGCGTAATCCCCACGCAGATATTTTATGATTCATCAGGCAAGGAGCTATTTCGTCACGAAGGATTTTTCGCAAAGAAAGACATTATCGCAAAGTGGAAAGAATTCGGATTTGAAATGGGCGAGCCAAAATGATTGAGCGGATTTTTACAAGTTTGACGCAGGCGATTGAGGGTTCGGCGGCGATAGCAATCGCAGCGTCGTTTGTCTGGGGAATTTTGAGCATACTGCTTAGCCCCTGTCATTTGGCGAGCATTCCGCTGATTGTGGGGTTTGTTGACAGGCAGGGCCAAATCAGCACAAAAAGGGCATTTGTAATTTCAGCGGTGTTTGCGGCGGGTATTTTGGTGACCATATCTTTTATCGGGCTTCTGACTGCGATGGCAGGCAAAATTCTGGGTGATGTGGGGCCTTATGGGAATTATTTTGTAGCAGGAATGTTTTTTGTGGTTGGCTTGTATCTGATGGATGTAATCTCAATGCCATGGTCGGCTCCCGGTCAGATGAATATAAAAAAAAGAGGATTGCTGGCGGCGTTGTTCCTGGGGCTTATTTTCGGGGTAGCGGTCGGTCCCTGCACATTTGCATATATGGCGCCGATTCTTGGGGTAACATTCAAAGTGGCGCAAACGAATCTGTTATACGGCGCGGCACTATTGGTTATTTATGGTCTCGGCAATTGTTCGGTGATTGTATTTGCGGGGACATTTACGGAGGTCGTTCAGCGGTATATGAACTGGAACGAGCGTTCACAGGGCGCTATTATTTTAAGAAGGGTATGCGGAGTCCTCGTGATTTTCGGAGGGCTCTACCTGATTTATACGGCGAAATAAAAATAAGGGAATACGAATGAAAAACGGCATTGCAAAACAGTTGTCTTTCTTAGACAGGTATTTGACCCTGTGGATTTTCCTGGCGATGGGTATCGGCGTCGCATCAGGTTATTTTTATCCATCGATTGTGAATTTCTGGAACAGCTTCCAATACGGCACAACCAATGTCCCTATTGCAATAGGTCTTATCTTGATGATGTATCCTCCTCTGGCAAAAGTTAAGTATGAGGAGCTTGGCGGGGTCTTTCGCAATTATAAAATACTGGGTCTGTCTCTGCTTCAAAACTGGGTAATCGGCCCGGTCCTGATGTTTGTCCTGGCGATAGTGTTTTTGCGGGGCTACCCGGAATATATGGTCGGCCTGATTATCATCGGGCTGGCAAGGTGTATCGCAATGGTTATTGTCTGGAACGACCTCGCCAAAGGCGATACTGAATACGCCGCGGGGCTTGTTGCGTTTAATTCCATTTTCCAGGTATTGTTCTTTTCCGTTTACGCATACATATTTGTAACGGTCCTGCCGCCTTTGTTCGGTTTGGCCGGCAGTGTCGTAAATGTCTCAATTGTCCAAATTGCCAAAAGCGTTTTTGTCTATCTGGGGATACCGTTCATAGCGGGCATCATTACAAGATTTGCTTTGATAAAGATTAAAAACAGGGATTGGTATCAAAACAAATTCATTCCCAAAATCAGCCCCGTTACACTGATTGCGCTGCTTTTCACAATCGTGGTGATGTTCAGTATGAAAGGGCAGTTCATAGTTTCGCTGCCCGTGGATGTGCTTCGTATCGCGTTGCCTTTGCTGATTTATTTTGTCGCGATGTTTTTTATCACCTTTTTCATCAGCGCAAAGGCGGGCGCCGGCTATGGTCAATCGACAACTTTGTCTTTGACTGCCGCAAGCAACAATTTCGAATTGGCTATCGCGGTAGCTGTTACGGTTTTTGGCATTAACTCAGGTCAGGCCTTCGCGGCCGTCATTGGCCCGCTCGTTGAAGTCCCCGTGATGCTTATGCTTGTAAAGGTATGCTTAAAAATGCGAAACCGGTTTGTGGCGGCCTGCTAAAGCCGGATGGCTGGGGGCTGGACGAGACGCATTTATTTCCCGATGCAAAAGCGTGAGAAGATGCGGTCGAGAATCTGCTCATCGATATTGTGCTGCTCGATGTTGCTTAACTGGTTATAGGCGGTTCTTAGCATCATGGCAGCCAGTTCCTCGCTGCCTGCCTTTATTTCCTTTTTGGCCTGGATGATATCGTGAACCGCGTTATTGAGCGCCTGCCTGTGCCTGGCGGTCAATGCGATGCCGTATTTATCCGCCGCGGATTTGCCTTGCCCGGATGTGGCGGCGATTATTCGTTCGGCTATTTGTGCTTTTAGATTATCGATGCCTGTACCGCTGTGTGCGGAGACGGGTAGGAAATCGCAGCCGAACAGCGTTCTTAGTTTTGAGAGCCGTTCGGCAATAATCTCTTCCGAAAGCAAATCGATTTTTGTCGCGATTGCTGTGAGATTAGACTGGTTTATCAATTGGCGTATCGCAATATCTTCGGCCCATTGGGGTTTTGTTATATCGACGCAGAAGACAACTACCATTGCGTTTCGTATCGCTTCAATTGCAGCCTGCTGGGCGAGTTCATCGAGTATATTTTCCGGTTCCATTATTAATCCGGCGCAATCGAACAGAACACAGCGACAGCCGGGAAGTTCGAATTCGCCCGTAAGGACGTCGCGGGTGGTTTTTCTCTGATGCGAAACGATACTACGTTCTCTGCCAAGCAATTTATTAAGCAGGGTGCTTTTGCCCGCGTTGGGAGTTCCTGCGATTCCTACTGCGGGCAGGTCAAGCGTTGATTCACTGCGTATTGAGCCGGCGAGAAGGTCATTGAGCCGGTTTATTGTCTCGTTCAATTTGGCGATTATATCGGCTTTATTGGCGGAGGAAATGTCTTCGGCGCTGAAATCAAGGTCCGCTTCGAGCCGGCTGAGAAGGTCGAGAATTGATTCGCGAATTAATTTAGATAATCGCCCCAGCCGGCCTGCCAGCAGGTTTTCCGCCGCGGCAAGCTGAAACGTGTTTGATGCGGTAATCACTTCATTTACGGCCTCGGCCTGTGCGAGGTCGATTTTGTTATTTAGATATGCCCTTGCTGTGAACTCGCCTGCAGATGCTGGGCGTGCGCCGAGTGATAATAGCTTTTCCATCAACTTTTCAGTGATTGCCTGATTTGCCCAGAGGTGTATTTCAGCCAGGTCGTCTCCCGTGTATGAACGCGGGCTTCGGAAAAGATAAACAACTCCGTCAATAGTTATACCGGTGTCTATTGAGATATGGCCGGTTGTTATGCCCGCTTTGTCGGCGACAGGCGATACGCAAATGCGATTCAGGATATCGAATGTCTGCGGGCCTGCTAAACGAACAATTACCCGATGGTCATTGTTTGGCGAACTAATTGCCGCAATTGTATCATTAGAGTTATACACATTCACTGAACGCTATTCGCTACCTGCTATACGTTGCTACTTACATTTTGAAGAATGGTTTTGACTTCGGCTTTTTGACTTTGCCGCCGGTTTTACTCGTTACCGGGACGAAGTTTTCGGTTTCCGCCAGTTCCTGTTTGGCGATGTGCTTTTTGATGTAGTATTGTTCAAGAACGCCGCCAAACACGCTGGCCATAATATAAAGGTTCAAGCCCGATGGTGAATTGTATAACATCAGCGGGAACATCACGGGCATCATAAACATCATAATTTTCTGCTGTTGTGCCGTTTGGGGGTCGGCAGCGGCCTGTGCCGGCATAAGTTTTTGCTGGAGGTAAAACGCCACACCCATCAGAATCGGCAGCAGGTTAAACGAGTCGAGTGTGCCTAAGAGGGGCAGCGATACCGCCTTGAACCTGAACAGCGCATCGGGGGCCGAGAGGTCTGTAATCCAGAAGGGCAAAAACTGCGAGCCGCGAAGGTCGATACTGGCGTAAACAGCGCCGTATAGCGCAATCCATATCGGCATCTGCACCATTGTCGGCAGCATTCCCATAACCGCTGCGGAGTGAGACACGCCGTATTTTTTCTGCACCTCGGCGATTCGGCGGTTCATCTCCATCATATTTTTGCCGTATTGTTTCCTGATTTCCTGCACTTCAGGCAACGCGTTGAATTTCGAGTATTTGCTCATCGACACCTGGCTTAGCCGGGTGAGCGGGTGAAGCATCAGCCGGACGAGCAGGACGAGTATGATGATTACGATGCCGTAATTGGGAATAAACGTGTAGAGCCATTTCAAAAGCCAGAGGATTCCGAAGGCCAGCGGATGGATGATTGCGGCAGGGCAGCAGCAGGCCATAAAATCCATTGTATTAACAAATCCGAGGGTTTGATACATCGGCACTTTGTCGAACAGCGATTTATCCTTGGGGCCGAGGAATAACTTGAAGCTTAAAGTTTTACTCCCTGCCGGGGCAAGCGTGATAATTGTGGTTTTAAGGTCGATGCCGACTGTTTCATCGCCGCTGTTGAGCTGGTAATCGCCGTCCGGATTTGCCAACCAGCCGGATTTGTCGGTTATCCAGTTGCAGAAGTTCATATTCGCGTCGGGCGTTGGAATTACGATGGCCGTGAAGTATTTGCAGGTGATTGCCGCCCAGATAAAGCCGGCGTTGTGCTGGACGAGCTGTCTGCTTTCAGGCGTTGTGGCCTTTCTGAGTTTGTTTATGTCGAGATAAGTGCTGATGATTTCGCCCTTGGTATCCCTGAAAGCTGCGATTGTTTTTCTTGAGTCGGTCCTTGGGTCGTCTCTTTTTATGCCAGCCGGACCGGTCATCTCAAACTGGAGTTTATGCTCATCGGAGGAAAGGTTCTCTATGATTAAATCGCAGTCGAGATCGTAGATTTTTGGGGTGACGCGATAGGTTTTAGTCAGTTTGATAACGGCTTTGCCCGTGGTCTTGTCTTTTATGATTGCCTCAAAGCGGGCGGTTTGTGCGCCGTTATTGGTTTCGACGTCACTGGCTGTCCAGTCAAGCTTGTCTAAGCGTAACTGCAACTGGTTATCCAGGATGAGCGACCGGGTTGCCATTGTAAAAGCAGGCGTGCCGTCGAGGTTGACCGTTGGCGATAGTATCGCAAGCGGCTGAGGATTTTTGTGGTTGAGGTTGCCGAATTCGCTGAGTTTGGCGTCGCTGATACCTGCGCCGCGGGATGTGAGGTCGATAAGGAACTTGAATCCGGTGTTCGGGTCAAGCGAGCCGAGGGTAATGGTTTTGGGGCCTCCGCCGACTGCGCTGAAGCTGGGTTGAGGCGCCGCTTGTAGAGAGGGTGCTTCGTCGGCTGCCAGAATTACGCAGGGCGAGCAAAAAACAATTAACATCAGCATCAAGACGGTTTTGAATTTCATATCACGCTCTTTTATCTTCCTTCTTCAAGCCGGTCGGCGTTAAATGTGTCAAGCTGCCCCAGCGCCCTGATTTTGTCGGCTGTGGTTTTATAATCGTATTCGAGGCGGACAAAATGCACCTCATTTTCCTCGACGTAAACGTAGCTTGCGCGGTTGTCGCGGTCTCTGGGCTGGCCCACTGAGCCGATGTTGATAATCGCCTTTTCGTCTTCAACAATCGGATATACGTTGCCTAATTCGTTGGGCAGGTAAAAATCCGGCTCGTCGAGGAATACGCCCGGCAGATGCGTGTGGCCTACGAAACACAGGTGCTTGACCCGCTCGAAAAGTACGCGGACCTTTACGGGGTTGGTATAAACGTCGTCGGGGAAGATATACTCATTGATGGGTCTGCGGGGCGATGCGTGTATGAAATCGATAGTTGCCGCGACGTCGCCAAGCTTTACCTTGAAAGACCTTCTCATAGGCAGCTTACCCAGGAATTCCCAGCGTTTGTCCTTAATCGGCTTATCGGGTTCGCCTTCGAGGTTGAAACGGGTCCAGAAGCTGGCCTGTTCCGCGCCATAATTGAAATTTGTCGGCTCATAAAGCGTGGCGTAATCGTGGTTGCCCAGTACGCACCATTTGGTCTTGCTTAGTACCAAATCCAGGCATTCCCTCGGGTTCGCGCCGTAGCCGATGACGTCGCCGAGGCAGTAAATGGTTTTTATGCCGCGGTTCTCAATGTCCGTCAGGACGGTCGTCAGCGCCTCGATATTCGAATGTATATCACTTATAATTGCAAACATATCTCACTCACGGATTGCCGTTATACCATAAAATTACCTAACGCAAACGTAACTTCATAGCAGAAAAACCGCAAAAAGGCCAGTGTATTTGTTGGTTTTTCGCGATTGTTTACGGTTGATTTCAAAACGCCGGGTCGATTCTATTTGGTTGCTTTGGATAACGGCGGTGATATAATACCCCAAAATAACCTGTTACTTTGATAAGGGGATTACCTTGGCTGATACGAATTTGCTTGAAGCAAGCGGATTAGTGAAAAAGTATTCGGGAAGGGCGGTCGTCAACGGCGTCTCAATCTCAATCGCCCACCGCAGCATCGTGGGCCTGCTTGGCCGAAACGGTGCGGGCAAGACCACCAGCTTCCGGATGATTATGGGGATGATAATCCCAACTGCCGGTCAGGTTATCTTTGAAGGCAATGACATCACAAAACTGCCGATGTTCAAAAGGGCGCGTCTTGGCATCGGGTATCTTTCTCAGGAGCCCAGTATCTTTCAGCGGCTCAGTGTCCGCGATAATCTTTACGCCATTCTCGAAACGATGGCCGTTACGAAACAGCACAGGGATAGCCGCGCTGACGAGCTGATTGAACGGTTTGGCCTGACCGAGGTGGCCGAAAGCGAAGGGCGGTTCCTGTCGGGCGGCGAACGCAGAAAACTCGAAATCGCACGCGCTATGGTCACTGAGCCGTCCCTTATTCTCCTCGATGAACCTTTCAGCGGCGTTGACCCCATTACCGTCCAGGACCTGCAAAATGATATTCGCCAGCTTGTCGCCTCCGGCGTCAGCATCCTGATTACCGACCACAACGTCGAAAGAACGCTTGAGGTTGTCGATAAGGCGTATATCATCGACCACGGCAAGGTCCTTGCGGAAGGTACACCGGGCCAGGTTATCCAGAACGAAATCGTCAAAAAAGCGTATTTAGGTAATAGTTTCAAAGGTGATGAGTTTGATTAGAGAGCCAGTATGACTATTGATGTTGAAAAATGTCATATAACACATTATCCGGCACGAGTGCTGGGCGAACCCTCGCTGCCGGTCGATAGAATCGACGATACAATCCGTCAGCTTGTCGTCAAAATGACGGATATGATGGTTGAGCTTAAAGGCGTCGGTTTCGCTGCCCCGCAGGGGGGCGTGCCATTGCGCCTGTTTATAATTTCTCTCGACGGCAGCAGGAATAACGTCCGTGTTTATGTAAATCCGACAGTTAAGGGCGAAGGCCCGATTGTGGAAAACGAAGAGGGTTGTCTTTCCGTCCCCGGCGTATATACCAAAATCAAGCGATACAGCATTGCGACCGTTACCGCGACCGACCTCGACGGCAAAACTTTTACCGAGCAGGGTGACGGACTTTACGCCCGCGCGTTGCAGCATGAGTTTGACCACATTGAAGGTGTTACAATCGTCAATCGTATGCCGACGATAGCCCATATCACTTACCGAAGGCAATTGAAAAAACTTGAAGAGGCGAACAACGACGCCGGCTCCTGAAAAACAGGAATCCCCAAAGACCAATGAATATCGTTTATTTAGGAAGCGGCCAATTCGGTTTACCTTGTCTCGACGAGATACTTGGCTCGCGGCATAAAATTACCCTTGTTATTACACAGCCGGCACAGCCCGCGGGCAGGGGACGCAAAGAAAAGCCGACGCCCGTCGCCGAATGGGCAGCAGAAAAGAACATACCCGTCATTGAAGCCCTTGATGTGAACTCATCCGAGACTATTGATAAAATAAAATCCTGCAAACCCGACCTTTTAGTTGTTATTGCGTTCGGTCAGAAAATCAGCAAAGATGTTACCGATATCGCCCCCAAAGGTGCGATAAACGTTCACGCGTCACTGTTGCCGAAATACCGCGGGGCAGCGCCAATAAACTGGGCGATAATCAACGGCGACTCCGAAACAGGCATCAGTATTATCACGGTTGCGGAAAGAATGGATGCAGGTGACATACTCGCGCAATGCAAAACCGATATTGACGGCGAGGAATCAGCGGGCGAGCTTCACGACCGGCTGGCGATATTGGCTGCGCCATTGCTTGTTACGACCATCGACCAGATTGTAGCGGGCACAGCCAAATATACAAAACAGGACGACGCAACAGCCACCCGTGCCCCGAAACTGAAAAAAGCCGACGGCTTTATCGATTTTACCGAGCCGGCGGAATTGCTGCACTGCAAAATGCTTGGTTTGTGGCCCTGGCCGGGTGTGTCTGCCCTTTATAAGTCGCAAAAATCAGACCGGACGGAACGAGTTATCTTCGCAAAAGCAGATATCCTGCGAACAGATGAGCCCGCGAATCTGCCCCCCGGCACAATCGACGAAAACCTCAACGTCGTCTGCGGCAAAGACCGCTTGCAGATTATGCAGTTGAAGCCCGAAAATTCCCGCCTGATGAGTTTCGCTGATTTTGTCAACGGCAGACAAGTTTCGTTGGGCGACCGCTTCGTCAAAATCACGGATTGATATGCCTGAGCCGAAACCTATAGCCGCTCGCGGCGTTGCAGCAGAAGTGCTCACCGAAACCCGCAAAGACAAACAATTTGCCGGCGACGCATTAGACCAGTACCCCAAACTTGCCAACAGGCAAAAGGCGACCGACCTCGTCTTCGGCGTGATAAAGAATCGGCCTGCAATCGACCTTGTTATCGAAAAAGTAGCGGGGATTCAAATCGTGCATATACCGAGTAAAATTCTGAATATAATCAGGGTAGGGGTATATGAGCTGATTTTTTGTCCGCAGGCGAAAGAATACGTGATAATTTCCGAGGCGGTCGAATACGCAAAGCATATCGCCAATACAAAAGGAGGCGGGTTCGTCAACGCGATACTTCGCCAGGTGCAAAAACACATAATAAATCGTCAAAAGCCCGCCGAGCAGTCATCGTCCCGCAAGCTCATCCCGCAAATGCCGAATACGGCTTGCGAATTTGATATTGAAATGCTTCCAGACCCGGACAAATCGCCTTGTGAGTATCTTGCCTGTGCGTTTTCGCTTGCCCACTGGCTTGTTCAAAGCTGGTTCGATAAATATGGCAGGGAGCAGACAGAAAAAATTTGTTTTGCGAGTAATCGCAGACCGAGTGTTTATTTAAGGCCTAATCCGCTCAAAACCACGGCTAAAGAACTTGCGGAGAAACTCAAAGCCGCTGAAATTGAGTGCGAAATTGAACCCGAATCGCAAATGATAAAACTTACAAGCCCCAAAGCGATAACCGCGTTACCCGGCTTCAATGATGGGCTATTCACCGTTCAGGATTTGGCCTCGTCGCAGGTGGTGTGGGCATTGAAGCTCAAGCCGGACTGGGCGATTCTCGACCTTTGTGCCGCGCCGGGGACAAAAACAACGCAATTAGCCGAGACGACAGGCGGACACACGAAAATCGTAGCGACAGATATCGACGCCAATCGCCTGAAAATGGTTGGCGAAAATATCACCCGCCTCGGGTTGGCAGGATGTGTAACGACAATCGAATATAATGATGTTGAAAAGCAGGGCGTTTTTGATTGCGTGCTGATTGATGCTCCCTGCTCGAACACCGGTGTCCTGGCTCGCAGGCCGGAAGTACGCCATCGAATTACGGAAAATGATGTTAAAAAACTTGCAGATACACAGATGACGCTGCTTTCGAAGGCCGCCGGTATGTTGAAACCCAAAGGCGTTATCTGTTACAGCACCTGCAGTATCCAGCCCGAAGAAGACGGCCTGCTCGTCCGCGCATTTATAAAAGAAAACCCCCAGTTCAAGCTTGAATCTGAAAATATTATATTGCCCTCGGCGGAGTCCTTCGACCACGACGGCAGTTTTACGGCGATTATGACGTCGATGCTGGAAACAAAAACTATTGATTGAACTCTTAGATTTATGATGAGGTGAATTATGCGAAGAATAATTGGGTGGGTTTGGAGAGTGGTCGTATGTGCGATTATTTATTGTTTTGGGACAATTGCCGGCGGAATCGCGCTTCAAAAACTGGGCGTGTCGTCTCCGGTGATGCCTGAAGGGATAACCCCTGAGAGGATGGCGAAAATATTGCCGTTGGCGGCGCTCGTATTTGCCGCGGGCCTCTCGCCTATGGCCCGCAGGATTCGAGGAGGATTTTTGTTGAGATGGCTTGTCCTGGCGATATTTCTTTATGGGGCCAATGGCATAAACAATTCCATCGAGGCATCCGTATTCACGAAAGTCGGCGGTTTCGCATCGCTTGCCGCCTATAATTTTGTCCCACTCGTGTTTTTGGCTGCTGCCCTGGCGTTGCTGTTTGCCCCATCCGGCAAGGGCGTGCAATCTTCCCAACGCGTCCTCGTATTGTCGCCCCGAACGCCTGCTCAGTGGTTCTGGCGAATTGCCGCTGCCATAGTTGCGTTCCCGGTCATTTATTTCATTTTCGGCAACATAATCGGGCCGTTTGTGATAGATTATTACAAGCAGGGGGCGCTTTCTCTTGTTTTGCCCACGATGGCGGTAGTCATTCGCACCCAGTTTATTCGCAGCGTAATATTTTTCGCATCGGCCTTTCCTGTCATTGTTTTATGGCATGCGAATCGCCGGCAGCTAATCGGCTGGGCGGGCCTCGGACATTATGTAACGATAGGGCTGGTAGGGATGGTTATGGCCGTCTGGATGCCTGCTAATATGAGAATCATTCACGGCCTTGAGCTTCTTGCCGATTCCTTCGTGTATATATTTGTCTTGGCAATGCTGTTTACAAGGCCTAAGGAGCGGACTTCCTGAACCGTTTCCTGATTTTTTGCCGGTTTGTTCTTGACGGGGTTTAGGTAAATTGTTAAGTGATTGATAGTTGCACGGCCATTTTGGTCGTGTTTTATCGAGCTTTAAGCCCTCGCCAGGGTTGGCATTTTGGGCTATATTATGAAATTGAAAGGAGGCCATTATGGCAAGGTTAGCAGTTATCGTATTGGTTATAACGTTATCGTTCGTTCTCGTAGGGTGTAACGAGGAGGCGAGCAAATCACAGGTGGCGACTGACGCTAATACTACCACCAGGGTTGTTGTTGCTTCTGATGCCAATGCCCTGTATGCCGAGGGCATTCGTATCGAAGAAGAGGCAGGCCCGTTGATGGTCCTCAAGGACGAGGCCTTGTTGAAAAAGGCGATTGATAAGTATAACGAATTGATTAGCAAATACCCCAAAAGCGACAAAATAAGCGATGCCGCTTTCAGAATGGCCGGAATTTATGAATACCTCAAGGACTACGCCAACGCTGTTAAGAATTACCAGAGAACCTACCAGTGGAATCCGCAAACGCCCACTGTGGCAAGGTTCAAGGCGGCTTATATTCTTGATACTCAGTTAGGCAGAAGGTCTGAGGCGCTGCAGATTTATCAGGATGCCCTGTCGAAGATAACCAGGGCGAATGAGCACAGGCTGTGGGTGGAATATGCCGAAGAGCGGGTCAAGGAATTAACCGGGGAAGTCAAACCAGAGCCGTACGACCCAAAGCTGTACAAACCAGGGCCGTAACCTCGGCTTGAATTTGTCCGAATGAATACTGCTTCGCGTAATTATGGGCCTGACCGATAGTCAGGCCCATTTGTTTTTGACGGTTGATGCTGAAAAAACTTGAACAAAAAACAGCGGACTTTATCGCAGCCGAGCAGCTTATCCCGGCGAACGGAAAAATTCTGCTTGCGATTTCAGGCGGCGCAGATTCCACCGCCTTGTTACACGTCATGGCTGCGCTGCAACTCGATATTTGCTGCGCACATATCAACCATCAGTTGAGAGGCGACGAGGCGCAAAGAGACGAGGATTTCGTCATTGAGCAGTGCCAAAAGCTCAAAGTCCCCGTCATCACTAAGAAAATCGGCGTGTGTGATTACGCTAAAAAATCGAAACTCTCAATCGAGACAGCCGCGCGAAATATGCGAATCCGCAATCTGGTCGATATTGCAAAATCGCAAAATTGTTCCTGTGTCGCCACCGCTCATCATAAAAACGACAACGCCGAAACCATTATCGACCGCCTGATTCGCGGAACAGGTCTTCGAGGCCTGTGTGGTATCTGGCCCTCGAAAAAGTTTACTGATGGAATTACATTTCTAAGGCCTTTGCTTTGCGCCACTCGCGACGAGATTATTCAATACCTCAACGACCGTAACCTCAATTGGTGCACCGACAGGACCAATACTGATTTCGCATACAGGCGTAATTTCATTCGCCATCGCCTGCTCCCCGTTTTGCAGAAAAATTCCGCGGGTAATATTGTCGAAAACCTTGCTGTCCTGTCGAAAGCGTCTCGCGGATTTTATAGGATGATTTGCCGAACAGCCGATGCGATTTGGCCCGACGTAGCAATTGCGGAAGAGCAGACCGTAACTCTGGATTCGGTTAAGCTTGCTGCGCAACCCGCTGAAATCAAAATCGAGATTATCCGCAGGGCGTTGGCGCATCTTGGGGCAGGTGAGCAGGATGTTACAGAAAAGCATTATACTGGTATATTGCGATTGTCGGATGCTGGTCGCTTACAGCTTCCGAATCGCATAACGGTTTATAGGCAGGGGGGTAAAATCGTTTTTGAGAAACATCTGAAAACTAAGCCGACCCAATCAGTTGCGATAGAGCCTGTTGCGTTAAAAGTTCCGGGAATAACGCAATTTGGCCCCTATACAATTAACGCCGATATCATAGAAATAGAGCAGAAAGACCTGACCGGCTTCAAAAAGACCAAAACAAATTTTGTTGAATGGTTCGATTTCGAAAAATTGAAGCTGCCTCTGGAAGTCCGCCCAAGAAAACGTGGCGATAAATTCTGGCCATTAGGTTTGGCAGGCGAAAAAAGGGTTGGCAAGTTCCTGACCGCCGCGAAAGTATCTCAATCGTTGCGGCGACGATTACTCGTTGTCGCCGACAGCGATCTGCCCTGCACAGCATGCCTTACGGCAGGCGGAGCGTTGGCGAAGTCGGGAAAAATTATCTGGCTCTGCCCAGTCAGGATAAGCGAACAGGCAAAAGTGTCAAAGGATACTCGCAGGATAGTGCAGATAAAAATTTCAGATTCCGTTGGCTAAAGTTTACTGCTGACCGGAATCGAACAACTCCGGCTCATCGTCGGCAGCGGGCTTCTTATTGTATTTCAAACCCAGATGCTCGCACGCCTGTTTGGTGATTTCTCTGCCTCTTTTCGTTCTGCGAACAAAACCGAGTTGCAGCAAATACGGCTCAACCACGTCTTCCAGCGTATCTCGTTCCTCGCCCAGTGTCGCCGCTATTGCCTCGATACCCGCAGGCCCGCCCTCATATACTCCCGCCAAAGCCCGCAAAAACGACCTGTCCAATTCATCCAGACCAAGCCCGTCAATCTGCTCCATCTTCAGCGAGCTTTCGACAATCGCGGTTGTCAGTTTGCCCTGTCCCTTCACCTGTGCGTAGTCACGTACGCGTTTCAACAATCGATTAGCGATTCTCGGCGTTCCGCGCGATCGCGTTGCAATCAGGTTCAGTGTCCCTTCATCGCAATTTAGTTGCAGCAGTTTGGCCGAGCGTTTGAGAATTAAAGTCAAATCCGCCGTATTGTAAAATTCGAGATGATACAGCATCCCGAACCTGCTTCGCAGTGGTGCGCTCAGCAATCCCGCCCGTGTTGTTGCCCCGATTAACGTAAATCGTTTCAGCGGGAAATTTATCGTTTTCGCGTGCAGCCCGCTATCCACCGTGAAATCAACCCTGAATTCCTCCATCGCCGGATACAAAAATTCCTCGACGGGCGTGCTCAGCCGGTGAATCTCGTCGATGAAAAGCGTATCGCCCGTGTTGATATTGCTCAAAAGTCCCATCAGGTCGCCCTGTTTTGTCAGCGCGGGCCCCGATGTGCACCTGATATTTGCGCCCATCTCGTTTGCGACCACGTTGGCAAGAGTTGTTTTGCCCAGTCCGGGAGGCCCGTAAAACAGGATATGCTCCAACGGCTCATTTCTCTTTTTCGCCGCCTCAATCGCTATTTTGAGTTTGTCGATTACCTTCTGTTGTCCGATGCACTCGCTCAACTGTTTTGGCCGTAGCGAAACGTTGAAATTCTCTTCCGCCTCATTTCTTGAATCGCTCGTTATGACTCTATCTATCGCCATTAGACCTCGATACCCTGTTTCATTCTATACACCAAAGGCACTAACTCTTCCGCTTTTTTTATATCCGGGTGCTTCTTGCACGCAAGCTCAATCAGCTCCATCGCCTCGTTTCGTTTCTCGCCCCAGGCAATCAGAATCTCTAATGTTTCCGCCTGGTATGGCTTAAAAGCCGGGGCAGCCACGCCCGTTGGCCCGATGCCTATTGCGAATCTGCCAAGTTTGCCTTTCAACTCTGCGATAATCTGCTGTGCTGTTCTTTTGCCGACCCCATCGAGAGCGGTCAGCGTTTTGTCGTCCCCGTTTTCAATCGCCGATGCGATACTGGCAATCGGTATTGTCAGCGAACGCAGCGCCTTTCGCACGCCTATGCCTTTGACGCTGGTAAACTTGTTGAAAAATTCCCTTTCGCCGTCGCTCAAAAAACCCACAATTCTTGGGATAAGATTCCCGCCGCCCAATGACCCTTCGTAGTATTCCATCGTGCAAAGCGTAATATTTGAGCCGATGCTGCCCGCTAACGCACTTATGCAATATCCAGGTAGCAAAACCTCATAACCGACCGCGCCCACCTGCACTAATGCGCTTTCGGTATTCAGCTTAACAAGTTTGCCTTCCAATCTTGCTATCATAAACTACTTTCTGTCATTTCGACCGAGGCGATACAAAGTATCGCCGAGTGGAGAAATCTATTGAAAACAGATTCCTCGACTCGCTGCGCTCGTTCGTAATGACATTCAAAACTTTTCAAATCCTCATCATTTCCGCACAGCACATCGCCGCCGATATCGCGTCCGCCACGTCATTCGGCTCAGGCACAGCCGACAATCCCAGAAGTGTCTTGATTGTCCGCTGCATCTGTTCCTTCGACGCGTGCCCGTTGCCCGTAATACATTTTTTTATCCGCGTCGCGCCGAAGCTCTTGACCTCAACGCCCGCCCCGGCACACCTCTGCAATATAACCCCTCTTGCGTGCCCCATCAATATCGCTGTTCGCGGATGAGCATAATGCGAATACAACTGCTCCACCCCCACGACCTCCGGCTTGAACTTGTCCAGTATCGAATCAATATCCTCTGCTATCTGGTTCAATCTCTTCTCAATCGCTCTTGTAGCTGTTGTGCGAATCACTCCGCCTTCAAGCAGGGTTGTTTCGCCTGATTTTGACTCAATACACGCATACCCGCAAACTTGCAATCCCGGGTCTATGCCGAGAATCCTCATTTCATTCTCCAGCCCGTTACTCCGCCGGGCTTGTCTTCGAGAACAATCCCGATTTCCTCGATTTTCTTCCGCACCGCATCCGCTGTCGCGAAATCCTTATTTTGCTTCGCCGTTTTTCTTTGCTCGATTAAAACAGCTACCAGCTTGTCCAGCATCGTCTCGTTACCAACGCTATCCTGCTGGTATTGCTCTTTGATGATGCCCAATACGTCGCCGCCGAGTTTCGTAAACATATTATCAATCGCCGCAAGCGTCTCAACCGTCGCGTTTTTGGCAATCTGTTCATTTGCTAAATTCGCCAGCTCGAACATCACCGACAACGCAATCGACGTATTGAGGTCGTCGTTCATTGCCGTCTCGAATTTTTCTTTCAGCGTCTTCAGGCGTGATTCAACATCTCCAGCGGTCGGGCCTTTGGGTGCGTTTTTGATGTGTTTCCTTACCGCGATGACCGCATCCGTTAGTTTATCGTATCCACTCTGCGCTGCGTGAAGCGCCTCATCCGAAAAATCAAGCGTGCTTCTGTAATGACTGGTTAAAATGAATTGACGAACCGCAAGCGAATCGTATTTCCTGCTCAGTCGCTCATGCTTTGCATCCGGCGAGTCGGCAAATAACTGTTTTAATGTAATGAAGTTGCCCAAACTCTTGCCCATTTTCTGGCCATCGACCGTAACCATATTATTATGAAGCCAGTAATTGACGAATTGCTTTCCCGTCGCCGCCTCCGCCTGCGCGATTTCACATTCGTGGTGCGGGAACTGGTTTTCCAGCCCGCCCCCGTGAATATCGAATGGTTGTCCTAAGTATTTTGTGCTCATCACCGAGCATTCCAGATGCCACCCCGGGAATCCCTGTCCCCACGGGCTTGGCCACTGCATAATATGGTTCGCCTCCGCCTTTTTCCAAAGGGCGAAATCCGCCGGATTTCTCTTTTCCTGCGATATCTCAATCCGTGCCCCCGCAATCATGTCCTCGACGTTTCTGCCCGAAAGTTTCCCGTATCCCTCGAATTTTGAAACGTCGAAATAAACCGACCCGTTTGCCTCGTATGCGTAACCTTTTTCAATAAGCGTCTTGACTAATTCGATTTGCTCGACGATATGTCCGCTCGCCCGCGGGCTTATATCGGGCCTGACGCAGTTGAGTTTGTCCATATCCTCAAAGAAACTGCGTGTGTACATTTCCGCCAGTTCCATCGGGTGCTTATGGACCTTTGCTGCTGCCTTTGCGATTTTATCCTCGCCCTGGTCCGCATCATCCGTAAGGTGCCCCACGTCGGTAATGTTCTGAACATAAGTTACGTTGTAGCCGAGGTATCGCATGTAGCGGACGAGGATATCGAAGCTGACATAACTTTTCGCATGGCCAAGGTGTGCATGCCCGTAAACCGTCGGCCCGCAAACATATATCCCGACCCTGTCTTGATTTACTGGCTTAAAATCCTCTAATCGCCTCGTTAAACTGTTATATAATTTCAATCCCATTATCAATTCCGTTCTATATTCTGTCTTCTGTTTTCCGTCTTCTGTCTTCTGCCTTTATACCCTTTTGATTTTCTTTCTTAGCATCGCTATCGCTGTTGCTGCTATTGCCGTGCCTTCGCCTACCTCGCCAAGTCCTTCATTTGTCTTTGCCTTGACGTTTGTCGTGTTAAAGTCGATTCCCAAAAGCCCTGCGATAACCCGCTTGATTTGCCCCTTGAATGGTTCCAGCCGGGGCTGTTCCGCGTGAATAGTTACATCGACGTTAATAATGTCCCATTTCTTCTCAGCTATTTTGTCTTTGACGATGAACAGCATCTCCTTGCTGTCCGCGTCTTTCCATCTTGGGTCTGTATCTGGGAAAAGTGTTCCTATGTCACCCATTCCCGCTGCCCCAAGCAGGGCGTCTATCACCGCGTGCAGCACCGCGTCGCCGTCGCTGTGTCCCAGCAATCCAAGCGGGTGTGGAATCTGTATCCCGCCCAGCATCAGTTTCCTGCCCTCGACTAAGCGATGAATGTCCGTCCCTATGCCCGCCCGAAACTCAATTGGTTCTGCGTCAATCGTCATAATTCGTTGGCTGCCGGCTTATTGCCCACACGCCGCCTTTAATCATAAATCATTACAGCGTTCCCTTTGTGCTGGGTATGTCTTTGCCTGTTATTTTAACCGCCGCCCCCAATGCCTGGCCCAGCGCCTTGAATACCGCTTCCGCGGTGTGATGTGCGTTAGTGCCGTAAGGGACGTTTATATGCAGGTTGAATTTGCCCGCGTTTGAAAAGCTCCGCAGCATCTCCTCAAGGCATTCCACGTCGAAATCGCCAATCTTGTTCGTCCGGTATTCCACGTTATAAACGCAGCTTGGCCTGCCCGATAAATCAATCGACACATTCGCCAGCGAATCCTCCATCGGCACCGAGCTGTTGCCATACCTGTTGATGCCTTTCTTGTCCCCCAGCGCATTATCTAAGCATTGTCCAAGGCAAAGCCCGATGTCCTCGACGGTATGATGGCTGTCAACATCGAGGTCGCCTTTGGCCCTTATGGTCGTATCGATTTTACTGTGTTTGCTCAGGTGCGTGAGCATATGGTCCAGAAACCCGACGCCCGTATCTATTTCGTATTTGCCGGCTCCGTCGAGATTCAGCGATATATTGACGTCCGTCTCTTTGGTCTTCCTGTGTATTTTCGCCGTTCGCTTTTTCATAATGGTATCCTTTCCAGTCCCGCTCATTTTAACCACGAAGGCCGCGAAAAACACGAAGTTTTTTGGACGCTGAATTATGCAAGATTGCCGCGGATTTACCCCGTGAGATAGCGAAGCGGTATCTCATGGGGTTGACATAGATTAAATTTGCCGCAAAAAAGCATAAAAGGGTTGGGCGCTGATTACGCTGTTTTCTGTCTTCCGTCTCCTGCCTCCTCTAACGCTGGATACTCTAATTCATAGTGGCACAATAAAGGGGGAAGGTCAAATAGCACACGTTTCATTTTATGGATTTGTATATGAAGTTCTTAAATTTAACTTTCCCGTCACCCATAGAACAAAGACCAAGTCGTAAACTTAAAAATCCGCCAAGAACATTATGGTTATAGCCGGTAACTTCAATGGAATTTTCTATTTTCTTCCATTTTTCCCCGTCAGTACTGTAAAACATATCAACTGTATTATTAATATTTTTGAGACGAAGGAATACGTGATTTTTAATTACCTTTCTTTCGGTAATAAATTGCCAGCCGCGAAGATTAGCTAAAATATTTTCCTTGTCAGCTAATAAGCCCGTAGACGCGCGATCGCTGTAGAAAAGTACTAATCCTCCGGTTGCCTGGCCCTCGATAAACATCTCTACCTGCGCTATATATGAATGGTATGATGGGATGCAAAGTAAGGGTGAACAATCGCCTATAGAATGACCTTTGGCCTTAATATCTAAACCATTATTATCAGCAAACTGGAATCTGCTGGTATCGTATCCGCCGAAGAATTTCCACTGTGGTTTTAACGTGTTGCCGTCGAAGCTGTCATTTAAGCTGAATTCTGCATCCGAAGATGTTCCTGCGGGTCTTTTAATTGGTTCATCTGTTTTAATACCATCTGGTATTTTATACCAGCCGTCTTCTGTCCATTCTACAGGTAGAAGTAAGGTTTGACGCCCCATATTATAAAATCCGTTTTCATACCCGTGAAAAACTATCCACCACTTTCCTTTTATGTCTTCGAAAATAGTACCATGTCCTTTAGACCACCATCTTTCGGAGCTATCTTTCGTCCTGATGACAGGATTATAAGGCGAATTCTGCCAGGGGCCTAAAGGTGACTTTGAACGTGCCGAAATTACCATGTGACTTGTAGCGGGACCTGCTGTTCCGCCTTCCGCGGTTGTCAGATAATAATAATCCCCTCGTTTAGCAAGCTTCGGGCCTTCCATACAAAAACATTCGATGGTCCATTCGCGAGGTATTGGCCAGCCGCTGTAACAATGTTTAAATTCGCCGGCGACAGATAGTCCGTCCTCAGACAAAGGAACATACCCTCCGCTGCTGAAATACAAATATCGGTTGCCATTAGCGTCTGTAATATGACCAGGGTCAATATTGCCGATTTTCAAATCTACCGGCTCACTCCATGGCCCGTTAATTGAATCGGCAGTGACTACGTAATTGGTGTTTTGAGCAGGAAAGTAAATGTAATATTTATTCTTATATTTAACCAGGTCGGGAGCCCAAACCGAACCTACGTATTTGTGCAACGCGTTTGTAACTGGTGTCCAGTTAATCAAATCTTTGGATTGCCAGATTAATAACCCCGGATAATACTCGAAAGACGAATGAACTATATAGTAATCGTTGCCATCGCGCAATATGCTTGGGTCAGGGTAATCTCCTGCAAAAATTGGGTTTACATAATAACCATCTCCCTTTGCTCCAGCTTCGTCTTTTGACATCGCCATCGCCTGTGTTACTGAAGATGTCAGGCAAAGCAATATGACCAGTAGCCCCAAAACCCGGGATTTCCTATTTTGTTCCATAATCGTTACTCCTGCAGGCGATACATTATCTGTGGCTAAAAAACGAGACCTCTGTGGCTAAAAATCCGTGAAAATCCGTGAAAATCCGTGGTTGCAATTTCTTTCAACGCCGACAAAAGCGTATCATTCTGTTCTTTTGTCCCTACGCTTATTCTCAGCTTATTTTCGATTGGCGCTAAATCCCAGTATCGCACATAAATATTTCGCTCTACGAGTTTATCAAAAATGCTCTTCGCTTTTCGTGACGAGTGTTCTGCAAATACAAAATTCGACGAGCTGTCAGGCAGCGTAAATCCAATCGCCCTCAACTGCTCGCTCAGCCGTTTGCGTTCCGCTTTTACCTTCGCGATTGTTTCCTTAAAATAGCTCTGGTCATTAATCGCCGCCGTCGCCGCCGCAATCGCTATCGCGTCCGCATTATACGAATCCTTGACCTTCAGCAGTCCCTCTATCATTGAAGGTTTCGCAATCGCGTATCCGAATCGCAATCCTGCCAGCGAATAACCTTTGCTAAGCGAGCGAAGTATAATTACGTTATCGAATTGTTTGACTAATTCGACGCAGTTTCTTTCTGCGAAATCCACGTATGCTTCATCAATCAGCAGTACGCCCTTTATCTCCGCCGCAAGTTCCGCAAGCTCTTCTGTCTCTATAACCGTCCCGCTCGGCGCATTCGGATTGCAAAGAATCGTCAACGCTGCTTTGGTCCTCGCTAATTTCGAAGGCAGGTTAAATTCCTCATCAAACGGCACTTCGATTGTCTTGCAATTCTGTATTTGCGCTAGTACAGGGTAAAGCGAATAAGTAGGAACAGGATAAGCAACTGGCCTCTTTTTGTCGCAAAATGCCGTAAACGCCATACTCAATAATTCGTCCCCGCCGTTGCAGACCATAATACAATCCGGCTCTACCCCGTTGATTTTCGCCGCTGCCTCGCGAAATACATTACCCATCGGGTCAGGATACCTGCGCAACTGCTCCGGCTTTATCTCCGCTATCGCCTTCAAAACAGCAGGAGAAGGGGGGTAAGGGTTCTCATTGGTGTTGAGCTTTACTACCTCCGTGGATTTCGGCTGAAACCCCGGCTCATAACCCTTCATCTGCTCGATATTATCACGAAAGTAACCCATTTTTTTTACCACAAACCACAGATTACACAGATTTCACTGATTTTTTTACTTTTTCATTTTTACTTTTAACTTTTTTTAGGTCTTACGTCTTGCGTCTTTTGCCTGATTATATGCTTTTCGCAGAAGAAAAAAAGCCCCCGCTGGTAAATATAATGCTTTCTGGTAAATATAATGCCTTGTTATTATAATCGTCATTCAGATATGAAGATGCTGATTAGAAACATATTGCTCGGCCTGATTTTATTCGGCGACTTCTGCGGATGCTGTCCGGCAGACAAACAAGGGTCTCATTGTTGTTATCGTAGCTCCCCACAACAATCTCCCAAAAACGTCATTATTATGATTGCTGATGGCGGCGGCTTCAATCATTATAAATCCGCCGACTACTATAACTGCGGCCATTCACCCTGTCAGCCGTATGAGGATTTTCCCATCCGCCTCGCGATGAGCACCTATCCCTATACCGGCTCCTATGATGCTAACATCGTCTGGCGCAGCGTCGATTACCTCGATAAGGGAGCAACTGATTCCGCCGCTGCCGCGACCGCTATGGCTACCGGCGTCAAAACCCGTAATAAAACCCTCGGCCTCGACGCTAAGGGCCAACCCATTTTGAATCTTTCCGAGCGGGCCAAACAGCTTGGCAAAGCCGCAGGTGTAATCACCACCGTTTTCTTCGACGATGCCACTCCCGCCGGCTTCGTCGTCCACAATGGTGCAAGAAGCAACCTTACCCAAATCGCCGATGATATGCTCGACAGTAACTCCGTCGATTGCATTATGGGCGCGGGCCACCCCTTTTATGATTCCGATGGCAAACACGCACAGGAGCCGAACTACAAGTATATTAGCGATAAGACATGGGCAGCCCTGAAAAATGGTTCTGCAGGCGGCAGCTCAAATCCCTGGATGCTCGTCCAGACCCGTGCCGAATTCCAGGCCCTCGCAAATGGCAAGACCCCGAATCGCGTCTTCGGCCTCGTACAGGTCTATGATACCACCCAGCAAAAACGCTCAGGCGACGCCTTCGCAGCCCCGTATCAGGTGCCTTTCACCCAGACCGTCCCAACGCTTGCAGAAATGACAAATGCCGCCCTGAACGTCCTCAATAATGACCCCAATGGTTTTTTCATTATGATTGAAGGTGGTGCCGTTGACTGGGCGGCCCACGCCAACGAATCGGGTCGCCTTATCGAGGAAATGAACGACTTTAACAAGAGTATCGAAGCCGTTATCCGCTGGATTGATAACGACAGCAATTGGAACGAAACCCTCGTTATCATCACAGCCGACCACGAAACAGGCCACCTCACAGGCCTTGGCTCAGGAAAAACGTGGAATGACATCATCAGTAACGGGCCGGGCAAACTCCCAGCTATGGAATGGCACAGCAAAAATCACACCAATTCCCTCGTTCCTTTCTTCGCCAAAGGTGCCGGAGCCGAAAAATTCACTGAAACCATCGACGGCAATGACCCTCTCCGTGGCCCCTATATCGACAACACCGATATCGCAAACACCATTTTCACCCTCTGGCTCGCCAAATAAACCCGTCCGCCCCACTAAGCCGTATTTGGCGGGAAATCTATAGCAATCAACGGATGCCTGCCGATATATATAGGTTGTATTAGTGTGTTTTAATATCGCTGATAAGGCGGCCATTTGGAGGTTTTTACGATGAATCGGATAATTGATAAACCCGGACGTGTGTTGCCTTTTGTGGTTTTAGTGGTGGTTTTTCAAACGGGTTTATGCCTCGCAGCGGGCAATCTCCTTTGCGATTCCGGCTTCGAGCTTAGCGACCCCAACGGTGCTTTTCCCGACTCCGGCTGCTGGTTCCTTAACGCCATCGGCCTCAGCGGTGCGGGCTGCACAACTACCGCCGCCCGGCTTGGTGAAAACGGCCTCTGGCAATACACCGGCATCGCCGCTGTTGACTGGTCCTCTCAGGTTTATCATGATTCCAATGCCGGCGAGGGCAAACGATATTTCGCCAGCGCCTGGGTCCGAACCGGCTCCGCCGGTTTTACATGGATCGATGGTTCCAAAGTCAGGGTAAAACTTGCTTTCCTCGACGTTTCCAAAAACACGTTGGTCGAATATACCAGCGATGATATCAATACTGCCGACTCCGGCTGGTCGCTCCTGTATTTTGCAACCAACCCCGCTCCTCGCCACACTCGCTATGTGAGGTTTACACTGTCTCTCGAAAAGCCCGAATCCGCAGGCCTTGTAATCGCCAGCTTCGATGACTGCATCTTAAGAGAAATCGAGTGCACGGATTGTATCACCCTCGATGAAATTCCTCCCTGCGGCAGTTCCGGCCTACTCAGAGGTTCCGTTACGACCGTCAACCCCGCTGATTACAGCGTCGGCGTTTATATCTCCAACGCCGGCTGGTGGCCCAAACCAACCTTCGCCTTGCCCTGGACCAGCATACAACCCGACGGCTCCTGGCAATGCGATATCAGCACAGCTTTGCCCTACGATCTCTCCGCTGCTGAAGTTATGGCATTTCTTGTCCCCAAAACTGAAATCCCCGGCTGGCCCGTTGATTTTAACGTTACTTCCGCTCTCCCCGCGATGCCGGGCGAGGCGTTCAGATTTCCCAGTGTCGGCGCATTTCGTCCTTCCTGCGGCTGCGCTTCGCTTCGATTCGCCGGCTACAATTGGCTCGTCAAGCACACGACTGACAGCAAAACAGGCCCGGGCCCGAACTGGTTTGATTGCAATAACGCCTGGGTAGATGCCAACGGCTTCCTGCATTTGAAAATAACCAGCCAGGCAGGCCAGTGGCGTTGCGCTGAAGTATTCACCGAAAATTCGCTCGGCGATGGAACCTATAAATTTGAGTTTGAGAACAATACCGTCTCGCTTGACCCGAACGTTGTTCTCGGATTATTTACCTGGGACGATTTCGCCCCGCAATATAAAAATCGTGAAATAGATATCGAAATCGGCCGATGGGGCGTTCCCGCTAACAACAATGCCCAGTATGTTATTCAGCCCTGGAATAAATCGGGCCACCTCCATCGCTTCAACATCGACCCCTGTAGCGCCGATACCATAACGCACATCTTCGACTGGGGCCTCGGCATCATTGACTTCGAAAGTTTCTTCGGCGCTGCCACGCCAATACAGTCCTGGGCTTACGCCGGGACTGATGTCCCCTGGCCGGGCGGCGAAAATGTCAGAATCAACCTCTGGCTCGACGGTGGCCTTCCTTGCTCCGGCGACGAAACAGAAGTCGTAATTAAAAATTTCGAATTTACTCCCTGCAAATATGACGTCGAGCAATCCTCGCTTGATTTCAATTCCGTTCTCGTCCCGAAATTCGCGATAAAGCCGGTAACCGTAACCAATGCGGGCCAATGCGCGCCTTACACCGTGACCCTTGACGTCAACGGCCCCGACGCCGCGAATTTCCTCATCGCCGACTGGGCTTTCTCACTGCAGCCGGGCGAAAGCAAACAAATCGACGTCGCCTTTGTCCCCGACGCAAATCGCGTCTTTAACGCCAGTCTTAATATCACAGGCGATAGACGCGTCATCAATGTCCCCCTCACTGGCGCCGGCGTGCGTTTCGAATACACCCGTCTCCCGACCGTCGCCTCTCCCGATTTACTCCAGGGGATCGTCTCAGGCGTTAAACCCTCCGATTACCGCGTGGTCTCTTATGTCTTCACCGACAAATGGTACATCAAGCCCACCTGCGGCAAGTCCGCTTTAAGGTCGATTTCGTCCACAGGCGCCTGGCAGTGCGATATCGATGTCGAACCCACAGACAAGCTTGTCACCAAAGTCGCGTCTTTCCTCGTTGGCAAAAAAGCGGCGTTGCCTCCCTGTACCCTCAATTCGCTCGATGACCCGCGAATGAGCCTGTATCCGCAGATATCTGCTGATAAGCCATTGCTTGCGATTTCTAATGTTACCGCCAAAGCGGGCGCTTCCGCCGCCGATGACTCAATCACTATTGACGGACAATATTACATAACCCTGGCCCAGCTTACCTCCGCCGACCGGTTATTCGTCAGCATCCTTCAGGCGGACAATGTCATCTGGGACGTCTGTGTGCCTTTCAATTTTAACGACGTCATAAGATCGCAGGGCCTGACCTATAACAAAAACGGCGTTTCCATCACGATGAAAAATTTCTGGAGCAGCCCTTCGATACCGTACGAATACGCAGGCAATATCCGCCTGTCCCTGAACAAAACCGACCTCACCTGTCTCCGAAGCCCGCTTACCCTGAAAGTTGAGCTTGGCGATTTTGTGGCGTCCGCCCTCGCCGATGAATCGCTCGACTCGACTATCATCAATGGCTCGCAGCCCATTCCTCTTCAATTCCTCTCCGGCTGCACCAATTCCATGAGAGTTGACAAGATTACCGTCAAGCACAGCTCAAGCCCGAAAAACAATTACGTCTATCTCAAGGGCGCTATTGTCTTCGAAGGTGATGCCCCCGACTTGACCCTCGAAAACGTCTCCATCGGCTGGGGCGATGCCGCCTTTACCATCCCCGCGGGCACATTCAAACGCACAAGCAAAACCCAGCCCAAATACTCCTGCACAAAAGCCAATGTCAATGGCGGAATCGTCGATTGCGCATTCGATTTCAAAGCCGGCGCCTTCTGGATAAAGCTCAGTAAAGCCGCCCTCGATACCACATCCGATAAGGTGGCTTTCAATCTCGTTATGGGCGATTTCTCCCAGGGCATTTCTGTTGACACAAGTCGTTAAAAATGTTTAACATAATCAAAGAGACTCGGATTGATACTGTTGTATCAGACACATAGGTTGCGCCTTTTTATTTTTTAAATTCTCTGTGTCATCTGTGACTAAAATAAATTCTCTGTGGCTGAACTTTTTTAGAAGGGCATAAAATATGAACCGTATATTCAGGTTTGAAATGGCTGTTAAAACAGTGTTGATAGTAACGCTTGCCTTCACGGCGTTTTTCGCCGCGGGCTGTCCGAGAAAACAGGGTAAATCCTCTTCGATGCCTCCCTCGTCGGCTTCAAGCGAGAAGAAAACGCCTAAGCAGGACACTAAGATTCAGCCGCCGGCTGAAGTTAATCGAAATGCGCTCGCCTCGCCTGCCCAACCCGTTACGGATAATAAAACAGTCGCCCCTGCCGATACGCCCGCCCCCAAAGTCACTCCGCCGGCTGCTGATGACAGCAAAAAAACCGAACCACCCCTTGCCTCCGAACAGCCCCAGTCGCCGACCCTGCCGGATTCCGCTGATTTGAAATCATTCGATGCCCTCAAAACCTCCGAAGAAAAAGTTAATTTTATTTCCGATTTCGCGGATGAGCATCCTGAATTGATACCAGCTCTCGTTTATAGGGCGCTCGATGATAACGACCTCGATGTCCGCACCGCCGCGATGGAGGCGCTCTCCGCAAGTGACAGCAACGACCCCAATGTTGCTTACGTCGCAGCCAAGGCCCTCAAAGATACCGAACCCGAAATCCGCAAAACTGCAGTCCAGTCCTGTGTAAACCTCACCGACCCTGCCGTTAACAAAGTCCTTGTTGACGCCATTGCAGATGAAAGCGAAGAGGTCCGCAACGCCGCACTTCAGACCGCCGACCAGGAAGAACCTGCTATTCGCCTCTCCATCCTCAAGGCAGGCGTCACCAGCAAGTACGATGACGTCAAAGAAAGTGCTGTTTCCTCGCTAATTGACGTCTCCAGCCCTGCCGCTGTGGATATCCTCATTACGGCTCTCAAAGACCCCAGTCCCGATTTCCACGACACCGTCAAGTCCGCCATTGAGTTCCTCGTCTCTCAGGAATTCGACACCTACGACCAGGCCCAAAAGTGGTGGGATGCCAATCGAACTAAATTCAATGACGACCTATCCGAAAAGGATTGATTGCTCGTAGTGCAGCGCAAACTTCCGCATCCACCCGCCTGCCTCCCGTAGCGCAGCGAAGGTCCTCGGGGTTAGCTCCTTTGCGTAGCCCCCGCAGCTTCGTTTTGCCAAGCAAAACGGCGGGGGGTCTTCTGCCGGGGAGCCAGTATTTTTCTCCGTCTTCTGTCTCCTGTCTTCTGTCTTCTCCCTTGTGTCTGTGCTTCCTGTGGCTATAATACATCTGCCTGCCCTGAGCAAGCGCAGCGCGTCGATGGGTGGCTAAAATTCTTCGTTATTGAAAAATCAGTGTTTTCCGTGTAATCTGTGGTTGATGTTTAAAAACATATCAATAATCGGCGATGGCGGTATGGGAACCGTCCTGGCGATGCTCCTTGCGGAGAAAAAAGTCCCCGTCCGTCTCTGGGGCTACGACGCCCAACAGCTCCGGCAAATAGCTCAGAGCCGCGAAAACATAAAATTCCTCCCAGGCCACAAACTCCCCGAAACGATTATTTTCGAGCCAGACGACAAAAAAATTATTGCCGACGCCGACCTGATTATCTCCGCCGTCCCATGCCAGTTTATGCGAAGCATCTGGACCCGCCTGAAAAAACACACTCCCAAAGGCGTCCCAATTTGCTCCGTCGCAAAAGGTATCGAAAATAAAACCCTGCTTCGCCCCACCCAAATCATCGCTGACGTTCTCGGCTCCGACGTTTCATCCGGCTTAGCCGCATTATCAGGCCCCACAATCGCCGACGAGCTTGCCGCAAGATTACCCGCCACCGCCTGCGTCGCCTCCGCCTCCGACCAGCTCGCCCAGCGAATCCAGCTTACCCTCAGCATCTCCTGGTTCCGAATTTATACCAATACTGATGTCGTCGGCGTCGAATTGGCCGGCGCAATGAAAAATATCATCGCCATCGCCGCCGGAATGATCGACGGCGTCGGCGCGGGCGACAATGCCAAAGCGGCTCTGCTTTGCAGAGGCCTCGCAGAAATCTCTCGCCTCGGCGTAGCTATGGGCGCTGCTCCGCAGACCTTCGCTGGCCTCACCGGCCTCGGCGATTTGGTTACAACCTGTATCTCCCCAAAGGGCAGGAACCGTTCATTCGGCGAAAGAATCGGCCAAGGCCAATCCCCCGCCCTTGCCCAATCCGCCACCGAATCCGTTATCGAGGGTATCGCCACCTGCCAATCCGTTGTCGATGGTGTGTTGCAGCAATACAAAGTCGAAATGCCCATTACGCAGGCCGTTTACGATATCATCTTTAAGAACAAATCCGTCCAGTCCGCCATTACAGACCTTATGACCCGCCAACTTAAATCCGAACACCCGCATTAATCATCATAAGTAACTTCAACATTGGACATTGGATATTTAATATTGGACATTCCAAATTCACCTTCCCTGTTGAAAAATCCGCGTCATCTGGGTAATCTGTGGTTGAAGAATATGAAAGAAACTAATCATCTTACAATATATGAAACTGAAGACGGGAAAGTCCGGATAGAGGTACGGTTTGAAAATGAGAACGTCTGGCTGACCCAAAAACAAATATCAGAACTTTTTGACTGTTCGGCCGACAATGTTTCCCTGCATCTTAAGAATATCTACGCCGAAAAGGAGCTCAAGTCAAAGGCAACTACCGAGGAATTCTCGGTAGTTCAAAAAGAAGGGCCAAGAGAGGTCAAACGAAACGTAACCTTTTATAGTTTAGAGGCCATTATATCCGTCGGCTACCGCGTTAAATCCCTGCGAGGCACACAGTTTAGAATCTGGGCGACGCAGCGGCTGCGGGAATATATTATCAAGGGTTTTACCCTCGATGATGAACGCCTCAAACAGCAGGGAGGCAGGAGCCGCTATTTCGAGGAACTGCTCCAGCGAATCCGGGATATACGCAGCAGCGAGCGCAATTTTTACCAGAAGGTAACGGATATTTACGCCACCTCAATCGATTACCGCAAAGATACCGAGATGACGCAGGAATTTTTCGCCACGGTGCAGAACAAGATGCATTATGCCGTTCACGGGCATACCGCGGCGGAGATTGTCGCCAAAAGAGCCGACAGCAAAAAACCTCTGATGGGACTTACCGGCTTTAAGGGCGGCTACATCACCGCAAATGATATTATCATTGCCAAAAACTATCTGACTGAGGATGAGCTTAAACAGTTGAACCTGATTGTCTCGATGTATCTTGACTTTGCCGAGCTTCAGACAGTCAAAGGACGGCTGATGAAAATGGCGGATTGGATTGCAAGCTCGATGAATTCCTGAAAATCAGCGAACGCGGACTTCTCAAAGACGCCGGCAACGTAAGCGCCGAACAGGCCGCATCAAAAGCCCGGCAGGAATTTGAAAAATACAGAAATCAAAAAGATAAAAATTATATCTCTGATTTTGATATGGTTGTGAAAAAATATCTGAGAGAAGGTAAGGAAAAAAATTGAAAGACGGCTTATTTCCGAACAAAAGAAATTATCAGGCCGTCACGAGCCGTTGGAACAATAGCAAATGCCCGACAGAGAAGTTAATACAATCCGTGATTTAATTTATTACCAATACGCTAAGATTATTGTGCGGAGGGCATCCGGGGCAACTAATACTTCGAGTCACGAGCTACCAGCGACGAATTGAATCCGTGTCTTTCCTCGGCTTTAAAATCTGCGAAGCGCAGCGGAGTCCCGCTTTTCGGGGCGGGGTGTTTTTTGTCAGCTGGCAAATCGCCTTTGGTGATAGGCGACATAGTCGCTGGCGGATGAGTAGCGGGCATTCACAGATACGAGTATCGAGAAATGACCGCTGCGAGTACGCCCCTCGGCTGACAAAACAGTGTCCATCTGTGTCCATCAGTGGCTAACTTTTTTTGTTCTTTTTGTGCCTCTTTGTGGCTTGGTGTCTTAGTGGTGAAAATCCCCACAAAAAACGCACGCGTTTCTACTCTCTACTCATTCAAAACGCCCCACTTTCTATTACTTTTTTACAAAAATTTATACTTTTCCATACTTTTCGTTACCTTTTCCTTACTTTTCCTTACTTTGCACTATAACGCATCCAGCTGCCCCTTCTAATAACTTATAAGCCAATTAACCCTCTCCTCCACCCTCATTTTTATTCAAAATACCACCCACCCTGAAAATACGCCTTTTTTCAATTTTTTAAAAAAACCTCTAATTCCAAACTCCCTGTTTTCCTCTGTCCTCTAACTGCCCATTCTCACTGGGTATAAAAAGGTTGACTGGCCGTAAATTTCCGTTAATATAGTCGGGCCGGAGTTTAGTAGGCCGGGCGGTTAGCTCAGTTGGTTAGAGCGCGTGCTCGACACGCACGAGGTCGTAGGTTCGAACCCTATACCGCCCATTGTTTTATTAGCGTTCAGCGTTCCCGGCTTCGTTATTCAACTTCCGTCGTCGTTTCACTATGCCGGACAAGTCGCCGTGGTAAGCAGCAGTCATTTCTGACTTATGATTTTCGATTTATGATTTTAAGATAAGGAAGATTTTGCTACAAAAAGGGGGTGGACAGGATTAAATATTTGTATAGAATGGGCGAAAAATGAGGTGGCGGAATTTAACATTTTTTGGCAGAATGGGCGATATATGGCAAAGAATGGTCGTTGATACATCAAACAGGCGACAGGTAAACAATGAAGGCGTTGCCAGAAGCGTAATATTGAGGAATTAATTTTTATTAAAAAGCAGATGAAAAGACACAGGGTTAACAGGGTTAACATAGCAATCCTTGCGGGGGTTATCTGGGTTGCAATGAGTGGTATTGCAGCGGGGGCGGAAACGTTTTCGCTGTATGTGGAAAACGACGGGGGAGTTGTTAAGCCATTATACCGGACCGACAGGCATTATTCCGCGGGCGATGAGGTTGTTTTTACACATCAGCCAGACGTTAATTTGCTGAAAGATTACTCGCGATGGAACGGATTTGGGAAAGACGACGGGGAAGTAAATACTGCGGTGGGATATTTTGCCGGCCAGAACCTATACACGCCCGACAATATTGATAACCCTGCGGAAAGAGCCAGGCACGATATGCAATACGCGGGGTGGGCGTATTGGGGGATATTTGCACAGCGGGCATCCGACAACCAGATGGAAGAGCTGAAGCTGAACATGGGGTTGATAGGGCCTATAGCACAGGGGGCATGGACACAGGACCTTGTGCATAAGCTGATGGGGGCGGGACAGGCAACGGGGTGGGACACACAATTAGGCGATGAGTTTCACACGGACCTGACGTGGCTGAGAAGGCAGAGGGTTAGTGAGCAGTTTTTCAAGCGGACGGAGAATTTCGATACGCATCTGGAATACGGGGCGACGGTCGGTACGCTGCACCGCAACGCGGAGGCGGGAATAGTTTTCAGATACGGGCTAAATCTGCCGAATGATTTCGGGCCGGGGCGACTTGAGGCGCCAGCGTCGGCGTGCATTAGTAAACCTGCAGAGACTCAGTCGGCGTATATTTTTACACGGATTGGGGGCAGGCTGGTTGAGTATGACCGGTTTTTGAGCGGGCTTACGACGGAGCCGGCGGTGGGGGTGCTCCAGGCGGGAATAGCTTATAGATATAAATCGTTCGAGGTAAGCTATTCGCAGACGTTCATGACGAGAGAATATAAAGAACAGGCCAATACGGATTCGTACGGGGCTGTAAATATGACGTATCGATTCTAAACAGCGTACAGCGGGCAGCGTATAGCGTACAGGTCAAGAAATAGGCCACAGACATAAGACCAAAGACCTAAGATAGAAGACAGAAAACATAAAACAGCGGGCGGAGGGCAGGCAGATTACGCTGATTTATTTTTATTTCCACAGGTCCTCTATACTGTCCCCTGTACCCTCACCGGACTGGAGCCAGATTGTCGCCTTTTCAAAATCGGTGAACGCCATAACGGTAAATCTGTCGATATTCGCGCACATCTCCAAAAAAACCGCTTTGTTGAATTGTTCATCATCTCTTGCAATGACAGCGATCTTACTTCGGAAGGCCTCCTTGTGTCGCCCAAGCTCAAGAACCAGCTCATGCAAGTCGGCATGGTCCATGCTGCCGTAGGCGTCCCGCAAGTCCATCAGTATCTCATGATCTCCGATTAGCTGTTCCATCTGCGCAAGCTGGCCGAGCAGTTTTTTGCTCTCATCAAGGTCTATCTCGCCGGTGGGCTTGGCCTTTATGAAATCTTTGGCTTGAATTATTTTATAGTTTACCCGCATTTTGGCTCATCTTAAATAATCCTATGTTTGTTCCACATATACTCTACTTATTATGGCACAGGTTTCCAATGATTTTATCCTGCCATTAAGATAATAGCAACCCCTGCCGTTTTGATTCTCAAAGTAGCCACGACCCCTGCCGTCCCTAAGGGCAGGGACACGGGGGCAGGCAAGGGGGATTTGGCGATTTGTTTTACCGCAGAGAACGCGGAGTAAAGTCGAATGTCCAATATCGAATATTAAATATTAAATATTAAATGTTCAATATCCAATCCACCAGAGAAAGTGTTTGACAGCATTGGGCGGCCTAATAAAATAGAGACGAACAATTAAGGAGACCTATATGGGCATTAAAGGAAGATTGGGCAGCGATTCGCTGATTTTAGGCGTTATCATGTTATTGTTTTGCGGGTGTGCATCGGAACAACGTTGGGGCGAGAAAGTGGATTTGCGTTCGGGTCTTGTGGCGTGGTACACGTTTGACGAGGGCAAGGGGACAGTCGCCCGCGATTCGGCCGGCGGACATAACGGGGTCGTGCACGGAGCAACATGGACGAAAGGGAGAATCGGCGGGGCACTGGATTTTGACGGTCCGAAAGATTATGTAAGCGTTCCTGATTCGCCTGAGTTAAATATTACGGGCGACCTGACGATAGCAGCGTGGGTGAATTTCCGCAAAGGGGGACTCGACTACGATGGTTCGGAGAAGGCCATTGTAACGAAGTGCTATAGTAACGGGGCGTTAAATAACCCGTTCGATTTCAGGACCAGTATTTCGATTGAGCCGGTATTGGCTATGGTCAGGGCGGACGAGGGAAGTCATGAATGTCTTTACAGTGACAAGCACATAACATTGCATAGCTGGCATCACGTCGCGGTGCGGGTGAAAGATGGGGCAATCGATTTTTACGTGGACGGCGTTTTAATGGATAAATCGTGGGGGGCACCGGCTCTTAAAAGCCGTCCGACGGGCAATGACTTTCCGCTGCTTATCGGGGCGAGAAGCGATGGTTTGTTTTTCAACGGATTGATTGACGACGTTCGCATTTACAATCGTGCGCTGACGGCCGGCGAGATAAAAGCGCTGTGTGCTTTTGCCGGCAAGTGAGAACGAAGAATTTCTGGCGATAGTAAAATAAGCGAACATCAGGAGAATCGGAGCGTCTAATCTTTCTCTCGCCAACCGCTGATGATAACTTACAGTTACTTGCCAAAGGGGATTGTATGTGGTATATTGATTGTGACCGGGGTGTAGCTCAGTTTGGCTAGAGCGCTTGGTTCGGGACCAAGAGGTCGCTGGTTCAAGTCCAGTCACCCCGATTTTTAACCACGGAATCACACGGATTTTTAATCTACAGTAAATCAACGGGGTCGATATCTATTGTGATTGTAACGGCGGGGCGGATTGGGGGGGAATTGCGGAGGGTGGTAAATAACTTGTGCAAAACGGCGGGCTGGGGGGCCTGAAGGATGATTTGGATACGGTGGAAGGTCTGAATTCGACTGATGATTGCCTGTATGGGGCCGCGAACCCGGATTTGTAATTTTTCGTCGGCGACGATATGGTCGATTTTTTCACGCATTAATTTGGCGGCCAATTCGAGTTTTTCGTGTGTCCTGTCTCGAAGGGTAATCAGGGCCAATCGCCAGAAAGGGGGCAGGTTGCAGGCGCTGCGATGTGTTAATTCTTCTTTGACGAAGCCGACGAAATCGCCTTTGAGGGCGAACTGGATTGCGGGCTGATTTGGTAGAAAGGTCTGGATGAAGACGATGCCTTTTTTGGCGGAGCGGCCCGCGCGGCCGGCGACCTGGCTAATCAGTTGAAATGTTCTTTCGTTGGCGCGGAAGTCGGGGAGGTATAGCGAGGTGTCCGCGCTGATGATGCCGACGAGGGTTACATTGGGGAAGTGGAGGCCCTTGGCGAGGATTTGAGTGCCTGCGAGGACGTTGATTTTGCCCTCGCTGAAATCTCGCAGGACGCGATAGTAGTCGTTGCCTTTCATTGAGTCGCTATCGACGCGGGCGACTTTGGCGTTCGGGAATTGTCTGGCGAGGTCCTCTTCGAGGCGCTGGGAGCCGAGGCCAATCATAGTCATACCTTTGCGGCAGAGGGGACATTTTTCGGGGACGAGAGTTTGTGAGCCGCAATAGTGGCAGATCGCGAGGCCTGAGTGCATGTGGCGGCCTGTGATTGTGGGGATTGGTGCGATTTGTCTATCGGGTGTTTTGTGGAAGGTGAGGGTCACGTCGCAATTTCGGCAGCGGAGGATGTGTTTGCAGGATGGGCAGAAGATGAAATTGCTGTAGCCACGGCGATTGAGGAGCAGGATTGCCTGCTCTTTTCTGGCGAGCGTTTCAGCGAGCTGGTTTGCAAGCGGCTCGCTTATCAGTTGCGAGGCGAAGTCCTTCATATCGACGAGCCGCATTTCGGGGAAGGGGAGGTTCATTACGCGTTTTGGCAGGCGGACCATATTGAAGAACTGTTTTTTTGTTTTGCAGTTTTGCAGCGTTTCGAGTGAGGGGGTGGCGCTGCCTAAAATGCAATGTGCGCTGCAGAGTTGTGCGCGTTTGATTGCGACGTCTCTGCCGTGGTATCGGGGGGTGGTGTCTTGTTTGTAGCTTGGCTCGTGCTCTTCATCGATGACGATGAGGCCGAGGTTGGCCAGCGGTGCGAAGACGGCGGAGCGTGCGCCGATAACGACGTCGGCCTCGCCCGATTTTATTTTGTGCCACTGGGTATTACGCTGGGGAGCGGTGAGGCCTGAGTGCATAACCGCGATGCGGTCGAATCTTGCGCTGAATCGCTGGATGGTCTGGGTGGTGAGCGCTATTTCGGGGAGCATTACGATTGCGGTTTTGCCTTTTTTTATTGTTTGTTCGATTGCTTTTATGTAAAGCTCGGTTTTGCCGCTGTCGGTGACGCCGAAGAGGAGCGTGACGCCGAATTTGTCTTCGTTGATTCTGCTTATTATGTTCGCGAGGGCTTTTTGCTGGTCGTCGTTGAGGACGACTTTTTCCCGCTTAATAAGCATACCTTCGGGCATAGCGGGCAGGGATTTAAGGACGGTTCGCTGTGCTATTTTGATAATCTGTTTTTCGACGAGGTTTTTGACGGGGACATCGGTGCAGCCGGCGGCTTCGAGCAAATCGTCGAGTTCCATTGCCGATTCTATTTCGAAGGCGTTCGCGTTTCGTAATTGCTGAACGACCTGTTTTTGCTTTTTACCTTTTATCTGGTCTGCGATTTTTTCGATTTGTTCCGGGGCGATAGCCAGGTAAACGTATTTTTGTTTTTTCTCGCCTGCGCCTTTTTTGACAGCCCCGGGGACGATTGCTCCGAGCACCATACCGAGGGGGCATACATAATAATCGCTGATCCAGCGAGCCAGCTCCATCAGGTTTGCGTCAACGAGCGGCTCTTTGTCAACGACAGCCGATATTGCCTTGAGTTTGAATTTTTTGGTTTTGTGTTCTGCCTTAACCACCAGGCCTGCCTCGGGGCTAACCAATTGTTGTATTTCAACGCAAAAGCCCACTTCCAGTTTATTATTTTTGCCGAAGGGTGCTTCGATTCGCTGGCCTACGGCGACGGGCCAGAGCTTGTCGGGGACGAGGTAATCGAATTCGGCATCGACGCCCGACTCGAACGCCACGCGGATAATGTGCCCCGCGGGGGCTTTGTCGGTTTTCTCCTCGGCGAATAAACTATTCTGTTCGTATTTGCCCATATCGTAAGTGATTGTCCCAGCAGGGCCAAACACTGTCAAGCTTGGCGAAAGTTTGGAATTTAAAAGGTGGCCCTTCGAGTGGTTCGGCAAACTCACCATAGGCAAGCTGATCCCTTTTTCGGACGAAACGATTTTTACATCTCCGGGACGGTTTCGGGATATAACTGGCCTGTTGCGCTTATTTTGAAGACATAGATGAGGCCGGGGCTAAGTTTGGAATATACGACGTTGCCGTAAATCGCCGTGATGCCGTCCCGTTTTAGCTTTTCCACGTTGTTAGCCAAATCCCAGATATTGGACCAGAACATTTCTCTTTGCTTAATTGATAGCCGGCTCATTAAATCGGCGTATCTTGCGGGTTCAGCGCCGGGCGATTCAATCGCGAAGCCATCCTGCGGGGCCATAGTTTCGCCGTAGATTCTTCGCCAGAGGTACATCGCCCGCTCACGGCCATCCATTACCATTTTGTTGTCGAATTTTACAATCAGGGCGTCGAAGTGAACGACGTTGCCTTCGATTGTGTAGTTCTTTTCGAGGATTTTTTTGGTTTTGTCGTCTCTGGCTGTTTCGACGAAACGCAGAGTAGTAACCAGCTTATTGTTTTGCGTTTCCTGTTTAATGACCTTTGCGTAGCCGATTTGTTCCTCGGCGGTCAGGTTTGTGATTGCTTCCTTGAGCTGTTTATTTTCATGGAGCAGCTGGTGAATGGTTATTTCCTTCAACAGGTATCCCCGCCCGAAATAGCCGACGGCGACAAGGCCGATTACAAACAGGAGTAAAACTGTGATTCTGATTTTAGCAGGTTTCATAATTTATCCTTTAACTCGGCAATGTGAAGCCCCTGAACATAAAATACGCGGCGGCGAGCAGGCACAAGGCCGCCCAGAGGAAATCGAGCTTGAGCGGTTGCTTCATATATACGATGCAAAATACGGCAAAGGCGGCCATAGTTATAATTTCCTGGATGATTTTCAACTGTGCCAGCGAGAAGAATTGAAAGCCGATGCGATTAGCGGGGACCTGGAGGCAATACTCGAAAAACGCGACCGCCCAGCTTACCAGGATGGCGATGAGTACCGGTTTACCCTTTAAATCCTTCAAATGCCCATACCAGGCATAAGTCATAAACAAATTCGAACCAATCAGCATCACAATCGGCGCCATCCATCTCATAAACTTGTTATCCTTAATATAAGACCATCATCCGGTTATCGTTCCCATATTTCATCGACCAACATGGCTTTGGGCAATCAGCGTCAATGTCGAAATTCCAGTGTTATGACTGAGACGGGATTGGTATTGATTATTGCCCCGTATAATCATAACATAAAACACTTTAAGAATGAAATTAACCTTAGAAACGAGGAAACGGTGCCGATTTACGAATATAAATGCGATGACTGCGGCAAGATAACCGAGTTGCTGGAAAGTTCCGGCAGCAAGGGCGAGCGAAAGTGCGCACATTGCGGCGGCGGAAAGCTGAAAAAGCAATTTTCGGTGTTCTCGGCACAGGTCAAAGAAGGGCAATCTAAAAAATGTTTCGGGTGCAGCGATAATAGCTGCCCACATTCGAGAAGGTAACAAAAAGACAATGGACGAAAAAATTGGCATTTACGATTTTAACGCGATAGAGAAGAAATGGCAGCAGAACTGGGAGGCAGGCAAGACGTTTGCGGCTGTTGATTGTGACGCCAGGCCGAGGTATTATGTTCTCGATATGTTCCCGTACCCAAGCGCTCAGGGATTGCACGTGGGGCATCCTGAAGGTTATACCGCCAGCGATATAGTCGCCCGTTATAAAAGGATGAAGGGTTTTAATGTTCTGCACCCGATTGGGTGGGACGCATTCGGGTTGCCCGCGGAGCAATACGCGATTAAAACGGGGACACATCCCGCCCAGACCACGCAGAATAATGTCGATGGAATGCGCAAACAAATCAAGTCGCTCGGTTTCAGCTACGACTGGGACAGGGAAGTTAATACAACCGATCCGAATTATTACAAGTGGACGCAGTGGATATTTCTGAATCTTTTCAATAGCTGGTTTGATGAAAAACAGCAAAAAGCAACGCCGATTAAAGAACTGCCTATACCGGCGGGGCTGAGCGACGCTGAAAAAAGAAAATATATCGATGACCATCGATTGGCTTATGAGGCCCAGATGCCCGTAAACTGGTGTCCTGCTTTGGGGACGGTGCTTGCCAATGAGGAAGTGGTAGGGGGAGTTAGCGAGCGAGGGGGGCATCCGGTAATCAGAAAACCTCTTCGGCAGTGGCTTTTGCGTATAACGGAATACGCGGAGCGATTGCTGGAGGACCTTGTCGAAGTTGACTGGCCTGAGCCAATCAAGGAAATGCAGCGAAACTGGATTGGCAAGAGTATCGGCGCGGAGGTTGATTTTAAGGTGGTTCGACAGGGCTCACCACAGGTTGCCGGCTCGAATGAAAATATCCGCGTTTTCACTACCCGGCCCGATACGCTTTTCGGCGCGACATATATGGTGTTATCGCCTGAGCATCCGCTTGTTGACGTAATTACGACAAAGGACAAGAAGGACGCGGTGAAAAAATACCGTGAGGAAGCCGCTCGCAAAAGCGACTTAGACCGCACAGACCTCGCAAAAGAGAAAACAGGTGAATTTACCGGCGCATACGCAATCAACCCGGTTAACGAAACGAAAATCCCGATTTGGATAAGCGATTACGTTCTTATCAGCTACGGCACAGGCGCGATTATGGCGGTGCCTGCGCACGATGACCGGGACTTTGAATTCGCGAAGAAATTTAATCTTGCGATTATCCAGGTTGTTGAGCCGGCGGACGCGGAGCAGACAAAACTCGTAAAAGAAGGGAAGTTATGCTTCGCTGGCGACGGGACTGCGATTAACTCAGGCCAATTTACGGGACTGAAGACGCCCGAATTCAAGGAGCGAATTGCTAAATGGCTTGAGGAAAGAGGGCTTGGTAAAAAAGCGATTAATTACAAGCTTCGCGACTGGCTGTTCAGCAGGCAGCGATACTGGGGAGAGCCCATTCCGCTTGTGCATTGCGATAAATGCGGGATAGTGGCGATACAGGAATCGGAGCTGCCTTTGAAGCTGCCTGATATGCAGGATTACACGCCGCCTGCGACGGGTGAGCCGCCATTATCGAAGGCGAAGGACTGGCTAAAGACGACCTGTCCGCAATGCGGCGGGCCTGCTTTGCGCGAGACGAACACGATGCCGCAGTGGGCGGGGAGCTGCTGGTATTATCTGCGGTATATCGACCCGAATAATAGTGGCCGTTTGTGCGATGGGGCGAAGGAAAAATACTGGATGCCCGTTGACCTCTACATAGGCGGGGCGGAACACGCGGTATTGCATTTGCTGTATTCGCGGTTCTGGCACAAGTTTCTTTTCGATATCGGTTACGTCAGCACCAAAGAGCCGTTCAAAAAACTGGTCAACCAGGGGATGATTCTCGGCGAAGACGGCCAAAAAATGAGCAAGAGCCGGGGCAACGTTGTTAATCCTGATAAGGTCGTTGCTGATTACGGCGCGGATTCGATGCGCCTTTACGAGATGTTTATGGGGCCGCTGGAAGCGGTAAAACCGTGGAGTATGCAGGGGGTCGAGGGCGTGCACCGATTTTTGCAGCGTGCCTGGCGATTAATTATTAATGAGGACACGGGCAATCTTAACGCCGCAATTCAAAATGCGGAAGCTGATGAAGCGACAACGCGATTGCTGCATCAGACGATTAAAAAAGTCGGCGGCGACGTCGAGACATTTGGTTTTAATACGGCAATCAGCTCGATGATGATTCTCATCAATCATCTTATAAAGCAGCCCGTTTTGCCGAAGTCGGTTGTCGAGCAGTTAGTGCTTATCTTGTCGCCTTTTGCGCCGCATATCGCGGAGGAGCTTTGGCAAAAACTCGGGCATTCCAAAACAATCGCTTATGAGCCATGGCCTAAGTTCGACCCGGAACTGGTAAAGGAAGCCGAAATAGAATTGGCAATACAGGTCAACGGCAAAATCAAAGACAAAATAATTGTCCCCGCCCAGGCGGACGATGAGCAGATAAAGCAAAAGGCGCTTGCCAGCGAAAAGGTCATTGCAGCCCTTGCGGGCAAACAGCCGAAAAAAGTGATAGTAATCAAGTCGCGCCTCGTGAATATAGTAGTTTAAGCTGATATCGGGGACCTATGTATATAGAGATAGAAGCGAAGCTGAAGGTTGATTCGTTCAAGGGGATCGAAAAAAAGTTAAAGGCCCTTGACGCGGAATTTCTGCGGGAGCGGCTTCATACCGACGCTTATTTCGACGACGCCCAATCATCCCTGCGAAAAGCCGACAGCGCGCTGCGTCTTCGCCACCAGTTAATCGGTCGAAGGGACCAGATAGTTATAACGTTCAAAGGCCCGCGGCGGGAAGGGCGATTCAAACAGAGACAGGAAATTCAGTTCGAGGTTGATGATGCCCGGCTGGCGGAGATGTTCCTTGAGGCGATTGGATATAAAAAGACGCTTGTGTATCAAAAGAAGCGTCTGGTGTGGCATTATGGCGATTGTGAAGTTGCGCTCGATGAGCTGCCTCTTCTGGGGAAATTTGTGGAAATAGAAGGACCGGGCGAAAAGAAAATCGCTGCGGTGCAGAAAAAACTGGGTCTGGAAGATTTGCCGCACATACACCAGAGTTATGCCGCATTGATGCAAAAGCAGATCCGGCGACGCGGAAGAAAAAACAATAGGGTTTTCTTTTAAAGCAACCACAGATTTCACAGATTGACACAGAGCAGACAATGATTGTAAAACTATGAAACCTGATGATGGTTACATTGCTTATATAATCAATCCCAAGTCCGGCGCGAGCACCGGCGAGAAGCTTCCCGGCCGGCGATTCGAGGAATACCTGAAGGGGAGGGGCTTTGAAGTTCGTATGAATTTGACACGTTCGCTTGAGCACGCCTGCGAGCTTGCCACAATCGCCGCCGGCGATGCCGACTGTGCGCTGGTTGTCGCGGTGGGTGGTGACGGCACTATCAGGGAAGTTGCTCACGGGCTTTCGGGCAGCGATAAGCCGTTGCTGATTGTCCCGGGGGGGACCGAAAATCTTCTTGCCAATGAGCTTGGTCTCGAAAAGTCGCTCAAAACGCTGACACGAACTTTCGAGGCGGGTTTTACTCGCGATTTCGATTTGGGCAACGCCAACGGCAGGTGTTTTACCTCGATAGCCGGTTTTGGTTTTGATGGCGAGGTGGTCGCCGAGGTCAGCGGCAATCGTATCGGGCACATCAATTATTTCGATTACTTCTGGCCTCTCTGGCGAACATTCTGGCGATATCGCTTCGACCCGATTACCGTCGAGGTCGATGGCGAGCGGATTTTTGATGGGCGGGGACTTGTTTTTGTCGGCAACATCTCCAGGTATGCCATAGGCCTTAACATTCTTGAACGTGCCGACTACAGCGACGGGCTTCTTGACGTCTGCATTTACAAGTGCTCTCACAGGACGCATTTAGTCAAACATTCCGTGATGACCATTTTTCAGCACCACCCTCGCGGCGGCGACGTCATCTATCGCCAGGGCAAAAATATAACCGTCAATTCCCCGAATCCGAAACTGGCCACCGAAATTGACGGCGACCCCGGGCCTGCGGTGCCCGTCCAGATAACGATTATTCCCAAAGCGGTGCGTATGATGGTTCCCGAAGGCGCCAAGCCGGCGGGCATCAGGGCACAAATCCTCAGGGCGTTGAAATAGCCCTTTGACAAACAGTCCCTTATCGTGGATAATCTCTCAATCACAGGTAACGAATATGCGAGCTAAAACCTTCAAAATAGGTTCTGTCGAGATCGGCCTCAAGGCCCCGATGTTTCTAATCGCAGGCCCTTGTGTAATCGAGACAAAGCAAATCTGCCTTGATATCGCTAATCGACTGGCGGATATTTCTTCACGCACAGGTATAGGTGTTATTTACAAGGCAAGTTTCGACAAGGCCAACCGCAGCAGCGTTTCCAGTTTTCGAGGTCCCGGGTTGAAAAAAGGTCTCGAAATCTTAGCCGCCGTGCGGGATAAGGTTAGATTGCCCATTATGACCGACGTTCATCTGCCCGAGCAGGCCGAAAAGGTTGCCAAAGTCGTCGATGCCCTTCAGATTCCCGCTTTTTTGTGCAGGCAGACCGATTTGCTCTGTGCCTGCGCCGAGACTGGTAAGCCGGTAAACGTTAAAAAGGGGCAGTTCCTTTCGCCCGAAGAGATGACCAACGTCGTCGAGAAGATTCGCTCGTGCGGCAACGACAAAATAATACTCACCGAGCGAGGCACATTCTTCGGCTACAATCGACTTGTCAACGATATGACCGCTATCAGTATTATGAAGGGACTTGGTTGCCCCGTCGTTTTCGACGCGACCCACAGCACCCAGCAGCCGGGCGGTTTAGGCAACGCGACGGGAGGCAGGCGGCAATTCGCCCCCATCCTCGCGAAAGCCGCCATTGCCGCGGGCGCAAACGCCCTGTTTCTTGAAGTCCATACCAATCCTCAAAAAGCCAAATCCGACTCTGCTGTTGTTATGCCCATTGAATGGGTTGAGGAACTGCTAACGGATTGCAGAAAAATCTTCGAAATAACCGGCGGGGCAAAAAATGCCTAAGACAGGCAAACATCTCTATGGGCCGGTGCCTTCTCGCCGGCTGGGACTCAGTTTAGGCGTAGATATTGTCCCTTTCAAGACCTGCACCCTTGATTGTGTTTATTGCCAGCTCGGCAAAACCACCTGCAAAACTCTTGAGCGGAAAGAATATGTTCCGGTCAACGAAATTCTCGACGAACTGCGGGAAGTCCTGGATGCCGGTGCCGGTCTTCAAGCCGACTACATAACCCTTGGCGGCTCAGGTGAACCCACCCTGCACTCGGGTATAGGCCGGCTCATAGCGGGTATCAAAAAAATGACTTCTATTCCGGTGGCCGTCCTTACAAACAGCACGCTTTTTTACCTGCTTGAGGTCAGGAAAGATTGTGCCGATGCCGACGTGATTTTGCCTTCACTGGACGCGGGCGACCAGCAAACCTATGAAGCCATCAATCGCCCGGTCGAACAGCTTACTTTTGACATGCTTGTTGAGGGGTTGTGCGCCTTAAAAAGGGATTATCCGGGCCAAATCTGGCTTGAGGTTTTCTTCGTTGATAAGTTGAACACCGACGATGCCCAGATTGCCAAAATTTCCGAGGCGATAAAAAAAATTCGTCCCGACAAGGTTCATTTGAATACCGCCGTCAGGCCGACCGCCGAAAAAAATGTCGAAAAAGTGGCCCCCGACAAGCTCGAAGAGATAGCCCATCGGCTGTCGCCTAATTGTGAAGTCATCGCGGATTTCGTATCCGGACACTGCCGAAAAACTGCCTCCGATGTTCCTCAATCGCTGTTATCAATGCTGAAACGCAGACCTTGTTCGTTAAACGATGTCTGCTCTGTTCTCGGCCTCGATGCTGCCGATGCGCTGGTCTATCTCGATGAGCTTAAAGACCAGGGGGTAATCTGGTCCGAAAACAAGCAGGGTAAAACGTTCTTCGGGGCGTTTTAACCGCAACGTCCGTAAGCTGTTGCGACCGTTAAAATCCTCTAAAATCTCATAACAATCCCCTTCAATTTGTAAAGACCTGCGGCCTATTGGCCGATAAAACTCCTGTGGCCTTTTCGCCAACGGCGATATTATCGCCTCTGGTGGAAAAAAATATTATCCAGCCACTTAAGTGTTCCGTGTTACGACCGATAAAGAAAAGGGGAATGTCGTCCCTGTAGATTGTTAAAAACGAAGGAATCTGGTCGCTGTGAGTAAAGCAGGCAAACAACTCATTCTCAAAAAGGGCAAACAGAAGTTTATCTTCCGGTATGAAACCGGCTCAGAGGATAAACTGCTGGATGTTCTTGTTGACCAGGCCAGAAGCAGCCGGACAGATTTCGACTGGTTCGACGCCGCCGTCCTGAGTTTCAAGCTTACGCAGTCCCTTATAGGTCAGGCTGACGAACTGATTGCTGACAAGGTAAAAGTTAAACAATAAACCAAAAACCGCGAGGCCTCCAAGATGCTCGCAATTTTTTGTTTGTGATAAAGGCGGATAAGTTATGGAAGACAGCGTAATTATTCAGGACTTTCTAAACTACCTCCAGTTCGAAAAACGTTTCAGCCCCCATACGGCCAAGTGCTACGGCGTTGACCTGCTCCAGTTCGGTGCGTTTCTCACCGGCCACAGCGACGCAGGCGGTCCCGATATACACGGCCACGACGACGGACTCGGCTCACACGACTCCGGCACGGCTACCGCGGTAGCAACCCAGCCCAAGGTCGATATCGACCAGTTGCTGGCATCAGCCGATGTTAATTCCATAAGGTCGTATATGGCGTCGCTGAACGAAAAGCAGTACTCAAAGGCCACCATCGCACGAAAGCTCGCGACCCTTCGCAGTTTCTATAAGTTCTTAGTAAAAAGAAACCGCGTAAGCTCGAACCCGGTAGTCGGCATACGCACGCCGAAGCAGGAAAAACGCCTGCCGCGCTTCCTCGAATATGAACAGGTAAAACGCCTGCTCGAAACGCCGCCCACAGATAGCTGGCTCGGCGCACGCGACAGGGCGATTATGGAAACGCTTTATAGCACGGGTATGCGGGTAAGCGAAATCGTCGCGCTTAATCTTGAAGATGTCGATTTCCTCGGCGAAGTCGTTCACATCAGGGGCAAGGGCAAAAAAGAAAGAATCTGCCCCATCAGTTCTTCGGTCCTGCAAATCGTCCAGCATTATATGGAGTTCAGGAACAAACGCGCCCAGCTTAACGGCAACTTCGACGGCAAGGTCCTGTTCGTCAATAAGCACGGCAAACGCCTCAGCACCAGAAGCGTCCGCCGGAAAATGGATAAATACCTCAAAATGGCAGGCCTCGACCCGGCAATCAGTCCGCATACACTCCGGCACAGCTTTGCCACCCACATGCTCAATCGCGGCGCAGACCTCCGCAGTGTTCAGGAATTGTTAGGCCATCAATCGCTTTCAACCACCCAGATATACACGCACCTGACGACCGGCAAGATAAAGGAAGTTTACTCCGCAGCGCATCCGAGGGAGAACGAACCGCCGAAATCTGAAAACTAATCAGATTTTACAGCAATAAAAAAACAAGGGCCGGCTTTAAAACCGGCCCTTTTGCTTTTCAGATAGTTGGATATATCGGATTAACTTGCCTTATTGCCGTTGCCGCCGATGTATTCGGGGACAAGCTCTTTAATCATCGCCACTATAGCAGCATGTTCGCCGATTTTCGCAACAGCCACGAGTTCCTCGATTTTCGCCCGGAGGCGATCGCGGTCCATCGGGATATTTTTCCAGATACCAATTTTTGGGTGCCTGGTTTCCTGCATATCCTCGCCCTTTATCGAAAGCTCCTCGAAGAGCTTTTCGCCGGGACGTAGTCCGGTAAAGGATATCTCGATATCAACGCCCGGTCTGAAGCCGCTTAGGGTAATCAATTCCGTCGCCAAATCGACTATTTTGACCGGTTCGCCCATATCGAGCACGAAAATCTCGCCGCCCTTGCCCATCGATGCCGCCTGAAGGACGAGCTGACTTGCTTCGGGTATGGTCATAAAATAGCGTTTCATTTCCGGATGTGTTACCGTTACGGGGCCGCCCTGCGCAATCTGCTTTTTGAAGATTGGGACAACCGAGCCCTCTGAGCCGAGCACGTTGCCGAATCGCACCGTAACAAAATGCGTTTTGCTTGTCCTGTTCAAGTCCTGAACATAAGTTTCCGCGATCCGCTTGGATGACCCCATTATGCTTGTGGGATTGACCGCTTTGTCGGTGCTTATCATTACGAAACTGCCTGCGCCGAACTTGTCCGCGGCGTCCGCAACCGTCCGGCTGCCCACGACGTTGTTTTTAATCGCCTCGCCGGGGTTGCCTTCCATCAAAGGCACATGTTTGTGCGCCGCAGCGTGTATGATTATTTCAGGCCTGTATTTCTCGAAAATACCCTCGACTCGACTCTGGTCGGTAATATCGCACACAACCGCAGTCATAGCGATATCGGGGAATGTTTCACGAAGCTCTCGCTCGATATAAAACAAGGGGTTCTCCGCCTGCTCGACGAGCAGCAGCAGTTTAGGCCCGAAACGGCAAATCTGCCGGCACATTTCCGAGCCGATTGAGCCGCCCGCGCCGGTAACTAAAATTGTTTTACCTTTTATAAATGCCTCTATCGAATCCGTGTCAAGCTGGATTGCCTCGCGACCCAGCAGGTCGTTAATGTCCACGTCGCGAATCTGCGAAACCCTGAATTTGCCTCCCGCGATATCCGTCATCGAGGGGACCGTCCTGAAGCGGACCTTTGTCCCCTGGCAGACCTGCACAACGCGTCTTCGCTGGGGGACCGTCGCCGACGGCATCGCGATGGCTACCTCCTCGATGTTTTTCTCCTTGCATATCTCAGGAAGCTGCTCAACTGTTCCCAGAACCGGGATATCATGTATGTGTATGCCCTGTTTGGCGGGGTCGTCGTCGATGAAACCCACCACGTCATATTCGGCCACGGTCATTCGATGAATCTCTCGCAGAAGTGATTCGCCGGTGTTGCCCGCTCCCACAATCAAAAAACGCTTTAGTTTGCCCGCTTCGACCGTGCGGAATTCCTCGTAATACAGCCGGATGGCCATGCGAAGCCCGGCGAGGAGTAATATGGTGCAGAACATATCCACCACGAATACCGCCTGGCTGATGTCAGATATGTTCGGAACGTTTCTTCGGAGAGGGTCGATATACAGCCCCGCCACCCACAACCCAAAAATCAGTATTGTGCTGACCAACGACGCCCGCACTATGCCCGTCAAATCCGATATCCCGACGTATCGCCACCACCCGCGATATTGCTTGAAAAACCCGAAAATCACTGTTTTGATGATAAGGACCAATACCAGCAGGGCCGGATATTGTTTTGTCAGCCACTCTGCCTGTAGCTGCATATTCGATGTTGCCAGGAAGGACAGCAGCAGTGACACCGCAAACGCGGCAAGATGCGCCAGCACTATAAGAGGCCTGCGAAACTTCAGCATCGTATTGGGCACGGATTGGCAAACCGCCGGATTTGCGGTTTTATAATTTGTCTGCTTATCAGAGTTTGGTTCGGTCATAACTTAGTATCGGCAGGCCAAGTCGCCTGCATTATAAAGATATACTCTTCTATTGTCACTTAAACGGCTGCCCGGAAACGCCGCCGGTATGTTTATCGGACAGTTTTAAAGCATTATATCATAACAGTCTTGGGGTTATCTTACAGCTTTAATGGTCGGCGGTCAACTCAGGCGGATGAGCTTTTATTTCCGCTGTTTCGGTGTAAACTGTCTCCAGCGGCGTCTCATCCACCTGATTTCGCATTAACGCGTATATCACGGTGTTCGACGAGAAATAGAAGCTGATTATGAATGATGCCACCAGCCCAACGATTACAAGAGCGGAAAGATATACCAGAACCGCCGCTATTGATTCCGAACTGCTGCCGGTTGCCTGAGAGTATGCCAGCAGGCGGGGAAAAGTTGGTTCAGGCCAAATCGCGGCAATTTTATCCGGCAGGCCGCGGGCGCTTTGCGTAATAGCCCCCATGCGAAGTCCCCTGTATGTTGACCACAAAAGCAGAAAGGCGAAGAAGCGAACGAAGATATAACAAATCGCACCGTAAATTACAGCTATCGCGGTGTAAAAACCCAGTCGCCACGGTTTGGCGTAAACGTAGTTGAATGAGCGGCTGACGGCGTCGAGACCGTCAGAGCCGTCATATGCGACGGCTGGGAATGCCAAATTCAGTCCGCCTATAACACCAAGCAGGACGGCGGCTATGATTGCCCCGGCGGCGAGGGCGGGCAGCATTAAAATCCCTGTGCCAATCTCTCCCATGCCAAACGGGATATTGCTTATCAGGCCAACCGACACTACGCAGATAGAGGCGATTGCGATTATTATCATGGGTACGAAGGGCGTTCCGAAGAAGCTCGTGAATCTTTTTGTGCTGAATCGCAGCGATTCCACGATGCCGGGTTTTTCGTTTTGCGCGAATTGTAACGCGGCGATTCGGCATATCGCACCGCCGCCAACCGCAGCGATGCACAAATTTATCACCGCGAAAATCAGGCAGTAAAGGAAGTGATACCGGATTGCCCATTTTATCGCGCGCAGGAACTCAACGGTGTTGGCCAGAATGCCGAACAGGTCGAATCTGAAAATTGCTTTTAGTGAGCCGTGAAATTTAGAAATACCGAAACCCCACATCGTCGAAAATACGCCCCTGTGGTTTTCGGTATAGGCATTTTTTTCGATATACGAATTGAGCCGTTCCGGTGCGTTGAGGAAGAGGTTAAGCTCTGTTTCGGCCCCGTTTGTCCCCGGCGTTGTTACCACCGTCTTCGGCAAATCCATAAGCCAGCCGACAAGGCCCGTCATCGTTATCATACAAAACGCGATTATCAGTTTGCTCGGCTGTATCGCCATCCGGAAGCTGCGGAATATCCTCGGAAACAGCAAGCTGTCGAGAATTATGCCCGCCTGGTTTTCGCCGTTCATCTTGATTCCTTTCTAACAGCTTCGATTGACCTGCAACACGCTCCGAATCAATGCTGCAATACCACAACCGTATTATTGGCGGATAGTTGCGGCTTGTCAACCGTTTTCGGCCTTATCGTGCTGCGACGCGGCGCTCTCTCCTTTTGCCGGTTCTTCGCCGATGTCCTCTGTCTCCTCCGGTCTCACTTCCACCGGTATCCTGTAATCCCCATCAAACCATTTGCCCAAATCTATCATCCTGCATCGATTGCCGCAGAAAGGATAAAATCCGCCCTCCCGGCTGCTTTGTAGGCCGGTTTCATCGATAATCTTGCGACATACTGGACATCTGCTTTTCATATTGCCCTCTAATTTACCATTTTTACTCACCTTTATAAAGCCCGCAGTGGCGTTTCCCGCGGCTTGACACATCCGGCGGGGGGGCGTATCATCTGCGCAGAAATCCCTTTTTGGAGTGATAAAAATGGCCAAACTTAAAAGCTGGGAACACCGACTTGCGGGCGCACCCGACCGACTTATGGTTGATTTTGTTGAGTCCCTTAGCATCGATAAACGGCTTTACAAATACGATATCGCCGGCTCGATAGCGCATGCGCAAATGCTGGCGAAGCGCAAGCTCATTACCAAATCAGAGTTTGCGAAAATAAAACGTGGGCTTGAGCGAATCGGGCGTGAAATTGCCGAGGGTAAATTCAAATTTGACAAGACATACGAAGATATTCATATGGCGATTGAAAATGCCCTTGTCAAAAAAGCAGGTAACGCCGCCAAGAAGCTGCACACAGGTCGCAGCCGGAATGACCAGGTCGCAACTGATTTGCGGCTCTGGCTGCGTGACGAGATTGATGCAATTCAGGCAAAAATTTCCGGCCTGCAAAAATCGCTTGTCGCCAAGGCGGCTAAATATACCGATGACGTGATGCCCGCATATACCCATCTTCAGCGGGCGCAGCCCATCGTTATCGCATCGTATCTGCTTAATTTCGTCGAGCAGCTTCAGCGGGATTTTATTCGTCTGGGCAATTGTCAGCAGTTAGTCAGTATATCGCCGCTCGGCGCGGGCGCGATTGCCGGCTCGACTTTGCCTTTGGACAGAAAGGACACCGCCAAACAACTGGGTTTCTCTGATATGGCTTATAACTCAATCGACGCCGTTGGCGACCGGGACTTCTGTGCGGAGTTCATTTTCGATTGCGCGCTTATATCGACGCACCTGTCACGTTTGAGCGAGGACTTGATAATTTTCTGTTCTAACGAATTTGGCTTTGTTCATATAGCCGACAGTTTCTGTACGTCGTCGAGTATGATGCCGCAGAAGCGAAACGCCGACGCCCTTGAGCTTGTTCGCGGCAAATCAGGCCGGACATACGGCGCACTTATGGGGATGCTCACTTTATTAAAGGCGCAGCCCACGGGCTACAACCGCGATTTGCAGGAAGACAAAACTCATATCTTCTCTGCCGCCGATACCATAAGCCAGTGTCTTGATATGGTCTCTGCGGTTATTGCGCATACGACCTTCGATACCAAACGCATCGCAGCAGGTCTTGACTCTGGTTTTTTGGATGCGACCTCGCTGGCGGAATATCTGGTTCGTAAAGGTATCCCGTTCCGGCAGGCACACGGCATAGTTGGCTCTCTGGTTGCGCACTGCGAAAAGCAGGGGATTAACCTCGCTGACCTGAAACTCGCCGAGTTAAAAAAGTTCTCTCCGGAAATCAAGGCCGATGTTTATAAGTCGCTCGGCGCCGCCAATGTGGTCGCGAAATACGTTACGATTGGCTCAGCAGGCCCGAAACAGGCCAAAGAGCAAATCGCCTATTGGCAAAAGCAGTTGTCCAAGCGATGAGTAACGGCGAAGACATTATTACCAATTGGTTTGCCCGGCAGCGAAATCTGCCCCTCGGTGATTTCCCCATCGGTATCGGCGATGATATGGCCCAAATCCGCTTGGCCGATGGTGTATCGGTTTTAATCACAACCGATATGCTTCTTGATGGCGTCCACTTTGATTTGAAAACCGCAACTCTTCAGCAGGTTGGCTATAAAGCAATGGCGGCGAGTTTGAGCGATTGTGCTGCGATGGCGACTATTCCCGTTACAGCAGTGGTTAGTGTCGGTTTGCCCGCCGGTTTTGGTCAAAATCAACTTAAAGAGCTTTACGCAGGGATTATCGAGGCCTCTGATAAATTCAACTGTCCCTTCATCGGGGGCGATATCACGAAGTGGTCAGATGCGAGTAAATTCGTAATCAACGTCGCTATGCTCTCAAGGCCTGCGGGGAATCCACCTGTCCGCAGAAACGGCGCAAAGGTCGGCGACGTAATCTGTGTTACCGGCTCGCTTGGCGGGGCGTTGCTTGGCAAACACCTTAATTTTACACCCCGTGTTAAAGAGTCGCTCAAAATAACGTCATTAGTCAAGCTCAATTCGATGATGGACTTAAGCGACGGCCTGAGCAGCGACCTTAATCGCATCTGTACCCAAAGCGGCGTAGGTGCGATTATTGACGCAAATTCAGTCCCGATATCCCCCGACGCGAAAAAAGGGGCTGCCTGCCCTGAGCGAAGTCGAAGGGACCCCTTTTTCGCCGCACTCAACGACGGCGAGGATTTTGAGCTGCTTTTTACTTTAACTCAGAAAAATTACGAAATACTTCAAAAGAAGTGCGAAGCGAAGCGAAGTCCCCCATGCCTTGTTTTGCGAAGCAAAACAGTGGGGGAGAATGATTCTGTGCCGATTACCAGGATTGGAACAATTACCGATACAGGCAAAATGCAGATAAAGATGCCCGACGGCAAAATCACGGACTTGAATCCCTCCGGCTACGACCATTTGAAATGATTGAGTATTGAAGATGGCTATTGATGTAACAACAAATTCTGCCAATGAGACCGTTAAGTTTGGTCAGAAGTTCGGCTCGCAACTGAAGGGCGGTGAGGTCGTAGCTCTTTACGGCAATCTGGGCAGCGGCAAGACGCATCTCATCAAGGGAATCGTCGCAGGACTCGGCGCTGAAGACGCAGCCAACGAAGTCACCAGCCCGACATTTGTTTTGGTCAACGAATATTCGGGGCGACTTGAAGTTTATCATCTCGACGCTTACCGCCTCGATTCAATTGCCCAGTTCGAGCAAATCGGCTTTGACGATTATTGTCATCCCGGCTCGGTTGTTTTAATCGAATGGGCAGACAAAGTTGAGCAGGCCCTGGCGGGAATCAATTATATCAAAATAGAATTGTCTCATCTTGGCCCGACAGCCAGAAGAATCCGCATTACCAACGCCCCCGATTACATACGTTTTTAAGCCGACTTATCCGGGCGGGCGATATTTTAGGCCCTTGCGGCAAAAAAAAACTGCATAATGTCCTATATTGTGCCCTCCGAAAGTTGGCATTTTCCGTTAAATTTCATATGCTTAAGATGAACACTGGCTACATCTTAGCAAACAGGGGGATATAGCCATTATATTAAGGGACCGGCTGGGGGGCCGTATCAGGAGGGACCGACCCGCTTGCCGCAAGGGCGGCGGATAAACCGGGTGTTCAGGACCGGGTTATTTACGAGGTAGGCTGTTGTTCCAACAGCTTAGAGGGTGGCTTTTAATGACGAAAGCGAGAATCGGTTTCGCGATGATTCAGGTTTCTCTGGTGGGAGCAATTTGCAGTGTCGGCGCTGGTATTTTATCGCCTGACTTCAGCGCACGAGGCACAGGCGTCCAAGAGGCACGCTTCCTCGCGGACCTACAGACGGTTCGTTGTCAGCTCGAACTTTACAAAATCCAGCACAACGAGCAGCTCCCGCCCACTGAGACCCTTGTGAGTTTCGAACATGCCCTGACAATGAAGGGCGCCGATAATCGCGGGCCTTATCTGTCGTCGATGCCTGTTAATCCGTTTAACGGCAGCAGCGCAGTGCGGTTCGAAAACGGCCCAAGCACTGCCGGGGCGGGTAAGGCGGGCTGGGTCATCAATCTCGCAACGGGGGCTATAAAGCCCGACGATTCTGCCGTACACGCGGCTTTGTAAAATAACACACATTAAAAACCCGCCACCCTATTTATTTGGGCGACGGGAGAAGATGAACTCGCTGATTTCAAATCTCTCAGCGAGTCATTCCTTTTTATGGCATACCTTGGTTGTGCGCTAGTTTTTTTTAACCGCCTGCATCGTCTCATAAAAAACTCCGCCGGCCTTTTTTATCGGTCCTTGCCGATTTAAAAATAACTATCTGTATTGGGGTGGTTTTCAGCCATTGTGGCTTATAGGTTTACGGGGGCGGGTTTTAGGCCTTCAAACCTTATTTTACGGCGGATTTCCTTATATTTAAGCAGGTTAAGGACAGCCCCCGGCAGGCCGAAAAATTGTTAGATAAACTATTTGCTGACCGTATGTCAGCCGGGAACGGAAAGGAACAACGAATGGCATCAAGAAAAGTCCTGGTCGTCGATGACGAAGTGCATATTGTTCACGTCGTCGCGATAAAACTTCGCAATAACGGTTACGAACCCATAACCGCCGGCAACGGACAGGAGGCATACGATCTTGCCTGTAATGAAAAACCTGACATTATTATCGCTGATTATATGATGCCTGTTATGAGCGGCCTGGAGCTTCTCGAAAAACTCCGCGCAAATGAAGCGACCTGCGGTATTCCCTTTATTCTTCTTACCGCCAGGAACTTCGCGATAAGCGACGCCGACCAGCAGCGGCTGAATGTGTCACTGTGTCTGACGAAGCCCTTCAGCCCGAAAGAGCTGCTTAGAAATATAGAGGACATCCTCTACCAGAAGGATATGGTTGGTCAAACGTAATGATTGGCAGGGAGAGGAGGGATTTCAGGAATTGCCGCGTCTGGCGTTCGCCTGGCCTCACTCCGTAAACGGAGCAGTTTATGCCTGATACAATTACAACAGGGTTGACAGCATCAGAAATTCATGAGCTGAAGAATTTCGGCGGCCGGCTGACTGCGCTGGGCGTCAATTTTGCCGTCTGCGATTTCGAGGGCAAACCTCTGCTGTTCTGCAAAACGGGCGAGTTTGAAACCGATCCCGTCCGGCTTGCCAAAATCGCCCGCGACTGCCTCAAGCATCCTGATAAAAATGACAAACCACAGGACGATTCTTCAGTGGTCAGCAGGTATATTTCATCCGTTCTTGTCCCCCTGACAGGCGAAAAAAAGCAAACCGGCGTTGCCGTTGTTATCGACCTCGGCAATACTCCCGATATGAACAACCAGCAGCACTCGCATCTGTTTTCTGAGCTGCTGCGTCTTTTCGTCGGGAAATTCACTGCCGGGCGAAAGTCCATTGAGCAGATGGATATGATTAGCTCCGAGCTGGCGCAGACATACGAGGAGCTTGTCCTGCTTTACAAAATAAGTACCAATATGGAAATCGTCGAGCCGGACGCCAATTTTCTCCAGATGGCCTGCGACAGCTTGACCGAAATCGTCGGCGTCGAGGGCATCGCCATTCTCCAGGAAAAAACCGTCGATGATAAATCACACTTTGTCCTTGTAGCGGGCGCAGGCGTCATTGATATCGACGACCGCACAATCATGCTTCTTCATAGCCGCCTCCAGGAGGAATTGAACAAGGGCAAAGAGGTGCTCTTAGACAGCGACTTCGATGCTTCGTTCAAATATGAATGGCCCAAAAATATTCACAATATCATCGTTGTTCCTCTTACGAGCAAGGTTAAAACGCACCCGTCTCAGGACACGGGCAGCAAGCAGCCTCTCACGGCCCGCATTATCGGTATGCTTGTCGCCATAAACCGCTTAGACAAGCCCGACTTCGATTCCACCGACGCCAAGCTGTTCACCTCCGTCGCCAGCGAATGCGCCGTTTTCGTCGAAAACAATCGTCTGTTTGGCGACCTCAAGGAATTATTCATCGGCTCGCTCAAGGCGCTGACCCGCAGCATCGACGCCAAAGACCGCTATACACGGGGCCATTCGGAACGTGTCGGTTTCATTTCCAAGTGGATAGCCGAGCTTCTTGCCGAAGACGAAGGCCTCGACCAGGAGCAAATCCAGAAAATTTATCTCGCCGGTTTGCTTCACGATATAGGCAAAATCGGTATCGATGAAAAACTGCTCTGCAAAGTAGGCCGGCTCACCGCAAAGGAGAAAAACCGCCTCAGGATGCACCCGTCCATCGGCGCCAATATCCTCAGCGGCATCAGGCAAATGCGAGACATCATACCGGGCGTCCTTAATCATCACGAACGCGTTGACGGCAAAGGTTATCCCGCCGGGCTTAAGGGCGACCAGATTCCTCTTATGGGTAAAATTGTCGGGCTTGCCGACTGCTTTGACGCCATGACCTCCGAGCGCGTCTATAAGGAGACCGTGAGCGTCGATAAGGCCGTCGCGGAAATTGAAAGTCGCCTCGGCACACAGTTCGACGAAAAAGTCGCCGCTGTTTTCCTCAAAAGCGACATTTTGCATCTCTGGGACCTTATGCAGGAAGGCGCGGTCAAAACATACGGCACCGATGATTTCACTCAGTATGGCTCAGCAGCCATCGGCACCCTGATTACCTGACAGGTTTCCTCCCGGCGCAAATCGCCTCTTTATTTCCGCTTTTTACCCTTGCAGGCCGCAAAAAAACTGCTAAAATGCCCTGTTTGTAACTTTCGTGTCTTAATGTAGGGCGGGTTTTGGCCCGCCGGGAATATCAGAAAGGTTTATTGGAAAAATGCTGGCAAAAACAAAAAAGGAAGGTATCGTTCACAATTTCGAAATCCATAAGGGTGACACCGGCTCTCCGGAGGTCCAGATTGCGATTCTGACCGAGCGAATCACCGAGCTTACAGAACACCTCAAGAGCCACCGCAAGGACCATTCCTCTCGTCGCGGGCTGCTCAAAATGGTCGCCACAAGGGCTTCACTGCTCAAGTACGTGGGCAAAAAAGACCCGAAGCGATATCACGACGTCATCTCCCGCCTCGGCTTGCGGAAATAACACTAAACCCGGTGCTTTGGCCGCACTTCGCCCTTGCGCGATGCGACTTGGCTGTTTATGAGGTAATTTATGTTTAACGTTGTAAAAGTTGAAAGAGAAATAGCAGGTCGAACATTATCCATCGAAACGGGCAAAATCGCCAGGCAGGCGGACGGCGCAGTTATCGTCCGTTACGGCGAAACGGTCGTCCTTGTTGCGGCAGTTGTCGCTCCGCCTCGTTCCGAAGACATTGATTTTTTCCCGCTCTCCGTAGAATATCGTGAAAGACACAGTGCAGCCGGCAAATTCCCCGGCGGTTTCATCAAGCGTGAAGGCAGGCCCTCAACGAAGGAAACCCTCACCTCGCGTATGATTGACCGGCCTCTTCGGCCTCTGTTCCCAGATGGTTATTTTGACGAAGTCCAGATTATCGCCTCCGTCCTCAGCGCCGACAAGGAAAACGACCCCGATGTCCCTGCGATGATTGGAGCAAGCGCGGCTTTATCCATAAGCAAGATACCCTTCAACGGTCCCACCGGCGCCTGTCGGGTCGGACGCGTTAACGGCCAGTTCGTTATCAATCCTACCCATGAGCAGATGGACCAGAGCGATTTGAACGTACTCGTGGGCGGCAGAAAAGACGCTATCAATATGATTGAGGTCGCCGCCAAAGAGCTTCCTGAGGCCGTTGTCGCCGACGCTATTAAAACCGGGCAGGAAACCGTAAAAGTTATCTGCGAACTAATCGAGGAGCTTCAAAAGAAAGTCGGCGTTCCGAAGGAAACGGACAAGCTTTTCGAAATCGACGAAGAGCTCTGTTCGAAAATACGCTCGCAAATCGCCGATGAGCTTAGAAACTCCAAACTGATACCGACTAAGCACCAGCGAAGAATCGCCGTAAGCGGGTTGCTCGACCGTCTTATCGAACAGTACTGCGACATAGAATCAGCCGATGAAAAACCGAACAAGACAATGATTAAACGGATTTTCGATAAAATCGAAGGCGAAATCATTCGCGACCTCGCCCTCAAAGGTAAACGCCTTGACGGCCGGAGTTACGACGATGTTCGCCCCATTACCTGCGAAGTCGGGATTCTTCCCCGCGTTCACGGCTCAGCGCTATTCACGCGAGGCGAAACCCAGGCCCTTGTCAATATCACCCTTGGCACAATTCAGGATGCTCAGATTATTGACGGCCTCCAGGATGAATATGCCCAGAGTTTTGCCCTGCATTATAACTTCCCGCCGTTTTCAGTGGGCGAAGTAAAGCCGATGCGAGGCCCGGGCCGTCGCGAAATAGGCCACGGCGCACTCGCGGAACGCGCACTCGAAATGGTCAGACCTCCCGAAGAAGAATTCGCCTATACGATAAGAATCATCTCCGATATTACCGAATCAAATGGCTCAAGCTCAATGGCCTCGGTTTGCGCCGGCTCACTGGCGCTTATGGACGCGGGTGTCCCCATAAAGAAGCCCGTTGCCGGCATATCAGTCGGCCTTGTTACCGCCGATAACGGCAAATACGTCTTGCTCACCGATATCATAGGCGACGAAGACCACCACGGCGATATGGATTTCAAAGTCGCCGGTACCACCGAAGGCGTTACCGCTGTCCAGCTCGATATAAAAGCCGACGGCCTCCCGCATAACATTATGGTCGAGGCGATGGAAAAGGCCCGTCAGGCCCGCCTCAAAATCCTCGCAACTATGTCGCAGACAATCGATAAGCATAGACCCGAGCTTAGTGTTTACGCGCCGAAACTTGTTACCGTTAAAATCGACCCCGAATTTATCGGCAAAATCATCGGCCCGGGCGGCAAGAACATTAAGGCTATGCAGGAACAGACCGATACCACAATCGAAATCGAGGAAGACGGCACCGTCTTCATCAGTTGCATCGGCGGCGACGGCCACCTCAAGGCAAAGGCGATGATTGAGGCAATGACCCAGGCCCCTAAGGTAGGCACCCTTTATCAAAATGCCAAAGTCGTTTCCATCAAGGAATTCGGCGCGTTTGTCGAGTTCATCCCCGGCTTAGAGGGCCTCTGCCACGTCAGCGAGTTGAGCGACAGCTACGTCAAGAGCGTTGACGCCGTAGTTAAACTCGGCGACCTCATCCCAGTCAAGCTTTTGCTTGTTGACGACCAGGGCAGGTTCAAACTCTCCCGTAAGGCAGCTTTGGCCGAACTCGGTCTCTCCGACAAGAAAGACCAGCCGAAGAAAAATTAATCCTGACTTGCGTCTTAGGTCTGGGGTTTTGTGTACGGGGTCTTTTGTCTGAGGCATTGCCTGCCCTGAGCTTGTCGAAGGGGTGTCTGCGGGTTTTACCTGATGCTTTTTTCTAATTGTTCGAGGATAGTCGCGGCGTTGGCAATGCGATTGCCCGTTGAACCCTGCCAGTTAAGCTGGGCATTGCGGGCCAGTTGCTCCTCGACCTTTTTGCATGCCATAAGAACCGTCGCGTGATTCTTGTCTCCCAGCAGTCGCCCAATCTCCGAACTCGACATCTTCGTATGCTTTCTCGCCAGATACATACTAAAATGGCGGGCCAGTGACACGGTGCGGTCCTTTTTTGAAGAATGGAGAGCAGAAGAGCTGACGTCGAAGAAGTCGGCAACCGCTGACTCGATATCGGATATATGCACCATCGGGTCGCAGCGTCCGATATGCTCGGCGAGAATCTCCTGCGCCAAGCCCAAGCCGATTTTGGCGTTCTGCAGCGAGGCGAAAGCGGCAATCTTTAGGATTGCCCCCTGCAGTTCGCGGATATTGCTGCGGAGATGCTCGGCGACGTAGGCGATTATGTCTTCGGAGATGGGCTTTTTCATGCCGCGGGCATATTGCCTGCAAATTTCGCAGCGGGTTTTGAAATCCGGCTGGTCAATCTTCACCACCATCCCCGAAACAAATCGGCTGATGAGCTTTTCCGAAATCTGGGTAATCATTTTAGGATGAGAGTCGGAGGCAAGAATGACCTGCCTGCCGGCCAAATCCAACGTATTAAAAGTATGCAGGAATTCCTCCTGCGTTGCGAGCTTGCTGGCCAGGAAGTGAATGTCGTCAATAGCTAACAAGTCCGTTTGTCGTATGCGACTGCGAAAAGCATCCAGCTTTCTCGTCTTCAAGGCCAGCACAAATTGATTCGCAAAATCCTCCGCAGACATATACAGCCAGTTGGCTGTCGGTTTGGTTCGACGCAATTCCGTGCATATCCCTTGCAGCAGGTGCGTTTTGCCAAGACCATACCCTCCGTGGATAAATAGCGGGTTGAAAGGACTCTGCTTATCATTGATGACCGCTTTCGCGGCATTGTATGCAAGTTCATTGGATTGGCCGACAACAAAAGTATCGAAGGTCAGCTTCAGCTTCTGACCGGCGTATGTCGGCCTTTGCGAGATGCCTCTGCCTGATTCAACTGCAATCGGGGAATTCAGGGCCGGCTTTGCCTGCCAGTCGAATGTGGCGCTCCTGTGGCTGTCGCAAAGCTGCGGGTCAACGATGAAACAGACCTGACAGCCTGCCCCCGCGACGGCACGCGCCGATTCTGTAACATGTGTGCTGAAGTGGCTTTCGAGCCAGTTCGCGATAAACGGATTTATAACGCCAACCTTCAAGAGACCATCCGAAAGTGTCAGTCGAGTCGAGTTCTTAAACCAGATTCTGAACTTTTGCTGCCCGATTTTTTCCGCGATAGCGTCGTTAATCGCGCTAATCGCGTTTTCTTTCGAGCGAACTTCCACGCACTTAGTCGAGGTGCGGATGTCCTCCTTGACAATACCTTGCATTTTACCTCTCCGGCACCGTCCTCACTTGCCATTACGGGCAGCGAAGAACGGACAAAGCAGCTAATCGTTTTTAAGTTTTTCTCGCGTCTCCATACGCTGGAATCCGCACTATATCAAGCGGTTCAATTTCACTCACCGCAGGCAGAACAACTGCAATTATTAGTAGGATGCGAATTGAATCAATCGAGTTTCTTTAATTTTCTTTTCAACTTTTTACATGTCTCGGCGGGCAATGGGGTTGCAGCTGAATTATTTTTGCGTTTAACAGCTTATGCACATCGTAAGTGCTGATTGTGGAAAAGCGGTGGAAAGGGGTTTCTGATTATGATTTCAGATTGCTGATTTAAAAGCTTGAATCTCCAAAGTTGATGATTGATAATTGGGTTTGATATCTTATTTTTATTTGGAGAACAGCAATGGAATGGACGTGCAAAGACATAGCTAAAATGATAGACCACTCGCTTTTGAAGCCGGAGTTGACTGTTGATGAGATTAGAAAGGGCTGCGAAGTCGCCAAAAAATACGGCGTGGCGAGCGTTTGCTGTTCGCCTTCAGCTGTACCTTTAGTGGCTATGCTGTTGAAAGGGACGGATATAAAGCCCACGACCGTAATCGGCTTTCCGCACGGGTACAATAAGACCGAGACCAAGGTCTTCGAGGCCGAGCAGGCGATTAAAGACGGCGCACTTGAGCTTGATATGGTGCTCAATATCGGCAAACTCAAAAGCCGCGACTTCGATTATGTTCGCAATGATATAAAAGCCGTCGTTAATATCGCGCATACGAATAAAGTGCTTGTAAAGGTCATCCTCGAGAATTTCTACCTGACGGATGAATTGAAAAAAAACGCGTGTCGGCTTTGCGAAGAGGCGGGCGCTGACTGGGTGAAGACATCGACCGGTTTTGCAGGCGGCGGCGCGACGATTGAGGATTTGAAGCTGATGAGAAAGACCGTATCGAAAAAGGTGCAGGTCAAAGCGGCAGGGGGCGTGCGAGACCTCGATATGGCGTTGAAAGTCCGCGAAGTCGGCTGCACTCGTTTCGGCGCAACCGCTACCGCGGCCATTATGGAAGAATGCCGTAAGAAAAAAGCATAAGGCAAAAGGCCGTCTTCAGGGTTTAATACCCATTGTTTTCATAACGGGCAAATTTTTGGAAATCAGCTTGTATCTCTGCTGAACGCATGCATAAGACCTGCCTGCTTCGGGCGGAGTATTCAAAACATAATCCAGCATCAAATCAACCGTTGTTTCCGCGACGTGGCAGCGGGTATCCGAAGAGGCATAGTAAATAAATAGCTGTCCGTTTTTGCGAGCGACCCAGCCATTGGTGAAGACGACGTTCGACACGTCGCCTATACGTTCTTCGCCCTGCGGGGCAATTAAATATCCGCCCGGTTCAGCGATGAGTTTGTTCGGCTGGTCGAGTTTGGTAAGAAACGCGTAAACGACATAACGCAATCCTGATGCGCAGCCGCGGACACCGTGGGCAAGCTGTAGCCAGCCCTTTTCGGTTTTGATGGGGGTGGGGCCGAGACCGTTTTTGACCTCTTTTATTGTGTGGTATTGCCTGTCATCGACGATTGTTTCGGGGCCTGTAATTACCGCGTGTTCCATATTGTCGCAGAGTCCCCAGCCGATGCCGCCGCCTGAACCCGCGGAGATGAAACCATCCTGCGGGCGTGTATAAAGGGCGTATTTGCCGTTGATAAATTCCGGATGCAGCACAACGTTTCTCTGCTGGGGCGATGTGGTTTTCAAATCGTCCAATCGCTCCCACTTTTTGAGGTCTTTTGTTCGCACGATGCCGCATTGAGCGGTCGCGCTGGACAGGTCGCCTCTTGGTGCATTCGGGTCTTTGCGTTCGGTGCAGAACAGGCCGTAAATCCAGCCGTCCTCGTGCTTGACCAATCGCATATCGTAAACGTTGATGTCCGGGTCGCTTGTTTCGGGCAGGAGAATCGGGTAATCCCAGAATTTGAAATTATCGACGCCTGTTTTGCTTTCCGCTATTGCGAAGAACGATTTTCTGTCAACGCCTTCGACCCTGCCGACTAAGCATATTTTGCCGTCGAATTCGATAGCGCCAGGGTTGAACGCGCAGTTCATACTTAGCCGTTCCATAAGGTTCGGGTTGCTCTTGTAGTCGAGGTCATAGCGCCAGAAGACGGGCGTATGCTCCCCGGTCAGTACGGGATATTTATATCGATAATAAACGCCTTTGGTCTCTTTTACTTTGGTGTTTTTGCGAGAGGTGAAACGCTTATGGTCCGCGAACAGCTTTTTGACTTTTGCGTCGAACGTCTTCTTATTCATATCTTTTCTTTCTTATATCTTTTCGAGTTTGTTGTACCAGTTGAATTTCAGGAATACACAGGTCGCCGTCAGGACGATGGCAATCTTGGCAACCCACGGCCAGTCGCGGAGGACGATGAAGATGGGCAGCGCGACAAGGCACAACTGCCAGACAATACCTACCGCGACATTGAGCATGTCCCGGCCAAAGTTTCGATTCGGCTTGAAATTCGGGTCTTCCCGCACGACCTTTTCCCGAATGGGTCCCCAGAAGCCCCAGGGATTGACGGTTTTGTAGAATTTCTTGAGTATGGCTTCGTCTTCGGCGTTGGTCAGGAACGTGCCCGCAAAGCAGCCCACAGCCGAAACTCCAAAAATGATGGGGAAGGTATAAAGGGCATTGATGTCACGGCCGAATGCGAAATTCATCAATTCAGGAACAAACATCGCGCTGATGATGCCTGTCATCATACCCCAGAAATAGCCGTAGCCGTTGAATCGCCACCATATCCACTTGAGGACATTGGCAATGATATAAGCGCCGTTGAGAGCGCCCACAATCCACCACATAATGCTGAAGAGGTTTTTGGTAAGCAGGCCCAGGGTAAGCCCCAGGCCGAGTATCACCAGCGACGAGAGGCGGCTCATCAGTATCTCCGTTCTTGCTGGTGCATTGGGATTGATGTATCGTTTGTATATGTCGTTGACGACATACGCCGGGGCAGCGTTGACGGTCGCGGCGAAATTGGACATAAAAGCCGCGAGCAATCCCGCAAGCAGGAAGCCGACTACGCCCCGCGGCATATAGTTGAACAGCACAATCGGCAAAATTCCCTCAAGGTCCGGCTTGGCCATTGCTTTGAGTTCCGGCGTGCAAAACTTTAACGCCATTACCGTCAGGCCGGCTACCATCAGATAGCGTGGAAACATCAGGACCGTTGTCACCCAGCCGTTCATCATACAGGCCTCGCGAGAGTTGCGAGTAGCCAAAATTCTCTGCATGTCATAGTTGGGCATCGGGCCTGCCAAACTCGCCAGGATGCCTTTGCATAACATCAGGCCGAAAATGATTCCGAATAGCTCATTGCCTTCGGCCTGTATCGCCAGGTTTACCTTGTCAAAGACGCCCGTCCAGTCCAGGCCTAACCTGTACCCGAAGAACGGGCTTGTCCAGCCCGCCGGTATCAAATTATGTATCTCAGCCGGGCTGACCGAGTAGATGGCGATTCCTCCTATGACAAATGCGGTAACGGTCAGAATCGTAAACTGCATGACCTCGGTGATGACCACGCTTATCATTCCGCCCTTGATGGTGTACAGCGATGTCAGCCCCATTAGTATCAGTGCGTAGATGTTCGCGTCGGAAAAAATGCCCTCGGTAGTACCCGTAAAACGCCACGGCAGCATCACTACGGCAAATTTGCCGATGCCCTTGAAGGCGTAGGCCAGCATACCCACGACGGCTACCAGCGCGAAAGCCACCACGCTGATATGGGCGAGATTGGCTCCCTTGTCCTCGCCGAACCGCGTCTTAATCCATTCGGCGCCGGTCAGGACGTTGGACCGCCTCAGCCAGCCGCTGAGGAACATCATCAGGAAGATTTGATTGAACGTCGGCCATACCCACGGCAGCCAGATGCTCTTGAGACCGTACATAAACAGCCATGTTACCAGCACCATCGTGCCGCTTATGTCGAACATGCCCGAGGCATCGGAAATGCCCAGTATATACCACGGCAGCGACTTGCCGCCGAGGAAATAGGATTCGAGGTTCTTTGCTCCTCGCCTTGAAACCCACAGACCCGCCACAATCACGGTGCAGAAATAGACGATAATGATGGCGAGGTCAATTCCGCTGATTTTAAACATAGGTCATCTCCGTGCCTAATATCATCAGTGTCATTTTTAATATGTTAACGGTCTTTACTGCCGTGCCGGGGCCGGATTCATCGAGACCCCAACCGCGTAGAAAACTCACAGGTTATCCAAAGCAGGGGATGTATGCAAGCGGAAATTTCCAGGCCTTCTTACCGCTCCCGATCCCGGAAGGGATGCCTTCTGGCAAAGGGACGCCTCCCGTTTAGGGATGGCCACGCCATAATGGTGGGAGAATGCAAATTGACGACCAATACCTCAGCCCTCACTCGTTTTAACGAAACAACGAGTCACAAGTTATCCGCCATTTGGCGAGATCTCGCCTTCGGCGGACAAGTTACGGCTTGCCGATTCACCCGGGTTTTTAATAAGCTGTGATCGGAGCGGTATTCGCATACCCGAGTTTGCCCCAGCAGCCGAACTGCGCTTTATAAAGGTCCTGTTTACCTGGAATGGTTGTCGGGATATAGTATTCTGTTCCTTTTATGGCGAAATCAAGGGTTTCTTTGGACCATTTCCAAATTTCGGCATGATTATCTACAAAAGAAAAAACCTGTCCGCCACTGTGCCGGACCTCCGGTGGGTCCCACCATTTTTCTTGATTATAATAAACTGCGAAACTGTCCGGCGTCACTCTGCCTTCATCCATGAAAATAACCGAGTATGCCGTTTTTTTAATTGAGTTTCTATTCTTTAGAGTCACGGCGCCCGGGCCTCTGCCGCAATCACCATCACCTGGCATGCCATTCATCGAATCCATTGCATTATATGTAAAAAGTTCTCCTTTGTTGGCTGTTGGGCAGCGATATACCTTCTTATCCTTAACATACATAAATAATGCCCCGGTCTCTATAGCGCATTTTGTAGCGTCTTCAGGAAGTTGTGTAGCAAGATATGCACCACCGACCCAGGGTAATTCCTTAATGTGTCCGGCAGATGCATCGGTGATATTCATCTTAGCTTTGGCGATATAAGGTGCTCCGGTTGGACAGCCGGGACACTGTTCACAAAAAGTGGTATTGCCGTTAGTTGGTGTATCAGTGCTTACAATTTTGTCGCCGTTGCCATCGGCATACATATTCCAGCCGACAGTCAACTGCTTGATATTGTTCATGCAGATGACTCGTTTGGCCACTTCGCGTGCCTTGGCTAATGCGGGCAGCAGTACGGCCATCAAAAGGGCGATAATAGATATAACGACGAGCAGTTCAACAAGTGTAAACCCAGTTATGTTTCCGCTATGTTGGGCGTATGCTTTACGTCTGTTCATAAACAAAGTCCTTTATTATATTATAGTGTGAGGTTCCTTAGTATCACCAATAGTATCATACTGACCACCATTTTGCAATAGGAAATTTTCGTGAGAATTACCGTTTTTTGCCGTTTTTTATATGACCTGAGCGGATTATGCCGCCAATCGGCAGAAACAATAGCCCGCTGCCCGCGAAGGATATCTGAGGTGGATTTGCCAAAATGACAGGGGGAAAAAGGCCCTGAAAGCCCAAGTCATTCGCCAAGCCGCAACTGCTTTTCAAACCATGCCGCCGGTCTTGGGGCTTCCTATAATAAGTTAGTCGGCAGGTGAGTACTTGCAACCCGGGTCGAGCGTGTAAGTCAAGCCGCTGGTTCCCCAGCAACCGACCTGTATCTTGTAGAGGTCGTTTTTCTCATCACATGTTGTAGGCGTACAGGTAGAAAGAACATATGTGTTTCCGTTAAGTTTCCCGCAGTCGAGGGTTTTTTGGCCCGTAAACATTATGCGACCTGCGTGGCCGTCGGCATAAGATACATCCGTTCCTCGGCCATGTGTTATCATCGGGAGGTCAAACCATACGGCCTGGTAATTATAAACCGCGTAACTGTCTGGGCTTGGATGGCCTTCGTCTAAGAATACCATTCTCGTCGCGGCCCCTTTAATCTGGTTGATGTTCTTTATTAATAAAGTTGTGTCGTTATTGCTGGTACTGTACTGAGTTTTACCGTTCATTGAATCTATGATCGAGTAAGATACCAGATGGTTTTTTTCGCCTGTCGGGCAACGATATATTTTGTAATCCTTCGCAAATCTCCACAAAGCGCCTGTATTCATAGCAATTTTCTGGTGACATTCATCTTGATAATTGGCGGCAGACCAGTTAATACCGACAAACGCCCAGGCGGGACCAATCCAGGGTAATTCGTTTTGGTGAATGGGAAAAAGCCAATTCGAGGGGGGTGGTACTATTGCCACAACCGTACCGTCAAAACCGTTGGTGGGAGCTGGACAGGTTGCGGCATCAGGGGTACCGCCGGGACTGAATGGCGCACCGTTTACGAGTTTGTCGTTGTAGGCCGAGGCATACGTCATCCATGCGAGGGTCAACTGCTTCAGGTTGCTCAGGCATACGATACGTTTGCCCTGTTCGCGTGCCTTAGCTAATGCGGGCAACAGTATGGCCATCAAAAGGGCGATAATAGATATAACGACTAACAGTTCAACGAGTGTAAACCCATCTTTGCTTGCGCCATGATGGGCAGGCTCTTTTTTACGAAGGACGAGCGCTTTTTGCTTTTGCATAATTAAGCCCCATATATAGTGCGGATGTGAGGTTGCTAACACAAACCATAGTACCATATTCCCAGGCGAAATACAATAGCTTATGCGCATAAATCTATACGACGTCCGTGGATGCTATCTGGTTCTAATTTGCCAAAATGGCAGGCCCCAAGGCCCTAAAAGCCAGTTTTCCTGCGTTTTTGGGGCACTAAGGGGGGACGGGCTGGCACAAATTTTGCAACGTATAACTAATAGAAGGTCAAAGTCAAAGGCCAATAAATTTGTAAAAACCGCCTGTATTTTCGCAGGCGGTTTTTTATCCTCCTTGTTTAGCCCCCAAGCCCGCTTGGGGGGTAGTTGGCGGGGTTTACTTTATCATTGGTCATTGAACATTTAATATTGGGCATTTATTAAGGAGTTACCTGTCGTCTGTGTGGCGGGCCGAAGGCGGGCACAATCTCCTCCAACTCAAAACTAAACACTCAACACTCAAAACTCCTTTCCCCCTTGCGTCTTTGGACAACACGGCTTTTTTTGTTTGCCTCTTTTTCGTGAAGGGCAATGTTGCGCCAAATTTTGTGTTGAAAATTGGACGGTTTTGAGAATAGAATCGGTGAACAGACGTAAGCAGTGAATAGTGCCGAAAGTTTCTAATATTAAAAACCAGGATTTGGAGAATCTTATGAACCGCAGGACATTTTTGAAGGCCGTGCCGGCTATCGGCGTGCTGGGTATCGCAAGCCCGAGTTTTTCCGAAGATACCAATACGAATGCTGTGACAGCTCAGCAGGCTCAATCCATTGCAGCAGGTGAGGTCATCAAGCTCAATCCCCCTGATTTGAACAATGGTATTTCCTTAATGCAGACGCTCAAGAAAAGAAAATCAACCCGCGATATCTCGGATAAGAAGCTCACCTCGCAGCAGTTGTCGGACCTGCTTTGGTCAGCCGATGGCACAAACAGGCCCGATGGCAAACGCACTTCGCCCGCAGCGATGGGCGTATATTGTGTTGATATTTACGCTGTCCTGCCTGAGGGCATTTATTTATATGACCCGGCTAAGCACCAGCTTAAACCCGTCGCGAAAGGCGATTTTCGAAAATCGGCTGGCATGCAGGATTTCGTATTCATCGCTCCGCTCAATCTCGTTTATGTCTTTACCTTAAGAAATCCGAAGGAAAGTCACGGCCCCGCCCCCGTCCCGGAAGAAAAACGAAAAATCTGGGGAGATGTTGAAGTGGGCTGTATGGTTCAGAACGTCTATTTGTATTGTGCCTCGCAGGGCCTGGCGGCGGTGGTCCGTGGAATGGTTGACCAGAAAAAATTCGGCGAGGCAGTCAATGTTAAGCCCGAACAAATAATAGTCGCCCAGACCATCGGCTATCCGAAATAAAACTAATTGGTTCTTATTATCAAAAAATATTTAGCCCCGTCACCTCCGCCCTTGGCGAGTGACGGGGTTTTCTCTTTTTGTTTAGCCCCTGCGCTTAGTTATACGAAGCGGAGCGTAGTCCCCCCTGTTTCGCTTTGCGAAGCAAAGCGTGGGGCAGGCGACCTGTCCAGCGAAGTCGGAAGCAAAACTGCGGGGGTGTTAATCCGTGTCTGAAGATATCCGTGTTTCTTAGTGTCTTTGTGGTAAAAATATGTGTCATCTTCTTGCCCTGAGCAAACGAAGTGCATCGAAGGGTGGTGAAAAACACGGTTTGTTTGCTTTTACGAACAAGGTTTGCTACAATAACAAGTTTGGGTTATCAATGAATTTCGGTGTATCTAACGTAAGGTAAACTAAACGCAGATTACGGAATTAACCACCAGGACACAAAGAAAAAAATAAAACTTTGTGTCTTAGTGCCTTTGTGGTGAAAAAGCTAATGAGCGAATCGAACGAAAAGTTCATCAAAATAACCGCTGCTTCGGAGCATAACCTCAAGAACATCAACCTGAGCATCCCCCGCGATAAAATGGTCGTCATCACAGGCATCTCCGGCTCAGGCAAAAGCTCCCTGGCCTTCGATACCATTTACGCCGAGGGCAGACGCAAATACGTCGAATCCCTAAGCTCCTACGCGAGGCAATTCCTGGAGCAGATGCAAAAGCCCGCGGTTGGCGAAATAACCGGGCTGCCCCCGACAATCGCGATTGAACAGCGTAGCGCATCCGCTAATCCTCGTTCGACGGTTGCGACAACGACGGAGATTTACGATTATTTTCGATTGCTCTTCGCCCGGGTCGGCACACCTCATTGCCGGGTTTGCGGCAAAGAAATTACAAGTCAGCATTCGTCCCAGATTGTCGATTGGCTAATCAGCAAACCCAAAGGGACGAAGGTGCAGATTTGCGCACCGCTGATTCGCGGCAAAAAGGGCGAGCACAAGGACATCTTCGCATCGATTCAGCGCGAAGGTTTTGTGCGTGTGCGCGTTGATGGTGGGATTTACGATATTCGCGGCACGCCCGTGCTGGATAAAAATAAAAAGCACGATATCGCCGCCGTCGTTGACCGGCTCGTTATAAACGAGGCGGTGAGAATCCGCTTGGCCGACTCGGTTGAGACGGCGTTAAAACTCGGAGATGGGGCGATTGTGGTATTGAGCCAGAAACCCACAGTGGATTCGAGCGATACTAAACGGCCTGCCATTCGTAGCGCCGGCGAAGAATGGGAAGAGACGATATACAGCGAAAAATTCGCCTGCCCGCAGCACCCCGAGGCGTCGCTCGAAGAATTGTCGCCTCGGTTATTCAGTTTTAACAGTCCCTATGGCGCCTGCAAAAGCTGCGACGGCTTAGGGACCATTCTCGAATTCGACCCGGAACTGATTGTGCCTGATAAAACCAAGTCGCTCGAAAACGGTGCGATTGACGCCTGGCGCAAAGGCGGCAAGCGGATGAACATTTTTTACAACCGCCTGGTCAACCGCTTTTGCAGGGACTTCGGCGTTGATAAATCAGTGCCTTTCGGGAACCTGCCCGAAGAGATAAGACGCCTCCTGATGAACGGCACGAATAAGGAAGACGAGGACAAATACGGTATATGGTTCGAAGGCGTCATCCCCAACCTGATGCGAAGATGGAAGGCGACCGAAAGCGAATACGTCAAAGAAAAATTGCACAGCTATTTCAGCGAGCAGCACTGTACCGCGTGCAACGGTGCAAGATTGCGCCCCGAAGCAATCGCGGTAACGGTTGGCAACAAGAACATTCACGAGCTTTCGTCGATGAGCATCGAAAAGGCGCAGGTCTTTTTCAACAAGCTCAAGCTCGAAAACGAAAAGGCAATAATAGCCGAACAGATTTTGAAAGAAATCAAGGCGCGGCTCGGCTTTATGTTCGATGTCGGCCTTGGTTACCTCACCCTTGACCGCAGAAGCGGCACCCTTGCGGGCGGCGAGGCGCAGCGGATACGCCTGGCGACGCAGGTGGGCAGCGGCCTTGTCGGGGTTTGCTATGTTCTCGATGAACCCACGATAGGATTGCACAAACGCGACAACGACCGCCTGCTCGGCATATTGCAGCGGCTTGTCAAGATAGGCAACACCGTCATCGTGGTCGAGCACGATGAAGACATTATGCGAAGCGCCGACCACATTATCGATATTGGCCCCGCAGCCGGCGCTCACGGCGGCGAACTGGTCGCCGAAGGCAAATTGCAGGATATTATTGATTGCCCAAGGTCGATTACGGGCGATTATCTTAGCGGCAGGAAGCGAATCGGCCTCGGTTCGCGAAGACGAAAATACAACCTTCGCAAATGCGTCGAGGTCAAAGGTGCTGCCGAGCATAATCTCAAGGATATCGACGTCAAATTCCCCCTCGGTGTTTTCGTCTGCGTCACCGGCGTTTCCGGCTCAGGCAAAAGCACACTTGTCAATCAGGTGCTTTTGGCCGCGTTGCGCCGTCGCCTGTATGGCTCCCGCGAGCACCCCGGCAAGCACAAAAGCATCCTCGGCATAACGCAAATTGACAAGGTTATCCAGATTGACCAGTCGCCCATCGGCAAGACCCCGCGCAGCAACCCCGCGACTTATACCGGCGCACTCGATGAGATTCGCAAGCTCTTCGCCAAAACCCGCGAGGCCAAAATCCGCGGCTACAAAGCGGGCCGTTTCAGCTTCAACACCAAAGGCGGCCGCTGCGAATACTGCAAGGGCCAGGGTACAATGGTCATTGAAATGCACTTCCTTCCCGATGTCTATGTCACCTGCCAGCAATGCAAGGGTAAACGTTATAACCCGGAGACGCTGGAGGTAACATATAAGGGCAAAAATATAGCGGACGTTCTCGATATGCGGATTGAGGAGTCGATTGAGTTTTTCGCGAATTTCCCGACGGTCATCCGCCTGTTGAAAATGCTCAACGACGTCGGTCTTGGATATATCAAACTGGGTCAGGCGTCAACGACGCTGTCGGGCGGTGAAGCCCAGCGGGTGAAACTCGCGGCCGAACTTGGCAAGGCAGCCACGGGCCATACGCTGTATGTTCTCGATGAGCCGACAACGGGTCTGCACTTTGCCGATATTCACAATTTGCTCAGCGTTCTGCAGCGGCTTGTTGATATGGGCAATACAGTGGTTGTTATCGAGCATAACCTCGACGTCGTAAAGCTTGCGGATTATATAATCGACCTTGGCCCTGAAGGCGGCGAAAGGGGCGGGACGGTTGTCGCGACGGGAACACCAGAGGAAATTACCAAAAACCAGCTTAGCTATACGGGCAAATACCTCCGCAAAAAACTTGAAGAGGATGCCAAGGCAGAAGAAAAGGAATGATAATAAGATTTATGATTTGTGATTTATGATTTATGATTTTTAGCAAGGAATGAGGCAATGGCGGTAAAGACGTTAAAATGGGTTGGGGGTATCGATGGCTATCTTGAGATAATCGACCAGAGGATTCTGCCGGGGGAATATAAAATCATTCGCTGCTGCACTGTTAAGCAGTTATATGATGCGATTAAGATGCTGGCGGTTCGGGGAGCGCCGGCAATCGGGGTAGCAGGGGGGTATGGGGCGGTCTTATCCTTACAAGAATTTTCCCAGAAGAATGCTGACCGCAAGGCACGTCGAACCGGAAGACAGAAGACGGAAGACAGAAGACAGAGGCTGGAAAACTCCGCGGTCTCTGCGGTGAAAGTTCTGAAACGGGATTGCGAATACTTAGCGAGCAGCAGGCCCACTGCGGTCAACCTGCGATGGGCGATTGAGCGAATAGTAAAATGCGCGGAAAAAAGCGAGGGAAAGACGTTATTGGGACTTCGCAAAGCGGTTTTGAAAGAGGCCAATGTTATTTGCCGGGAAGATGTCGAGATGTGCCGTAAAATCGGCGCTAACGGCGATAGGTTTATTAAGAATGGTATGGGGATATTGACGCATTGCAACGCGGGGGCATTGGCGACGGCTGGTCAGGGCACGGCCTTATCGGTTCTGTATGAAGCGAAAAAACGAGGGAAAAAATTCGGGGTTTTTGTCGATGAGACAAGGCCTTTGTTGCAGGGGGCGAGATTGACCGCCTGGGAATTGAAACGGGCCAAAATCGATACGACGGTCATCTGCGATAATATGGCTGCTGCACTTATGAGGGATGGCCTTATCGATATGGTCATCACAGGCGCAGACAGAATCGCAGCCAACGGCGACGCAGCCAATAAAACCGGGACTTATTGTTTAAGCGTGCTTGCGAAAGCGCACCGGATTCCGTTTTATATCGCTGCGCCATCGAGCACTTTTGATTTGAAAACAAAGACGGGTAAAGATATTCCTATTGAGCAGCGGTCAGCGGATGAGATTCGGTTTTGTGGTGATAAACAGACAGCGCCTGATGGCGTTGATATTTACAATCCAGCGTTCGATGTTACGCCTGCGGAGAACATAACAGCCATCATTACCGAGCGTGGGGTTATTGAGAAGCCGAATGGCCACAGAGTGAAAAAGAATTTTATTTAGCCGCAAAAAAGCACAAAAGGTTTTACCGCGGAGAACGCAGAGACCGCAGAGTAAAAAGAAATTAAACTGCGAGTTCTGATTTTGTCAGGACTCGCAGTTTTTTTATCTATATCCCAAAATCAGCAATCCGCAATCAGCAATCATAAATCCGTTAATATTTTCATCATCGCTTCTAATTTGTGTTTATTAAGGGATGGGCCGGTGGGGAGGTGGACTAATCGTTCAATCGTGCCTTCGGCCCTCGGGCAGCAGCCACGGCGGTAATCGACTTTGGCGAGGTCGCTGTCACTGAGCGGATGGACCGGGCTTGTGTACCAGCCCGCGATATCGAGGCCTCGAATGCCTGCGCGATGGACGATTTGCCACTTCTTATATACACGCAGGGGGTATCTCATCATTGTGATATTTGCCTGCGGTTCTACGGGCCAAAGGGACAGGCCTGCATCGCTGAAATACTGTTCTATCATCGCGGTATTTTGAAGGCGAATCTGGCGCAATTTGGGCCAGTTTTCGATTTGTTTCAATTTCGCTTTTGCCGTCATTTCCCCCATCAAACGGGGGTATCCCGGAAGGGGAGGGAAGTCGTCTTTCAGAAAAGATTTCCCGCTGAAATGTAACATACTGCGAAGCCGGGAGTAGTTATATCCGAGGTAACAATCGAGCCGCGACTGACTGAGCGGGTGATATGCCCGCTGAAGGCAACGCAAAATAAACTCCGATTTTTTGGACGCGGGCGAGGCGAACCGCTCGATTTGGCGGTCAACTTTATCAAGGAGTGCGCTTGAATTGACGGTTAACATTCCTCCCTGGCCCACGGCTCCCAGTCCCCATTTGCCTAATTTCTGATTGTTCCACGTGCACGCAAGCGAGTGGGCGCAATCTTCGATTATTTTTGCGCCGATTTTTTCGCAGGCGGCGAGAAGCTGCTCGAATCGCCCGGGGTTGCCGAAGGTATGCTGTAAAATCACAACCTTGAGAGAGCCGGCATCCTGTATGAGGATTTCCTGCGGGTCAATGCAGAGGTGTTCATCGATATCGAGATATACGGGGATTGCCCGGCAAACTTTGATGGCTTCTACGACAGCAAGGCAGGTGAAAGAACAAACGCCTACTTTATCGCCGGGATTTACATCAAGGGCTTTGAGCAATATGAACAGGGCGTGCCGGCCAAGTCCGAAGGCCCTGGCAGCCGGGGCGTCCGCAAACCGCGAGAAAGCTTCTTCGTATTCGTGTCTAAAATTTTTAGTCAACCGCGACGACTTCTTTGACCTGTGGGATTTTTTCTTTGAGCAGGCGTTCGATTCCCATCTTAAGGGTCATTCTTGCGCCGGGGCAGCCGGAGCATGCGCCCTGAAGGCGGACCTTGACTGTTTTGCCATTTTCGGTGGCGACGAATTCGACGTCACCGCCGTGGCTTTGCAAATTCGGCCTGATGGCTTCGATTATCTCTTTAACCTTCGTGTCGAAGGTATCCTGTGTTTTATCGTGATTGCAGCCGCACTGTTCACACATAGTTGGTCTCCAAATTTTATTAAAGGATGGGTGTTATTATAGCTCTATTTATTGTTCTGCCCACATAATTATATACGAATTTCAAAGGCGGCAGGATGTGTTTTTATATTAAGAATCAGTGAAAATCCGTGTTTACCCCGTTAGATGGCGGCTTCGCCTATCTCACGGGGTTAATCTGTGGTTAAAATTTGCCGAAAAACAATTGACAGGGTAGCCCATAAGGGCTACAATTGAGCAGAATTACGGGATTATAGCAGGGTTTAGAACTTTGTGTGGGCAGGTTGTTGCTGTGGTGGTAACGATTGGCCTGACAAAAGAGGCCCGAAAAGCTGTAATTTGCCGGAATATTGCGAAAGGAGTATGTAATGAAGTCCGATTCTTCACAGTCGGCTGGTTCAGCCGAAAAATCCTCAATTCAAAGGTCAGGCGCTGAGATAACCGTCCAGGCACTTATTGACGCGGGTGTCGATACTATGTTTGGTTACCCTGGCGGAGTCGTATTGCCCCTGTTCGATAAACTGTACGATGCGCCGATTCGATTTATAATTCCGCGACATGAGCAGGGCGGGGCACATATGGCGGACGGGTATGCGCGGGCGAGCGGCAAGGTCGGCGTGATAGTCGCGACGAGCGGGCCCGGCGCGTGCAATCTGGTTACGGGGCTGGGGACGGCGATGATGGATTCGGTTCCGATGGTCGCCATAACGGGTCAGGTCCGGACGGACCTGATTGGCAACGACGCTTTTCAGGAGGCGGATACCACGGGTATCACGCGGCCTGTTACGAAATACAATTGTATCGTCAAGGACGTTAAGGACCTTGCGCGAACGATTAAGGAGGCGTTCTTTATCGCCTCGACGGGAAGACCGGGGCCGGTGGTGGTTGATTTGCCGGTCGATGTGCAGCTTGCGAAAACGGAGTATGACGCCGGTGTTGAGATGCGATTGCCTGGATATAAGCCGAAGCTAAAGGGGCACCACAGGCAGATAGAAATGGCAGCCGAGGCGATAAACAAATCGGAGAAGCCGGTGCTTTACGTCGGCGGCGGGATAATCAGCGCCAACGCGGGCGATGAGCTGCGCGCACTTGCCAAGAAAGCGCACCTGCCTGTTACGATGACGCTTTTGGCCCTGGGCGGTTACGACCAGAACGACCCTGAATCGCTCGATATGCTCGGAATGCACGGAACGGCGTACGCGAATTACGCGGTGCAGGAGTGCGATTTGCTGATAGCGGTGGGTGCGAGGTTCGATGACAGGGTGACGGGCAAGGTCAAGGCGTTTGCACCGCACGCGAAGGTGATACATATAGATATTGACCCGGCGAGCATAGCGAAGAACGTCCGGGCGGACATTCCGGTTGTGGGCGACGCGAAATATATACTGGGCGAAATGGCCAAAATGGTTGAGCATCGTGAACGCAAGGAATGGTTTACGAAGATTGCGCAGTGGAAAAAGAAATATCCGCTGGGATACGATAGGAAGGCGACGAGTATAAAGCCGCAATACGTGATTGAGCAGGTTTGCGAATTGACGGGCGGCGACGCGATAGTAACAACGGGCGTCGGACAAAATCAAATGTGGACGGCGCAGTTCTACCGGTTCAAGAGGCCGAGGCAGTTTATTACTTCGGGCGGTCTGGGCACTATGGGTTTTGGTCTGCCCGCGGCGATAGGTGCGCAGATAGCGATGCCGGAGGCGACCGTTGTTGATATTGACGGGGACCACAGCTTCAATATGACGCTGACGGAGCTTCGCACGGCGGTTCAATATGAGCTGCCTATAAAGGTCTGCATTTTGAATAACGGGTATATGGGAATGGTGAGGCAGTGGCAGGAGCTATTCTATAACAAGCGTTATTCGAAGAGCTATCTTGCGAACCCGGATTATTCGAAAGTGGCTGAGGCGCTGGGCGCGGTCGGGATAACGGTTGAGAAAAAGGCCGACGTGCCGAAGGCGATAAAGAAGATGCTGGGCGAGAAGATGCCCTGCGTTGTGGATTTTCACGTTGAGCCGGAAGAAAATGTCTGGCCGATGGTTCCAGCGGGCAAGAGTTTGCACGAAATGGACGGGCTGGATTTGCTGGAAAGTATGGCATAAGAAGAAAAGTAAAAACTGAATTCCCCCTAAGGGGGAATGACAAAGGAAAATAAAAGGGTAAGACCTATGAAACATATAATAAGTGCGTTGGTTGAGAATAAGCCGGGAGTTTTGGCACACGTTTCGGGGATGTTCGCGGCGAGGGCGTTCAATATCGATTCGCTGGTCGTCGGGCGGACGGAAGACCCGCAGCTTAGCCGGATGACGATTGTCGTGATTGGCGATGACAGGGTGCTTGAGCAGGTGCGTAAACAGCTTGCTAAGATTATACCCGTTGTGAAGGTGCAGGATTTCGCGGGGCAGTCGGTGGTTGCGCGTGATTTGATGCTGATAACTTTCGCTGCGTCTGCGGAAAAGAGGCCTGAGATACTGGCTTTGATAGAGACCTTCAAGGGCAATGTTGTCGATATCGGGCAGAAGACGATAATGGTGGAGATAAGCGGGCCTGAAGAGAAAATCGAGGCGTTTATCGAGATGTGCAGGCCATACGGGATAAAGAACGTTGCGCGGACGGGGACGATAGCGATGCCGAGGCAGGAAAAGAGCGCGAGCGCGGCGGAAAGTGCGGAGCAGTAAGAAATCAGAGGACGGACGACTGAGGACAGAAGACAGCGTTCAGCGTTCAGCGTATAGCGTGTAGCGGATAGTAAAGGTACGGTTTCGGCCGTGCCTTTTTTTGTTTTGCCGCTAAAAAGCACAGAAGGTTTTAACCACGGATTAGCACGGATTCTCACGGATTTTTTAGACGCAGATTCCTTCGACTACTGCTCAGGACAGGTGCGCAGATTACGCTGTTTTTTTGTTTAGCCACAGATTTCACCCCCGCAGTTTTGCTTCGCATAACTAAGCGCGGGGGCTACGCCCCGCCCCGAAAAGCGGGACTCCGCTGCGCTTCGCAGGGCTTCGCAGATTCTCACGGATTTTTTAGCCACTCCCTAAGGGATGCCTTACGGCAAGAGGACGCAGAGGTCACAGATAATTTTTTAAGACACGGATTTACACTGCATTTCCGAAGCGAGCCCGGCGTTTCGCCCCGTGTGCAACTGGTCCGCACGGATGTGGAGCGAGCAAGAGAGTGGTATAAGGATATACTGTTCTCAGTCAAGGACAGGGTAGTATTTTTTGACGGGGGGCACTACAATATACTTACGGTAAACGATTCGGCGAGATAAAAAGGATACTATGGGAAAAACGGCCTGGCGTAAATTCCGGCGCGGGTAACGATTCCTGCCGTCTTGATTTGTTTGGCGGGGGTAAAGATGTTGGAATTGATAATGAAACGGTTTATACGATTAATCATATTAAAAGGGGCGTAAGGCCGATAAAGGTATTAAGTGAGTATGCTATCGGAAAAACTTATCTTTGATTATTCGACGCCAAAAACGCTTCTTATCAAACTAAACGGCGATTGGCAGATTTCTGTAGGTATTCTTTCGACGGATGAGATTAATTCGCAACTCGATACTCACCCGGATATCGCACAAATTAATATCAGTGTTTCACAAGATTTAAAGTGGGACAGCGGGCTTATTTCTTTTTTGCTTAAGCTGATTAAGGAGTGTGAGCATAAGAAAATTAATGTCGCTCGCGAAGGGCTGCCGCAGGAAGCGCAGAAAATGCTTGCGATTGCTTTAAAGATACATGAAAAAAGTATTTCGTCTCCAAACGCGAGCGAGTCATTTCTTGAAAAAACCGGGGGGAAGGTTTTACAAATTATCGAAGGTTTGCGTTCGGGGCTTGAGTTCTTAGGGGACATAGCAGTTTCTTTCGGCCGGCTGATTACAGGAAAATCATATTTTCGCTGGGATGATTTTATGTTAATCGTGCAGAGATGCGGGGTCGAAACTTTGTTGCTTGTTTCTTTGATAAGTTTATTAGTAGGGATGATACTTGCCTTTGTCGGGTCGATACAGCTTAAGGTATTCGGGGCCCAAATATTTATCTCCGATATGGTCGGAATCGCCATGGTGCGCGTATTGTCGGCAGTGATGACAGGTATTATTGTGTCCGGTCGCATCGGGGCGTCTTTTGCGGCGGAGCTGGGGATGATGCAGGCAAACGAGGAAATCGATGCGCTTAAAACGTTGGGCGTTTCTCCTGTTGAGTTCCTGGTCATACCGCGCATTCTGGCGTTAGTGATTATGATGCCAATCCTGACCATATATGCGGACCTTATGGGCATATTAGGCGGTTTTATTATCAGCGTGGGGATGCTCAATCTTAATCCGGTAGAATATTTGAATCATACCCAGAGCGCTATAAAACTCAGTTATGTGTGGGTGGGGCTTATTCACAGTATTGTTTTTGGTGTGATTGTTGCAGTTGCCGGGTGTTTGCGAGGTATTGAGTGTGAAAGAGACGCAGCCGGCGTGGGGGTCGCAACTACCTCGGCAGTGGTGACAGGAATAACCGGTATTGTAGTTGCAACTGCAATCATAACATATATTTGTCAGTTTTTGGGCGTATAGCTTATGGATTCAACGACGCAACCCGTTCTTGAAGTGCGAGACCTTGATTTAGGGTATGACGATTACGTCGTGATGCGGAACCTCAGCTTTAGCGTGAATAAAGGCGATATCTTTATTGTTATGGGGGTAAACGGGTGCGGCAAGAGCACTTTGCTTAAGAGTTTGATTGGTCTGAGGACGCCGGTTAAGGGCAAGGTTTTATACTACGGAAAGAGCTTTTGGGACGAAGATGAAGCAGGGCAAAAAGAAATTATGCGGCGTTTCGGCGTTCTTTATCAGGGCGGAGCGCTATGGAGCTCTTTGACGGTAGGGGAGAATGTCGCGCTTCCTTTACAGTTGTACACAAAGTTATCCTCCCAGCAGATACAGGAAGTAGTAGCGTTAAAACTTTCGCTGGTGGGGCTGGAAGGATGTGAGGATTATTTCCCTTCGGGAATAAGCGGGGGGATGCGTAAAAGGGCGAGCCTTGCGAGGGCAATTGCGCTTGACCCGGACATCATTTTTTTCGATGAGCCGTCGGCCGGGCTTGACCCGATAAACGCGAGAAAGCTCGATGATTTGATTCTTGAGCTAAGAGACGGCTTGGGCGCTACGATAGTTGTTATTACGCATGAACTCGCCAGTATTTTTGCCGTTGGGAATAATTCAGTATTTCTTGACACGGAAAGCAAATCTATGATTGCTACAGGTGACCCCAAGGCCTTGCTGGCTAATTCCAAGGACCCCAGGGTCATCCAGTTTTTAACGAGAGCAAGAGAGCAAGGAGCTTAAACGATGAGCAGAAAAGCGAACAAAACAGTGATTGGTTTATTTGTAATAGCGGCATTGGCGCTGCTGATAGCAGGGATAGTGGTTTTCGGTTCGGGGACACTATTTAAACGGACAAATAAATTTATTTTGTACTTTGACGGTTCCGTTAAAGGGCTTTCCATAGGAGCCCCGGTTACGTTTCGAGGAGTCAATATCGGCACCGTTAAAGACATCAGTCTTATCTATGACTCAAACGCCGGGACTATTATGCTTCCCGTGATTGTCGAGATAGAGCATGGCCGCATTAAGGGGGCCCCCAGTTTTGGGGACCTGGGCGGAGACAAGAAGATGATTGCGCTTGGTCTGCGGGGGAAGCTTGAAGTGCAGAGTTTTTTGACCGGCCAGCTTATGATTTCATTCGATTTTTATCCGGACAGGCCGGCGGCGCTTCGCGGTATCCAGAAGCAGTATCCTGAGCTTCCCACGCTTCCTACCTCTCCGGACATCTTTGAGCTTATGAATGGAATACCGATTAAAGAAATTGCGAAAAATCTGGATGCCACCGTCAAAGGTATTAATAAATTGGTAAATTCAGGCGATTTACAGAGCAGCATTTACGAGCTTCAGGATACGCTCAAGGAGACGAAACAGGCAATGCGATCATTGCGTTTGCTTGCTGAATATCTTGAGCAGCATCCGGAAGCTATCTTAAAAGGAAAACCAGCTATTAAAGGAGAATAAGATGAAACAAATAGTTATTCGTTCTTGTGCGGTTATGGGTGCGGTGTGTCTTGCCCTGGTTTTAAGCGGCTGTGTGTCTGTGTCAAATAGTCCAACGCCGCGGTTTTATATGCTTCAGGCCGCAGATGGAAATCAAGTAAGTAAAAAAACAAATATTGCTTCCGATGTGGTTATTGGCGTCGGGCCGGTTAAAATTCCGGAATACCAGGACAGGCCGCAAATTGTGACCCAGGACAAAGAAAAGATGCTTAAGTTTGCTCAATTCGACCGCTGGGGGGAGCCTCTTGATTTTGGGATGACGCGTCTGATTGAAGAGAATCTCGCAGTTAGGCTTCCGGAGGCAAAATTTACTTTGTATCCATGGAATTCATCCGTTCCTGTTAAATATCAGGTGGTCATAGAAATTATTCAACTGGACAGCAACCTTGATAAGGACCTGTTTGTTGTTGCGCAATGGCTGGTTATTGACGTGCAAAATGCGAAAACTGTGATTATAAAAAGATCGGAATTCCGGCAGCCGATTGTCCCGCAGAATTACTCCGGTTTAGCCAAAACCTTAAGTATGGCTTGCGCGTCATTAAGCGGCGAGATAGCTGAAGCGATAGCAACGCTTGAAAAGCATTCTTAAAACAAAATAAGGACGCTTCGATATTATTGGAGTTTGACTGCCAGAGAGGTAAAAACATTTGAGGGAGGCACTTTCCTTTTGCGGGGGGTTGGTGTATAATTCGGGGCTGGTAATTTGGTTGTGAAATTGGCTGGTTATTTAGAATAGGAGACAAGTTGTGGAAAATCATCGTATCAGTAAGATTAAGAAGAAGCGTAAATCAGGATTTTTGGTGCGTATGCGGACGAAAAAAGGACGCAAGATAGTGAATCGCAAACGAAGATTCGGACGTTCAACGAACGTAAGGTAATTAAAGATTGCCAATTTGCGATTGTCGATTGTCGAGTTGATTTCGGATTGCGGATTGGAAAAATAGATTCCCCATAAGGGGGATGGCAAAACAAATAAGGAGAAAAAGACAATGGCGTTGAAGATGTTTTATGAGAAGGACGCGTCGCTTGCCCCGTTGAAGGGCAAAAAGGTTGCGACGATTGGTTACGGCAGTCAGGGTCATGCTCACAGCTTGAATCTGCGGGACAGCGGCATTGAGGTGGCGGTCGCGGAGCTGCCGGGCACGCCTAATTACAAGATAGCGAAAGAGCACGGATTCAAGCCGACCGATATCAAGACGGCAATGAAGGGCGCTTCGCTGATAATTATTACGCTGCCTGACGTTGTGCAGGGTAAGCTTTACGAAAAGTTTATTAAGCCGAATCTTGTGCCTGGGCAGACACTTGGTTTCTGTCACGGATTCAATATTCATTTCAAATACATTGTTCCGCCCAAGGGCAATAACGTAGTGATGATTGCGCCGAAGGGGCCGGGACATTTAGTGAGAAGTGAATACCAGAAGGGCGGCGGCGTGCCTTGTATCGTGGCGGTAGAGAAAGACGCGACGGGCGATGCTCTGAAGATTGCGCTTGCCTGGGGCAACGGCATAGGCGGCGCGCGAGCAGGCATCATCAAGACGACGTTCAAGGAAGAGACCGAGACGGACCTGTTCGGCGAGCAGTGTGTGCTTTGCGGCGGTTTGTCTGCTTTGATAAAGGCGGGGTTTAATACGCTTGTGGAGGCGGGTTATCAGCCGGAGATTGCGTATTTCGAATGTATGCACGAGGTGAAGCTCATCGTCGATTTGATGTACCAGGGCGGGCTGAGCTATATGCGGTATAGTATTTCGGATACGGCGGAATACGGCGACCTGACTCGAGGCCCGAGGATTATCCCTGCCAGGACACAGGCGGAGATGAAGAAAATCCTGAAGGAAATAACCAGCGGCAAATTCGCAAAAGAGTGGATGAAGGAAAACGCGACGGGGCTGAAGAAGTTCAACTCGCTCTATAAGAAGGATTACAACAGCAAGCTCGAAAACGTCGGACGCAAATTGCGTAAGATGATGAAGTGGATTGATGTAAAGGAAGGTATAAAACCTTAAGGGGCGACGATTGCGCGGCTCGTAATAGTTGCGCGAAATATAGATTATGAGGGCGAAAACGTGAAAGCGTTAAGAGCGGTGATTCTGGTAGTATGTTGTCTGGCCGGGGGTTGTGAGCCGGGAGACCCTGTTGTGTTTTTAGTACGGGAAGGGCCGCCGAACAATCCGGAAATATATGCACAGTATAGGCAGACGATTCTTAAACAGAGCACAAGCGCTGAGGTGCTTTCTCAGTTCGGGACGCCCCCGTATGCGCTGGTGAGCCAGAGCAAAAGCATAGCGGCCCTTGCGGGGACTACGAAATTTGGCCATAAGATGTGGTTTAATATGGTGACGTTCGACGAGAACGCGCTTATAGCGAAGCGGAAATATTATTTTATTTCGCATGAGAGGCCGAAGCAGTTGTTTGTTGAGCCGTGGGAGGGAGTGGATTTCGGCTGCCAGATGGTTTTGACGAAAGATATTCTTGACCAGCCATACGCGGATGAAAACGCGAGACGTATCGCGGTATTAAAGAAAGTTGATGAGGACATTCGCAAGGACACAATGGATATTGGTGCGGACAATGCAGCACTGAGCATGGGCGGAATGATGACGGGCCAGGGGCTGGAATCGCTTCTAATCAAATTAAACGCTTCGCCGGCGTTAGCTGCGCGTCTTAGCGAACCGAACGGCCTGGAGTTCGACCATATCAACTACGACAAGGGCAGGTTGCGGATGGTTATCGAAGATGACATAGTGACGGTCAAGATGCGTCTTGGGGCGTTTGCGAAGGACTTTTTTAAAGTCAGCTTTGAAAAGCTGGACACGATGGATGCTAACGCGGTGGATGCTAACGCGGTAGATAATAAAGCGATGGATAATAATTAGGGCTATTTTTGAAGTTTGCGGGCCTGTGTCGAAAAGGAAAATCAAAAGAGCGGGTCTGTAAGCCGAGTTTTGTCTTGGACAGCCATTTATCTAGGCCAACCGTTACCAGTTGGCTCAAGCGACCTACCCGCCGGTAATGCCCGGGCCGAGCACCGGCTGCTTGGTCTTTCAGGCGGTGGGGTTTGCCCTGCCGGAATTGTCGCCAACTCCGCGGTGCGCTCTTACCGCACCATTTCACCATTGCCTGCCCCGATTGCTCGGGACGTGGGCTGTGTATTTTCTGTGGCACTGTCCCGTCCCGATAAATCGGGAGGTGGCTGTTAGCCATCACCGTGCCCTGTCCTGCTCGGACTTTCCTCTGACTCCGAAGAGCCAGCGGCTGCCCAACCCGCTCTTTTGATTTTCAATGTGCTAATGATTGATTAGTTCGTTAGGTGCGGCGGGAGATATTATACCAAAAATGCGATTATTCCGCCCTTTTAATTTCGGAGTGTTTTTTGAAATTCTGGTCGTCGGTGTCGGGGAAATCGCTGCGGAAATGGACGCCTCGGCTTTCTTTGCGGGCCAGGGCTGATTGGGTGATGAGGAGGCAGACGGTGAGCATATTCTGAAGCTCCCAGCCCTGTGAATTATCGAAGGCCTTATCCATAACATAACGCTGCCAGAAGCGAATCTGGTCGATGGCCTGTCTCATTTCGGGGGATTTTCTTGTGATGCTGACGTTTCGCCACATAATCGCCCGGAGGGAGTTTCTGACATCGGAGGTATCGAGGTGCCGAAGCTCGGAGTGCGGGATTTGGTATTTGATAATCGACTGGCCGAATCCGGCGGATTTAGGTGCGAGCTGTGTCTGGCCCGCGATTCTGCCAAAGACGAGACCTTCGAGGAGCGAGTTGCTGCCGAGGCGGTTTGCGCCGTGGAGGCCCGTTGAGGTGACTTCGCCGCAGGCATAGAGATTTTCGATATTTGTTTTCGCGGCGATGTCGGTTTTGACGCCGCCGACCATATAGTGCGCGCTGGGGCGGACGGGGATGAGGTCTTTGCTGATATCGATATCGAAACTGTCGCAGAGTTCGCTTATGACTGGGAATCTTTTGGTGAAGTGCTGTTTGTCGAAATGCCGGATATCGAGATAGACGTGGGTAGATTTGGTTTTGAGCATTTGTGTGAGGATGGCCCTGCTGACGACATCGCGGGGGGCAAGTTCGGCGGCGGGGTTGTAATCCTTCATAAATGCCTTGCCTTTGGTGTCGCGCAGGACTGCGCCTTCGCCGCGGAGAGTTTCGGTAATGAGCGCTCGTGATGCGCCTGCGATATAGAGCGTAGTCGGGTGGAACTGGACAAATTCCATATCCTGCAAGGTTGCGCCGGCGCGATACGCCATAGCGAGGCCGTCGGCTGTCGCGCAGGATGGGTTTGTAGTTTCGCGGTAGAGCTGTCCCGCGCCGCCCGTGGCGAGGATTGTGTTAAGCGCCCAGATTATGCGTGCGCCTTTTTCCTTGTGCCAGCCGATAACGCCGAGACATTTGTTGTCGGTGGTAAGTAAGTCGATAGAGAAGAAATTTTCGATGATGGTGATATTTCGCTGTTGTCTTGCTTTTGCGATTAGGGTCTGGGCGATGATTCTGCCTGTTTCATCCCCGTGGGCGTGGGCGATACGCGGGTGGCTGTGGCCTCCTTCGAGGGTGGTGGCGATTTGGCCATTAACCATATCGAAAGCGCAACCCCAGTCGAGTAATTGCCGGATAAGCCCGGGGCCCTGGCGGACGACGAGGTCAACGGTTTTTTCATCGCTGAGTCCGCCGCCTGTGCGCAGGGTATCGGCAATGTGTGATTCGAATTTGTCGGTTTTTTCGAGGACCGAGGCGATGCCTCCCTGGGCGTGCCAGGTATTGCTGTCTTCGACGGTCCCTTTGGTGACGACGGTTACGGAGCCGTGCTGCGAGGCCTCGATTGCTGCGCGAATGCCCCCGACGCCTGCGCCGATTACCAGGTAATCGGTAGATTGCTGGTGCGTGGTAACAGAGTCAATATCAACAAGATAACGTCTGAAGTCCGACTGGAGCATTGAGTAATCACCTTTTTTCAAAGAATCCAAACATTACTAAAGTTAAGTTTTTAACGGTTACCTATATTAAATTCATTTGGAATTATGGTATTGTAGCGATTCTTTGAGCGGTAGCAATAAAGGATTATGCAATGATGGGACTGGATTTATACGGCTGGGTGGTAGTGGCGTTGTGCGCGGTGATGGTCGGCATCAGCAAGACGGGATTGCCGGGAATGGGGATACTGTTTGTGCCGCTGATGGCGATGGTGATGCCGGCGAAGCAATCGACGGGAATGGTGCTGGGGATATTGGTCCTGGGGGATGTTTTTGCGGCGAGTTATTACCACAAAGCGGCGATATGGCGTCATATTATCCGGCTGATTCCTGCGACGCTGGTCGGCATAGTAGCGGGATACTTTGTGATGAAGGTAATCAGCGATGCGCAGTTGAAGCCGATAATCGGTGTGATTGTTGTGGCGATGCTGGCGGTCAACTGGTGGCGCAATCGAAGAGGCGAGCATATTCCGACGCAGTGGTGGTTTGCGGAGGTGATGGGATTTTTAGCGGGTCTGACGACGATGATGGCGAACGCCGCGGGTCCTATGATGATTGTGTATCTGCTGGCGATGCGGCTGCCAAAGGTTGAGTTTGTGGGGACCAGCGCCTGGTTTTTCTTTATCGTCAACTGGCTGAAGGTGCCGTTCAGTATGCACCTGGGGCTGGTTAACGTTGAGTCGATAAAGCTGGGTTTTATTATGCTGCCTTTTATTATTCTGGGGGCGGTTTTAGGGATAGTGGCGTTGAAGAAGATGCCTCAGAAAGTATTCGAGATTACGATACAGGTTTTGGCTTTGGCGGCGGCGATAAAGCTGTTAATTTAGGCCGTCTATGCCGTGCCTGATGTTTACAATACAGTCGAATAAATAGAGCTTTTGTAAAGCTTACCAAACAGAGCCAAACACCGCAAAATCGAGGAAGTTAATAATTTCATCCGGAACAAAGTCACCCTTGATTTGCGGACCGGTCATCAGCCAGTTTTCAGCGAGCACGCCGAGGTCGCCAAGCCCGATTGAACCGTTACAATCAAGGTCATAGATGTTGTTCGCCGCGTAGTTCTGGTCGGGCTGGTCTGCCAGCACATCAACATAGCTCAATCCCACAGGATTAAATGTGTAATGCGGTTTTTCAGGCGTTACAGTACCTGACCATGCGTAATCGACCCAGACCTCATAGTAACCGTTGGCATCGGTCGTGTTCTGACCGCCGCCATTGTTGGTGCTGACAAGTACCCCTGCTATAGGCACGTTGCATTCATTGTCTATGTATCCTGCGATTCTGAAGATAAGCAGCGTTCCGGTATAGCCTTGGTACACAGTCAAATCAGAGTTGACATCCACATAGTTTCTACTGTTCGGCTCGAAGGCATAGGCATACTTAACGGGAGTTACCTTGCCGGACCACTTATAATCGACCTTGACCTCATAGTATCCGTTTGTATCTGTCACAGAAGCCCCTCCGCCATACCTGCTCGTCCATGCGCCGCCGCCGTTTTCGGCGGATACATTAACGTCGCTTACGGGCGTTATGAGGTTCGGCTCAAGCACGTAGCCCGCAATTTTAAAGGTTGTCAGCGTGGCCGTATAATTCACATCGTTATAATCATAATTCACATCGGCGTATGGCAAACTGTTCGGCTCAAAAACGTATCCTTCCTTTTGGGGTGTAACCACGCCTGACCAGCCGTAATTTACCAAAAGCTTGTAATAGCCGTTGACGTCAGTCACGAAATTGATGTCGTTATTATCGCTCTGTATCAGTACACCTTTAACCGGTGTGTTGCCGTCCAGTTCGACTACGTGACCTGAAATGGACAGGATAATCTGTCCGAATGTCACAGCAACCGTATGAGTGGCCGTTATATCAGACAGCGTATAAGTGGTGCCGCCTGACTGGACGTTGTTGCCGTCGAGAGTCCACTCGTTGACCTCATAGCCGATATTCGGTGAGGCCGTGAACTGCTGGCTTGAGCCGTAATCTTTCGTGATATCACCGTTCGGCGAGACACTTCCGTTGGCGTCTGCTGAAGCGTGTATTATAAACTGATTTATTCCGAAGTTCGCCTGGACGGTATAGTTGGCATCCATAGTAACGGTTGTGCCTGCTGAATTCGGGTTAGCTACCTTGCCTGCCGTTACTGCTGATCCCGTCCAGTTAACAAAGTGATAATTTGCGTTTGCCGACGCGAAGAGAGGAGCGACATCTCCATCGGTGTAATTGAAGTCCCCTATGCCGGGTGTGGTTACTGTTCCGCCGGCTGAAGCTGTAACTGTCAAAGTCCGCATTGGCGGCCCCTGTGTGGTTAGCACAAAAGTACCGGAACCCGATATCTTTTTAACCACAAGCAGGGCGTTGGTGTCGGCTGCCGGGGTATAACTGATGGATTCGTTTAACCCTGTTCCGGCATTTGTGCTCGATGCCAGTATCGTCGGCGTGCCGGTTGAGCCGGGTGTGCTGCTGTAAAGATAGAGGTCAAAATCGCCGCCTGAAGGCACCGTTAGTGTTGCAGCCACCTGTACCCCATGCTGCAATCCTATTTTGCGTGCCCAGACTCGCCGGTCAAAAGCACCCGGCCCCAATGTGTCGCCGGCAGATGAGCCCAATGTGTAGGTCAAAGTTGCAGCTTCGACCGCTGCGTCAGGATTTAGTATGCCATAACCTTCGTATTGGTCCTTGCCTGCTGGAAAGCCGCTTGGCCCGCCGCTTGCTCGTTGAAGAGTTGGATTATAACTGCCTCCTTCGCGGCCAATGTTAGTTTCGGAGGCCGTCGCACATAATAACATTTTGACGTATCTGGCGTGCTGATTCGAGTAGAAGTCCCATGTAATTCCCTGCTGCTGCAAGGCGTCGATTACAAGCGCGGCCGCCCCGGCCGCAAAGGGGCTTGCCATCGAGGTTCCCTGCATAGAGGTATAGTCGTTGCTTTGCTGGTCGGCGAAACTCGAGCCATCCCCTGAGCCGCTGTCCACCGAGAGAATTGCCGTATAATAATTCGCCGAGCCGCCCGGCGCCATTATATCCGGCTTGTAATCCTCATCAGAGCCGGGACTGCTGAAGCCGGTACTTGTATAATCCGTCAATTGGTCATTGTCATTACCTGCCGCCACCGTAAGAGCCATAGCCGCTCTGCCCGGGTCATCTACCTGGCTTGCGCCGCCGTCGTTGCCCGCTGCGACAACAACGACTATCCCGTTATTAACCGTAGTATTTACCTTTGCCCGCAAAGCGGTATCTATGCCGGGGTTGCCGCTGACGCCTATGCTCATATTTATAACTTTTATATTGTTCGCGACTCGCGTAGCGGTCAGGTCATCGAGGGCCGCTGATATCCATGTGTCCAAACCCGTTCCACTGTTAGTGAACACCTTTGCTGCCGCCCAGTTGCATCCCGGCGCAACCCCGCTGAATTTGTTAAACCCGTCACCTACTCCGGGATAATTTGTTACTGAGTTGGTAATGACAAATTGCTGCATCGCGCCGTTACTCAAAAGCGCCGTAGAATATTCCCTGCCGGTCGAACCGGTAAAGGTACTGGTTACCGTCAGTGGCGAGCTTCCGCTTGCTGATGAAAAAGCCGTCCATCCGCCGGAAACTCCTGTGGTATGATAAACCTGGTAAAGTGTTGTCGAGCCGCCTCCCATCCACTTTGCCGTTGATGAAAAGGTTACCGTCGAAGCAGGCAGACCAATCGGAGAGGGGTAAAAGTAACCGGAATTCACACCGGTCAGGTCTCCGGTATCGGTATAGTGAAGCGTCCCGGTTGCCGAACCACCGGCAGCGCCTGTACCAAACGCTATACCCGCCACGTGAGAGCCGTGTTGTATGATATCTACCGGATTGGCCAAACCATCGGTCGAAAAATCATGCCAATACACCTGCCTGCCCGCGAAATCCGTATGTGACGCGTCGATACCGGTATCCACAGTTGCGATTGTGATATTACCTGAGCCGCTAAAGCCGGAAGGATTGCCTGCAAATCCCGCCGCCCAAACCGGCCTGACTTGCCCATTTCGTGTGGCCACGTCGAGATTCAAAATAACAGGTTTTGCCTCCTGGACCAGCACTAATGTCGCCCCCATCAACCCAGGCAGGACATTAACGTCTTTCAAAGCGATTCGACCGTTCCAGCCGTAAGATACCGCCTTGTAAATGTGGTTTATTTCGCCGCCATGAGATAAAAAATCGTCGATTTGCCGCTGCGTTATCTGCTGCTTGAAGATTAATTCCACGTCCACTGTCCCCGCCAGCGCAGATTCCGCGTCTGTTACGTCTTTCGATGCTACTGCTGAGCTTAACCGGGCCTTTGCTGTCGCGGCCCTGGTTTCCAATCCGTCGTCGATTGCGTTTCGGTCCAGGTCACTCGGATATGCCTCGCTGATAAAGGGCGCTATTTGTGGTGACGCAGGCGGAGAGAAAACCTGTATTTGCGCCGCTCGAACGGTGATTAGTCCACAGCATAAAAATAACAGAAAGATATATTTAGTCAGTTTGAAACCGCTGCGAGATGGGAAAAGTCTGCTTTTTGATGCGCAATTCGATGTTTTGTAATTACCCTCAAAACCCGAGATATTCATTTTCTCGCCCTCTTGTTCTTTCGATTTCTTTGCACACAAAAGAAGCCGATATTGATACAGTCTCATTCCCGGGAAGGCGCAAATAGGATAAACCGCTTCTCCCCAAAGAGCGTTTCCATTTTTATCCAACTTGACTTTTAACATACAAACACTCCTTTTGTCAACAAAAATATGAAAACTTCCTGGGATAGCAGAATGGCATCCTATCAAATTGCAAGGATATATGAAGTTGAGGCAGAAAAGGGGGCATGACGGGATATTAAAAAACCTACGGCGGCAACAGCTAAGCTGGCGTTTTAGCCGACGAGCGCCAGTGAATTAGGTTGCAAAAATACGGTTTTGACAGGATTATTATGGATATGATATCAGGGTACCAGAATAGTAGGTTTGGCAGTGAACGCGAGCGGATGGTCGAACATGACCTGAAGGGGCGGGGTATAACCGAGGCGGGGGTGCTTTCGGCGATGGGGCGGCTATTGCGCGAGGAGTTTGTGCCTGAGTCGTATGAGTCGCAGGCATACGCGGATGGTCCTTTGCCGATTGGGATGGGGCAGACGATTTCGCAGCCATATATCGTTGCGCTGATGACGCAGGAGCTTCGGCTGAATAATTATTGTGAGGTGCTGGAGATTGGGACGGGCAGCGGGTACCAGACGGCGGTCCTTGCGAAGCTGGCGAAGCGGGTTTATACAATTGAGCGGTTCGCGGATTTATCGGCTAAAGCTCAGGCGGTTCTTGGCCGGCTGGGAATTGATAATGTAGAATATTATGTAGGCGACGGCAGCGGTGGATGGCCCTTCGACGTTGCTCCACTCGACTTGGTTCGACTCCGCTCACCACAGGTCGCTCGGGACAGGCAGGGCAGGCCTGAGAAAAGGACGTTTGACAGGATTATTATTACAGCTGCTGTGCCGAAGGTGCCGGAGCAACTGGTTGACCAGCTTGGCGCGGGTGGGATAATTATTGTGCCGGTTGGCGAAGGCGGTGTGCAGGAGCTTATCGTGGGGACAAAAAAGGAAGGGAAACTTATTGAGCGGGTGGTGTGCGACGTCCGGTTTGTCAAACTTGTCGGCAAATACGCGTTCGAAGAGAAGTAAAGTAAAAAGCAAAAAGTAAAAGGTAAAAAGGAATGGATTCCTGCTTTCGCAGGAATGACAAATGGGTGAATTAGCCGCAAAACCGAGTGGTGAGATTAAATTGTCGATGCCGGTACAGTTTTTGAAGGGTGTGGGGCCGGCAAGGGCGGAGATATTTGCCAAACTTGGGGTTGTTACCGTTGGGGATTTGCTGGAATATTTTCCGCGTGACTGGGTCTTTGCGCCGGAGCCGAAGAAAATAGGGCAATTGGAGATTGGTGAGACGGCGGCGATTGTGGGGCTGGTGGAATCGACGGATTTCAAGAATTATCACAGGCCCGCGATATTAGAGGCGATGGTGAGCGATGAGACGGGGATTTGCCGGGTAATATGGTTTAACGGCGGATACCTGCGAGACCAGTTGAGGCCGGGACAAGCGGTTATGGCGTGGGGAAAGGTCGGGGAATATAAGCATCAGTTGCAGTTGACGAACCCGAAGTTTCGCGTGATGGAAAAAGAGGCGTCGAAGCCGGCGGAGTATTTCAGCGGCGGGGTGTATCCGGCGAGCGGCGGGCTGAGCAGTATGCAGATTAAGAAAATAATCAAGCCCGTGGTGGATAATATCGGCGGACTCGTCGGCGAATTCTACGACGATGAGTTTCTTAAAAAAATGGAACTGATAAAACGCAAGGACGCGTTTGGGTGGATTCATTTGCCGGCGGATGAGGGCAAATTAGGCAAGGCAAAACGCCGGCTGAAATTCGACGAATTGTTTTTGATGCAATTAGGTCTTGCGCTTCGCAGGCACAGACACAGTGAATTTGCTTCGGCGGTTGCGATGAAATCATCCGAGGAAATCGACAGGCGGATTAGAAAGCGATTCCCGTTTTTACTTACCGAAGACCAGGATAAGACAATCGCTGAAATTGCGGCTGATATGCAGAGGCCTATACCGATGAATCGGCTTTTGCAGGGGGACGTCGGCTCAGGCAAAACGGTGGTTGCGCTTTACGCGACGCTGTTGGCGGTGGCGAACAAAACGCAGGTTGCGATTATGGCGCCGACGGAGATTCTGGCGAACCAGCATTTTATAAGCATCGAGAGGTATCTGCGCAATAGCGACGTGAAACGAGTAATGATTGCGGGCGGGCTGACTGGCAAAAACAGGGATGAAATTCTCAAAGATATAAAAGCAGGCGAGATAGATATTGTTGTGGGGACGGTTGCGTTATTGGAAAAGGATATTGAATTCAAAAAACTTGGATTAGTTGTGATTGACGAGCAGCATAAATTCGGCGTTCATCAGAAAGCGGAGTTGCGCAAGGACGGGACGCCTCATTGCCTTGTTATGACCGCTACTCCCATTCCGAGGACTTTGGCGATGACAGTTTTCGGGGATTTGGATGTGTCGATAATCAAGCACAGTCCGCCCGGCAGGGGGGCAGTGGTTACGCGATGGGTTGCGCCGGAAGACAGGGCCAAGGCATACGAATTTATTCGCGAGCGATTGCGTGCGGGTAAGCAGGCGTATTTCGTATATCCGCGTATAACGGGCATCGAAGAGGAAGGGGACATAAAGGCGGCGACTGACGGGTGGCGAGAATTGTCGAAGGTATTTAGCGAGTTCAAGGTTGAATTGCTGCACGGGCGGATGAGTTCGGAGAAAAAAAAGGAAGTAATGGCGGAGTTTCGTAAAGGAAAAATAAAGGCGCTGGTCGCGACGGTAGTAATAGAGGTCGGCGTTGATATTCCCAATGCGACGATAATGGTTATCGAGGGTGCGGACGACTTTGGCCTGGCGCAATTGCACCAGTTACGGGGCAGGATAGGCAGGGGGACGGACAAGTCATTTTGCTTTTTATTCGCGGATAAAGAGACGGAGAACGAAGTGGCGAAAAGCCGGCTTGAAATGATGGAGCGAAGTAACGACGGCTTCGAGATAGCGGAACATGATTTGAAATTGCGCGGGCCGGGAGAGCTTTTCAGCACGCGTCAACACGGCCTGCCCGATTTGAAAATCGCCAATATCATCGACGATTACGATTTATTGGTTTTGGCTCGACGCTGTGCGTTTGAACTTGTTTCAGCAGACCCTATGCTTACTGTTCCTACGCACAAGAATATCAGGCAGACGCTGATAACCAAATTCGGCGATTCATTGGGTTTGGCGGACGTGGCGTAGCAAGGGGAATGATATTGAGGAGAATTATTTTTTTCTGTATTTTCTCAGCATATCGAGGAGGTTTTGCATATCATCAGGCAGGGGGGCTTCGAAGGAGACGATTTTTTCGGTTGTGGGGTGCGTGAAGGAAATCGTCCAGGCGTGGAGGGCGCAGCGGGAAATAATGGGGTCTTCGGGGGTTAATTCGGCGTCTTTTAATTGCCAGGGATAGACGGGTTTGCCGCCATACATATCGTCTGCGACGATGGGGTGTTTGATATGGGCGAGGTGGACGCGAATCTGGTGGGTCCGGCCCGTTTTGGGGGTGAGTTTCAGGAGTGAGAAGCCGCGAAAGGTTTCGAGTACCTCGTAGAAGGTGATTGCCTCTTTGCCTTTGCCGGCTTCGGGGCGGACTGCATATTTGTACCTGAATTTTGTATTGACGCCGAGCGGGGCGTTGATGCGGTCTCGCGTGAGTTCGGGTGTGCCGTGGACGATGGCGATATAGCTTTTTTGGACGAGCCGGTCGTGGAACTGCCTTGAGATTTTCCACTGGGCGGTTGCGTTTTTGGCGAGAATCATTACGCCCGTGGTGTTTCTGTCGAGCCGATGGACGATACCGGGGCGAAATTCACCGAGTGCGATTGGAAATTTAGTATCATCTATTTCGGACTCATCTTCTTCCCCTTCATCTTCTTCGGTCTCCGCCAAGTCGGGGTCTACAAAATCACCGCTGGCGATGTGGAAGGCCAGCGCGTTTGCGATTGTGCCGCTGGTGTTGCCTCTTGCGGGGTGGACGAGGATATCAGCGGATTTATTGATGATAATGATGTCGTTGTCTTCGTGGAGTATATTGAGCGGTATATCTTCGGGAGGGATTTCCGTAGTGGGCAGTTCGGGCAGGGAAATTTCGATGAGGTCGTTGGGGTTGAGTTTCAAACTCGGTTTGGCCTGCTTGCCGTTGACTTTTACGCCGCCCGCCTTGATGACATCCTGGAGCATAACCCGGCTGTAGTTGGAGTACCGCCCGTGGAGATATTTATCGAGCCGGCGTTCCTGGAGGGAACGGCCGACGCGAAGTGTGAGGTTCGTATCTTTGTTCGGCATTTAGCGCGATAATTAATTCTGGACCGGCGCGTTTGGCTCGCTGACTACCGGCGGCTGTATCTTTATCGCTGGTCTTGGCATCGGTTTGAGGGCGATTTTTTCAGGGAAGGAGTCCATCACTACGAGTCGTTGTTTTGCGGCTGCTGCCGGTGCGGTGCCTTCATAAGCGGCGCCGGTTGCCACTTCCTGATAAAGTTTTCTGGCCGCATCGGGGTTGCCAAGCTCTTCCTCGCATAAACCAAGGCCTGTTTTGGCGACGGCTTCGAGGGCAGGATTGGGGCTTCGTTTAAGGTATGTGTTAATCGCTTTGGTGTAGTAATCTTTCGCCTTGCCTATCTGCGTAGTGATATCCTGCTGGCTGACAGCGCCGAAACGGAAATGGAGTTCCGTTCTCAGGACTTCGGCGCTTTTAATCAGGGCCATCGCGGCAACCGCGTCATTGGATGCGTTTTTGGCGACGCTATCGAGTTGGTCGTTGAACTGGAAAAGTATGTAGGCGTTATCCTGACCCTCCAGTTGTTTCTGGGCGATATAGGCCTTTTGCTGCGGCATTTGTGATACAAGCGCGGTCAGATTATTTTGTTCGCGTTCGGCCACAGACGTTTTTTGGTAGCGGTAGTAGAAAGACGATGCGAGCACGAGAACGACAACAACCAGAACATATATTATTGTCCTGAGATTCTGGTTTGCCCAGTTGGGTAAATTACCAAGCCATATGGCCAGGTCATTGGTTTTCAGCTCGTGGCGATGTTCGGCCTTCATATTTATTCTCCGTTAAAATATCTTACAAAAACCCTGTTATTTACGAACAGTGAAGCAACGAAGGCCATATTCTACCAGAGGTCGTTTTATGTTGCAATGGTGGTATAAGGGGGGTAAAATTAAAGTTTTATATTAGAAACGGATTTCAAGGGTTGGCGATGGCTCAAGATATGCCGCGAATTAAGGCAGGTTTTCTGGTTTGCACAGTAATGTGCGTTGTTGCTATTTGCGGGGCAGCGGAAAAGCCGCAAGCAGGAGCTGTGAAGGGATTGGAGGGAATTTGGGACCCCGCGAGATATATCAGCACTGATGAGATTAAGCCTGGTATGGAGGCGTATTGCCTGACGATTTATAAAGGGACGGAGGTCGAGAAGTTCGGCCTGGAGGTACTGAGTGTTGTTCACGATTTTACGCCCGGCCGGGATGCCATATTAGTTCGTGGTACCGACGAGCGATTCATTCATACGGGGCCTGTCGCGGGTTGCAGTGGTTCGCCTGTTTATATAAATGGCCGGCTGGCGGGGGCACTGGCGATGGGGTGGCAATTCAGCAAGGACCCGCTTTATGGGGTAACGCCGATTGCGGATATGCTTCGCGTGGGCGGGGCTGCGTTTAACCAGTCAGGCGGCGAATTTTTGAACAACGGGCCTGGCGTTGCGCTGGATTTTTCGAGGCCGATAGATTTTGCCCAGGTTGAAAAGAAGATTTTGTTGCCTGTAACGTCATCGCATGGGGAATTCGCGGGGGCATCGATGCTGCCCTTCCCGATGGTTGTTTCGGGTGTGCCGGAGTCGGTTACGGGTGATTTGGATGAAACGCTGAGGCCTTTGGGATTTATGGTTGTATCGGGCGCGGGCGGGGGCAAGTCGAGAGATGTTTGCGATATTAAGCCGGCGCCTGGGGGATGTCTGACTGTGCCGTTAGTTTCCGGCGATATTACAATCGAGGTCGTCGGGACGATTACCGAGGTGAGGGGCGACGATATTTACGCCTTCGGGCATTCGTTTTTGGGTTATGGGCCTGTGGATTTACCAATGGCGACGGGCGAGATTCATACGGTGGTGTCGAGCGTTATCCGGTCGTTTAAGGTGGGGACATCGGTGAATGTGATAGGCGCATTGAGAGCGGACGAGTCAACGGCTGTTCGGGGCAGAATCGGGGCCGAGGCGAGGATGATTCCGCTGACTGTGAGCGTGAGCCGGTATAACGACAGTCAGCCGAGGAAATATAACTGCCGTATTGCGGATAACCGGGTACTGACGCCGCGGCTGCTGCGGGCAGTTGTTATGAGTGCGGGGGTTTTTCAGGGAGAGATGCCGCCTGATAATACGGTTTCCTACAAGGGCACTATCGAAACGGACGGGGCCGGAACCGTGGTTTTTGATAATGTCTCGACGGGCGGAGGTTTGGACGAGGCGGTGCGTGACACGATAAGCCCGCTGGGTTTGCTGATGAATAATCCCTACAGGCAGGTCCGGATAAAATCAATTAACGTGGATTTGGACATACGCGAAAAGGACATTTCTTCCGCTATATGGTCTGTCGGGTTGTCCGGCTCCCGCGTCAAACAAGGCGATAATCTGAACGTGGAGGTTGTTACGGAGTCGGTGCGGGCGCAGAAGCAAAAATACAATTTCAATTTTGCCGTGCCGGAAAATACTCCCGCGGGGACATATCAGCTGATTATCTGCGGCGGGTTCGACTACGAGGAATTTTTGAGGAAGGCGGTCCCGCACAGATTTGCTCCTGAGAATCTGGATACGCTGGTCGGGGTGATAAACAGGATTTTGGCAGTGGGCAGGAATGAGCTTCATTGTGTCCTGGTTTTGCCCGCGGGGGGATTTGCGCTGGAGCAGGCGGAACTGCCCGAACTGCCTGCGACAAAGGCGATGGTTCTTGGCGATTCCAGGAGGGCCAATACGATGCAGGTATATCCCGGCTGGATTGATAAAAGCGTGCGGACGTCAACGATAATAATAGACAAAAAAATTATGAACGTTACGGTGGAACAGTGATTAAGAAAATGCAGTCAAAATATGTTTTCGCGATAATGTTTTTGGTGTGCCTGTCGGCTTCTTTTTGCGGCGCGGTGACGAGCAAGGTTACCCGTCATAGCAGCAGCCGGGAATTTGAAAAAGGCGAAGCGAACGACGTGGTAATCGGCTCCCGCGGGACGATACAATTGGGCAGGCGAGCTGAAACACTTGTGAAGCAGTTCGACGATGTCTGGTCAATCAACAGTATCGTTTCAATCGGAGATACCGTGTATGTGGGGACAAGCCCTAACGGCGGGGTTTACTCATTCGGCGCGTCCGGGCTGAAAAAGATTTACGCGGCGAAATTGACAAAGAAGGAGCGTCCCAAAGATGGTAATGACCGTGAAGTCAACGAACCTAACGACCCAAATGCGGTCAAGCAGGATAAGCACATTGCCAATGAGCATATTTTCGCGATGGCGTCGGATGCTTCGGGTCGTCTTTTAGTGGGCATAAGCGGGCAGAGATGCGTATTGTGCCGGCTGGAGGGCGGCGAGCTGAAGACGATTTTTGAGCCGAACGACGCGAATTACATATTCGCAATATCGGTGGACAAGGGCGGGGATATTTATCTTGGAACGGGGCCGAAAGGCAAGATTTATCGTATCGATTCTTCGGGAAAGCGAGACGAGGTGCTGTATGACAGTCCCGACAAGAACATACTTTCGCTCGCGCAGGGACCTGACGGGCAGATTTACGCGGGCAGCGACAGCCGGGGGATTATTTACAGGATAAACCCGAAGACAAAAGACACCGCGATTTTGTATGACAGTGAGCAGCAGGAAATAACGGCTTTAGTGTTCATTGGCGAGGAGCTGTATGCGGCGGCGACTTCAGCCAACGCGATTGGAGCCGAGGCTAAATTTGCCGCACAGCAGCCGCAGGCGGGCCGGCCGGAACAGCGTGAAGAGGAAGGGGACGGGGATGAAGAAGAGGAAAGCAGCGGCGGTTCGGCTATGCTCACCGCAGGCGGGACAAAGCTTCAGATTGCCAACACAAAGGAGTCGGCGGGCGAGCAGCAGGCGGAACATAAAATGGCTGTCGCAAAACTACCAAGACCCGCCCAGGCGAGCTATATTTACAAGGTTACAAGAGATGGCTTTGTTACGGATATATTCAATGAATCGGCGGTATTTTTCTGTTTAGCGGCGCAGGGTAAAGAGCTTCTGGTTGGAACGGGCAATAATGCCCAGCTTTTTGCTGTGGAGCCGAATTCAGAGGAAGAGGCGGTTGTTTTTGAAGACCGGCAGGCGTCGCAGATTACAGCTGTCATTACTGTCGGCGATAACGCGTATGTCGGGATGGCGAACCCCGCCCGGCTGACAAAGCTGGGGAAAGTTTTTGCGCATGAAGGCGTCTATACCTCGGACCTTGTTGACGCGGGGCAGCCGGCGAAGTGGGGCAAGCTTCAGATTGAAGCCGACGTGCCGCAGGGGTGCAAGGTGTTGATGGCCTGCCGCAGCGGCAATGTTAAAGACGTAAACGACAAGAGTTTTTCAAAGTGGACGGAGCCGAAGGAAGTTACAGGCCCCGTGCAATTGGATTGTCCCGTGAACAGGTTCTGCCAGTATAAACTTGTGCTGCGGGGCAGCGACGGTAAGGTCAGCCCGGTTGTGCGTGAAGTAGCGGTTGCTTCGGCTGTTCCGAATCTTGCGCCGAGGGTTGAGTCGGTGAATGTTACACGGATGGAAATGCCGAGTAAAAACGGCGTATTCAAAATCAATTATGACGCCAAAGACGACAACGGCGACAAGCTGATTTACAAGATAGATTTCAGAAAGGTCGGCAGAACCGGCTGGATTGAAATGAAAAATGCGGTTGAGACAGGCAGTTTCGAATGGGACAGCAAAACGGTCGAGGACGGCAGATACGAAATCAGGGTTACGGCAAGCGACGAGAGAAGTAATACGCCTGATACCAAATTGACGGGCAGCAGGGTGAGTGATGCGGTTGTGGTCGATAATACCGGGCCGGCAGTAGTGAGATACAAGCTCGAAAAGGCAGGCAAAAAAATAACGATGAGGTTTACAGTCAATGACGAGCTAAGCGCAATAGGCAAAGTCGAATACACGGTCGATAGCGACGCCAACTGGATTGGGACTGTACCGGATGACCTTATTTATGATTCTACAAGCGAGGACTTTACGATTGTGGTGGATAAATTATCCGCGGGTCAGCACATAATTTCGCTGAAACTGGCTGACGCCGTGGGTAATACGAGCTACAAGACCTACGAGGTCAATATAGAGGAAAAATGATTTACAAAGTTTCACCGCGGAGTTCGCAGAGACACGGAGCGTTGCGACGAGCCTGCTTCGGAAAATAAAAATAGAATTTGCTCTGCGTGCTTTGCGGTCTCGGCGGTAAAAAAGTTTTTATGCGGCATATAGCGTATCAAAAAATTGTTGAGGCGGTCAAGGAGCTTTGCATAAAATCGGCTTACGAGCTTCCACCGGACGTATTAACCTCGTTGCAAAAGGCAGCCCAAAGCGAATCAAATCCTTTAGCGGCAAAAATACTTCAGCAGTTAGTTGAAAACGCGCGCCTTGCTTCGGTGGAGCGGATACCGCTTTGCCAGGATACTGGGCTTGCGGTGGTTTTTATTGAGCAAGGGGCAGAAGTCATTATCGAATGTCCCGTGGGAAAAACGGCGGTCGATGCGGTTAACGCGGGGGTTATACAGGGTTACGAAAAAGGTATCTTGCGAAAAAGTGTCGTCAGTGAGCCGATGCAGCACCGCAAAAACACGGGCAATAATTGTCCGGCGGTAATTCACTGGTCGATTGTGCCGGGCGACAAACTCAAAATAACCTTTATGGCCAAAGGCGGCGGCTGCGAAAATAAAAGTGCGTTTCGAATGTTCAAACCCACAGCGGCAGCGGAGGAAATAACCGACTGGGTGATTGAGGTTGTTAAAAACGCCGGCGCGGATGCCTGTCCGCCTTTTGTTGTTGGCGTCGGCATAGGCGGTAATTTTGAGATTAGCTGCCTGTTGAGTAAGAAGGCCCTTGTTCGCAGCATCGATAAACCGAATGCCGATTTGTTTTATGCCGGATTAGAGAAAGATTTGCTTGCCAGAGTCAATCGGCTGGGAGTCGGGCCGCAGGGGCTTGGTGGGGATACGACTGCTTTGGCTGTTCTGATTGAGACCGCGCCTTGTCATATCGCATCGCTTCCCGTCGCCGTCAACATTGAATGTCATAGCCACAGGCATATGGAAATCATTATTTAATCGCCCGTCCTGAGCGAGCGAAGCGAGTCGAAGGAAGTGCCACAGCCACCGGCACGGCGAGATTATCATTTAGATTCGCAGCACAAGTTGGCGATTGCGACGAATTGTTCCGGCGTAAGATTATCGGGGCGAATTTCCGGGTCGATGCCGAGTTGATTTAAAATCTCAGGCCAGTTCTTAACTTCACCCAGTTGGTCGGCTGTTAGTTTGCAGCAGCTTTTGAGCATCTTGCGGCGATACTGCAAGAGTGCGCCGGCGACGTGACTCAGCATTTCGACGCTTTTAATCGCTTTTATTTTTTCGGGGTCGCGGACGTAAGATATAAAAACGGAATGGACCTGCGGCTGGGGCCAGAAGACGGTTGGCTTCAATGTCCTGATATGTTTTACTTCGCCTGTCGCGGCCATAAGAATACTAAGAATACCATAATCTTTTATTCCTGCCTGCGAGGTCATTCGGTCAGCGACTTCTTTCTGGATGGTAACAAACATCGCATCCGCGATAATCGGGCCGGTTATGAGGTTGATAATCAGGGGAGTTGCGGCGATATAGGGCAAATTAGCAACGAGAAGCAATCGGCCATTGTGAACAGCACGGGCGCGGTTCAGGGCATCGAGTACGACGGGATTGATTTCAAATTTATTTTTCAGGGCGTCCGCCGCGATGATTTCGACGTTTGATTTTTCGACAAGTTGCCCTTTGGCGATATTGGCGAGAACGGCGTCGATTTCAACTGAAACACAGTAGCCCGCTTTTTCCGCGATGCCTGAAGTGAGTGAGCCGGTGCCTGGCCCGATTTCGAGGACAACGTCGTTATTCTGAATGTTTGCGGTGTCGATGAGCAGGCGCATCAGGTTGAGGTCGATGAGGAAGTTCTGGCCGAATCGTTTGTTGGGTCTTACTCCCGCGGAATCGAGCAACTCACGGATTTGATGCTTACTTTGCATTGGCGGGGGCCTTTGTGCGGTGGCGATAACGATTAGCCTTTTTTGTCTGCACCATCTGAACTGCAACTTTTATGGCTTCCATCATACTGGAGGGGTCGGCGATATTTTTGCCCGCGATGTCGTAGGCGGTGCCGTGAGCGGGGCTTGTTCGGATAATTGGCAGGCCAATAGTGATATTGACCGCTTTGTTGAAGGCGAGCAATTTGACCGGTATCATACCCTGGTCGTGATACATCGCAACGACGCCATCGAATTCGCCCTGGACGGCACGCAGGAAAAGCGTATCCGCCGGGATCGGTCCGAAGCAATCGATACCCTGACCCTGCGCCATCAGTATTGCGGGCGATATGATGCGCTGCTCTTCGTCGCCGAACTGGCCGTTTTCGCCGGCGTGAGGATTGACGGCTGCGACACCGATTTTTGGGTTTTCGATGTCGAAGTATTCTTTGAGGGCGATATTGAGCAGGTCAATCGGCTCAAATACCCGGCCTATTGTGAATTTGTGACGAATCTCGAATAACGCCTCGTGAATTGTCGCCAGCGCAATCTTCAACGGGCCTGCTACAAACATCATTGCCTTTCGGGGTGATTTGCAGAGTTTGGCGAACATCTCGGTATGCCCGGGCCAGTGTGAGCCGGCTAATTTCCAGCTTGTTTTGCTTATCGGGGCTGTTACCACCGCGTCGATAATGTCTCTTTGTGCGGCATCAATTGCGTCGGTGCAAAACTTCAACGAGGCAGCGCCGGCTATCTCGGTCGGTTCTCTTATCCAGGGGGGCAGCGAAAATTCATCGTAGTCGGCAACCACAACTTTATGCGGATAGTCCCTGCTGATTTTTTCGTGCTGATGCCTGCCCCAGAACGGCTCGATTTCCGCCTTGTCCGCGGCGTAGCGCAACTGCTCATCCATGCCGAAGACGATGAATTTGGCACAGCGTCTTATGGCCGGGTCGGCAAGCGCCTTTACGACGACTTCCGGCCCGATACCGGCGGGGTCGCCCATCGTTATGCCGATTACCGGCTCTTCGGCTATCGAGTTGTGGTTTGTACTATTGCTCATACCTATATTTATACGATTGTTTACTTTCATGGGGTGCTCAAAAACCCTGCTGTCTGAGGTCTTCGAGGGTCAGGCCAGATTTCTCCGGCGAGAGCTGCTGCAGGTACTTTCTGACCGTCTTGGTTATTATATCAATTTCTATGTTTACCTGCGCAGCTATTTTGGCTTGTCCCAGGGTGGTTTCTTTAAGCGTTTGCGGGATAACTGCTACAGTGAAACCATCAGGATTCAATTCGGCTATGGTCAGTGAAATGCCATCAATAGCAACCGATCCCTTAGGAATCATCTGGGCGAGCAGGTCTTTTGGGGCGGTGAAGGTGAAGGTTGCGAAATTTGTGTTTTTATCGATTTTTTTTATTGTTGCGGAGCCGTCAACGTGTCCCAGGACGAAATGGCCTCCGAACCGGTCGTCGGCACGCAGGGCAAGCTCGATATTGACCTTTGCGCTGGGGGCCAGTTTGCCAATGGTGGATTTGGCAAGTGTTTCGCTGCTGACATCGAATGTTGCCTGCGTTCCTGCCAGTTTCGAGATGGTCAGGCAGGCGCCGTTTATGGCAATGCTATCGCCTATTTTGGCCTGATTGGCCAATTGGCCGAGGTCAATGGTGAGCGCAGCGGAATCGCCGCTTTTGGAAAGCGTCTTAACCATGCAAACCTGCTGTATTATTCCTGTGAACATATCAATTGACTATTCCGTATTTTCAATTTACGATTCAGTGTAGAATACATAGTATAACAAGTTAATTGTAGGCAATCCGGCGCGAATAATCAATCGCCGGGAAGATTTGGAGGTATGATTGTTATGAGTACTATTTGGTTGAAAATAGTAGCGGTGTTAGTGCTTATTGTGGCAGTTCTTGTTATTGTCAGCAAGATATCCAATAAACCGTCAAAGCCGGCGGAACCTGAAAAGACGCTGGCGGACACTTTCCGTAATGATGAGAAGCGTTTGCGTGCCGAGCCGAACTTGGCAGAGTCGAATGTGCCTCCTCAGCCGGAAGCGGGGCAGCCGGCAGTTGCCGCTCAACCGCGGACATTCAGAGAGCTGACCGAGGCCGAAAATGCCGGGGCCAGCCAATTATTTGAGCTTGCTATTACCCAGCGTAAGATGGGTCGGCTTCCTGGGATTACCTACGGGGCGATGGTGCAATACTGCCGGGAGATAATTGAGAGGTATCCGGGCAGCGAATACGCATACAAGGCCAAACGTATGCTGGCGGAGGTTCCGGCGAATAAACGCGAGTTCTTTCACATTACCCCAGAAGAATTAGACCTCAGCAAATAAATTTCATTTTTTGTGCTTAAGGAGGAGCCATAGATGGGTTCGACACTTCGACAAAGCTCAGTGAAGGCAGGTTCACCACAGGTATTCAATGGGAATCTCCCGGTGATTTCAGTAACAGCCAGATGTTTGCCTGAGGCGTGGGAAAAGGCGGTATTGGCGGTATGGGACCAGGGGCTTGATATGAAGACGCAATACGACAAGCCCGACGACCCGCCGAGCAAGGATGCGACGGTAATGATAACTGTTGCGGAGCCATTCAGCGAGCCGAGGATACACAAGAATTTTCCGGGAGGCCCCGAGGAGCTTGAGGCATACAGGCAGGAAGTGGTTGACGGTATTCACGACCATTGGATAGACGCTGCCGCGGGCAAATGGACCTATACATATCATGAGCGTGTGTTCGCGTATTCGCCGGTTGAGGACATAAGAAACCCCAAGTCAAAAAAGCCATTCAAAAAAGTCAATCAAATACAGTATATTATCGATGCCTTGTCGAAGGTCGCGCATACGCGAAGGGCGCAGGCGATAACATGGATGCCTACGGCTGACCCGGCGACCGATGACCCGCCTTGTTTGCAGCGGATATGGTGCCGGCTGGTGGCGGATAACGCGGATGGATTCGTGCTGAATATGAATACGCACTGGCGAAGCAGGGACCTGTATAAGGCGTGGTTTATGAATGTTTACGCGCTGACGGACCTGCAAAGGACAATAGCCGGGAAGATTTCGGAGAAGATAAACAAGCCCGTCGCTGTCGGCAGGTATGTCGATATCAGCGACTCACTTCATATTTACGGCAGCTATTTTAACGACGTTGTCCGCGAAATTGAAAAGATGCGGAACAGCCCCTTTACAGGACGTGCATGGGAGAGCACACATCCGGCGTTTATGATGATGACGGATGACGCCCGCGAAAAGCTGGCCAAAGACCCGGACTGGTTCGCAAGGGCAAGAGAATAGTAATAGAAGACAGCCTTTCGACTTTGCTCATGGCGGGCGGACTGAAGACGGAGAGCAGATGCGCTGTTTTTCCGTTATCTATCATCTGTTTTCTGTCATCCGGCAATTTGGCACGGGGGGTTTTATTTCCTATTGTTTAATGGGGAGAGCGAATGAAGCGGACAGAGCCACCACTTAAATGTGGCACAAGAGCCGTCCAAATAAAATAGAACGCTCGTCCAAATATCGTTCCTGCCGGCACCGGCTTTCCGGGCTGCGTCAGGATCGGCAAATACAACAACTCTCGCCCTGTGTTAAGGCATACGGGCGAAGGGTTGGGGGGACCATATAAGTTTCTTTCCGAGTTAGGGCTTTTGTGCTGCCTGCGCAAAGGTCCTTTTTTATTTCCCCACAGTAACTTCACCACGATTTGCCGAAATAGCAGTCGTAGTGTCTGTAAAAAAGCCCTATCGAGCGCATAGCGATAATCGCGACGACCTGGACGGCAAGGTTTATCGCAAGGATTCCGGCGTTTTGCAGCATCGATGGCGTCGCATCTTGTTCAGCTTTATTTTCGATTAAACAGGCGGCTGCGAGAAGGCCGACGACCACCAAATACGGAATGAATGCCCTGATGACGGGAACCAGCAGGCGGTCAAAACGGAGCAGTTCGGGAAGGTCTTCAAGGACGGCGGCTACCAGTATGGCCATCGGGAACAGGAAAAGTCCCGCGGCAAACAATCCATGCAGAACCAGATTCAGGACTGTCTTTGTTTCCCATATATTTTCCCATGTGACGCCTTTATCGCTGAAAAACGCAAGGGCAGCGATGAATGGGAGCTGGATAATGAAGACGGTGAATACAAAGGTGAAAATAGGTTTGAATATGTATCCCAAAAACGTGATGCTTGTCCCCACTTCGATTTCGGGCAGCTTGTCGATGCCTGCCGCGGTTTCATTGATGATTTGCAGATAAAATCCGAAAAGATAACCCCATGCGGCGAAGTACGTTATAATCGCCATGCAGCAGACGCCCGACGTGAAAAATCTGAAACACACTACCGCTGTCACGAACACAAGCGCCGTCAGGTTGTCTTTATCGATAAATATCTTCCAGCTATCGACGAACACGGCGTGATAAAATCCGGGCAGGGGAAATTCCGGCTTAAGTTTCGGCTCGATTTTTTGGGGAGTTTGGCCTGATTTTTCGGGTATTATCTGCCTCTGGCCGCAGGTCATACATTTTATGGACTGGCCGGCGTGTTTGTCAGTGAAGGCGATAAGAGAGCCACATTTGGGACAGTGAAACTGTATCGTCATCTTTATTTTTATTCGCCTGGGACGGATTCTATCATTTTCATTGCGTCAATGAATGATTTCTGGTCATTGGCCCATTTTTTCGCTTCGAGCAGGTCAATCTTATCCTGCTTTACCAACTGGGCAAGATGTCTTTCCATCGTCGTCATTTTTTCGTCGGGATTAAGGCGTGTTTTGGTCTGAAGCTGGGAGTATATCTGTTCGACTTTGCCCGTTCTTATGAGATTTGCACAGGCGTAATTGTTGTTATTGAGCAATTCGATTGCGGCAATGCGGCCGGTGGCGTCTTTTTTGGGAATGAGTTTCTGACAAATGATGTACGCAAGTCCGAGCGAAAGCTGGTTGCGTACTTCGCTTTGCCTGCCGGTAGGGAAATAATCCAGGATGCGGGTTATTGTGCCTATGGCGTCTCTTGTGTGGAGGGTTGAAAATACCAGGTGTCCGGTTTCGGCGGCCATAAGCGTCATCGATATTGTCTCGGAGTCGCGCATTTCGCCTACGAATATAACGTCGGGGTCTTCACGCAGCATTGCCCGCAGGCCGTGGCTGAATGATTTTACATCCCTGCCAACCTCCCGCTGCGATACCATGCTGTGCTTGTTGGGAAGAAGATATTCGATTGGGTCTTCGAGCGTTATAATCCGGCAGGCCTTTTTCTCGCTTATCCGGTCTATTATGGACGATATTGTTGTTGATTTGCCGGCCCCCGTAATACCTGTCACCAGTACGAGTCCCTGCTTGCACTCGACGATGTCCTCCCAGACGTTGTTCGGAAAGCCGATTGACTCGACCTTAGGGATATCCATCGACAATGCCCGTATCGCGGCGCTCATCCCGTCATTTTCACGAAAGATGTTTATGCGGAACTGCAATGACCCGACGCGGTATGAGCAATCGACGTCGTAATCCTGATGAAACTTGTGAAGGTTATCTTCGCTTAGCAGCGGATATATGAGCTTTTTGGCGATTTCGGGAGTGACTGGCTGGCCCTTGAGATATGTTATGTCGCCGTCGATTCGGTATGCCGGCGTAGTGCCGACCTTGATGTGAAGGTCCGAGACCCGCATCGCTCCTCTTTTCTCGAAATAGGCAAGCAGGTCATGCATGCTGAGCATGCCCATATTTTCGGTGGGGTATACTTTGGCTGTGATTTCGTATATATCAGGCATATTTGCCTCCCGCAATTACATTGTTTGATTTTCGCTTTGCTATCTGCTATTTTATATCTTTCGGTCGTAAATCGGAAGTAATAAATAGCAGCTAAAAAACTGTAAAATATGACGGCAAAACCCCAAATACGTATTCCTATGAGCAGGATACAAAAGCTTATAGGCGAAAGGATGCTCCAGAGCAAGCAGACCAAGCCCTGTTATTATATGGGGATAGACGCCGACACGACTGAGCTTATGGACAGGCGCCACGAGCTGAAAAAACGATTGGGCATTAAAATCACGTCGAATGCCTTTTATATCAAGGCACTTGGCCTTGCGGTTAAGGAATTTCCCCTGATGGTCGGCTCATTGCAGGGCGACTCGATAAAAATCGCTGAGTCAGTCAACGTTGGTTTTGCTGTGAACGCCCCGCACGGATTGGTTGTGCCCGTGGTCAAAGAAGCCGACAAAAAGACGCTTACCCAGATAGCCACTCTCGAAAAAGAATTAACCGACAAGGCACGCAGCAACAAACTTACGCTCGATGAGATTTCGGGCGAGACAATAGGGTTGAGCAATCTTGGCGTTTACGATATCGATTCATTTATCGGAATTGTTCCGCCGCCTGCGACGACGATTTTGAACGTTGGCAATACACTGCGCACCGCTGTGCCGAAGGATGGCCAAATTCTTATCCGCAAAATCACCGATTTAACAATAGCCGTTGATTCGCGAGTTGTGCCCGACCCTTATGCCGCGAAATTTCTCGCACGAATCGGAGAGCTTCTGCAAAAGCCAGAGCAGCTTATATCGTAGGATTTTGCGGTTGTTCTGTCTGAGGCAAAGGATTTGATGATACAGTTTCTGTGACAGCAGTTTGTGAACTCGCCGGTGCTATCTCAACAATTTTTATGGGCGGCTGATATGTCTCGACAGGGGCTATTGGCGCTCGCATCTGGTTATGAATAAGTTCTGCTACTTGTTTGTAATCGGTTGAGCCGTGGCAGGATGGGTCGTATTCGAAAATCGTTTGGCCATAGCTCGGCGCTTCAGCCAATGTGATATTTCTGCGGACATAGACGGACAGAATCTGCGCTTCGGACCAGGCGCAGTTTGTATTGCGTGCACTCGAGAGGAAGTTTTCGATATCGGCTTTGACCTCGTTGGGCAGAGATGCGCGGGCTTCGAACATACAAAGCAAAACCCATTTTACTTTCAACGTTGGATTGATTCGCTTGTTGACGAGTGAGACGGTTTGAAGCAATTTGCCTAAACCCTGAAGTGCCAGGAAATGAGGCTGAAGCGGTATCAAAATCTCATCAACTGCAGCTAGGGCATTCAAAGTCAAAAGACCAAGCGACGGGGCGCAATCGATAATTATGTAATCGAGTTTGTCTTCCAGAACGGCTAAAGCTTCGCGTAGGATTGTTTCTCTGCCTACGACGCTGACCAGCTCGGATTCCGCTCCGACGAGGTCGATATTGGCGGGAAGTATCCATAGATTTGGTCTAACGAGCATCATTTCCGCTTCGACGTTTGCGGACTGGGTGAGGACACGGTATGAGCCGGCGTGAACCAGGTCGGTGTTGATGCCCAAATGAGTTGTCAGGTGTCCCTGCGGGTCAAGGTCGATGGCTAAAGTACGCTGGCCCATATTTGCTAAAGCGGCGGCAGTATTGACGACAGTGGTGGTTTTGCCGACGCCTCCTTTCTGGTTGAGGACTGCTATTTTTCTCATTTTGGGGCCTCCTGTTTTACTTCCATCATCTTTCTCAGGACGCCGTCGAGGACGCCGTTGACAAACGAGGGCGATTTATCTGTGCCGAATTTTTTCGCAAGCTCGATTGCCTCGTTGATTGTAACTTTGGGCGGGATGTCGGGGCAGAACTTAAGATGATAAACCGCCAGACGGAGGATGCTTTTATCGACCTGCGAAAGGCGGGACAGTTTCCATTTTAACGCAGCGGCGGTTATCAGCTCATCGCAGGCGGAGATATTGGTCCATGCGCCTCTTGTCCAGTCCGAGGCGAGATTGCGGACAGGCACTTCAGGGGCATTTTCTCTGAAAAAGTTGTCCAAATCGGGAAGCAGTGACGCGCCCTGAACATCGAGCTGAAACAAGGCCTGCATTGCGAGCTGGCGTGCCTTTGTTCTCGGATCCAAGCGTCAACCTCTCCTGACTGGTGTGCATGGCACACCCTACTATTTTTTCAATACTTATTCTTCGATACCTGTACGAGTATCGATGCGTTAAAGCTGTTCCATTACGCTGGCCATTTCCATAGCCGTCATAGCGGCGTCTGCGCCGGCGTTGCCTTTCTTTGCCCCGGCCCTGTCCACGGCTTCTTCGAGCGTTTCGCATGTCAGCACGCCGAAGACAGCGGGGGTTTTTGAATCGTAGTTAATCTGGCCTATGCCGCGAACGACCTGCTGGCATACGGCCTCGTAATGCTGGGTCTGTCCCCGTATCACCGCGCCGAGGCAAAGTACCGCGTCGAATTTGCCTGCCGCAGCGAGTTTCTTCGCGGGGACAACAATCTCGCATGCGCCGGGAACCCAGACGACGGTTATCTGTTCTTCCTTTGCCCCGTGGCGTTTAAGGCAATCGATTGCGCCTGAAAGCAGGCGAGAAGTTATGAACTCATTGAACCTGCTGATGACAATGGCGTAATTTCCCTTGCCCGCCGTGAGTTGACCTTTTATTTCTTTAATCATACTTGCAAATCTCCAAACTCGGTACCTGTTTGCCGATATGCGATACTCGCGCACATCGAGCGACTACCACGTACATTATAAGACCATTATGGCCTGCTTTCCATAAAAACAACCGCATCAGCCAAATCATACCGGCCTATAAAGCCCGGCTAATTTAGCTAACTTGTTCAATTATAAGATGTTACAGGCGATATTGCCAGTAAATTTTTAGCTTTTGGGACAAGCGGCAAAGCACGATAAAAACGCGTTAACTCCATCGGTTTGACAGGCGATAAGTTCGGTGGATTCCGGTATGTCGGGATTGGCCCGTGGTTGGCGTAATAGATACCTGTTTATTGCGAGGTGACGGCTCTATGATTTTTGACGAGCAGCCATACGAATCTTTTGACGGCGGCGAGCAGAAGGCGCAGAAGGCGTTCGAGCTTTATGAGGACGGCAAGATAACTCAGGCCATCACAGAGCTTAACGACGCCCTTGAGACAAATCCTGCGAACTGTGCGCTTCATTTCAACAAGGCGCTCTCGCTCGATTCACTTGGAAAATTCGATGAAGCGATAACAGATTACGAGGCGGCCCTTGCTTTGAACCCGTGCGACCTTGAGATTCTCAACTCGCTGGCGGTCGATTATACGCGGGTAGGAAATTATGACCTTGCCATCCAGACCTTTGAGCACATCGAGGGACTGGACGCGAGCTTCGAGCCGTGTTACTGCAACAGGATAATCACCTATACGGAAATGGGACTGCACGAGCAGGCAGAGCAGATGTTTTACCTGGCGCAGCAGATAAATCCGGATTGCGCTCTTTGCTATTATAACATAGGCAACAGTTTATTTGCCCGCGGGCAGTTCAAAAAGGCGATTCACTGCTGGATGAAAACCGCGGAGATGGAACCCTCGCATCCGCAAATCAATTACCATATAGCGCAGGCGCTGTGGGCGGAAGGTGAAACCGAACGCAGCAGAGAGCACTTTCTTAAAGAGCTGCGTATAAATCCCGGAGACGTGGAGGTAATCGTCGATTTCGGATTCTTCCTGCTCGAAAGAGGCGATATAGAGTCGGCGAAGGAGAAATTTCATCGTGCCCTTGAGCTGAGGCCTGATACGGCAATGGCGTTGTTTTACCTGGGCGATGTTGCCCTGGACGCGGGGGACAAGGCCAATGCGGTGAAATATTTTACGCAGGCGCTCGAACGAGACGCGATGCTGGCCGGTCCTCGATATCGACTGGGGCAGTACGCGCTTGAGCGAGGCGATATTGAAAAGGCAAAAACGTTTCTGGTTTCGGAGATAAAGCTGGCGAGCGACGACGCGGACGTGCTTGTGTCGATGGCATCGATGTTTTTGATTATCGCGGATAAAACAGAGGGCGAAGACAAGGACGATACTCTCGATTGTGCGGCGCATTGCCTGTTACGGGCGCTCGATATCGATTCAAGCGATGCCAATGCGCACTATTATCTGGGGCTGGCCAACGCTATTAAAGGCCGGCTCGATGATGCTATTGAATTTTTCACCTGCGCTATGGAGATAAATCCGCAGCACGTTTTGGCGATTCGCGATTCGGCGGTCGTTTATCTTGCGATGAATCGGCTTGCCGACGCGACTGAAACCCTCGAAAGAGGTTCGCTTATTGTGGGCGACCACCCTCAGCTCAAAAATATCCGCCGGAAGGTCCGCAGGTCTCAAATCGCAAAGCAATTAGCCGATTTATTCCATCCTTCGCAGCGACAAAAATAAAACCAGACCGAATTATTACAAAGGTGTTAATTGTCCCTGCCGAAGATTATTTTTCGCGGTATGGCTTGCCTGCCTTATAAAGCTCAAGCCGACTCTGGATTTCACGAGCCGTATTTTCCTGCCCCGTGGTTTTAGCAATGTTTAAAGCTTTTTCGGCGGTTGTTATCGCATCTTGGAATTTGCCCGCAGCGGCATAGGCGACAGCCAGAGTATCCATGTCATTCGCGTCATTATAAGCCGTCAGCTCACAGGCACGTCGGGCGTAACCTATCGCTCTGTTGGCGTCGTTGGCGGACAGGTCGCCGACTGTGGCGAAAATCCAGGCTATGTTATTGAACACTTCGGCGTTGTTGAGTTCCAGTTGTTCGGCCTTGGCGCAATTTTGCATTGCCAGGTCATACTTACCCTGTTGATAATAAGCGATAGCGAGGTTCACATATCCTTGCGGTGAATCCTGCTTTTGCTTTATAAGCTCATCGAAACACGCTTTGGCCTCGTTAAGCTTTCCCTGTTTCAGGTAAACCTTCCCGAGGTTGTTGCGGGCGTTGAAATTCGTCGGGGATATCCGTATAGCTTTGGTCAGATACGACACGGCCTCGTTGTATCGGCCCGCTTTAAAGAAAGCGATTCCAAAATTGCTCTCCGCGATAGTGTTATTTTCGGTAACTTTAAGGGCATATCCGAACAGTGTGAAGCCATTCTGCCAGTTTTTAACCTGCATGTGGGTGAGAATACCCAGGGCAAACAGCAAAACCGCAGCCGATATGGCGACAGAAATTTTCCGGCGAACTTTGTCGGCGACAAACTCTTTTACGGCGAAGACGGCAATGATAAGCAGACCCAGAATCGATATATACATATATCGGTTGGCCATCGACTGCGAACCGGCCTGAACAAGCCCGATCATCGGGACGAGCGTTCCGACATACCACAGCCAGCCGACCAGCACATATTTTCTGCGGCGGCCTATATAGATGCAGAAAACTGTCGCCAGGACAAACAACAGGGCGCAGATAATCACCGCGGTGTCTGTAAGATTTAAGTGAAAATACGGATAAATAACTGCCAGTCTGCTCGGCCAAATTGTTTTGCCGATATATTTTATGTAGGAAATAAACGTGTTGGCGATTCTGAGGTTGAGAGGCAGTGTTTCAAGCGAGTTGACCACTTCCCCGCTTTGTTGCGAGATGAATGTTACCACGGCCAGCACAGCGGACAATAGAAGCAAGGGTATTTTTTCTATTATCAATAGTGAAGCCGATATCTTTCGCGGGGATTCGCCGTTTTGAGTTAAAGGTTTAATACTGAGTTGCCATTTGACCCGTTCAAGAGGCCAGTAGTCCAGCAAAAGCAGGGCAAAGGGAAGCGTTACAACAACGGGTTTGGTCATAACACAAAGGCCAAAGACCAGAAACAGCAATATATATCGTCCTATGACCGGCCGTTTTGTGTACCAGATATAAACAGATATTGTGAGAAACCAGAACAGTCCGCTTAGCACCGTCTTCCGCTCGGATGCCCACGCCACCGACTCTACCTGCACCGGGTGCAGTGCGAATACCGCCGCGATGAATGCACCGGGCCAGATTGACCCTGTCAGATTGGTGAAAATCCAAAAGACAAGCAGGACGTTGACAATATGAAACAGCAAGCTGACAAGGTGATGCCATGACGCCTTCAGACCAAAAAGCTGACAATCCAGCATATGGCTTAGCGTGGTGAGAGGATGCCACATATACGCGTGCGGATGCGTAAACGCCCATGTGACAGAGTTCAGCGTTATCCCGCCGGTTACGCTTGGGTTTTCGGTTATATAAACATCGTCGTCGTAGTCGACGAAGCCGTTATGCAGTATCGGCTCATACGCGGCAAACGTGGCTGCCAAAAGGCCGATGTATATGAACAGTTTTACCCGCTTTTCGCGATGTCCTGAGTCCACAACATATAATCCGTATTTTTTAGTTTTTTCGTTCCACAAAATGCGGCTGGTCCTGCTGCGTGTACCTTCGCACAAGACGATTTTAATCATAGGTTTTGCGGACAGACAGTCAAGGGAAAACGGGAAGATTTAAACCATGTTATGGCGATTCCTGGAGAAATCGGCACAATCGGGCAGGCGGTAAAAAACAAAGCGGCAGCAATGGTTTGTTTTTCCATTACTGCCGCGTTTGTTCTATCGCAATCAAATTTTTACGGCCCGATAAATAAACCAGCCGGTTGTTTTAGTTGCGTCCGCTTTTTTGCTGGCCTCTGTCTTTGGATGAATCATCATGTCTTGAGGCGTCATTTTCCTTTGGTGTGGGCGTCCTCTTAGTATCAGTTTTCTGCTCATCGGTCGGCTGAGACGGCGAGGTTTTATTGAAGATTCCTTCCTGTTTGCCGACAATCGGCGGAGATGGAATGTTTACCCGCTCCGACTTAGTCGCATTATTCTCTTGATGAGAAGGGGGTGGGGTTGGGGGCTTACGCTCAGTCGAAGGTGGTGTTTGCCCGTGTTGTTCGGAAGGCGGCGTAACTGGTTGCTTGCGTTCAGCAGGGGAAGTTACTGTTTCTTTTCGCTCTGTCGGCTGCGTTGCCGGACCCTTGTGTTCTATATCCGGACCTTTGTGTTCTATATTTGGTCCGCCTGGTTTTGTCGGGGCCGGTGAGGATTCCCATTTACTTCGATTGTCGCCAAATTTGCGCAAGTCGGTAGATTGTTTGGAGATTTTCTGCATTTCATCTTTTTTTACCGGCTCAAACTTCATCGTTGACTTCTTGTTCGCGACAACCTTGTCAAACGATTCAGCCATCCGAATATCATTTCGTTTTGCCTCCGGCAGCTTTGCTTCTCGCTGCTCCAGTTCTCGATATGTCCTTGGCGGACGAAGGTCTTTGTCGTCCCTGCGGCGGTCATACTCATGCCGTTCATGGTTATCCCAGTCGCGGTCCGTCTTGAAGTGGTGCCAGCGGTCATGTTCATAAAGCGGGTCATACCAGGAATGGCGAGTCCTGCACTCATACCACGGGAAGATACCTATGCCGATATAGAGGTTATCGTAGTAGTCGCCGAAGTAATAGTGGTTGTAGCGCGGACAGGTGAACAGGCCGAACTCGAGATTGCCGATATCGACGGCAACACTGAGCGAGTAAGAAAATCCGGGACGTTCATAATAGTGCCTCGGGAAATAGACTGGCGCGAATAACACGCCTCGGCGTCTCAGTGAATAATCCCAGTGTCCTGCGACAAAAACATACCCTCGCGGCGTGCAAACATAATGCGACGGCCCCCATACCCAGCCCGTTTGAGCCGTTACCCAGTAACCGCCTCGCCAGACATAATTACCTTGATACCAGTACCAGCAGGGCGGCACCCATATATTGTCCTCAGTCGGTGGAGGTCCCGGTGGCTCCACGTCCGCAATTGCCGGCGGAGCGGGCAAATACTCAAGTTGCTGAACATTACTTGTTGAACCCCAGAAACCGGGGACCCATTGCCAGCCCATATCTGTTTTGGACCAGTAACCCGGCACCCAGTACCTGTTCGGCGGTGCCGCTCTCCAGCAGCCGCTGACCCATATATAGTCGTTCCTTTCCGCATCCCAAGCCCAATAGCCAGGCACCCATACGAACTGGTCGCCGGAGGGTTTATCAGTCGGCGGGTTTTCCGTTATGTTGGCAGGCGGCTGAGTAGGAGCAACAAGGGGGGCCTGTGTGTTCAAGTCAACCGGTTCGGCAAAGGCCTCATGCACCGGGCCGCGAGTCAATACCTCGGGCTGCTCTTCAGCCGGGGTTGGCGGCGGCTGCGTCGAGTCCTCGCCGTACAGCGGGGCAACCGCAAACACGGTTGCTATCACAAGCACAATCGCAGTTTTCATATATCTACCCTTTCATAAAAAAAGCCGGAATACTAATTGCCTCTCATATTTAAGAACGTTTTTCACGGCAAAGATATTGCAGCGAAAACGACGAGGTTGTATGCCAACAAGATACGATTGCAATTATAGATTGTGCGGACCGGACGTCAAGGTAAAGTCGATTTGCTGCGTTTTTGAGGTAATAAAGGGGTCGCGATTATTAAGTGCCGCCGATTAAGGCAGGTAAACCAGCCCGGATTCGTTAAAATCGGCAAATTTGATGCCGAGGTTCAAATAGCCCGATGGCGAGATGATATTCGTTTGTTTTATAGTGAGAATAAAGGAGCAGTTGTTTGCGTCAAAAGTGCCTGTGGCGAAGCCGCCCTCATTAACAGCGGCATTTGTGCAGACGAATTTATTTTTCTTTGCAATAAAACTGCCGGCGGGAATGGTGAAGGTCTGCGAATCAAGAGTAACAGTGACGTTGACATCGGCAAGATTTACATTTATGTGTTTTACTGCGATAGCCGCATTGATGGATAATTTATTCTTACCCTTCGTAACTTTGAAATTGTCAATTCTCAGGGCGTTTTTGACCCCCAGCACAAGTTTTATGGGGGCCGGTTTGCGGCCGTTGACTATTCTTTCACCCGCATGGCCGGCACCGGACAAATCGCCGATTGTGATTCGCATTGTTATAGGACAAGACAAACCCGACAGGTCAACATTTTTGGCGGCAAAGGAAAACTTTCCGGTCTTCGTATCGTATTTGAAAGATTTTGTTGTTCCGCTCCTGGTCAGGGCATAGCTATATTTACCCTTTTTGAATGAAGTTCCGTCAACGGGGAAGATTTTGGTGCAGGGTGAAAGCATCTCATTTGAATCAACGGTAATCGTAAAACTGTTTACGTCATTGAGGTCATTGGCGTTAACGTCCATCGTGCCCGAAATTGAAATCGCGCCGATGTTGTTTTTGCTGGCGGAAACGGTGCAATTCGTAATTGAGACCCAATAGTGGTCTAATGCGGGATTAACCAGCTCAATGCCCTTACCATTTATCGGGTCGAGGTTGCGGGTGTATTGCTTATTGTTGGCGTCATTCCAGTGCTCATGAACGCCTAAACTTCCGATAAGAGTGCCGTCGTTTTCGGGGTCGTAGTTAATATCCGCCGGCCAGTTGTTCGGGTCTGCCGCCTGGTGAAGATAATCATCCACGCCGGCCATCTGGGGCCAGTAGTTGTCGGGATGATTTGCCTGAGTATATTCTGTTTTTAAGAAGTCAAAACAAACTGATTCCAGCGCGACCTGGTCCTGAGACGCGAAGATGCTTGACGTGAAGTCATTGTTAAACGGGGCTGTTATCCATTTCTCCGGTTTTTCGACGGATTCAGGCCCGCCCCAAAGACCGTCCACTACATTTAGCACGGTATTACCGCCAAGAAACTTATGTCCCATCAAATCAACCTGAATGCGGTATAACCCCATTCCTGTCCTGGTTTGACTGGTTCCATCGGGACTGACTAAGCCCTCGTGAAGATGGTAGGAATCTTCACGACAGTGTGAGCCGAAATGATTCTTGGCGCAAAGCGTAATGCCTGCCCTGGCGTGACCTTTTAGTGCCGCAATATTAATCATATAGTTGGCTTCTGTGATGCAGGTGGGCAGATACTCACTATATACGGGAGTTGAATTGCCATCCTCGTGTAAAATGGTACCCCTGTCAGAAAAATAAAGCTGTGGGGTTGCACTGGGGACAATGGGTGTTCTTCCCATGGTGCTGGACTGGTGGTCGATATAGACCACGTTCGGGAATTCCGCGTAAAGCAGGTCATATGTGTGTTTATAGAGATGCTTAAGCGGGTCGCCGACTGAAATATCCTGCTGGCGCACGCCGTAAACGTTTACTAATTGTCTCAAAAAAGCGAGCACCACTTCCGGCGATGTCTCCGCGATGCCGTAGCTACCATTTTTTACGATTGAATAATCGGTTGAGTTAATGTTAGGCCAGGGAGTGTCCCAGCCCCAGGCGCTGGTGAAGTTTGTTTTAATCATAATTTTCTGGCCTGGTATGTAGCCGGTGTTTCCCCTGCCCTTTGTCTGGTTGAAATTCTTGAACAGGGCGTCCCATGCGGTTTCGTCTGAATTTTCTCCCGTCAAGCTGCGAATCATTTGCGAGACCATTTTGTCTATCGCCACCTGGTTATTGTTTTTGGGGAGGAACCAGCCGTCTTCAATAGGGGTATAGGTGTTGGTGCAATTTTCATTGGTTGCGTTGGCGTCGTGAACCCAGACGACGCGACCGGGGCAAATGCCTTGCGCAGTGCCCATCGGCTCGTTAACCGGCTGCGATTCCGCCAGTACGATTTTAGGCGTCGTATGGCTCATCGCCATCCAGACGAAGCCGATACTGAGGGAAACAAACAGTATCCCGACGATGTATTTCGCCCGCAGGAAATAACGTCTTGCCTTATGAAATGCGACAACCGAGCCGGCCAGCCCCATTAGCCAGATTATGAAACCTGACGCTAACGGGAACGCAACACGCTGGCAGGGATACGTAGCGCGTGATGGTTTTGGAATTACCCTGATGAGAAACCATATAAGCGCGGCAAATCCTGTTACTGAAGGCAGCCAGAACAGCCAGCGATGTTTCGCTGGCCCGGATGCTTCGTTATGAACTGACGATATTCGTTTTTTTACTGAAAAAAATGTTATCACGCTTGCTCCTTAGCAAATCCGTTGGCGATAAATTTCCGAACACTTTTTAGGACCCCCAAAACCCTCACAGTCCTTTCGTATTTTAAGTATATCGGCATCTGACGGGATTTTTTAATAATGTTAGAGGGGCGATTTTGACTATTCTTCTTAGCGGGTTACAGGTAGCGAAAAAGAGGGTTTTTATGACACCTTGCGGCGACTGTGACTACATTTAGCCCCCATAGTCTATTTTTACGGACTATGCCCGGCTCTTATTTTGGCGAGGCCCATTCGACGGCATTACGCATAATCTTGCGTATGTTGGGGTCGAAGAAGACGGGGTTGGTCTCGCGGCCGGGCTGGAAATAAAATACCTTGCCTTAATCCTTTTCTGCGATTTTAGCGTCGAGACCGTAAACCTCGATGATGCCGAAATATGTCCGAAATGTAAATGCCTAATCTATCCCCATCGAGGTGCTGGGCCAGTTCGTCCAGCCGCCCGGGTTCCTGGCGGTCAGTTGCGGCACAATAACTCTGTCAATAATTTCGTCAACATTATAAGGATGGCTGTTGGCTTGGATAGTAATTTTGGTGTCCAGTGTCATTGATATTGTCACTGCTCCGTTGTAAGCGTGATTGGGGTCAAATGGGGCATACGAAACAAATAATCCTCCGCCGGTCAGTGTTTTTGGAACATATTTCCTCAGGGCGAGATTCGGGTCGTCGTAAACTTTTGTCGGCTTGCCTTTTCCGACGGCCATAAGCTCTGCTATTCCTTCGTCACCTTCAAGGATGAACACAAACACTTTAGCATTACAGGGGTCAGTCGGCGGATAGGCCATAATTGCGTTCTGTGCTTTCCTGTAATATTTTTTCTTCGCGTCATAAGTCACGGAATTCGCCTCAACCACTTCTCCGTTGGAATCGTCGATTTTCATCGCCCAGTAACCGCTGACTGCCAGCGGAAACAGCGAGTTGGTGTCATTGACGTTAACAACGGCGTTCGATGCCTTAATGGTTCCTTTGTAAACAGCGACGTATGTAGATGCGTCAGAGGTTTCGGCCAGGACCAACGCAATCAAGACCGCGGATAACGCAAGCAATTTTTTCATTGTATATCTCCTTAAAAATTAGTTGTCTCGCCTTACAATACATTATCGACATATACAGGCCAAAAGTATAATGAAAAGGGGGAAAGGCGAGGGGATAGACGAATAAACAGGTAGATTGACGAGACAACCAGTTGTCTTATAGTCATGGACTCGATTTAGAACGGCCAGTTTCCTGGGCAGTTCTGCATCCAATAACCGGCCAGAATACTAAAGTCAACAAAATCCACTTTTCCGTCGTGGTTAAGGTCAGCACTCAGGTTCGAACCTGTTTGCAGCCAGTAATTGCAGAAAGCGTCGAGGTCGTAAATATCGACAACGCCGATGACTTTGACGGCTATGTCCTTGCTGAAGTCGGGAAGTGTATAAGTAATCTGCCCGTTGACGGAATTGGCTATGCCTGAGCTGATGATGCCTCCGCTGTCGCGAGTCGCGTAAACATAGACATTATAAAGCCCGTCGCTAAGCCCTTTGGCGATAACCGGCTCGTTGTGGAAAGTTCCGTTATTTATCAGCCCGTATTGACTGTCGGTATCATAAATCCAGAAATAGCCCCGCTGTTTGCCTACAAGACCCATAGAACCGAGCAGTGAGACGTTATTGGGAGCGAACTCATAGCCGGTTATATTAAACCAGTCCAGGCCGGTGTTTTTGACCTGCACCGTTTGTTGGCCTGCCGAGAGTGGGACCGTGATTATGAAATTGCTTGAATTGGCGGGATAAGTCCCCGAAAAAATCTGACTCCCATTAACAAGCACACACAAACTGTTATCGCACCAGTTGGCGGTACTTTGCACGTGTATTTTCAAGGCGCCCGCGGTTGCCATAGTCAAATGGAAATTGGGGTCCGACTTGAGGGCCGGCTGACAGGAACCCTGAAGCCATTGAGAGAGGTTTCCCATACCGGGGAAGTAATCGCTCTGTAAATAAAAATCGAACTGAGTGGTTACTGCACCCCAATCTGTCAGAACCGGGCTGGCGAAATACGCCTCTGAACCTGAAGCAGCTCGCTGTGCCACAATCAGATTGCAGTCGGCGAGGTCCTCATTGGCGTCGTAAATCGAAAGCGGTGTATATACGCCATAAAGGTTACAGGGGTCGATGTAATTATCCCACCACCAAAGATGCGCGCTGCTTTTGGCGAAAAAAGCGGCCCAGATGCCGTTGTGCATTTCAAGGCCCTCTTTTAATTGTGTGGCGTAAGGTTCCGGCTGTGTGCTGCCTTCAGGGCCGCCTCCTAACCCGAATTCGGCCATAAGCACAGGCTTGTTGAAGTCCTGCAAGGTTAAAGCTGTCTGTTCGAAAACGCGGATGGTATCATTTCCGTAATAATGATTCTCAACCAGATTGATATCAGGGAGATTCCAGAGGTTTTCAAAGCCGGGGCCATCACTGCTGGTAGTAACGGGATGTTTGAAGGCGTCAATGCTGCGAATATAAGACGCCATAGTGCTGTGCCATGCTACGACGGTTGCCGGCTGGGTTTTCCAGCTGTTGGTCCACTGGACTTCGTTGAATAATTCCCAGGCGTAGATTGAGGGCGAATAACCCCAGCGTGCGACGATGTAGCGGTATTTATTTTTGGTAAGTTTTATGGCGTTGGCGTCGGTGAAATATTTGCAGGGGTCTGAGAGGAATCCGCCCGTGTTAGCGCTATTGTAAGGATTGTTGGCCCAGTCGGTGTCAGTGTCTGTGCTGAATTGACCGTGATGCTGTAGGGCAAATTGTATGGCGATACTGTTTTGTTCTGCTATTTCGACATATCTATCCATTCGTATCGATGTTTGCATGGACGGTTTTCCGCAACCCTGAAAATAAGTAGTCCCCCACAGGCCGGGCAACGCTTCGAGGGCAACTGCCATATCGCTGTTGCCGCCGCTACTGCTATCACCGTATGGACAACTCCATAGTCTGACCCAGTTTGCCCCCGCATTGTGCATTTTTTTAAGATAATAGTCCCATCTATAGGTTCCACCGCTGTTCCAGCCGATGTTCTGGCCGATGTTGATGCGCGTATCGCCATTAGCATATTTGAGAAAGTCGTGCTGGTTGGGGTCAACTCTGATGAACCCTTGTTTGCCGCTTTCCTGACAGGTGAAAGAGCCGGCGTTTGTTGCTGTTGCTGTTCCATCCACGTCTTTGACTTTGATATCGCAGGTATATGATCCGAGCTGCGATGGCGCGAATCTCGCCTTCCAGGATATTGCGCCAGTGCCGGAGTCGGGGTAAGTTTCAGGATTGCTTCCTGATGCTGTATATGCTTTGTAATAAAACCCGGGGATATTCACATCGGTCAAGTCGGGTTGATGAAAAGTTACCGTAACGTTAACTTCGCAGGGTTCGAAAGGATTTGTGTATGTCCGCGAAAGCGTAAATGTCAGTTCGTATTTGGTGTATCTGCCGATTGTGGAGCTGTTTTGCGATATGCCGCTTATCGTTGTTGCGTTTGCCTGGTTAATTCCGAATGCCAGGATTGTGATTAGGCATGCGGCCAAAATACACGTCATTCTCTTCATCGCTACCTACCCTTTTCAATTCCTCTCGATATGAGTGTGGTATTATAAACCCAACAATGCAGCATTGTTATTATACCCTGAAAAAGGGGGCAAGTCCAGAGCATTTTGGGCTGGAATGGCCTTATTTGCCCTTAGATTTGGTGTTTTAGGGGTTTTTGAAAGCCAACGATCGGATTCGAACCGATAACCTCCGGTTTACAAAACCGGAGCTCTACCATTGAGCTACGTTGGCGTAAGTTCTATATCGGCAGGATTATACTGAAAATGAGGCAATTTTGCAAGTGCCCAGACGAGATTACGTAAAAAGCAGGAGGATGAAACAGCCGAGCATAATGACCATACCGAGGGGAATGCCGAATACGGCCCATTCTTTGCTTTTTATCGAGAGTTTGCTCGCGCAAATGATATTCGGGATATTTCCGGGGATGAGCATACCGCCTGCGATGAGCAGACCCATAAGGGCGTCTTTGATTGTGTCGATGGGCATAGCGGGGGATATTTCCGCGGCCGTGAGGGTTGCGTTATCGAGAATCGCCGAGGTGGTATTCACCCAGTAAATCGCCGCTGACGGGATATGCACAATATATTTGTCAACGACAGGGGTAAGGCCTGTTCCCAGGAAAACAAGCGCGAGGACGAACAGATAGACCTTGCCCGTTCTGATGAATATATCCTTGAAGTTCTCCGGCTTGTCCTCGGTGAGCGTGGGCGATTGCCCCTCGTGTTTGCTTTTAAGGAACGCCGGTAATATGCCGAGCAGCAGGGCCATCGGTATTACCCATTTGCATAAGAGTTTCAGCAGGAAGAAAAACTGCGCGTGATATGGTTCGCCCGAAAGCTTGGATATAGCGATAGTAGATAAAGGCTCGCCGATGGGCGTCAGGACTGCGCCGAGACCGATTGAAAAGCAGGCGATGATTACCAGCCGCACTTCGAGAGCTCTTGGCAGACGTAATGCGCTTATGACCTCCGCGAGGATTAACGCGGCGATAATCGCAGTGATGACGCTGGACAATAAGCCAAGCCCGGCAACGATAACGAAGAACAGCGCCGAGTAGCCGAACCAGCCCGCGAAACGGTGTGCCCAGGCGCCTACTTTGGGCCTGATGAATCGGAAAATTACGCCCGCAATCAGCACCGCCAGCGTAATTTTAATCGGGTCAACAAGGGCTTCGCGGACGAGATGCCAGGACCACAGCCCGGAGATGGTTACAGCGAGGCATCCCATAACAAAAAGGAAGGCCTCGAGCTGTTTTTCCACTCGTTTGGATAAGAAAGGCCCAACAAGAACCAGCCCGACAATAAAGACCAATCCGCCCGTTACGAGTGTTTCATTCATGTCTATTTTCTGTTTTCGATTTGTTGTTTTTGATTTACAATTTGAAAATGATAAGTCATAAGTAGTAAATTATAAAGGGGAAACTTAAGATGCGTAAGCTTGTTTTACTTTTGTTGATATCCGGCTTGTGTTTTTCCTTTGGCTGCGCAGCAAACCCGATTACGGGCGAAGATGAGCTGATGCTCGACCGCGACTACCATAACGATATAAAGCTGGGCAAAGATATTGCCCCAAAGGTTGAAAAAGAGCTTAAAGGAAGAATCAAAGACCAGGTATTGCAGGATTATATAAACGGCGTAGGCCATAAAATCGCCAGGTTCAGCCACAACCCGGATTTTGATTTTAATTTTGTCGCCGTAAACGACAAGTCGATAAACGCAGTATCGCTTCCCGGCGGGTATATTTTCATTACCAAAGGGCTGCTTGCCAAGCTCGAAAACGAATCGCAGCTCGCGGGCGTATTGGCGCACGAGACCGTTCACGTCGTCGCGAGAGACGCTGAAAATATGATGAGCAAACAAGTCGGCATGGGTGCGTTGTTTGTTTTGGCGATGTCTCAGGCCCGAACGCAGGGTGAGGTGGCTGCCGCTGATATAGCGATGTAGCTTGTGGCGCTCAAATACAGCAGGGAAGACGAAAGAACCGCAGACATCGGCGGTATGGATTATATGTTCAGGGCCGGCTACAACCCCAACGGTATGGTCGAGACGATGCAGATACTCCAGAAAGAGGAAGAGTCGAACAATTCCTGCGATTTCTTTTCAACTCACCCTTCGCCCGAAAACCGCATCGATTACCTAAGGGCGAGAATTCAGTCGCATTATCTGGACGGTATCGCGGGGACAAAAACGGGGGGGGAAGATTACAGGCAGAATGTTCTGGACAGATTAAAAAATCTGCCTGATGAACCGCGCAGGTAATTGACCGGCAGTGGAGTGATAGTGTTGAAAAAATTGTGGTTTGCCTGTCGCAAGCCGGAAAACATTACGCTATTTTCAGTATTCTTGCAGGTTCTTCGGGCATACCCGTGCGTGCGGAAAGATAAGCAGCTTCTATAAACGCCATAATTTTCAGGTTATCGGCTGCGGGGCTTACGAGCGGGTTTTTGTCGGGCCACAACAGATGAGAGCCGAAATTCTCCAGCACCAACTTCATCCGGGCGGACGAATCATCCGAGAATTTGTCCTGTCTGAGCGGCTGTCCCCGCGAATCGGCGATTTCAAATGTCTTGTCGTCGCATTTTACAATCGTGTCCTGGCACTGTGCGATTAACCATTTTTGCCGCTGGTTTGCGAGTGATTGCCCGACAGCCGCGTGACCCGCGAGGAGATTGCCCGACATCGCGTCGCCGAATTTCATCGTTATGATGGCGCTGTCTTCAGTTCTGTATAGTCGTTGCTGTCTGTCGCCTGCTGTGCTTCCCGCGACGCAATACACCTGCTGGGGCAGGCCGAAGTTCAGAATTATCTGGTCGATTATTTCCCAGCAGTCGTAAAGAATCACGCCGCCTCCGGCCAGCATCGGGTCATCTCGCCATTTTGCCCTCGGCGTGCCCGGTGTCGGCTCGCCTGCTGCGGCAAGGACAAGAAACGGCTGTTGCGCCGGGTTTTGCAGGAAATATCCCCTCGCCGCAAGTGCGCTTTGAGCGAATCTTCCCGGGTTGGCTGCAGCTAAGGTAACACCCTCGTTTTGTGCCGTCCTTACTAATTCCGCCGCCTCACTGAAATTTCTCGCTAACGGCGGGAGCTTGAGAATGTGAAATTTCTTTTTTATCGCCATCTTCAGGTATTCGGCACAATTGTGAATCGGTGCGGCGACGAGCAGACAGTCGAGCTGGTTTTGTATTATCAGCCGGCGGTAATCGTCGTATGCCGCACAGTTGTAATCTTTGGCGACCTGTTGCGCCAGATTTGCATCATTATCACCCACAGCCGCGATGGTAAGGCAGTCGAGACCTTTGGCCGCGTCGAGCAGCGACCTGCCCGCGTCGTTAAGGCCCAGGACGGCTATTTTCAGAGGACTTTCTCGCATCCCTGCACACAAATCGCAGCGAAAAATAAACGGCTGCAACTACCCGTGATTATTTCCTGTTCGGAATAATGAAGTGGTCCGGCACCGGGAACTGCGAGCACATAAGCAACACGTCTTTGGCGACCTGCTCGATGACCGATTCATTATCGATGTTCTCGGCGACCTTGCCTATGTATTCCGCGATTTTCCGGGCCTGTTCTTCTTTCATACCGCGTGTTGTAATTGCGGGCGTTCCGATTCGCAGACCGCTCGGATTTGCCGGCGGGGCCGGGTCGTTGGGCACTGTGTTGTAGTTGGTTTCGATTCTTGCCCGGTCGAGCGCCTTGGCGAATTTTTTGCCGGGGATGTTTTTGTTTCTCAAATCGATGAGAATCAGATGATTGTCTGTGCCGCCCGATACGAGATTGAATCCGCATTCGAGCAGTTTCTCGGCCATCGCCTTTGCGTTTTTGACAATCTGTTTGGCGTAAGCGACGAACTCAGTCGTGTCGGCTTCGGCCAGCGCGACGGCAATTGCGGTAATCGTGTGCATGTGAGGGCCTCCCTGGAGTCCGGGGAATACGGCCTTATCGACTTTGTCGGCGTGTTCGGCTTTGCACAGAAGCATTCCGCCTCGCGGGCCTCGCAACGTCTTGTGTGTTGTTGTTGAAACGATGTCGGCGTATGGAACGGGGCTTTTGTGGACACCCGCGACGACTAAGCCGGAGATATGGGCAATATCGCTGACGTGATATGCGCCGACCTCTTTGGCGATGTCGCCGAAAATCTCGAAGTTGATTTCACGCGGATAAGCCGTGCAGCCGGAGATTATGATTTTGGGTTTGTTTTTCTTTGCCAGGTCCCGAATCTGGTCATAATCGAACCTGCCCGTTTCGCTGACGCCATACTGCATTGAGTTGAAGATTTTGCCTGTCATGCTGACTTTCCAGCCGTGGGTGAGGTGCCCGCCGTGGGGCAGCGCAAGTCCCATAATCGTATCGCCCGGCTTTGCCAGTGCGATATAAGCCGCGAGGTTTGCAATTGAGCCGGAATATGGCTGGACGTTGGCGTGGTCGGCCTTGAAAATCTTTATAGCTCGCTGCCGGGCGATGGTTTCGATGAGGTCGGTAATCTGCTGGCCCTCATAATACCGTTTGCCCGGGTATCCTTCTGCGTATTTGTTGGTCAGGCAACTGCCGCTTGCGAGCATTACCGCCTTGGAAACGTAGTTTTCAGATGGAATCAGCCGGACGCAGGCGCTCTGGCGTGCGCCTTCCTGCCTTATAAGTTCATATATTTGCGGGTCATACTGCTCAAGAGCCGTAAGCATATCATATTCTCCATAAATATTAAGTTTAAGAAAGCTGACTTTTTATAGCAAAAGATAGCTTTTGATACAAGCTTTTTATCGGAGCATAGCGGAGACCTCGGCGTAGTCGAAGACGAAGACGGGTAGCAAAGTCGGGATTTTAATACAAGCATTTATACGTCTGTGGCGGATTTATTTGTTGACAGGATTTGGCCGAAGAATAGGATTATGGGGAGGGAAGTGTCATAAAGTGTTGTATTAGAGGAACTTGATGCCTGAAGACAACGGAATAAATGCGAAAGCGAAGCAGTTTTTTGACAAAGCCGACGAGGCGGCCTCAAACCTCAATTTCGACTATGCTATAGGGTTATACATCGACGGATTGCGAATCAACCCTGATGCGCTTCAGGACGGCCA